>Ga0070675_100001893_pt1 | contig 15450 bp, 13 predicted proteins | sample KBSM43metaG_FD_65343 | JGI IMG/M metagenome (GOLD analysis project Ga0070675, IMG submission 65343) | Miscanthus rhizosphere microbial communities from Kellogg Biological Station, Michigan, USA - KBS M4-3 metaG | ecosystem: Host-associated > Plants > Roots > Rhizosphere > Soil ...
CGCGGCGCCGGCGGGCGCGGCGCCGGCGGGCGCGGCGCCGGCGGGCGCGGCGCCGGCGGGCGCGGCGCCGGCGGGCGCGGCGCCGGCGGGCGCGGCGCCGTGGGGCGCGAGTGTGAGGGCGGCGCGACCCGTTGCGGCGTCCCAGATCCGGACGATGCCGTCGGCGCCGCCCGTCGCCCAGCGCTGAACCCCGCCGGCCGCCGCGTCGGCGAGCGCGCACGGCCAGTCGTTGCGCGCCGACCACCCGGCGATGATGCCGCCGGTGACCGGATCCCAGGTGCGGATCGTGCCGTCGAGCGCGCAGGAGCCGAGGACCAACCGCTCGCCGATCAGCCCGAAGGCAAGCCCGCTGACGGTCGCCTTGTGACCCACCAGCGGCATCCATTCGGTCCCGTCGATGCCGTTGCGGACGCGGATCGCGTGGTCGGCACCGCCGGACGCGATCAGGAAGTCGTCGTCGGAGCCGATGACCGCCACCGCGTTGACCGCGCCGTCGTGCGCCGGCCACGACCGCACCGACAACCCACCGGGGCCGACCTGACGGTCGGCCGTGGCGTCGGCGACGTCGCGCCAGCCGATCCACCCGTCGTCGGTGCCGGCGACGAGCACCTGTCGAGAACCGCCGGTGGCGGGCTCGGCGTCTCCCGCGCGGGCGGGCTTCGCCGGCCCCACGCCGGCGCGGGCCCAACGCAGCGCGGTGATTCCGGCACTCTCGGCCGGCCATTGCCGCACCGGCCGGCCCGGTTCCAGCCCGTGCTGGTGCAGTGCGCCGGCCAGGTCGGCCGACCAGATCAGGAGGCTGGCCTCGTCGACGGTCGTGGTGAGCGCCCGCACCGGTGCCGTGTGCCGGATCTGGGCCGCGAGCGGTGCGCCGTCGGCGCTCCACAGGCGGAGCAGGCCGTCGTCGCCGGCGGCCAGCACGACACCCGGCGCCAGTGCCACGGCGCGCAGGGCGGCGGCGCTTCCCCCGTCGAGAAGAATGCCGGAACCGACGACGCGCGCGCGGCCGTCGTGCCCGACCACGACGCCGGCCGCGCCGCCGCCCGCGTCGCCGAAAGCGGCAACCGGGGCGGGGACCGGCGGCGCCTGATCCTCGACGCTCACCGGGCGCACCACCCACGGCAGGGCGCTCACCGTTCCCGGCACCGCGCCGTTGCCGACCTGGTGCACGAGCGAGTCGAGGATGCGCAGCGCGGCGGCGAGGCCGATGGCGTCGCCGTCGCCCCACCGCATCCACACTTCGCCGGCGGGCTCGACGCCGGTGACGGCGAGTTCCTGCACCCGGCGCCCGGGCGGGCCGAGCGGCGGGGTGCGCGGGAAACGGCTGCGACGCAAGGCTTCCACGAGGCGCGGCCAGACGGCCGGGTCGACCCGTGCCGTCCACGCGCGCGCCAGCCCGTCGTGCCGGTGCGTCAGCGACGCGGCGCCCGTCGCGTCGAACGTCAACTCGAACCGGCCGAGGGCCGGTGGGCCGAACTCGGTGCCGGCGCGATACTCGACGCGCGCGTCGTCAGCCATCGCTGGTGTGGTCCTTGAGGAAGCGGTCCAGGTTGGCCTGCAGGGCAGCACGCTCGGCGAGCAGCGCGTCGCGGGAGAAGCGGTTCGGGTTCGCCTCGAACACCGCGCGCCCGGTGATGCTGCGGCACAACCACTCCGGCATGATGTCGGCGTTCGCGGGCATGAACTTCAGGATCTCGTCCAGCGCCGAGACGCGGGCGGCCAGCGCGTAGTACACCTCGCCGATGTCCTCCGGCTCGCCGAAGTTCTCGTCGGTGAGCACCTCCTCGGCGCGCTGGCCGTACAGGTCCGAAACGCCGAGCCACTCACCAGGATCGATGAGCTGCGACGGCTCGTCGCCGTCGCCGTACACGACGTCGTCGCGCCGGCCGGCGGTGTCCGGCATGGCGATCGTGAACTCGCGCCGCCGCCCGCACCCGACGCACTCGCCGCTGAAGTACCGCAGCGGCGGCCCGGTGACCGGCACGGGAACGTCTTCCCAGTGGGCCTCCATCTCGCCGCACCCGCACGGCCGCAGCCGGATGAACAGGATCGCCTCGTTGTACGTGCGCGCGTAGGGCAGCGTCATCCCCGTGCTCCTCGTCTGCTGCGGTTCGCCGTCACTGTTTCGCGTCACCGTGACTCATGGGGACCAGATCGGGTTGCCGTCGGCCAACCGCTCGGCGGCCTCCCGGTAGGCCGTCTCCACCGCCGCCATCCGCGACCGGCTCATCCGCCACGGATCGCGGTCGTACTCGGCGCGGCCGCGCTCGGTCCACAGCGCGGACACCGACACCCGGTCCTCACCGGGGCGGATGAACTTCACCACCTCCCGGACGGCCGCCGCGGCCGACTGCAGCGCGAGCGCCGCGTCGGCGCGCTCCTCCGGCGTCAGGCCCGCGGGTTCCACCGGGCCGCCGCCCGCGGTGCGGTCGGCGAAGGCCAGCCACTCGCCGGCGTCGATGATCGTGGACGGCTCGTCGCCACCGAAGACCACATCGGTGGCGCCGGTCTGCGGGTCGGATTCGGGGAGCCGGAACGCGTACGCCTCGATCGTGGTGCATTCGCGGCAGAAGGCGGTGTACTCGACGACCGTTGCGCCGTCGCGGCGGGCGGACTCGTCGGTGAGATCGCGGTTGCTGGCGCCGCAGGCCCGGCAGTCACGCAGAAGGACGTACACCACCGCCTCGTTGTGACTGCGCGCCCCCAGCACATCCATCCCCGTCAGGATACTGCTATGACTCGTATCTGGCGGTGAGGTCGAGGCACGCCAGGCGCAACCGTTCCAGGGGCGCGCGGTGGAAGCGCTCGGGCGACGTCTCGTGTACGGCCCGGCCCTCCTCGGTCCAGAAGCCTTGCGGCGGAACGTCGTCGGTGCCGGCGGGGATGAACTTCAACACCTCGGCGACGGACTCGGCGGCCGCCTTGAACAGGAACCGCCGCGCCTGCCACTCCTCCTCGGAGACACCGAGCACGTTGCTCGGCGTCGCGGCGAGGATCCGGTCGGCCGACCGGAGCCACTGGCCCGCGTCGATGATCGTGGACGGGGTGGCGCGGCCGAACTCGGGCTCACCCAACGCCAACGGGACGGTTCCGCCGTCGGTCTCGGTCTCGTCGTCGATCCGGAAGCGGAACTCGCGCCCGGCGCCACAGGTGCGGCACGGACCGACGTAGGCGGTCTCCAGGTCGCCGGCGGAGCCGGCACGACTGGCGCTGCCGGCGGAGCCGGTACGGCCGGCGGGGCTCGCGAGGCTGCTGCGCACGACGGCCTCGAACTGCTCGTCGCCACACGAAGGGCACGGGTGCAGTGCCATGAACAGGTGCGCCTCCGCGCTGCTGCGGGCGTGGAGTGCGGGCATGCGGCCCACTCTATGCGCCGATAGTCTTCTCAGGTGACTGAGCACGCGCTGCCGTCGACGCCTTGGCAACCCGGCAACGCCACCGAGGCACAACTGCTCGCCGCGATCGAGCGCGACGACAGGCAGGAGTTCTTCCGCATCCTCATGCGGGTTCCGCTGTTCCTGCCGCAGGCGGTGAACGATCCGACGGCCGCCGATGGCGCGGCGCCCGCGGCCGAGAACTTCATCACCTACACCGCCGGCGAGACCACGTACATGCTGGCGTACACGTCGGTGGAGAGCCTGCGTTCGTCGGTCGGGGAGATCGCCAACGGCTACGTGCAGAGCGACTACGCCGAGTTGCGCGCGAACCTCGTCGAGCAGGACATCCAGGTCGCGTTCAACCTCGGCACGCCGATCGACGCCTGGCTCGACGTGGAGTCCGTGGCGAAGGCCGCCGCCGGCGACCTCACCGTGCCGACGGGTCCGGAGATGGCGACGCTGATGGAGATCGAGGATCCGGCCAACGCCGAGGTGATCGACGCCGCCGTGGAGCAGGAACTGGTGGACTACGTCGACGAGTACATCACCGGGCTGATCCGGGAGAACGTGCTCGTCGTCAGCGAGGGCTCGGCGTGGCGCATCAGGCCCGTCGACGGGATCCCGACGATCGAGGTCTACAGTCGGGCCGATTTCGTGCCGGCCGGCACGCCGACGGTCGAGGTGCCCTTCACCCGGGTGGTGGAGAACTGGCCGGCCGGTGCCGAGCAGTTGTCGGTGAACCCGGACACGCCGCTGGCGTTCGCGATGCCGGGCGAGGTGCTGGACGCGTTCGCCGCGATCGCCCCACCCGACCCCGCCTGACCCGTCTAGCCAGCCGGCGGGGTCCAGGCGACCTGCACCAGGCCGGCGCCGCTGCGACGGGCGATCAGCCAGCCGCGGCCGGGCGGCAGCAGTTGCGGCTTCATGTTGCCGAGCAGCGGACCCTCGTCGGCCGGGCCGGACATCATGATGCCCGGCGACGCGAGTTCCCGGATCCGCGCGATCATCGGGTCGAACATGGCCCGCGAGGCGCCGCCGATGCGCCGGGTGATGACCATGTGCAGGCCGATGTCGCGGCCCTGTGCGAGCAGGTCCAGCAGCGGCGAGAGCGGGTTGCTCGACCCGGTGGCCACCAGGTCGTAGTCGTCGACGAGCAGGTACAGGTCGGAACCCTTGTACCAGCTACGGTTGCGCAACTGCTCGGCGGTGACGTCGGGGCCGGGCAGGCGGTTGGTGAGCACCCCGGCCGCCTCGTTGATGATGGCAGCCGTGGTGGGACCGGCCGTGCCGTAGCCGATCAGGTGCGGCGTGTTGACCGTCCCGAGCAGGCTGCGCCGGTGGTCGACCAGGATGATCTTCGCCTGCTCGGGGGTGTACCGCTCGGTGATGCCGCGCGCCAGGCACCGCAGGAAGGCGCTCTTGCCGCTCTCGACGTCGCCGAACAGCAGCAGGTGCGGCTCGGCCTCGAAGTCGATGAAGACCGGTTGCAGGTCGGCCTCGGCGATGCCGATCGGGATGCCGTTGCCCTTCGGCGCGCGGGCCTGCGCGATCGCGTCGTAGGGCAGCATGTCGGGCAGCAGGCGCACGGCGGGCGCGCCCGGACCGGTCCACTCGTTGCTGATCGACTGCACGAGCTTGCTCATGCCCTCGGCGATGTGCTCGGCGTCCTGCTGGCTGTCGATGCGTGGCAGGCCGGCGAGGAAGTGCAGCGCGCCCGGCGTCAGGCCGCGGCCGGGCGTCTGCTCGGGCACGTTGAGGGCCTCGCGCCGGTTGATCGCCGAGTCGGCCGAGTCGCCGAGGCGCAGTTCGAGCTTGGTGCCGAACATGTCGCGGATCGCGGGTCGCAGGTCCATCCACCGGGTGGCGGTGGCGATGATGTGGATGCCGAAGCCCAGACCGGTGTTGGCCAGCTCGGTGACGGCCAGCTCCAGGTCTTCGAACTCGCTGCGCAGCGTCATCCAGCCGTCGACCACGAGGAAGACGTCGCCGAACGGGTCGTCGGTGAAGTCGCCGTCGCGCTTGCGCTTGCGGTACGTGGCGATGCTGTCGATGCCCTCGGCGGCGAACCGCAACTCGCGCAGCTTGAGCAGCGTGCGCATCTCGGCCACGGTGCGGCGCACGGTGCCGACCTCGTGCCGGGTGGCCACCGTTCCCATGTGCGGCAGGTCGCGCATCGCGGTGAGGCCACCGCCCCCGAAGTCGAGCCCGTAGACCTGGACCTCCTGCGGCGTGTTGGTCAGCGCCAGGCTGCCGATCAGCGTGCGCACGAGGTTGCTCTTGCCGCTGCGCGGCGCGCCGACGATCGCGACATTGCCGCCCGCGCCGGCCAGTTCCAGCGTCAGCAGGTCGCGCCGCTGCTCGAACGGCTTGTCGACGACGCCGCCGGTGGCCTGCAGGGCGCCGAGCATCTCGGGAGCGGACACGGTGAGGCCACGCCGGCTGTGCCGCACCAGCGGCGGCAGCATCTGGTCCAGCGTCGGCGGATCGGCCAGCGGCGGCAGCCAGACCTGGTGCGCGGGAACGCCCTTGCCCTCCATCCGCGAGACCAGGACGTCGAGCAGGGTCTCGCCGCGCACGTCGTCTTCCTCGCCCTCGGCGGGTTCGGCCTGCACCACCGGGGTCTCCTCCGCCGGCGGTGCCACGTAGTGGCTGGTGTACGAGCGCACCGGCTGCGGGTTGCGGCGCAGCGAGCCGACGTTCGTGTCGTCCCACCGGCGGTACACGCCGGACACGTAGGCGGCCCGGAACCGGATCAGCTCGGTGGTGTCGATCTTGAGGTAGCCGTTGCCGGGCATGCGCGGCAGCTCGAACGCGTCGGGGACGCCGAGCACCGCGCGGCTCTCCATCGACGAGAATGTGCGCAGGCCCAGCCGGTACGACAGGTGCGTCTCCAGACCGCGCAGCCGGCCCTCCTCCAACCGCTGCGACGCGAGCAGCAGGTGGATGCCGAGCGAGCGGCCCACCCGGCCGATCTGGACGAACATGTCGATGAAGTCGGGCCGGGCGGTGAGCAGCTCGCTGAACTCGTCGCAGATGATCAGCAGGCTGGGCAGCGGCGCGAGCGGCACGCCGGCGACGCGGGCCCGCTCGTAATCGCGCTGCGACCCGTAGTTGCCGGCCCGCCGCAGGAGTTCCTGCCGCCGGGTCAGCTCGCCGGAGATCGCGCCGAGCATGCGGTCGACGAGGGCCAGCTCCTCGCTCAGGTTGGTGATCACCGCGCTGGTGTGCGGCAACCGGTCCAGCGTGGCGAACGTCGCGCCGCCCTTGAAGTCGACGAGCACGAAGTTGAGGATCTCCGGGTGGTGCGTGACGGCGAGCGCCAGCACCAGCGTGCGCAGCAGTTCGCTCTTGCCGGAACCGGTCGCGCCGACGAGCAGCCCGTGCGGGCCCATGCCCTCCTGCGCCGACTCCTTGATGTCCAGCTCGATGGGCCGGTTGTCGGGGCCGACGCCGATCGGGACCCGCAGCCTGTCCCGGTTGGGCCGGTTGCTCCACAGCCGGTTGAGGTCGAACTCGTACGGGTCGCCCAGCTCCAGCAGGTCGTTGAGGCCGAGGTCGCCGGAGGCGAACTGCTCGCCCGCGACGGGCTCCGCGTCGGTGCCGGACAGCCGCAGCGGCGCCAGCTCGCGGGCCAGCACCTCGATGTCCTCCATGTCGCACACGTCGGCGCGCCCGATGTTCGTGGTGCCGTCCATGGTGACGGCGGTCAGCGACCCGTCGTCACCGACCGACAGGACGACTGTCGAATCGTCGAGCAGCCGTGGCGGCGGGTTCGCGAGATCGACTACCGTGACACCGTCGACGCCGCCCTCCGTCATCAGGTGATCCGATCCGACGGTGGTGCCGCCATCGATCACGACGAGCACGTGCGGGGCGCCCGCCGCACCGGTGCCGACCGTGAAGCGCGGCCGGTTGACGAGCGTGTCGTCGAGCATGGCCTCCAGCGCCGCGACGCCGTTCGCGACGAGCCGCACCGGGCCGACGCCGTCGTGCTTCTTCGGGTGCAGCGAGTGCGGCAGCCACTTCGCCCATTCCCAGAACGGGCGCTCCACCTCGGACACGCACAGGCCGAGCATCGCGTCGTCGGGCGCGTGGAACGTGGCGTACTGGGCGATGATCGCGCGCACCAGGCTGCGACACGGCTCGTCCGATCCACGCACGTAGATGCGGGAGAAGTCACGCAGGGCGATCGCGACGGGCAGGTCGGGTACGATCGAGTAGGTGGTGACGAACCGGCGCAGAGCCATGGCGCACAACGGTTCCAGCTCGTCGACCGGACGGGTCTGCGGCGGGATCAACGGGGTTGCGATCTCCTGCGGGCCCAAGCCGATGCGCACCACGCCGAAGTCACCGTCGTCGCGGCGACGCTCCCACAACCGCGCGCCGGCGGCGGCCGACCACAGGCCCTCCGGGTCGGGATGCCGGTAGAACAACGCCTCCCGCTGTTGCGTGATCGTCTTGTTCACCTGCGCCCGCAGGTGGCTCAGCGTGCGCATGTACTTGCGCCGCGCCTCGATCATCTCGGACTTGCTGGGGCCGGACGTCTGCGTCATCAATTGCACGCCGACCATGCCGAGGATCGACGCGCCGTACATGCCGCCGGCGATGTAGGCGAGCGGCCCGCGCGCGCCCATGCCCATCATCAGGCCCATCGCGGCGGTGCCGGCCACCATCGGCAGGATCATCATCATCTGCGACCAGCGACGGCCGCCGGGTGGCGGGTTCTCCGGCGGCGGATCGAGGATGACCTCTCCGCTCGGTACCGCGGGCGCGGCCCGGCGCAACGGTCGTTTCACCACGATCGTCGCCACGCGCTGCCCCCGCATCAGCCGCCGAGTCGACCAGGCCGGTCGATGGCCCATCATAGACGAGGGTCCGTGTTAGGTTGGCCGCGTCCGCAGGCCCTCGAACGGGGGGAGGTCGGCATGACGGCCCCTGTCGGCGTGGGCCTCGCCCGGGTCACCGTCGCCACTCCGAAACGGCGCATCGACGTCGCGTTGCCGGAAACGGTCGCGCTCGGCGAGCTGCTGCCGCACGTGCTCCGGCACGCCGGCGAAGGGCTGGCCGACGAGGGTCCGCAGCACGGCGGGTGGGCGCTGCGGCGCTCCACCGGCGCCCTGCTCGATCCCAAGCGCAGCCTGGCGATGCAGGCCATTCGCGACGGTGAGGTGCTGCACCTCGTGCCGCGCCGGTCCGAGTGGCCGGAACTGGCGTACGACGACGTCGTCGAGATCATCGCCAGCGGCTCGCGGCGCGCGGAACGCTCGTGGGGCAAGCCGGCCACCCGCCTGTGCGCGCTCGCGCTCGTCGCGGTGGTGCTCAACCTCGGCCTGATCGGCGTCGCGCTCGCCGAGGCGCCGTGGACGATGCCGGGTGGCGTCGCGCTCGGCTTCGCCGCGATCCTCGTCGCGGTCGGCGTGGTGCTGGCCCGCGCGGCCGGCGACGCGGGCGCCGGCGCGGTCGTCGCCGGCTGCGCCGTCGGGTACGCGGCGCTCGGCGGGTTCCTGATCGTCGGGCCGGCCGACCGCGAGCCGCTCGACTTCGGCGCACCGCAGGTGGCGTTGGCCGCCGCGGCCGTGATCCTGATCGGTGTGCTCGGGTACGTCGGCGTGGCCGCGTATGCGCAGATCTTCGTCGCGGCGATCGCCACCGGGCTGCTCGGCCTGCTGAGCGCGCTGCTGTGCGCGGCCGGCATGGACCCGGACGGCGCCGCGGCGGTGGCGTTGACCGTTGCGCTTGGCACCCTGCCGGGTTATCCGCTGCTCTCGGCGTGGCTGGGCCGGATACCGATGCCGGAGCTGCCCGAGCGCCCCGAGGAGATGCTCGAAGACCGGCCGAGTCCGCGCCGGTCGGTGGTGTTCGCGGCCGCCAGCCGGTCCCACCAACTGCTGAACGGGCTGCTGCTGGCCGCGTCGGCCACCACCGTGGTCTGCACGGTCGTGCTGCTCCTGCAGCCGTCGCGGTGGGGCGTGCTGCTCGCCGGCGCCGGGTGCGTGACGCTGCTGCTGCGGGCGCGGCTGTTCCCCACCCCGCGGCAGCGGGTGCCGATGCTGGTCGGCGGTGCCGCGTCGGCGGGTCTGCTGCTGCAGGCGACGGTCGCCGGCAGCGCACCGACCGCGCGCATGCTGATCTGGCTGGTGATGGTCACCGTGGTGGCCGGCCTGGTGCTCGCCGCCGGCCTGGCGTACAGCCGCTCGTCGCCGTCGCCGTACATGGGCCGCATCGGCGACATCCTCGACGTCGTGGCCATCATGGCCCTGCTGCCGCTGGCCTGCGGGGTGATCGGCCTCTACCAGTCCCTGCAGGGGCTGTTCGCCGGGGTGGTCTAGCGACATGGCTTCCCGGCGTGACCAGCTCCAGTCGTACCAGTTCCTCGTCCAACGGGTGCTCTCCGCATTCGTGATGCGGGAGACCGACCCGCCGCAGTCGCCGCTGCGCCGCGGCATCGGTGCCGCGTTCGCCGGCGCGATGATCGCGATCATCATCGCCGCCGGGTTCGCCGTATTCGGCCTGATCACGAAGATCGGCAGCGGCAAATGGCAGGTCGAGGGCGCGGTGGTCGTGGAGAAGGAGACCGGCGCTGCGTTCCTCTACCACGAGAGCATCCTGCACCCGATGATCAACTACACGTCGGCGGTGCTCGCGTCGGACCAGTCGCCACCGAAGGTGTTCCGGGAGTCGCGGCGCACGCTGTCGCGGTCGCGGCGCGGGGTCATGCTGGGCATTCCGAACGCGCCGAGTTCGCTGCCCGACGCCAAGAACACGGTCGGGGCGCCGTGGACGCTGTGCGCCGTCCCCGGTGCCGACGTCGCCGGCCGGGCCACCACGTCGACGTCGCTGATTCTCGGCACGGCGCTCAGCGGCCGGCGGATCGGTGGCGACGACGGCCTGCTGGTGCGCGACCCGGCGAACAACGCGACCCACCTCGTCTGGCACAGCCACCGCTACGAGATCCGCGAACAGAACACCGTCGTGTCGCTGTTCGGCGCGCAGACCGCGCCGACGCTTGCCGCCGCCGGCTGGCTCAGCGGCCTGCCGATCGGCGCGCCGATCACGCCGATCAAGGTGGACGGCGCCGGGCAGCCGTCGGCCGTCAGCGGTCGCACGGTGGGCGAGCTGATGGTGGCCCAAACGGCGACCGGGCCGCAGTTCTACGTCGTGCTGGCCGACGGGCTGGCCGCGATCACCGAGCTGCAGAAGGCGATCTACACCGGTCAGGTGAACGCCGCACCCGTGACGATCTCGGTCTTCGACGCGAACAACGCGCCGAAGAGCCACCGGTTGGACCTGCCCGCCGGCAACGAGCCGCCGCCCGGCCGGCCGCCCAAGCTCGTCACCGCGGCGCCGACGGACGCCGCCTGCGCGGAGTTCCGCGACGCTCGTGGCCAGCCGGCGCTCTCGGTGGTCAGCGGAGCGCGGGAGCTGACCGCCGGCATCCCGACCGCCGGCGCGCTGCCGTCCGGCACCAGCCTCGCCGACCGGATCTGGGTGCCGGCCGGCAAGGTCGCGCTGGTGCGGGCGATGGCGTCGTCGACGGCGACCTCGGGTGCCGCGACCATCGTCACCGATCTCGGCATCCGCTACCCGGTGCCGAACGACCAGGCGCTGAAGGCGCTCGCGCTGCCCTCGTCGAAGGTGGTCGACATGCCGGCGGGCCTGGTCAACCGGATCCCACCCGGGCCGACCCTCGATCCCGACGCGGCGCGCCGTCCCGTCGACCAGCAGGTCCGCCAGCAGTCCGGGTGAGAGGGCTGGTGTTGCTTGACGACACGAATTACCGTTTGATGAGAGATCGGTGTCTGTCGCATCGATACGAGGTTGTCTTCCTGGCGCGGGGGCGCAGGCGTCTCCGCTTCGCGAGGGCACAGATCTGAAGCGGGGTGTTTCACTTTTGGCGCCAACTACCCTAACCGCCGACATGCTCGAGAAGGCCGCGCAGACGGCTGACGACGCTGCGGCCGAGATCCGCTCGAACGGGGTCACGCTCATCTCGAGCATCCAGGGCCAGGCGGCCGGTTTCACCGGTCTTGCCGGCACCGCGTTCCGCAACGTTTCGTCGTCTCTCATGGAGGACATGAACGCGATCCTCCAGCGGTTGGAGACCCTGTCGTCCAACACGCGCGTATCCGCCACCAAGCTCTTCGGTCAAGACGAATCCTCGGCCGCAGCGATCAACAGGGTCGCGCCAACCGGCGTCACCGGTGGCCTGACCTAATCCGCGCATCCGACCGAGAAGGGACTCCCACATGGGCGATCTTGCCTACCAGTACGAGCAGATCGAGGGAATGGCCGCGGAGCTCAAGCGGTTCGTCGACAACCTGGAGAATCGCCTCAGCAACGACGTCGACAAGGCGTTCAACGGCCTGCTGGCCAACGGCTGGAGCGGTGCGGCCGCCGACTCGTTCCAGACCGCGAAGGCCGAGTGGCACAAGCGGGTCGACGAGATGCAGTTGACGCTGACGCAGCTCAAGACGGCCCTCAGCACGGCCGGCACCGACATGAACTCCACCGACCAGAGCCTGATCGGCCTGTTCACCTGACACTCATTGCGTAGGAAGGCCCCGTCCACGCCGGACGGGGCCTTCGCTATTGCTCACGATCGGCGAACAGGCGCACCGGGGGCGCCGGTTCCTCGTCCTCATGTCGTTGCACCGGCCGCGCGGCCACGCGCGGGCGCCAGCGCGCCCGGCGGCCGCGCGGCAGGGCCGCGGCGACGCCGACGCACGCGAGCGTCGTCAGCACCGCGATGGCGACGAGCAGCAGGGCGAGATTGGCGCTTGAGGTCCAGTTCCGGGCCCGCTCGCGGTCGCTCTCGCTCTCCTTGCCCAGACCCGGTAGAGCGGCGGGCGACCTGCCGGCCAACTGGTCGGCGACGGCCGCGTACGGGTCGACGATCCCGCTGCCGTAGGCGGCGGTGTCGAGCCCGCCGGGGGCCGGCGCGGCGGTGGCGGTGAGCCGCCGGGCCACGTCCGAGGCCTTCATGTTCGGCCAGCGGGCCCGCACCAGCGCGGCCGCGCCGGCGACGAAGGCGGCCGCGTAGGCGGTGCCGTCGTCGACGGCGAGGCCGCCGCCGCGTTGCGTGCTGACGACCTCCGCGCCGGGCGCCACCAGGTCGACGAACGGGCCGGCGCCGCTCTCCTGCGTGACGAGCGTGCTCTCGTCGATGGCGCCGACGCCCAGCACGTCGGGGAAGGCGGCCGGGTACGGGGTGCGGTTGGGCCGGTTCGTCCCGTTGTCGTCGCCGACCGCGGCCACGACGAGGATGTCGCGCGCGACGGCCGCCGCGACCTCGGCCTGCAGCGCCGGATCGGCGTTGTAGACGGCGAAGGACACCAGGATCACCCGGGCGCCGCTGTTCGCCGCGAACTTGAGCCCGGCGACCATCCCCGTGGACCCGCCGGACGGTCCGCTCGTCTCGTTGTCGCTGACCCGCACCGGGACGACGGTGGCCTGCGGCGCGACACCGTGGAAGCCCACGCCCGTCGCGGGCTGCGCGACCACGATCCCGGCCGTGCGGGTGCCCCGGCCGGCGCAGTCGGCGCGGCCGTCGCCGCCGGGCTGGAGGACGTCGGTTCCGGGCTGGATCCGGCCGGCCAGTTGCGGATGGCCCGCGTCGGTGCCGGAGTCGAGCACCGCCACCTTGATGCCGCCGCCGCGCGTCAGCGGCCATATCCGCTCGACGTCGAGCATCCGCTGCGGCCAGGGCACCGGCGCGTATGCGACGCCGGCCGCAGCGCAGTTGGGCGCTCCCTGGGCGGGCAGGGCGCCGACGGGCAGCAACACCGCCGCGCCGGCCACCGCCGACACCAGCAGGCGTTTCACGGCACCACCCCCGTGGTCAGTCAGCGATTACCTCGTTGCCCTTGTCGAGCGCCTCGGCAAGGAAATTGTGCAACTGCCGGGCGGTGTTCCACTCAGCCAGGATCGACTGCCGGCGCACCTCGATCGGCCGGTCGGCCTGCCCGCTGACCCACGAGAGCTTCGGCGTGACCGTTTCCACGGCCGCGTCGTCGAGCCGCCAGAAGCCGTCCTGCGGGCCGCGGGTGTCCGGGACGTGGCCGAGCGCCTCGGCGAACGCGCGCAGGCTCTCCCCGCGCCAGTGCGGCGGGTCGTGGGCCCAGCCGTCGTCGTGCAGGCGGTCGACGGTTGCCAGCGCGAGCGGGTCGGCCTCGAGCAGCAGCACGCGGACCGTGTCGAACGGACCGTCGACGTTGTCGAACTCGTCGACGACGTACTCCTCGGCGTCGATGTCGTCGTCGTGCCACCGGTCGACGAACCCGGGCCGCGCGGCAATCCATTTCATCGACCACACACTAGCCCGGCCACGACCGTTAGGGTCGGACACATGACCGAGCGAAGCGAGGGCATCATCAGGCTCAGGCCGCCCGGTCAGGGCGCGACACCGCGGAGCGGGGTCGCGTTATGACCGAGCGAAGCGAGGGCATCATCAGGCTCAGGCCGCCCGGTCAGGGCGCGACACCGCGGAGCGGGGTCGTGTCATGACCGGCCTCGTGTTCCCGATCGGCCTGCTGGTGGGCACCTTCCACAACGCGGCACCGGCCCGGCACCACCACGAGATCCGGCTCGGCGCGAAGGTCCACGAGTGCACCGACTCCGAGTTGGCGGCGTGGGCGTTCGCGCACGCGCCGCCCGAGGGTGTCGAGGAGGAGCCTGCCGGCGACGGGCCGGCGCCGTGGACGGCGGCCGCGCTGGTGCGGCACCTCGCCGGCCTGGACATTCCGGACGCGGCGTCGCTCGTCGCGGGCCTGCTGGGCCGGGGGCTGCTGGCCGAACTGGTGCCGGGCACCGAATCGGCGACGGCATTCGCCCGCTCCCACCGGCTGGTGCCGTCGATGTACGGATTGGGCAATTCGGCCGACGAGCCGTGGCTGTACTCGATCGGCCTGCTCGGCCACGAGGTGATCCGGGTCGACCGGCCCGTGTTCGAGCTGTGGGCGTGGGCCGACACCGAACCCGACCTGTGGCGGGCGTGCGAGTCGTTCGCCACCGAGGAGGCGGCGGCCGGCGGCACCGAGCCCGACGTGACCGAGCCCGAGCGGGTGCTGGCGGGGTTCCTCGGAACGCTGCACGGCCTGCTGAGCGTGCAGGCCGCGCACCTCGACACCGTCGAGCTCGACCGGACGGGAGCCAGCGGTGGGCGACATGGCTGAGCGCTGGCTGTTTCCGCTCGGGCACTACCTCGGCCCGTTCTTCCCGGGTCAGGGCGCCGACCTCGACGGCCACCGGGTCCGCGTCGGGCAAGAGGTGGTGACGCTGTTCGGCGACACGGAGTTCACCGTGTGGGCACTGGCGCACGGTGTGCCGGGATCGTCCGGCGTGCGCGGGACGCGGCACGCGGTGGAGGCGGCATTGCGCGAGCAGACCGGGGCCGACGCCGGCGCCGCCGTCGACGAGTTGCTGCGCGACGGCGTGCTCCTCGAGGTGGGCGACGGCGCGAATGACCCGGTGGAGTTCGCGCGCCGGTACCGGTTCCGGTCGATGATGGTGGGCCTCGGTGCGAGCGCCGAGCAGCCGGACCGGTTCCACATCGGACTGACCGGCCGACCACTGGCCACAGTGGACGGTCTGGCGTTCGAGTTCTGGGAGTGGGCGCCGCTGCACCCGACGCTGTGGGCGGCGTGGCAGGCCGCCGCCGCGGTGGAGACGGCGCTGGGCGGCAGCGAGCCGGTGGTCGACGGCGCGCTCGACCGCCTGCAGGTGCTCCTCGCGGCCGGCTGCGGCTACCTCGACGTGGCTCTGGACTGACGCGCCGCGGTTCTGGACTGACGCGCCGTGGTTGGCCGCGCCGGACCTCATGCCGCAGATCAGAGGCGGGCGAGGGCCTTCGGCGCGAGCTTGACGGCCTTCGCCTTCTCTTCTTCGGCGGTCGGCGAACCGACGAACAGCGTGATGACGAGCTCGCCCTTGCGCACGTGCAGCACCGACGCACCGATGAACGCCGCATCGCCGAGCCCGGGGATGTCCTCGACCTCCTCCGGGGTGAGCAGCGTGCACGGGTCGGGCAATGCGGCATCGGGCTGCCTTTCGGCCCCGGCTGAACCGTCTCGGTTGC
>Ga0070675_100001896_pt1 | contig 15430 bp, 16 predicted proteins | sample KBSM43metaG_FD_65343 | JGI IMG/M metagenome (GOLD analysis project Ga0070675, IMG submission 65343) | Miscanthus rhizosphere microbial communities from Kellogg Biological Station, Michigan, USA - KBS M4-3 metaG | ecosystem: Host-associated > Plants > Roots > Rhizosphere > Soil ...
ACCAGGTTGATTTTGGCCGCCAGCACGACACCGAGCGTGCCCTCCGACCCCACCAGCAGCTTCGCCAGGTTGAACGGGCGATCGCCGCGCGTGAACTCGTCGAGGTTGTAGCCCATCACGCGCCGCAGCACCCTGGGGTAGCGGCGCTCCACTTCGTCAGCGTGCGATCGGGCCAGCTCGCGTACCGTCCGGTAGCACCGCGCTTCGAGACCGTCGCCCGTGCAGGCGGCGTCGAGCGCCTCCGGCGAGAGCGGACCGAAGCGGGTCACCGATCCGTCCGACAGCACGACATCCTGCTCGATGACGTGGTCGATGGTCTTGCCGTAGTAGACCGACCGCGCGCCGCTCGAGTTGTTGGCCATCATGCCGCCGACGGTCGCGCGGCTGGCGGTGGAGACGTCGGGCGCGAACCGCAGGCCGTGCGGGCGGAGCTGAGCGTTCAGCTCGTCGAGGACGATGCCGGGTTCGACCCGCGCCCAGCGCTCGGCGGCGTTCACTTCGAGCACCGCGTTCAGATATTTCGAGGTGTCGATGACCAGGCCGGTGCCGATCGCCTGACCGCACTGCGAGGTGCCGCCGCCCCGCAGCGTCAGCGGACAGCCGGCCTTGGCGCAGATGCGGACGGTCTCGATGAGATCCTCTCGCGTGCGTGGCAGGACGACGCCCAGCGGGCGGAGCTTGTAGACGCTGGCGTCGGTGGCGTAGAGCGCACGCGAGACGCCGTCGAAGCGCACCTCGGCGGTGGTGTGCTCGCGGAGCGCACGCTCGAGCGCGCCGGCGTCCACGCGCGACGGATCCGCCTGGGGGAGCGGGGGAAGCGCGTCAACCTTCAGCAGGGTCACAGGCTGGACAGCCCCGTGCGCAGCCGCTCGAGCCCGCGCGCCAGGTTGTCGCCACCGCTCGCGAACGACACGCGGAGCGTGCCCTCGCCGCCAGGCCCGTAGGCGGAGCCGTGCGCAACGACGACGCCGTGCTGCTCGAGCAGGTGCAGCCGCACGTCGTTCGAGGTCCGCCCCGTCGCCCGCACGTCCACCATGGCGAAGAAGCCGCCCTCCGGCGACAGCACCCGCACGTTGGGAATGTCGCGAAGGGCCGCGATCACCTGGGCCCGGCGGGCGGCGTATTCCCGCTGCATCGCCAGCGTCGGCTCCTGCGTGCCGGTCAGGGCGACGGCGGCCGCGTCCTGAATGAACGTGGCGGGCCCACGGCTCGACTGCTGCAGGACCAGGAACATCGCCTCGATGATGGCCGCCGGCGCGGCGCAGTAGCCTACTCGCCAGCCAGGCATCGCGTAGGTCTTGGAGAGGCTGTTGACGACAATGGTGCGGGCGCGCAGCTCGGGGGACAGGCTGGCCGCGCAGACATGCCGGCGGTCGTCGAAGACGATCGTCTCGTAGATCTCGTCGCTGATGAGCAGCAGGTTCTGGCGCACGACGAATGCCGCGATCGCTTCCAGCTCGTCGCGCCGGAACACGGTGCCGACCGGATTCCACGGCGTGTTCAGCAGCAGCACGCGGGTCGACGGCGTGACCGCGCCCTCGAGCGCCTCGAGCGGGAGCTCGAAGCGGTCGTGGACGATTGAGGCGCGCACGGCGCGCGACCGCCCGCCCGCGAGAGCCACGGGGGAGTGGTAGGCGTCGTAGATCGGATCGGGCAGCAGCACCTCGTCGCCGTCGCCGACGACGGCCGTCAGCGCGCAGGCGAGGCCGAGCGTGGCGCCGGTGGTCGCCAGGATCTCGGTGCCCGGGTCGTACGAGACGCCGTTGTCGCGCGCCAGCTTCTCGGCCACCGCCTCCCGGAACCGGATTTCGCCCCGGTTGTCGGGATAGGCGGTCCGGCCCGCCTTCACCGCCGCGATGACGGCGTCGGCCACGTGATCCGGCGTGCGGAAATCCGGCTCGCCCCGCATGAGGGAGACGACCGCGGCGCCGGTGGCCTGCACGCGGCGAACGTCGGCCAGGATGGTGTTGACCGCGGTGGGCTTGAGCAGCGCCACGCGAGGCGCCAGGGAGTGATCGAGCATCGACATCGAGCCGCGTCTGCTTGTACCACAGGTGGGCGTCGCCCCCGCAATTCGTTGACCGATCTGCGCCATTGCCGGATAATCACAGCGGCGATTCCCCGGATCCCGACTGCCTTCTTGATGTCCGATCGACCGCGTCACGTACCCCACACCGCGCCCCGCGACCTGGCGGAAGGCGCGGAGGGAGCGGATCGCGAAAGCCGGGTCGAGCAGCTGCTGCTCGCTGGTCTCGACCAGTATTTCTCCGGACACTACGAGCAGGCGATCGACGTCTGGACGCGGGTGGCGTTCCTCGACCGGCGCAACAGCCGGGCCAAGGCCTATATCGATCGAGCGCGCGGCCTCGTCGCGGAGCGTCAGCGCGAGCTCGAGGCGCTGGTACAGGAAGGCGTCGCCGCCTACCATGCCGGCGATCTGGCATCCGCTCGGGCGCTGCTGACGCGTGCCGTCGATCGCGGCGGTCACAGCGATATTGCGCACCTGTTTCTCGATCGCCTGCAGCGAAGCGAGCTGCTCCCGGGGCCGGCGGTGCCGACACGCCAGACGGCGTATCGCGACGCTCCCTCACCGCGAGTCTGGAATTGGGTCGCCACTGCGGCGGTCTCCACGGGGCTCGCGGCCGTGATTCTGGTCGCGGCGCGACCGGTGGCGACCTTCGTGGCCGAGCTCCCGATTGCGGTGCCGGCCGCTTCGCCGGCGCCCGCGGACCCGCTGCCGGTCGCGCGTGCCTCGGATCGGGCGTTGGCGCAGGCCCGGATGCTCCGTGACCAGGGGGATGTCGCCGAGGCGCTCCGCGTCCTCGACGCGGTCGACGTGGCCGACGCCCAGCGGCCGGCGGCCGATGCGCTGCGAGCCGAGATTCAGCGGAAAGTGCTCACTGAGATCCAGACGCTCCACCCCACACCGGAGGCGACCCGATGAAGTGCCCGAAGTGTCTCTACATCGGCTTCGAAACCGGAGACCGCTGCAAGAACTGCGGCTACGATTTCTCCCTTCTGGGAATCGCCGAGGAGGCGCTCGAGCCGGCACCGCCCGAACTGCCGTTGCGTCAGGCGGAGCCCGCAGTGGCCGGTCTGGCCCTCGACCTGTCGCCGGCGCTCGACTCGTGGACGGGACCTGATCTCGATCGTTTCCGCGACGTGCCAGAGCCCGATGGCCCGGCGATGACGTTGGCGCCGTCCTTCTTCGTCGAGCCGCCACCTCCTGCCGCCCCGGCGTCCTCGCCGGCCCTGCCGCTCTTCTCGCCGGACGCCGTGGACGACGAGCCGCTCGTGCGGCTGCCAGCGGTTCCGCGGCCGCCGCTCGCGGTCCGCCGCACGCCCGAGGCGCCGCGTCTTCGGCCGATGCCGCCCCTCGGCCGGTCGATCCAGGAAGACGCAGTGCTGCGGTTCGTCGAGGAGCCGGACCTCGCGGGGGTGGCCCATGACGACATGGTGAGCCACGAGATCGAGGCGCCACCGGCCGAGGCGCCGTTCGAGGAGCCCATTGCCAGGGTCCGCCGCCCGTCGTTCCGGGTTGATCCCGCCGCCGACGCCAGCCCGTTCGGACGGCGGGCGGCGGCCGCGATCATCGACCACGGGATCCTGCTCGGCATCGATCTGGTGGTGCTCTATTTCACGCTGCGCCTGACCGATCTGACCTTTGCAGACTGGCGTGTGCTGCCATGGCTGCCGCTGGCGGCGTTCCTGTTGTCGCTGAAGGTGGCGTATCTCAGCGCGTTCACGACGGCTGGAGGTCAGACCATCGGCAAGATGGCCACGCACATCCGCGTGGTGTCGGACGATGGCGGCGGGCTCGACCCCGGGCGCGCGTTGCGGCGCGCCGTGCTCGAGCTGGCGTCGATCGCCACCGCCGGCGCGCCGTTCCTGACCGCGATCGCCGACCCGCTGCGGCGTGGGGTGCACGACCGGGCGTCGGGCACACGCGTCATCGCATTGTCGCCTCGCTGATCCCTCGTCCCGGCGGACTCCGTTCCTTCACTGATGCGTCGTCTCGGGCTCCTGATCGCGACCTGCGGGTATATCGGATTCGCGCCGGTGGCGCCGGGCACCGTGGGATCGGCCGCAGGTGTCGTGTTCTTCTACCTGATTCGCGAGGTCGAGGCGGCGTGGGCACAGCCCGTGCTCATCGTGCTGCTGTTTGTCGCGGGCGTGTGGGCGGCGTCAGTGGCCGAGCAGGCGCTCGGCAAGACCGATCCCGGCCCCGTGGTGATCGACGAAGTCGTCGGGATGTTGATCACGCTGCTCTGGATTCCGGTCACGCCGCTCGGCGCGCTCGCCGGGTTCCTCATCTTCCGTGTCCTCGACGTCGTGAAGCCGTGGCCGTCGCGTCAGCTCGAGTCGCTGCATGGTGGGCTCGGCATCATGGCTGATGACGCGATGGCGGCCGTCTACGGCCACCTCCTGATGCGCGCACTGTTGTGGATGGCGCCGGCGGGGTGGCTGGCGTGACGGCGCCTGTCCCGTCCGTGCTTGCGCGGGCGGCCATCGTCGCGGTCGGGAGCGAGTTGCTCGAAACCACTCGGCTCGATACCAACTCGCTGTTCATCACCGAGCAGCTCAACACCGTGGGTATCGACGTGGTCTCGAAGCACGTCGCCGGCGACGACCGTGCCGTGCTGAGCCACGTGCTGCGCTCGGCGCTCACCGGCGTCGACCTGCTGGTCGTCTGCGGCGGCCTCGGGCCGACCGACGACGACCTCACGCGCGAGGTAGTTGCCGACCTGCTGGCGCGGCCGCTGGCGGAAAGCGCCGCGCTCGTGGAGTACCTCGAACGCCGCTACGCCTCGCGCGGGCTGAGCGTGCCGATGCCGTTGAACAACCTGCGGCAGGCGATGGTGCCCCAAGGCGCAGACGTGATCGACAACTCGAACGGCAGCGCGCCAGGGCTCTGGATCGATTACGGCGCGCAGACCGTCGTGCTGCTGCCGGGTCCGCCTCGCGAGCTCAAGCCGATGATGACCGCCCTCGCCGAGTCGCGGCTGCGCGCCCGCGCGTCGGGTGTGTCGATCGCGCGGCGGATGCTGCGCATCGCCGGACGGTTCGAGTCGCACGTCGACCAGGCCTTGCACCCGCTCTACGAGGAATGGGCGGCCGCATCGCCTCCCGTGGCGGCAACGATCCTCGCCTCGCTGGGGCAGATCGAGCTCCACCTCTCCGTGCGTCATTCGTCGCGGGAGCAGGCCGCGGCGATGCTCGAGCGCGCGACCGCGCAGGCGCGCGGCGTGATCGGCGAGGACGTCTTCAGCACCGATGGCCGGCGGCTCGAAGAAGTGGTGGGCGAGGCGCTGGCGGCGCGCGGGCTGTGGATTGCGGTGGCGGAGTCGTGCACCGGCGGCCTGGTGACGTCGCGATTGACCGACGTGTCCGGGAGCTCGCGCTATGTCGGGGCCTCCATCGTTGCGTATGCCAACGAGGCCAAGACGTCGCTGCTGGGGGTGCCGGACGCCGTACTTGCCGCCCACGGCGCCGTGAGCGAACCGGTCGCCCGCGCCATGGCCGAAGGCATCCGGTCGCGGGCTGGCGCCGACCTCGGCCTCGGCATCACCGGTATCGCGGGCCCCACCGGCGGCACGCCCGAAAAGCCGGTGGGCACCGTTGCCGTCGCCTTGGCCTCCGGTGATGGCACCTCGTCGCGGACGTTCCGCTTCTTCGGCGACCGCGAGCTCGTGAAGTTCCAGGCCTCGCAGGCCGCCCTCGATCTTGTTCGCCGGCACCTGAAGGTCCCGCCGGCCTGATGGCGGAGAAAGCAGAGTAGGCAGAGAGGGGAGAGCTCTTACCTTCTCTGCCTACTCTGCCCTCTCTGCCCTCTCTGCCACTAAACTCAGAGCTGGGGGCTGCCATCCACACTGTTGCGATCCTTGGAGCCGGGGGCTGGGGAACGGCGCTGGCCGTGCATCTGGCGCGCGTGGGACACGACGCGTGCCTGTGGGGACGCGACGCGGGCCTGATTGCGGACATGCGCTTCCGGCAGATCAACGCCGTCTACCTGCCCGACGTCCGCTTCCCCGCGAGCATGCGGGTCACGCACGACATGGCCGAGGCGCTCGTCGGCGCCGAGGTCGTGGTGATGGCGACGCCGTCGCACGGCACTCGCGACATCGCCCGGCTGGCGAGGCCCTTCCTGCGGCGCGGCGTGATCGTCGTCAGCGCGACCAAGGGGCTCGAGCAACACACTCTGTTCCGCGTGTCCGAGATCCTCGAACAGGAGCTGGGGCCCGATGTGGCGGTAGCGGTCCTGTCCGGACCGAGCTTCGCGTCGGAACTGGCACGCGAGCTGCCGACCGCCGTGTCGGTCGCGTCGCGTGATGCCCGGGTGGTCGAAGCGGTGCAGGCCGAGTTCCGGGCGCCGTATTTCCGCCTCTACGGCACCAGTGACGTCGTCGGCGTCGAGATCGGCGGCGCCCTCAAGAACGTGATTGCCATCGCGGCCGGGCTCGTCGAAGGGCTGGGGCTTGGCCACAACGCGCTGGCGGGGCTGATTACCCGCGGCCTGGCTGAGATTTCGCGGCTGGCATGCGCCGCGGGCGCGCAGCGCGAGACGCTGTCGGGGCTGACCGGGCTCGGCGATCTGGTGCTGACCTGTACCAGCGCGCCAAGCCGCAACCGGCGCGTCGGTATCGAGCTCGCCCACGGACGCGCGCTGCAAGACATCGTCGACGGTACGCGGATGGTGGCCGAAGGCGTACGGACGACGCGCGCCGCCCTCGACCTCGGCGCGCGCTACGGGATCGAGCTGCCGATCGCGGCCCAAGTGGCCGAACTGCTGGCGGGGCGCAAGGATCCGCGGACGGCGCTCTCCGAGCTGATGATCCGGCCGCAGCGGGCGGAAGCGGGATAGCCGGCGATCGCAGGTTGGGCGTCGGCGAGACAAGGGGTGGAATGGGGTTTTTCGACAAGCTGAAGGCGGGGCTGACCCGAACGAAGCAGCAGATTTTCGACCGCTTCGACGAGCTGGTGGAGCGCGCCGACGCGCCGGAGCAGCGTACGCGCCAGGTCGACGTGGATACGCTCGAGGCGCTCGAGGAGATTCTCATCGGTGCCGACATCGGCGTGGCCGCCACTGAGAAGATCGTGGCGTCGGTGCGCACGCGATCGGGGCAGGGCGAGAGTCTCCGCGACCTCGTGAAGCAGGAGATCCGGCGGATCTTCGACTCGGTGCCGCGCGCTGTCGGGGGCAACGGGCACTCGCCGCACGTGACCCTGATCGTCGGCGTGAACGGCACCGGCAAGACCACGACCATCGGCAAGCTTGCCAACCTGATGAAGAAGTCGGGACGGCAGCCGCTCGTCTGCGCCGCCGACACCTTCCGGGCCGCGGCGGTGGAGCAACTTGAAATCTGGGCCGGCCGCGCCGGCGTGGACATCGTCCGTGCCAAGGAAGGCTCGGATCCGGCGGCCGTCGTCTTCGACGCCATTCAGTCGGGCAAGGCTCGCGGCCGCGACCCCATTCTGGTGGATACGGCCGGCCGCCTGCATACCCGCGTGAACCTGATGCACGAGCTCGAGAAGATCCGGCGCGTGGCGGGCCGCGCGGCCGAAGGCGCGCCGCACGAGGTGCTCCTGGTGCTCGACGCCACGGTCGGGCAGAACGGACTTCAGCAGGCCAAGGAGTTCACGCAGGTGGCAGGCGTCACCGGCATCGTGCTGACGAAGCTCGATGGCACGGCGAAGGGCGGCGTGGCGGTGGCCATCGCCCACGATCTCAAGCTGCCGATCCAGTACGTCGGCGTCGGCGAAGGCATCGATGACCTGATTCCGTTCTCGCCCGAGGAGTACGTGGACGCACTTTTTCAGGCCAAGTGGTAGACGACGCGCGATGGATGCGGCGGGCAATCGAGCACGCCCGGCGGGGATTGGGACGCACGGCGCCCAATCCGCTGGTCGGAGCCTGCGTCGTGTCGGACGACCACGTTGTGGTGGGGCAGGGCGCGCACGAGCGCGCCGGCGAAGCGCACGCGGAGGTGCACGCGCTCGACGAGGCGGGCGGCGCCGCGCGCGGCGCGACGCTCTACTGCACGCTCGAGCCGTGCGCGCACACAGGACGGACCGGCCCCTGCACCGAGCGCGTGATTGCCGCCGGCATCCGTCGCGTGGTGGCGGCGATGGAGGATCCGTTTCCGCTCGTTCAAGGCCGCGGCTTCGAGGCGCTGCGGGCACACGGCATCGAAGTCGAGGTGGGTGTCGAGCACGAGGCGGCGTTGCGGCTCAATCAGCCGTATCTGAGCGCGCTGCGCACCGGGCGTCCCTTCGTGACCTTGAAGGCCGCGACCAGCCTCGACGGACGTATCGCCGCGGCGGTGGGCCGCCGCACGCCGCTGACATCGCTTCCGGCGATCCGCCACGCGCACGGCGTCCGCGCACAGGTGGACGCGCTCGCCGTCGGGTCGGGGACGGTGCTGGTGGACGATCCGCTCCTGACCGTACGCGAGGTCTATCGTGAACGCCCGCTCACCCGGGTCGTGTTCGATCGCCGGCTGCGCGTGCCGCCCGCGGCACGGCTGTTCTCGACGCTGGCGGCGGGGCCGGTCATCGTCCTGACGTCCACGCAGGCAATGCGCGACAGCGGCGCCATGATCGACGCCCTGCGCGCCGTGGGCGCCACGGTGCTCGCCACCGAACGCGACGATTGCCGCGCCGGGCTTCACCTCCTTGGCTCGCTCGGCATCCAGAGCGTGCTGCTCGAGGGCGGGGCGGCGCTACACGGCGCGGCGTGGGACGAAGGCGTCGTGGACGCGGTGCAGCTCTATGTGGCGCCCGTCTCGCTCGGCGCCGAGGGAGTGCCGTTGCTCGACGGGCGCGGCTTTGCCTCGACCGCGCTGATCGAGCGCCGGCTCGATCTGCTGGGCCCCGATGTGCTGATCGAAGGTTATGTTCACCGGCCTCATTGAAACCGTCGCGACGGTGGCGCGCGTGGATGCCGTCGCGTCCGGCTACCGGCTGCGTCTCGAGACGCCGCTCGCGGCGGAACTGCAGCTGGGAGAAAGCGTGACGGTCGACGGCGTCTGTCTCACGGTGACGGCGCGCGACGGCGGCGCCTGGGACGCCGACATCGGGCCCGAAACCGCGCGCGTCACCACGCTCGGCACGTTCCAGCCCGGACGGCGCGTCAACCTGGAACGCTCGATGCGCGCCGACAGCCGGTTCGGCGGCCACCTGGTGCAAGGGCACGTGGACGCGACCGGGACGGTCGTGGCGGTGCGCCCCGACGGCGAGTCGCACTGGATCGACGTCGCCTTTCCCGAGCCGCTGTCGCCGATGTTCGTGCCGAAGGGCTCGGTGGCGCTGAACGGGGTCAGCCTGACCGTGGCCACGCTCGAGGCGGTCCGGTTCTCGGTGATGATCATCCCGTTCACCTGGGATCACACCAATCTGAGCGACCTGCGGGCCGGTGCACCGGTGAACCTGGAGTGCGATATGGTTGGGAAGTACGTGGCCCGTGCGGCTCAGTGGTATCGACGCCCATGACCAAATCGCAGATGCGTATCGCCAAAGGCGCCCGGAAGAAGGGCCCGTTCGCCTCGATCGATCAGGCGATCGAGGCCATCCAGGCGGGACGGATGATCGTCGTCGTCGACGATGAGGACCGCGAGAACGAGGGCGACCTCACCATGGCGGCCTCGAAGGTCGCGCCGGAGGCGATCAACTTCATGGCCCGCCACGGGCGCGGCCTCATCTGCCTGGCGATGACCCCTGAGCGACTCGACCATCTCGAGATCCCGCTCGAGGTCAGCGACAACTCGTCGCGGCGGGACACCGCGATGTGCGTGTCGATCGACGCGCGCGATCGCACGACCACCGGCATCTCCGCCGCCGATCGTGCGGAGACGGTCCGCGTGGCGCTCGATTCCGCGAGCACGCCTCGCGACCTGTCACGCCCCGGTCACGTGTTTCCGCTGCGCGCCCGCCCCGGCGGCGTGCTGGTGCGGTCCGGGCACACCGAGGCGGCAGTGGACCTGTCCCGCATTGCCGGTCTCGAACCGGCCGGCGTCATCTGCGAAATCATGAACGACGACGGCACGATGGCGCGCGTGCCGGAGCTCGCCAAGTTCGCCCGCAAGCACGGGCTGCTGATGATCACGATCGCGGATCTGATCCAGTACCGCATGCGCACCGAGCGGCTGGTGAAACGCGCCGCCACCGCGAACCTGCCGACCGAGTTCGGGACGTTCCACCTGTTCGCCTACGAAAACCAGATCGACAACCAGGCGCACGTGGCGCTGGTGCGCGGCGACATCGGCGACGGCAAGGACGTGCTGGTCCGGGTGCACTCGAAGTGCCTGACGGGGGACGTGTTCCACTCGGCGAGGTGCGACTGCGGGCCGCAGCTCGACGCCGCGCTGTCGCGCATTGCGGACGAGGGGCGGGGGGTGCTGCTCTATCTGAATCAGGAAGGGCGCGGCATCGGACTGGTGAACAAGATTCGCGCCTATGCGCTGCAGGATCAGGGGCTCGACACGGTGGAGGCCAACGAGCGCCTGGGGTTCAAGGCGGATCAGCGCGACTACGGCATCGGCGCCCAGATCCTGAGCGACCTCGGCGTGAAGACGATGCGCCTGCTGACCAACAATCCTCGCAAGTTCGTCGGCCTCCAGGGCTACGGCCTCGCGGTATCGGAGGCGGTGCCGCTCGAGATTCCCGCCAGCGACCACACACGGCGTTACTTGAAGACCAAGAAAGACAAACTGGGACACAAGCTTTCGTCGGTATGACAGGCCAAGGCCCAAGGCCTAAGGCCCAAGGCCGGCAAGAATCGCTCTTAGACGAGGCGACGGCGATCGCGGACTGGATTGTTGGCCTGCGCCGGCAGATCCACCGCCATCCCGAGCTGATGTACGAGGAGGTCGAGACGAGTCGGCTCGTACGCGCCACGCTCGACGGGCTCGGCATTCCGTATCGCTATCCGGTGGCCAAGACCGGTGTCGTGGCCACGGTCGGCAGTGGATCCGGCCGGTGCGTCGCGCTCCGCGCCGACATGGACGCGCTGCCGATCCACGAGCAGGCCGACGTGTCGTTCCGGAGCGAGATCGACGGCAAGATGCATGCGTGCGGCCACGACTGCCACACCGCGATGCTGCTCGGCGCCGCGCGCCTGCTCAAGGCGCGCGAAGCGGAGCTGCCCGGCGTCGTGAAGCTGATCTTCCAGCCCGCGGAAGAGGGGGGCGCCGGAGCGGATCGCATGTGCGACGAGGGCGCGCTACACACGCCCGATGTCGAGCAGATCTTCGGTCTCCACGTCTGGCCCGGCGCCACTACGGGAACCGTGCTGGGCAACGCCGGGGTCATCCTCGCCGCCATGGGATCGTTCGAGGTCGTCGTCACCGGCAAGGGTGGCCACGGCGCGATGCCGCACATGACCGCGGATCCAGTGGCGTGCGCCGCGAAAATCGTCGTCGAGCTGCAAACCATCGTGTCGCGGGAGACGGACCCGTTCGAGCCGGCCGTGGTGACCGTCGGCTCGATTCACGGCGGCGACGCGTTCAACGTCATCCCCGAAACCGTGCGAATGACCGGTACCCTTCGCAGCTTGTCGTTTGAAGGCCTGCTCCGCCTGAAGCAGCGCCTCGAGAACGTCGCGAGCGGCATCGCGGCGGTCAATCGCTGCCACGCGACAGCGACGTATCCGATTCAGGACCACCCGCCCACGACGAACGCCACCGCGGCGTGGGACATCGCGTCGCGGGCGGCCGCGGCGGTTGTCGGCCCCGGCGCCGTCAACCGGATGGATCCGATCATGGGCTCGGAGGATTTCGCGTTCTACCAGCGGCGGATTCCGGGGTGCTTCAGCTTCATCGGCGTGAGCGCCGCCGACTGGCAGACGCGGTACGGCGTGCACCACGAGAAGTTCAAGGTGGACGAGACGGCGCTGCCGATCGGCGCCGCCCTGCACGTCGCCACGGCGCTCGAAGCGCTCTCGTCGCGCTAGGTCTGTAGGGGCGTGCGGCCGAGCTGGGGCGTCGACGCCGCGGCCGGCAGCCGCGCGACCGCCGCGATCGTCACGCCGATGATGAGCGACGCGACGAGCTCGAGCCCCAGCTGCTTGAGCACGAGATTCCCGGGCCACGGCTGCTGCGCGTACCACAGCAGCCAGACCGGCAGCTGTCCGAACGTCCACCCCAGCAGCCCCAGCTTGAGGCCACGCACGAGCGTTGCCCCTTCGAGGCCGAGGCGTCCGTAGACCCACACGAGCGGCACGATCAACGTGAGATGCACGACCGGTAGGAACAGCATCTGCCACGGCGGCGTGCCGGTGCCGACGGCGCGCAGAAGCGTCCCCTCGAAGGGTTCGTAGTCGGCGCTGAGAATGACCCCGTGAATGACCACCGCCGCCACCTGCGCGACGAGGAAGGCGGCGATAGCCGCGACGATGGCACGCCCTCGTGTCATGAGTGCTCCTGCTGCTGACTCCAGCTCTCGGCCCGCTCATGCAGGGCCTTGGGCGAGAGATCCTCGATGCGGCTGGCGATGGACCAGCGGTGGCCGAATGGATCGGTGAGCATGCCGTACCGATCGCCCCAGAACTGGTCGGCGACCGGCATCAGCACCGTGGCGCCGGCGTCCACGGCGCGCGCGAATAGCGCGTCAACGTCGGCGACGTAGAGATGCAGCGTCACCGGTGTTCCACCCAGCGTGCCGGGCGATTGCATCGAGCCGGGGAATTCGTCCACCACGAAGAACCGCGAGTCGCCGAGCAGCAGCTCGGAATGCATGATCCTGCCGTCGGGCGCCGCGTTGCGCAGCAGCTCGTGCGCGCCAAGGGCCTTCGAGTACCAGTCGATGGCGGCCGCCACGCCGGTCACCACGAGCTGCGGCGTGATGGTGTGGAAGTCCTCCGGAACCGGGCTAACCACGGGGGGGCCTCGACGACCGCCGCGTGAGGAGCTTGCGCTGCTGAGCGGCCTCCACCAGTGCGGCAATCCGCTGCGCTTCCCCTTTTGCCGTTGCGAGCCCCTTGGGCGTGAGCCGGTAGTAGCGGCGGCGGTCGTCGTCGCTCTCGTCGTGCGCCGCGATGGCGAGCTCTTCGATCAGCCCGTCGACGAGCATGCGCTGAATCGATCGGTAGAGCGTGCCGGGGCCGAGCCGCGTGCTGCCGGCGGTGAATTCGTCGACCTCCTGCATGATGCCGTAGCCGTGCGACGGCCCGTCCGCCAGCGCGAGCAGCACGTGAAAGACCGCCGGGGTGAGGAAGACGGGCGCCTCGGCCGCCGGCGCCGCTGTGGAGGGCCGTCGCGCCTTGGATGTAGTCACAGTGGATATAGTTACGCCAGATACACGTCAGGCGTCAAGGGTCGTCCCAAGGCCCAAAGCGCCAAGGCCCAAGGCCGGCGGAGAACTATTCCGTGAGTTTCTTTTCGGCGAACGACAGGTCCTGAACCGGACGGCCGCCGATCAAATGCTCCTGGATGATGCGTTCGAGCGCGGGCGGATCGCACTCCTTGTACCAGGTGCCTTCGGGGTAGACGACGGCAATCGGGCCGCCCTCGCAGATGCGCAGGCAGTTGGCCTTGCTGCGCAGCACGCCGCCCTGCTCGGAGAGGCCGAGCTCCTTGAGCCGCTTCTTCAGGTAGTCCCACGCCGTCACGCCGCGCTCGTAGTCGCAGCACTTCGGCTTGGTCTGCTCGGCGCAGAGAAAGATGTGGCGCTTGGCGGTGGGGATGCCGATCGTGGTGACGATTTTCTGCAGCGATTCGTCGGACATGTCGCTCCAGGGCGGTCTAAAGACCGCCCTCTACCTTAAGGTGGCTACTTCGGAATGCGGGGCTGCTCGGAGCCGGGCGGCACCCAGATCTTGATGCGCCCTTCCCACAGCGAGCGGTTGTTCTCTTCGCACGAGTACTCGAGCAGGGTGTCGTTGCTCAGCGTGAACGTGCGCTCGTTGGTCCACGGCTTCGTGTAGTAGACCGGATCGTCGATGGTCACCGTGTAGGCGATGTGGCCGGCGTCGTTCATCTTGAACGTCTGCACCAGGTGCATCCTGTCGCTGTGCGGGTCGCCCTTGGTGTCGAGGCGCGTGAAGCCGTTGAAGCCCACCGTGTCGACAATCATCGTGTCGCCGTCCCACCGTGCAATCGACTCGCCGAACCAGGTCGGATTCGGGTCCTTCGAGTGCTCGGCCTTGAAGGGGACGACGTGGAACCAGGTGCTCTGCTCGAACAGAAAGGCGACGTACTTGTCGTTCTGCATGATCTGGAGCGGATACGGCGAGTTCATCGACCGCATCAGACCGAAGGGCATGCACATGCCGGTGTAGTCGCCGTTCTTGGCCGGGTCGTACGCCGCGATGTTGGCGGTGCCGGCGGCGGTATAGGGTAGCGTCTCCGGCCCCCTCTGGATCGCGGGGTCCCTGGGGTTCGTGCGGCTCATGTCCGGCACGTACGGGTGATCCCAGACACCGCTGAAATCGGGCTTGCCCGCGGCGGTGCGGGGCGCGGGGCCCGCCGGGGGCGTGTAGCCTTTGGTGGCGCCGCTCCGCGCCTCGCCGGGGATGCTGCCGCCCAGCGTATTCTGGGCTTCGGTCGACGCGGCGGACACGGCCAGAGCGCAGGCGACCGCTAGCCCCAGGGCCCGCGACGACGACACCGGACGAGTGGTCATGCGCTGCGTATTATACCGTGGCGCTCTTGCCGGATCCGCGGATCCTAACGTAAAATAAGCGTTTGCGTGCGTTGGGCTTAGGCCCTCCCTAGACACCGTCTCACTGCCAATGTTCGACTCGCTCGGCTCCCGGATCCAGAACGCCTTCACCGCCCTCAGGGGCGAGGTGCGCCTCACCGAGGCCCAGGTCGAAGACGTGCTCCGGGAGATCCGCCTCGCGCTGCTCGAAGCCGACGTCAACTTCAACGTCGTCAAGGCGTTCATCGACCGCGTGCGCGACCGCGCGATGGATCAGGCGGTCTTGCGCAGCCTGTCGCCGGCGCAGCAGGTCGTGAAGATCGTGCGCGACGAACTGCTGGCGCTCTTTGCCGGCACCGAGGGCGGCCTGACGAAGGACGCGCCCAAGCCGCGGGTCGTGCTGCTGCTCGGCCTCCAGGGCGCGGGCAAGACCACCACCTCGGCCAAGCTCGGACGCTGGCTGAAGCGCCAGGGGCACAACCCTGTGATGGTGTCGACCGACGTGCGGCGCCCGGCCGCGATCCAGCAGCTCGAGATCGTCGGCGAACAGGCGGGCGTGAAGGTGTACGCGCCCGGCACGATGGACCCGGTGGCGCGGGCCACGGGGGCGCTGGCCGAAGCGCGGGCCAAGGGGTACGACACGGTCATCGTCGATACCGCCGGCCGCCTCCACATCGACGACGATCTGATGGTGGAGCTGCAGGCCATCAAGGACGCGGTGCAGCCGTCGGATCTCCTGTACGTCGCCGACTCGATGACGGGGCAGGACGCGATCAAGAGCGCGGGTGAATTCAAC
>Ga0070675_100001897_pt1 | contig 15424 bp, 15 predicted proteins | sample KBSM43metaG_FD_65343 | JGI IMG/M metagenome (GOLD analysis project Ga0070675, IMG submission 65343) | Miscanthus rhizosphere microbial communities from Kellogg Biological Station, Michigan, USA - KBS M4-3 metaG | ecosystem: Host-associated > Plants > Roots > Rhizosphere > Soil ...
CGCGCACGGCAGGTTGGTGCAGATCACCACCTTGTGCTTGCCCAGCGGCTTCAGGTTGTACATGTTGTAGAAGGTCGCGACCTCGTACACCCACACCGGCGGCATGTTGAGGACGTGCGCGACCTCCTCCATCAATTCGTTGGACAGCCAGCCGTGCTGGTCCTGCGCGATGCGAAGCGCCGACATCACCGCCGACTGGCGCTGCTCCGGCGGGTACTTGCGGCACTCGCGCTCGATGGCGTCGAGGGACGCCTGCGAGAGGAGATGGTGGGTGGCGGTGGACGCGCTCAAATCTCGTCCTTCCAGTAATCGACGCCGCTGTCCGCGGGCGTCATGTGCTTGAGCCGGCTGGGCGACCTGCCGCCGAACGCGCCGACCTTCTTCGAATCGGGGTACTCGCAGATTTCCGCCGGCGCCATGGTGCTGATCGAGAGGTAGGCGAGCTCTTCCTTCGAATCGTTCACGAGCTGGTGCGCCGTGTCCGGGCCGCCCGTGGGACAGCAGATGATGTCGCCGGCGCGCACCTTGCGCGTCTCGTTGCCGTAGCGAAGCAGCCCCGTGCCGCGCACGATGAAGAACATCTCTTCCTCGGCGTAGTGGCTGTGGAACGGGCAGCCGGCCTTGCCGGGCGGGATCACATCGTACGAGTAGCCCAGGTCCTTCGCGCCCAGCTTCGGCCCGACGCGGGCGGAGTTCCACTCGAACTTCCCGCCCTTCGAGCCGTGCTCGAGCTGGAGCTCGTCGATGTTCACGACGCGCTGGTCGATCACGCTCATGACCACACCGCCGGGCAGCCGAACGTTTGCGCTTCGGGGAGCTTCTCTTCCTGCAGGCGGCGCTTCACGCGCGCGCACAGGCCGGGCAGCATCTCCTGGCTGTGGATCATCGATTGCTGGATGACCCGCTGCATCAGCTCCGGCGTCGCCTGCTGCATCTTCTTCGCGACGGGCGACTCGTGGAAGGCGCGGATCTGGCGCAGCTCGTCCAGCGTGAATTTCTCGGCGTAGACCTGCACCACGGTGTCGATGAGCCCTCCGGGCCGCACGGCATTCTCGCGCGACATCGACATCGATTCGCCGACGATGACCTGCGCCACGCGCGGGTTGGACCCCGCCGCGCCGCCCACCTGGCCCAGCCGCTGGCTGAGCGCCTGGCTCATGACGGCGACCATCTGGTCGAGCTGCTTGTCGATCTCCATCGCCTTGATGATGGCGCGCGCTTCCTCGAGGCGAGCGGCATCCACGGGCTCCGCCGCCACGGCCATCGCGGAGACCACGCCTGCGACGAAGGCCGCCATCGCGCCTCTCATCGGTCGATCTCCCCGAACACGATGTCCATCGTTCCGATGATGGCGACCACGTCCGCGATCATGTGGCCCTTGGCCATCTCGTCCATGGCGGAGAGGTGCGCGAAGCCCGGCGCGCGGATCTTGAGCCGCCACGGCTTGTTGGCTCCGTCGGAGACGAGATAGATGCCGAACTCGCCCTTCGGGTGCTCGATCGCGGCGTACGCCTCGCCCGGCGGCACGAACATGCCCTCGGTGAAGAGCTTGAAGTGGTGGATCAGCTCCTCCATCGACTCCTTCATCTCGACGCGCGTGGGCGGCGCCACCTTGTGGTTCGCGGTGATGACGGGACCCGGGTTCTTGCGCAGCCAGTCGATGCACTGCTTGATGATGCGGTTGGACTCGCGCATCTCGTGCACGCGCACGAGATACCGGTCGTAGCAATCGCCGTTGGTGCCGATGGGAATGTCGAAGTCGAGCTGGTCGTAGACCTCGTAGGGCTGCTTCTTGCGCAGGTCCCACGCGATGCCCGAGCCGCGCAGCATGGGGCCGGTGAAGCCCAGCGCCTGTGCGCGCTCCGGCGTCACGACGCCGATGCCCACCGTGCGCTGCTTCCAGATGCGGTTCTCCGTGAGCAGCGTCTCGTAGTCGTCCACGTACGCCGGGAAACGCCTGGTGAAGTCCTCGATGAAATCCAGCAGCGAGCCCTGGCGGTTCTCGTTCAGGCGCTTCACTTCGGAGTCGTTGCGCACCGTGGTGGGCGCGTACTGCGGCATGCGGTCCGGCAGGTCGCGATAGACGCCGCCCGGGCGGTAGTACGCCGCGTGCATGCGCGCGCCCGACACCGCCTCGTACATGTCCATCAGGTCCTCGCGCTCGCGGAACGCGTAGAGGAAGACCGTCATGGCGCCCACGTCGAGCGCGTGCGAGCCGATCCACATCAGGTGGTTCAGGAGCCGCGTGATCTCGTCGAACATCACGCGGATGTACTGCGCGCGCACCGGCACGTCCACGCCCACCAGCTTCTCGATGGCCATCACGTACGCGTGCTCGTTGCACATCATCGAGACGTAGTCGAGGCGGTCCATGTACGGCACCGTCTGGATGTACGTGCGCGTCTCGGCGAGCTTCTCGGTGGCGCGATGCAGGAGCCCGATGTGCGGATCGGCGCGCTGGATCACCTCGCCGTCCAGCTCCAGCACCAGGCGAAGCACTCCGTGCGCAGCGGGGTGCTGCGGGCCGAAGTTCATCGTGTAATTGCGGATCTCAGGCATTCGGGATCTTTCGCCCGCCCGCCTCGCCGTACTCGTCCTCGCGCGTCACGCGCGGCACGATCTCGCGCGGCTCGATGGTGACCGGCTGGTAGATCACGCGCTTCTGCTCCGGGTCGTAGCGCATCTCGACGTAGCCCGTGATCGGGAAGTCCTTGCGGAACGGATGGCCCACGAAGCCGTAGTCGGTGAGGATGCGGCGCAGGTCCGGGTGGCCCTGGAACACGATGCCGTAGAGGTCGAACGCCTCGCGCTCGTACCAGTTGGCGACGGGCCAGGTGTCGATCACCGAATCCACCGCGGGAAAATCGTCGTTCGGGCAGTACACGCGCACGCGCACGCGGTGGTTGTGCTCGATCGAAAGGAGGTTGTAGACGACCGCGAAGCGCGGGCCTTCCCACGCATTGTCGAAGCCGCGGTAGTCCATGCCCAGCAGGTCCACCATGATCGTGAAGGCGAGCGCCGGCTCGTCGCGCAGCTGCTTCATGACCGTGGAGAGATCGGCGGCGCCGACTTCGAGCGTGAGCTGTCCGCGATCGACCTTCTGATTGCGGATGCGCTCGCCCAAGGCTGCGGTGAGCGCGGACTGCAGCGCGGTGACGTCGGACACTCAGCGCCTCGAGATCGTGGCGGTGCGCTTGATCTTGTTCTGCAGCTGGATCAAGCCGTACAGCAGGCCCTCGGCGGAGGGCGGGCAGCCCGGCACGTAGATGTCGACCGGCACGATGCGGTCGCAGCCGCGGACAACCGAATACGAGTAGTGGTAGTAGCCGCCGCCGTTGGCGCACGAGCCCATCGAGACCACCCAGCGCGGCTCGGCCATCTGGTCGTAGACCTTGCGCAGCGCGGGCGCCATCTTGTTGCAGAGCGTGCCGGCCACGATCATGAGGTCCGACTGCCGCGGGCTCGGGCGGAACACGATGCCGAAGCGGTCCAGGTCGTAGCGCGAAGCGCCCGCATGCATCATCTCGACCGCGCAGCAGGCGAGGCCGAACGTCATGGGCCACAGCGACCCGGTGCGCGCCCAGTTCAGCACGTCGTCGACCTTCGCCAGCGCGAAGCCCTTCTGGGATACGCCTTCCTGCATCACTCCCATTCGAGAGCTCCCTTTTTCCACTCGTAGATGAAGCCGACGACGAGGATGCCGAGGAAGACCAGCATGGCGATGAAGCCGAACCAGCCGATGTCCTGCAGCACGACCGCCCACGGGAAGAGGAACGCGATCTCGAGGTCGAAGAGGATGAAGAGGATCGCCACGAGGTAGTAGCGCACGTCGAACTTCATGCGCGCGTCCTCGAAGGCCTCGAAGCCGCACTCGTACGGCGAGAGCTTTTCGCTGTCCGGCTTCTGGGAGCCGACGACGCGCGCGAGCACGCCGCTGGCGACAACGCCCCCCACTCCGACCGCGGTGCCGATCAGGAGGAACAGCAGGACAGGAAAGTAGTTAGCGAGCAACCCAGTATCCCCATGGAAAGGGGACCGTGATTGTAAATGGTGCCGTCGAAGAGACTCGAACTCTTACGCCTTTCGGCACCGCCCCCTCAAGACGGCGTGTCTACCAATTCCACCACGACGGCAATGTCCACCACTTGCACCCCGGCGATGTTGCCGCCGGACAAACCACTGCTACTTCGGGATCTCCCCGGGTTTCGTCTCCACGGGGACCGCGGGCGCCGGAGCCGAGGAAGCGGGCGCCGCGGGCTTGGCATCGGCTTTCGGAGCCGCCGGTGCCTCGATCGATTGCGTGACGCCGCCCGTCTTGTGGGGCGCCGCCGAAAAATATGTGAGGCCGAGGCTGGTCGCGAAGAAGACGGCGGCGAGGACGGCCGTGGTGCGCGACAGGAAGTTGGCCGCGCCCGCGGAGCCGAACAGGCTGCCCGCCGAGCCGCTGCCGAACGCGGCGCCCATGTCGGCGCCCTTGCCGTGCTGCAGCAGCACCAGCACCACGATGCCGATCGCGGCGAGGATGTGCAGCACCAGAACCAGCGTTTGCATCTCTACCCTTTCGAAGCGCGATCGGCGCTTCGCCAGATCGACACGAATTCTTCCGCCACCAGCGACGCCCCGCCGATGAGACCGCCATCGACATCCGGCATCGCGAACAGCTCCGCGGCGTTCGCCGCCTTCACGCTGCCGCCGTAGAGGATCACGAGCCGCTGCGCCATTTCCTTCGCCTTTCCCGCGATCCGGGCGCGGATGAAGGCATGTGCTTCCTGGGCCTGCTGCGAGGTCGCCGTCTTTCCCGTGCCGATGGCCCACACCGGCTCGTATGCCACGACCGCGCCTTCCAGAACCTGCGCGCCCTTGGCCAGCAGCGCATCGACCTGCCGCGCGAGGACCGTTTCCGTCGCGCCCTTCTCCCGCTCCTCGAGGGTTTCGCCGACGCAGAAGATCGGCGCGAGCCCGGCCGCCTTCGCCGCGGCGTACTTCTCCACGACGATGGCGTCGGTGTCGCCGAAGACCGTGCGGCGCTCCGAGTGCCCGACGATCGCGTGGCGGCTGCCGAACTCCGCGACCATCTTCGCCGAGACATCCCCGGTGTAGGCCCCCTTCTCGAAGCGGCTGCAGTCCTGGGAACCCCAGCCGATCGGCGAGCCTTTCAGCGCGTCGCGGGCCTGCGCAAGGTAGGTGAAAGGCACGCATACCGCGCATGCCGCAGACCCGCCTTGGGGGATTTCCTTCAGGAGCGCTTTCAGCAAAGCGTCGTTGGCAGCGAGGCTCCCGTTGAGCTTCCAGTTACCGACGACGACTTTCGACCGCATTCGCGACCCTCAAAACCATAGGATTTTAGCAGTTTTGAGGGGGCAGGTCAGCCCCGGACGCTACGCCGCGGCCCTTGCCGCCGCCGCTTTCACGACGCTCGCGATGGAGTTCGCCAGGTCCTGCACGTGGGTCCGGTCTTCGCCCTCCACCATGACCCGGACCACGGGCTCCGTGCCCGACGGGCGCAGCAGGACCCGGCCGCGGCCGGCGAGATCCGCCTCGGCCTGGCTCACCGCGTCGCGCACGGCGGCCGAGGTGAGGTCGAGCTTGCCCGCGAGCTTCACGTTCACCAGCACCTGCGGCAGGAGCTTCAGCTCCTTCGTGAAGCCGGAAAGCGATTGCTTCGAGGAGACCACGGCCGCCATCACCTGCAGCGACGAGATGATGCCGTCGCCGGTCGAGTGGCAATCGAGGCAGAGGAGGTGCCCGGAGTTCTCGCCGCCGCATTCCCAGCCGCGGGAGACGAGGTCCTCGAGCACGTAACGGTCGCCCACCTTCGCTCGCACGAAGGGAATGCCCATGTCGGCGAGACGCTTCTCCAGCGCGAAGTTGGTCATGAGCGTGCCCACGACGCCGCCCTTCAACCGCCCTTCCGCGTGGCGGTGCTTCACCATCGCGTAGAGGAGCTGGTCGCCGTCGAACACGGTGCCGTCGCGATCGGCCATGGCGAGGCGGTCGCCGTCGCCGTCGAAGGCGATGCCGAAGTCGGCCTTGTTCTCCACCACGGCCTTGCCCAGCGCCAGCGGATGCGTGGCGCCGCAGCCTTCGTTGATGTTGACGCCGTTGGGCTTGCTCGCGGTCGCGATCACTTCCGCGCCCAGCTCCTGGAAGACGCGCACGCCGACGCGGTAGTTGGCGCCGTTGGCGCAATCCACCACCAGCTTCATGTCGCGCAGCGTGAGGTGCTTGGGGAAATTCGTCTTGCAGAATTCCAGGTAGCGCCCCTCGGCGTCATGGCCGCGCTCCGCCTTGCCGAGCTTCGCCGAGGTCTCGACTGCCAGCGGGCCGTCGAGCATCGCCTCGATCTCGCTCTCCACCTCATCCGGCAGCTTCATGCCGTCGGCGGAGAAGAACTTGATGCCGTTGTCCTCGTACGGGTTGTGCGAGGCGGAGATCATCACGCCCGCGGAGAGGCGCAGTGCCTTGGCGAGGAATGCGACGGCCGGCGTGGGCATCGGGCCCACCAGCACGGTGTCCACGCCTGCGGCGGAGAGGCCCGCTTCCAGCGCCGCTTCCAGCATGTAGCCGGAGATGCGCGTGTCCTTGCCGATCAGCACCGTGGGGCGGCTGCGGTGCGGCGGCGCGATGTCCGCGCGCGAGAGCACCTTGCCCGCGGCATAGCCCAGCTTCATCACGAAGTCCGGCGTGATCGGGAATTGCCCGACGCGACCACGGATGCCGTCGGTGCCGAAGTATTTGCGGCTCATTTGAGTTCCATCCAGACGTTGATCGCATCCACGGTTTCCTTCACGTCGTGGACGCGCACGATCGATGCGCCATTCTGAACCGCCATGAGGGCAGCGGCAACGCTGCCGGCGGCGCGCTCTCCCGCGGGCCGTCCGGTGAAGTCGCCGATCATCTTCTTGCGTGACACCCCGGCGAGGAGGGGGTAGCCGTGCGACGCGATGCGCGGCAGCGCGCGGAAAAGCTGCTTGTTGTGCTCGACCGTCTTGCCGAAGCCGAAGCCCGGGTCGAGCACGATGCGCGCGCGCGCCACGCCGGCAGCCTCGAGCGCGTGCGCGCGTTCGAGCAGGAATTGCGTCACCTCGGCCACCACGTCGTCATAGCGCGGCTCCTTCTGCATCGTCCCGGGCGTGCCCTGCATGTGCATCGCCACCACACCCACGCCGGCGCGCGCGACTGCCTCCATCGCACCCTCCGCCCTGAATCCGTACACGTCGTTCACCACGGCACAGCCCGCATCGATCGCCCTGCGCATCACCTCGGGCTTCATGGTGTCGATGGACACCGCGATGCCCTCTTTCGCCAACGCCTCCACCACCGGCATCACGCGCCGCAACTCTTCCTCGGCGGGGACCGCCGCGGCGCCGGGCCGCGTCGATTCGCCGCCCACATCGACGAGGTCCGCGCCTTCTTCACGCAGGCGCAGGCCCTGCGCGATGGCATCCGATGCGTCGAGGAAACGTCCTCCGTCAGAGAACGAATCGGGCGTAACGTTCACGATGCCCATCACGAGCGGACGGGCAAAGGAAAAAGGGGTGGCCCATGGCCACCCCTTCCGTTGCTGCGTTTCCCGCTTGGCGCTCAGGGATTTTCCGCCGGCGTCGTGGTCGGGGCCGGTTCCGCGGCGCGGGTGCCGCCGCCGCTGTCGGTGGGCGGAGTCACCGGCTTCTGCACCGGCTTCGGCGGACGCGGCGGCTTGCCGGACATGATGTCGTTGATCTGGTCGGCGTCGATGGTCTCCCACTCGAGCAGCGCCTTGGTCATCACCTCGACCTTGTCGCGGTTCTCGTCCAGGAGGCGGCGCGCCAGCGCGTACTGCTGGTCGATGATGGCGCGCACTTCCCTGTCCACCGACTTCATCGTCTCTTCCGACATGTTCTGGTGCGTGGTGACCTGGCGGCCGAGGAACACTTCGCCCTCGTTCTCGCCGTACACCATCGGGCCCAGCGCGTCGGTCATGCCCCACTCCGTCACCATGCGACGCGCCATCTCGGTCGCGCGCTTGAAGTCGTTCGAAGCACCCGTCGTCATCTGGTTCATGAAGAGCTCTTCGGCGATGCGCCCGCCGAACAGCACCGCGATGTTGTTCAGCAGGTAATCGCGGTTGTAGCTGTAGCGGTCTTCCACCGGCAGCTGCATCGTCACGCCCAGCGCGCGGCCGCGCGGGATGATCGTGACCTTGTGCACCGGGTCGGTCTTCGGGAGCAGGCGGGCGACGATCGCGTGGCCCGACTCGTGGTACGCGGTGTTGCGGCGCTCTTCCTCGGGCATGACCATCGAGCGGCGCTCGGCGCCCATGATGACCTTGTCCTTGGCGCGCTCGAAGTCGTCCATGTCCACGAGCCGCTTCGCGCCGCGCGCGGCGAACAGCGCCGCCTCGTTCACGAGGTTGGCCAGGTCCGCGCCGGAGAAGCCCGGCGTGCCGCGCGCGATGATCGACGCATCCACGTCCGGCGCGATCGGCACCTTGCGCATGTGCACCATGAGGATCTGCTCGCGGCCGCGGATGTCCGGGAGCGGCACGACCACCTGGCGGTCGAAGCGGCCCGGGCGCAGCAGCGCCGGGTCCAGCACGTCCGGACGGTTGGTCGCGGCGATGACGATGACGCCCGAGGTGCCCTCGAAGCCGTCCATCTCCACCAGCAACTGGTTCAACGTCTGCTCGCGCTCGTCGTTGCCGCCGCCCAGGCCCGCGCCACGCTGGCGGCCCACGGCGTCGATCTCGTCGATGAACACGATGCAGGGCGCGTTCTTCTTCGCCTGCTCGAACATGTCGCGCACGCGGGCCGCGCCCACGCCCACGAACATCTCCACGAAGTCGGAGCCCGAGATCGAGAAGAACGGCACCTTCGCCTCGCCCGCGATCGCGCGGGCAAGAAGCGTTTTGCCGGTACCCGGCGAGCCCACCATCAGCACGCCGCGCGGGATGCGCCCGCCCAGCTTCTGGAACTTGGACGGATCGCGCAGGAAGTCCACCAGCTCGCCGACTTCCTCCTTGGCCTCGTCCACGCCCGCGACGTCCGCGAACGTGACCTGGTTCTGGTTCTCGTCGAGCATGCGCGCGCGCGACTTGCCGAACGAGAAGGCGCCGCCGCGTCCCCCGCCCTGCATCTGGCGCATGAAGAAGATCCACACGCCGATGAGCAGCAGCATCGGGAACCACGACACGAAGATGTTCATGAGGAGCGAGGGCTCCTCTTCGGGCTTCGCCTCGACCGCGACGTTGTACTTCATGAGGTCGCCAACCATCCACGGGTCCTGGATGCCCGGCGTGAACACGGTGTACGTCTTGCCGTCGCGCGTGGTGGCCTTCACGGTGCGCCCGCTGTCGAGCTTCACCTTCTGGATGTGCCCCTGGCGCGCCTCTTCCATGAAGGTCGAGTACTCGAGCACGTTCGCGCTCGACTGCCGGTTGCCGACCTGCATGAACACCATGGTCAGGATCACGCCGATGACGAGCCAGACCATGATGGTGCGAATTGTGTTGTTCACGCGTGGATCCTTGTCAGAAAACCCCAGGAATTACAAAGAGATACAGGTGAGGGAGCGCTCATTCTAACCGTTGGGCCGAAGCGGGCGTTTTCAAGGGCCCTTGAGCCCCCTCGCGACGAGGTATTGCTCGGCGCTTTCGCCGCGCGAGGAAGCGGGTTTCCTCACCACCACTTTCCTGAACGCGCTGCGCAGCGAACGAAGGTATTCATCATAACCCGCGCCCTGGAACACTTTCACCATGAAAACCCCCTCAACTTGCAGGTGTAACTGCGCGAAATCACGGGCGATTTCGGCGAGCTCCATGGATCGCGCCTGGTCGCTCACGGCGATGCCGCTCATGTTCGGCGCCATGTCCGAGAGGACTACGTCCGCCTTGCGTCCGTGGATGCATTTTTCGACAGCGCGAAGCCCCTCTTCGCTCGCGAAATCCGCCTGCAGGACGGTTACGTTGGAAATCGGCTCGACGGGCAGCAGGTCGATCGCCACGACCTCGCCCTTTTCTCCGACGCGCTTGGCCGCCACCTGCGCCCAGCCGCCGGGTGCCGCGCCCAGGTCCACCACCAGCATGCCCGGCCTGAGGATCTTGTCGCGGTCGTCGATCTCGGTGAGCTTGTACGCGGAGCGGCTGCGGTAGCCCTCCTTTTTCGAGCGCTGCACGTACGGGTCGTTCACGTGGCGGCGCAGCCACTGCTTGGACGATTGGGACTTTTTCACGGCGCTTATACTGCGCGAATGGCACTCACACCGTCACGCCGCAGCGAATTGCGGTCCGAAGCGCACGCGCTCACGCCGGTTGTCATCATCGGCGACAAGGGCCTCACCGACGAGGTCATGGCCGAGATCGACCGCTCGCTGAAGGCGCACGAGCTCATCAAGGTCCGCGCGAACACGAACGACCGCGACGCGCGGGAGCTCTGGATGGAGAAGATCTGCGAGCGCCTCGACGCCCACGCGGTCCAGCAGATCGGGAAGATCCTGGTGGTGTATCGCCAGAACTTCGACAAACCGCGCGACAAGCAAAGCGCCGAAGCCGAGGACCTTCCGGCGAAGAAGAAGCGCAGCGGCACGGACGATCCGCGCAAGCGAAAGCTCGCGGAGCAGAAGCGCCGCGAGGCGGCCGCGACTACTCGTACTTCACGTCCACGATCTCGTACTCCTTCAACCCGCCCGGAGTCCGGATCTCGGCGACGTCCCCGGAGTACTTCCCGATGATTCCCTTGGCGATCGGGGACGAGTAGGAGATCTTGTTGGCCTTGAGGTCGGCTTCGTCCTCGCCCACGATCTGGTAGGTCACGGTCTCCTTGTCGGTGAGCAGCTCGACCGTCGAGCCGAACACCACGCGCCCGTCGTCGTCGAGCAGCTTCGGGTCGATGATCTGCGCATTGGCGAGCTTGGCTTCCAGCTCGATGATGCGGCCCTCGATGAAGCCCTGGCGCTCGCGCGCCGCCTCGTATTCCGCGTTCTCGGTGATGTCGCCCTGCGCGCGCGCTTCCGCGATCGCGGTGATGACGTTCGGGCGTTCCACCGTCTTCAGCTTGTGCAGCTCGGCGCGCAGCATCTCCGCGCCATGGGTCGTGATGGGGATCTTGCTCATTGGGGCAGGGTCTCGTGGAGCGTCTGGAGGTCGTAGGGACGCATTTCCTCGAGGTGGCGCATGCCCATGGTGGCCGCGCGCGCACCGGAGATCGTCGTGTAGTAGGTGATCTTGTTCTGCAGCGCCGTGTTGCGGATGGACCACGAATCCTGGATGGAGCGGCGGTCCTCCTCGACGGTGTTGATGATGAGGCTCACCTCGCGGTTCTTCAGCATGTCCACGATGTGGGGCCGGCCTTCCTGGACCTTGTTGATGGCCTGCACCTTGATGCCGGCGCGCTCGAGCGCGGCGGCGGTGCCGCGCGTGGCGACGAGCGCGAAGCCGAGGTCCTCGAGCGCGCGGGCCACCTCGACCGCCTTGTCCTTGTCGGCGTTGCGCACCGAGAGGAACGCCTTGCCGCCCTTGGGCAGCCGCACGCCGGCGGCGAGCTGGCTCTTCACGAACGCCTCGGCGAACGTGTGGCCCACGCCCATCACTTCGCCCGTGGACTTCATCTCGGGGCCCAGGATCGTGTCCACGCCCGGGAACTTGATGAAGGGGAAGACCGCTTCCTTCACCGAGTAGTACGGCGGGATCACCTCGCGCGTGACCTTCTGCTGCTTGAGCGTCTTGCCGGTCATGCAGCGCGCGGCCACCTTCGCGAGCGGAATGCCGATCGCCTTGGAGACGTACGGCACGGTGCGGGATGCGCGGGGATTCACCTCCAGAACGTACACCTTGTCGTCCTGGATCGCGAACTGCACGTTCATGAGGCCGATCACGTTGAGCGCCTTCGCCATGGCGACCGTCTGGCGGCGCAGCTCATCCTGCATCTGCGGGGTGAGGCTGAAAGGGGGCAGCGAGCACGCCGAATCGCCGGAATGCACGCCCGCCTGCTCGATGTGCTCCATGATCCCGCCGATGAAGACGTCCGTGCCGTCGGAGATGGCGTCCACGTCCACCTCGATCGCGTCGTTCAGGAAGCGGTCGATCAGCACCGGCGAATCGTTGGAGACCTTCACGGCCTCGCGCATGTAGCGGCGCAGGTCCGTTTCCGCGTGGACGATCTCCATCGCGCGGCCGCCCAGCACGTACGAGGGGCGCACCACGACGGGGTAGCCGATGTCCTTCGCACCCTGCAGCGCCTCGTCTTCCGTGCGCGCGGTGCGGTTGGGCGGCTGCAGGAGCTTCAGCTCGTGCAGCATCTTCTGGAAGCGCTCGCGGTCTTCCGCGCGGTCGATGGAATCGGGGGACGTGCCGATGATGGGCACGCCCGCCGCCTCGAGGTCGCGCGCGAGCTTCAAAGGCGTCTGCCCGCCGAACTGCACGATCACGCCCTCGGGCTTCTCCTTGTCGACGATCTCCAGCACGTCCTCGAGCGTGAGCGGCTCGAAGTAGAGGCGATCCGACGTGTCGTAGTCGGTGGAGACGGTCTCCGGGTTGCAGTTGACCATGATGGTCTCGAACCCGTCCTCGCGCAGCGCGAACGCGGCGTGCACGCAGCAGTAGTCGAACTCGATGCCCTGCCCGATGCGGTTCGGCCCGCCGCCCAGAACCATGATCTTGCGTCTGTCGGTGGGCTTGGACTCGTCCTCCTCGTCGTAGGTCGAGTACATGTACGCGGTGCCCGTCTCGAATTCCGCGGCGCACGTGTCCACGCGCTTGTACACGGGACGGATGCCGAGCGCGTGGCGCTTCTTGCGCACTTCATGCTCGGTGGTCTTCCACAGGTAGGCGAGGCGCCGGTCGGAGAAGCCCTTGCGCTTCAGCGCGTAGAGCGCGTCGCGGTCGAAATCGGCGAGCGTCTTCTTCTCGATCTCGAGCTCGGTGTCCACCAGGTCCTTGATCTGCACCAGGAACCACGGGTCGATCTTCGTGAAGCGGTGGATGTCCTCCAGCGACATGCCCATGCCGAAGGCATCGGCCACGTACCAGAGGCGCTCGCCGCGCGGGTAGGCGAGCTCGTCCTCGATCTTGTCCATGTCGACGGACTTCAGGTTGAAGCCGTCCACGCCCGTCTCGAGGCCGCGCAGCGCCTTCTGCAGCGACTCCTGGAAGTTGCGCCCGATGGCCATCACCTCGCCCACGCTCTTCATCTGCGTCGTGAGGCGGTCGTCGGCCTGGGGGAATTTCTCGAAGGCGAAACGCGGCACCTTGGTGACGACGTAGTCGATCGTGGGCTCGAAGGACGCGGGCGTGGCGCCGCCGGTGATGTCGTTCTTCAGCTCGTCGAGCGTGTAGCCCACCGCGAGCTTCGCGGCGATCTTCGCGATCGGGAAGCCCGTCGCCTTCGACGCGAGCGCCGAGGAGCGCGACACGCGCGGGTTCATCTCGATGATGACCATGCGCCCGTCGTCGGGATTGATCGCGAACTGCACGTTCGAGCCGCCGGTCTCGACGCCGATCTCGCGCAGGCACGCGATCGAGGCGTCGCGCAGGATCTGGTATTCCTTGTCGGTGAGCGTCTGCGCCGGCGCCACCGTGATCGAGTCGCCCGTGTGCACGCCCATGGGGTCCAGGTTCTCGATCGAGCAGATGATGATGCAGTTGTCGCGCCGGTCGCGCACCACCTCCATCTCGTATTCCTTCCACCCGAGCACCGATTCCTCGATGAGGAGCTCGTTGGTGGGCGAGGCGTCGAGGCCGCGTTCGCAGATCGCCTCGAATTCCTCCATGTTGTAGGCGATGCCGCCGCCGGTGCCGCCCAGCGTGAAGGACGGCCGGATGATGGTGGGGAAGCCCACCATCGCCTGCACCTGGATCGCCTCCTCGAGCGAATGCGCGAGCGCCGAGCGCGGCGAGGCGAGCCCGATCTTCGCCATGGCGTTCTTGAACTTCTCGCGGTCCTCGGCCTTGTCGATGGCCTCGCGCTTGGCGCCGATCATCTCGACGTTGAATTTGTCGAGCACGCCCTCGCGCGCGAGGTCCAGCGCGCAGTTCAACGCCGTCTGGCCGCCCATGGTGGGCAGCAGCGCATCCGGGCGCTCCTTCTCGATGATGCGCGAGACCATCTGCCACGTGATGGGCTCGATGTAGGTGACGTCCGCCATCTGCGGGTCCGTCATGATCGTGGCCGGGTTCGAGTTCACCAGGATCACGCGATAGCCTTCGTCGCGCAGCGCCTTGCAGGCCTGCGCGCCCGAATAGTCGAACTCGCACGCCTGGCCGATGACGATCGGGCCCGCGCCGATGATGAGGATCGACTTGATGTCGGTGCGCTTAGGCACGCTTCTTCTCCATCGCGCGCACGAACTTGTCGAAGAGGTACGCCATCTCGCGCGGTCCGGGGCTCGCTTCCGGGTGGCCCTGGAAGCTGAACGCGGCCTTGTCGGTGTACTCGATGCCCTGCAGCGTGCCGTCGAAGAGCGAGCGGTGCGTGGCGCGCACGTTGGCCGGCAGCGTCTTTTCGTCCACCGCGAAGCCGTGGTTCTGGCTCGTGATGAACACCTGCCCGGTCTCCAGGTCCTGGACCGGATGGTTCGCGCCGTGGTGGCCGAACTTCATCTTCATGGTCCTGGCGCCCGCGGCGAGGCCGAGGAGCTGGTGGCCCAGGCAGATGCCGAACACCGGCGTGCCCGCGCCGATGATTTCGCGGATCGCCTTCACCGCGTAGTCGCACGGCTCCGGATCGCCGGGGCCGTTCGAGAGGAAGACGCCGTCGGGCTTCAGCGCGAGCGCATCTTTCGCGGTGGCGGTGGCCGGCAGCACCGTGACCTTGCAGCCACGCTCGGCGAGGTTGCGCAGGATGTTGTGCTTCACGCCGTAGTCGAAGGCGACGACGTGGAAGCGCGGCGATTCGGCCTGCCGATAGCCGGTGCCGAGCGCCCAGAGGCTGCCGTTCCAGTCGTACGCCTTCTTCGCGCTCACGACCTTCGCCAGATCCTGTCCCGCCATGGAAGGGGCCGCGCGCGCCGCTGCCAGCGCGGCCTTCTCGTCGATCTTCCCGGCCTGGATGCAGCCGTTCTGCGCGCCCTTGGTGCGCAGCAGGCGCGTGAGCCGGCGCGTGTCGATGTCGCCGAGGGCGACGATCTTGTTGCGCGTGAGATACGTCGAGAGGTCTTCCTTCTGCCGCCAGCTGGAAGCCACCAGGGGCAGGTCGCGGATGATGAGGCCGGCCGCATAGACGCTGCGCGACTCGACATCCTCTTCATTGGCGCCCACGTTGCCGATGTGGGGGTAGGTGAGCGTGACGACCTGTCCGGCGTACGAGGGATCCGTGAGGATCTCCTGGTAGCCCGTCATCGCGGTGTTGAAAACCACTTCACCGGTGGTGGAGGCGCCCTCGCCCGCCTTGCCCGAAAACCCGATGCTGCAGCCCCGGAAAACGCTCCCGTCGGCTAGGACGAGGATGGCGGG
>Ga0070675_100001898_pt1 | contig 15422 bp, 17 predicted proteins | sample KBSM43metaG_FD_65343 | JGI IMG/M metagenome (GOLD analysis project Ga0070675, IMG submission 65343) | Miscanthus rhizosphere microbial communities from Kellogg Biological Station, Michigan, USA - KBS M4-3 metaG | ecosystem: Host-associated > Plants > Roots > Rhizosphere > Soil ...
AAGATCAGCGCCATCTTGATCTCGTTGGGCGAGATCGGCCCCATCACGTCGAGCTCGCGCTGCGCCAGCGTTATCGCGTCGGGTGTTTCCCGATCTCTGGACGCGTGATCCACAGGAGCAGCACGGGAACCAGGGCAAGGCACAAGAGCCCGGGGACGAGCGTGGCGATCGCCCAACTGGTCCAGGTGATGACGACGCCCTGGTCCGCGGCCAGCTTGACCGTCAGCGGGTTGCCAGCCATCGCCGTCACGAACATGCCTGCGGTGACGATATTGGCGTGGAAGGCGCAGAGGATCAGGTAGCTGCCGATCCGCTTGCGCGACCCGTCGTCGGCGCGGCTGCCGAGGATCTCCGCGATCGCGCGCGTGATGGGCAACAGGACGCCGCCGGCACGCGCGGTGATGCTGGGCATCGCCGGCGCGACGACCAGTTCCGTGATCGCCAGCCCATAGCCGAGGCCGATCGTTCGTCGGCCCATCCAGCGCATGAAAAGCAGCCCGACACGGCGCCCGAGCCCGGTCTTGATCATCCCGCGAGAGATGAAGAAGGCAAGCAGCACCAGCCAGACAAGGTCGGTGCCCGTGGACTTCACGACGTCGTCGAAGCCGATCACCTCGGTGAGCGCACCGATGGTCGCCCGAGGATCGCGACCGCCGACATCGGCAGGGGCGCGGTGATGATCCCGGTGGTGGTCGCGACGAAGACCGCGAACATGTGCCAGGCCTTGAGCGGCAGGCCGGACGGCGGCGGGATGAACCACAGCACCAGGCCGATCATCATCGGCACAAGGTACTTCCACAGGGTGCGGGGCGGCGCAGATGCGGCCACCGGGACGTACGCCCGCAGTTGGATGCCGGTCTGCAGCACGCGTAGCGAAGCGTGGCGCGCAATCCTGCCAGCGCAGACCCATTCGGAAAGGTGCAATCGACCTGGAGTCGATTTCGCTGGTTGGATCCAACCAGCGAGATTCACATCAACCCCGAACGGCAAGATCGGGGTCGGCTTGTCCGCGAAAGGAAAACGTCGAGCCGAGAAGCCTCACTTCGAGGCCGCGCGGGCATGAAGGTGGGACGGCAGCGCATTCGATTGACGCCTGATCGACCCTCGGCTACAACCGCCAACAAATGTTCGCCTCCGCTCATGTCGCGATTCGGCGCATAGATCGTCAGTCTGCGCGCCGGCTCAGTTGCCGACTGAAGCCGGCGGCGAGGTCGTACATCGCGATCTGCGCGATGGCGACTTTGAGCGCGGCCGGTGCCCAAGATGCGGCAATCCCCGCTTTCAAGACGGTGGATTCGATGGAGGCCCGCGTACAGGGCTGCGTGACCTGTCACGGCCAGAGCGGGCAGGGCACCAGCAACGAGTACTTTCCCCGCATCGCCGGCAAGCCCGCCGCTTACCTCTACAACCAGCTGGTGGCGTTTCGCGACGGAAAGCGGGTGTATCCGCCCATGAACTACCTCGTGGCCTATTTGCCGGACGCCTATCTGCGAGACATCGCCGAGCACTTTTCCAAGCAGCGTCCGGAATTCGAACCAAAGCAGCAGACCACCGCCGCGACGGCAGTTGTGTCGCGAGGTGCAACACTTGCCCTCTCCGGCGACCCGAGCAAGCAAGTGCCGGCTTGCATCATATGCCACGGCCCCGGGCTGACGGGCATGGAGCCGGGCATACCTGGCCTCGTCGGCCTTCGGTCCTCCTACATCGTCGCGCAACTGACGCGATGGCGAACCGGCAACCGGCAGGCGCCGCAACCTGACTGCATGAAGCGCATCGCAGACCGTCTTTCGGAAGCGGACGTGCATGCCGTGGCCACCTGGCTCTCCACACAGGACGCGCCGCGCGACGCATCTCCGGCGTCGTCCAATCTTCAGAAGATGCCGCTGGCTTGCGGAAGCCAGAGGTAGGGCTGTCATGCAGAGACGGACACGAACCTTCCTTGTCTCGGCTTTCGTTGCGGCGCTGGTGGTCGTGGCCGGCTTTCTGTACTTCACGCCCGGCTACCTGCCATCGATCCCCGGCGCGGTCGAAGCCAATCCCACGACGCAGACGATCAACAAGGGCGAGTACCTGGCGCGCGCCGGCGACTGCATCGCTTGCCACACTGCACCGGGCGGCAAGCAGTTCGCAGGCGGACGGGCCATGGCCACTCCGTTCGGCAACATCTATGCACCCAACGTCACGCCGGACGACGAGACCGGGATCGGTCGATGGACCTCGGACGACTTCTATCGAATGATGCATCAGGGAATATCCAGGGACGGCGCCCTGATGTATCCGGTCATGCCTTTTGCCTCGTACACGAAAGTGACGCGCGAGGACTCTGACGCCATCTACGCCTACATGATGTCCGTCCCGCCCGTGAATCAGAAGAACCGTGCACACGAGTTGCGCTTCCCTTTCAACCAGCGCGATCTTCTGATCGGTTGGCGAGCGCTCTACTTCAAGGCGGGTGAGTACGTCTCCGACACAAAGAAGTCGACGCAATGGAACCGGGGCGCCTACCTGGTGGAAGGGCTCGGCCATTGCGCGATGTGCCATACCGCAATCAACAAGCTGGGTGGCTCGAAGACCTCCCAGGAGTTCGAAGGCGGCATGATTCCCAACCAGAACTGGTATGCGCCGTCACTGACTTCGAACCGCGAAGCGGGACTCGGCAACTGGACCATCAAGGAAATAACGGATCTGTTGCAGGCCGGCATCTCGCACCGGGCAACTGTCTATGGGCCGATGGCCGAAGTCGTCTACAACAGTCTCCAGTACCTCTCGGATGCAGACGTCGAGGCGATGGCGGTCTATCTGAAGGAACTTCCGCAGCGCGATTCGGAACCCGCGCCGACCCAAAGCGCGCGGCTCGTCAGCCCCAACGTGATGGAACTCGGCCGCAAGATCTACGCGAAGCAGTGCCTCATGTGCCACGGCGAAGAAGGCAAGGGCCATCCCCCGGAGTACCCGCCGCTCGCCAGTAACCAGTCGATCACGATGTCTTCACCGGTGAACTCGATACGCATGGTGTTGAACGGCGGGTATGCACCCGGAACCAAGCGGAACCCCAAGCCGCACGGCATGCCGCCCTTCTCGCACATCCTCAACGACGACGAAGTGGCGGCCGTGGTCACCTACATCCGCGTCGCGTGGGAGAACAGCGGAACGCCCGTGATTGCGGGGCAGATCGGCGAGTTGCGCACGATCGTTCCCGAATAGGAGAGGTTCCAGCCATGTCCGATGATGACCACGACTCGACCGCAGCGAGTGCCTCTGATGGTGCGCACGACGATGCACGGGTCGAGGACATCGTCAAGCGCGGGCCGATGGGCGCCTTTGCCGTGGCCGGCTTCGCCACCTTCATCGTGGTCGCGATATTTTTTGCGTTCTACTTTTTCGTCTACCTGCCGCGGGGAATGATCCAGTGACATCGACGAACGCCGGCGCGGCGCACGCATCGGAGGTTGTTGCCGTCGAGGCGGAACGACGCTGGGCCATCGTCGTCGTCCTCATCGTCGCGGTGCTGATCGCGATGATGGTGTTCACGAGCCTGCACTGGGCGTCGATGCCACCTTCTCGGGTGGAGACCATCGACCCGCGCAAGCTTCACATCTCCGGCGAGTTCGTCGAAAACAACCTCGGCACGACGCTGGAGCCGGACGGCAAGGTCATGGTCCGCCTCATCGCACAGCAGTATTCGTTCGAGCCGCAGTGCCTGGTGGTGCCAGCCGGGGTGCCCGTCACCTTTCGCGCGACCAGCACCGATGCGATCCACGGCTTCGTCGTCGACCGGACCAACGCGAACGTGATGCTGATTCCGGGATTCATCGCGACGTTCACGGCCACCTTCGACAAGCCCGGTGAGCGACTGATGCCTTGCCACGAATATTGCGGTACCGGCCACCAAGCGATGTGGGGGCGCGTGCAGGTGATGGCGGCCGATGAGTTTCTCGCCAAGGCCAAAGGCGGAGCGAGGCTGAACTGTGTTTCTCGCTAGAAGACTCGTTCTCGCGCATTTCTGGATCGCCTTCGTGGCGTTCTTGGTCGCCCTCGTGCTCGGCGAATGGCAGATGTTCGTGCGCAGTCCGCTCAGTGCATGGGTTGGCGATCCGGAGCTTTACTACCGCTCGGTGACCGGGCACGGCACCGTGATGGGCTACGTATTTCCGACGCTCCTGGCCATGGGCTTCGGCTACGCGATCACCGAACTGGCGCTGAAGCAACCACTCATCGGGTTGCGCTGGGCCTGGGCCGGCTTCTGGCTGGTGATGATCGGCACCGCGATGGCGGCGACTCCGGTCGCCCTGGGCCAGGCCTCGGTGCTCTATACCTTTTACCCGCCGATGATCGGCAGCCCGTTCTACTACCTGGGCATCGTGCTGGTGGTGATCGGATCATGGGTTTGGGTCGTCCTCATGACCATCAACCTGAGGGCGTGGAAGAAGCGAAACGAGGGCAAATCTATACCGCTGGCGATGTTCGGCAACGTCGCAGGCGCGTACCTCTGGGCATGGACGTCCGTGGGTGCCGCGGTCGAGATCCTTTTCCTGATCCTTCCCGTGGCGCTCGGCTTCAAGGACACCATCGACGCCGGACTTGCGCGCGTGTTCTTTTCATGGACGCTGCATGCCATCGTTTACTTCTGGTTGATGCCGAGCTACATCGCGTTCTACACGATCGTTCCGCGCGCGATCGGCGGACGGCTCTACAGCGACACGATGGGTCGCGTCGCGTTCGTCCTGTTCCTGGTGTTCTCGATGCCTATCGGGATCCACCATCTGTTTGCCGATCCGCAAGTCGGTGCCGGATTCAAGTTCCTCCACGCCGTGTTCACCGCGATGGTGGCGGTTCCAACCTTCCTGACGGTGTTCACCATCGTCGCCTCGGTCGAGATTGCGGCGCGCCTGCGCGGTGGAAAGGGGCTCTTCGGATGGGTCAAGGCGCTCCCGTGGAGCAATCCGATGATGCTGGCCGTCACCTTCTCTTTCATCATGCTCGGGTTCGGCGGCGCAGGCGGCATCATCAACATGAGCTTCCAGCTCAACGAAACGATCCACAACACCCAATGGGTGACGGGGCACTTCCATCTGATCTTCGCCGGCGCCATCGTCATCATGTATTTCATGATCGCGTACGACCTGTGGCCACAGCTCACCGGCTGCCGGCCGCTTTCGGCGGCCCTCGTGAAGATTCAGCTCTGGCTGTGGTTCGTCGGGATGATGGTCATGACCCTGCCGTGGCACTGGGTCGGCTTGTTGGGCATGCCGCGACGCATGGCGTATTTCGACTTGACGAACCCGGCGTTGGAGGCCCAGGGATGGACGCTTCTCGTAGGCACCGTCGGCGGGCTCATGCTGGTGTTGTCCGCCCTGCTCTTCGTTTTCATTCTGGCCCGCGCCCGGGGAGCTGAAGCCGAACCGGCGCCTTTCACCTTCAGCATGCCGGTCCACATGCCGGTGACGACGCCCGTGGCGCTGAACGGCTTCGGCCTTTGGGTCGCGATGATGATCGCTCTCACGGTCGTGAACTACGGCTTTCCCGTCGCCCAGCTCGCAGCGTTGAAGGACACCTCCGTCCCTGCCATTCCCATCGGCGGAAGATGATGCAGGAACCTCCCGTGTACGCATGGAGCAATCGCTGGTTTCGCTGGAGCGTCTCCAGCCTTTTCATACTTGCCATCGCCACCCTCCTCGTCGGCTTTTTGTGGCTTCCATCCGTGCAGAGCGATTTCACCGCGAAAGGCCTCTGGGACAGCATCTGCAGGGCGGCCGGCGTACCGAGCGAATGGAGTGCCCCGAAGGATTGGCCGAGGGCAAGCGCACGCACGACCAATGTCGTGTTGACAAGCGCGATGGCGCGTGCAGGTCCTGGCGACCGGATCGGTCGCGGCGCGACCATCGCGATCCAGCAATGCAGCATGTGCCACGGGGCCCAGGGCATGAGCGAAGGCACCTCGCCGAACCTGGCCGGACAGTACCCGGAGGTCGTGATCAAACAGCTTCAGGACTACAAGCGCGGGGACCGGTCCAGCGCCATCATGCAGACCCTCGCGCGAAAGCTGTCGGATCGGGACATCGTGGACATCGCGTCCTACTACGACTCACTGCCAAGGGCCAGAGCGACTCCGGTACGTGTGGACGAACCGGGTGCCCCGGCACTCGTTCGTGTCGGTGACCCGCTGCGCAACATCGTTCCCTGTGTCGCCTGTCATGGCGGCATCGACCACAAGCTCGGGGCGCCGTGGCTGGAAGGAATGCCCAAAGCCTATCTGTTGAGTGAGTTGAAGGACTTCGCGTCCGGCGTGAGGCGTAATGACAGCTACGGACAGATGCGCAACATGGTGCGCACCCTGACGGCTCAGGAACTGGACGACGTCGCAGAGTTCTACGCACGACGCGAACCAGCGGCCGGCAGTCGCTGAGGAACTCAGACCAACGCACCCATGCCTCAGCCCCCTGGCGGCACCGCTGCACCCGCATCGCCCACACAGCACCATCGGCGGCGGTGCACCCATGTCTCGGCTCAACCCGTCATGACCCTCGTACGCAGCGCGACGCTGAGCTTCGGGTTTGGCTGCGAAATGGCAGTCGCGGCCAGGAGCAGCGGTCACGAGTGGCTGGTTTGCGGCACTTCAGCTTGCTCCCCGCGCGCGGGTTCGCTCAGCCATGCTTCATTCAATAACCCTGTCGGCACGCAGTAGGATCGACTGCGGAATTGTGATGCCGTAGCCTGTCGCGACCTTGCGATTGACGACCAGTTGGAGCTGCGAGATCTGCTCCACCGGCAGGTCTGCGGGCTTCGCGCCTCTCAATACCTTGTCCGCCTGGCGCGCCATACCTGACTTGCCCACGGCGTAGAAGTCCACGCTGTAGCTAAACAGCGCGCCTTGCTCCACCCACGCAGCGCGATAGCCCACCACGGGAATCCTGCGCGCGGCCGCCTGTTCCAGGATGAAGGCGTGAAAGTCCATGCGCAGGTGGGGGGAGCAGATGAATACACCGTCGACCTCGCCGGGTTTCAAGGCCGCGAACACCTGCTCGACGTCGCCCTGGCGATGAGCCTGCCGCTCGACGAATTGCAGTCCAAGGTTGCGACCGGCGTCGCGCGCGTGGACGAGCCAACGGATGGAAGCTGGATCGTCGTCGGCGTAAAGCAGCAGCGGTCGCCTCAGGCTCGGGACAAGCTCCTTGAACAGTGCGAGTTCCTTGGCCTGCATCTCACCCGATCCGGTGAAGCCGGTGATGTTGCCGCCCGGGCGCGCGAGGCTGGCGACGAAACCGTCAGCCACCGGGTCACTCAAGTGGAGCATGATCACCGGCACCTCGATGGTGACGTCTTTCGCCGCCCGAATCGGCTGGTTCTCGAACGCGACGATCAGATCGACCTTCTGGCGCACGAAGTCCGCCACTGTAGATCGTGCGTCGTCGGTATCAGCCAGGTTCCGGAAATCGAAGACGACGTTCTTCCCCTCCTCGTAGCCCAACGCCCTCATCCCCTCCTTCATGCCGGCAAGGGCCGGCGGGACATGGTCGAGGCCAACGTGGAACAGGCCGATTCGCCAGACTCTCCGCTCGGTTTGGGAGCGCGCCGACCGCGCAAGACCGAAGCCAATTCCTGAAATGACAGCGACTAGCGCGGTCCGGCGTGTCGGGCCAAGGCGGCCGGGCTGCGAGCCGGAGGATTGCGCGAAGTTCATGTCGTGGGGGCAGGTTTGCCACGGATCAACCGCACCTTCACAAGGCCAAAGCGCACGTCCTCAAGGAGTTGGCGCAGTTGCTTCTCAATCATCGCCAGCCTCCCTCGTTTTCACCATGCTCTGGCTCTTGGCGTGGTTGGAGGCTGCCAAGGCTCAAAGTGCTTTGAGAGTGGATGCCTGTTCTGGCCCGGGGTCAAGGAGTTGGGGAACCCTGGCCTCAGTGCATGTGTGCGGCGAAGACCAAGATGCCGTCAGTTCGCAACGCCTTATGTCGACTCTTGGCCGAGTCGCAGCAATACTGAGGGTCAGCTTCGATGCTGCTCGAGCGGGCGACTGCTCGCGGCAGCCGCAGTCGGCCAGCCGGCCGGCTCTGGTCGGACTCGAAGCCGTCGTGGGTGCCGCAGATATAGACGCCCGCGCCAGCGACTGCTTCGCGGCGACCAATTTGATGCCGCGAACGCCCCTTAAGGGTCGTTCAGCGCCGGCCAGTTGTTTGCGACCAAGGGCAGCGGTGCGTCGTAGAGCGATCGTTCGAGTCAGCGCCGACCGCTATGGATCGCATGGCCGCCGTTGGTCGTCACCCCTCGGCGGTCAAGGACGGCCAAAAGCAGCCGGCGGCGAACGGCTGCTTTTGCTGCAATTGCGCGCCACGTGCTCGGCGAGGCCAATCAGCCAGCGCGAGCTGCATCGAGGACCACCTCGATCAAGGTGCATTCATGTCAGCCGGTACGCAGACTCGGTCGAGCAGCCGGACGCCTCCCGACTGCACATACCGTCCGACTTCAGGTCGGTCGTGAGACGGGAGCGGACGCTCGAGAACGGCCAGCTCGGGTGACAGTTTCGTATGCGCTACTTGCCGTTCAGTTTGCGCAGCAATTGAGTCTTGCGCTTCTGTAGACGAGCGCCGATGCCCGCCATATCCATCTCTGACTTACGGCAGGCCGGGAAGAGCTCGTTCTCCTCTTCCTTGACGTGATGGCGAATGTATTCGCCGAGCACCTTGACTCGGGCGTCGTACAGCGGCTCCGAGGCCCTAGCTGCACCGACCTGGGCGATCAGCTCCTTGGCAGAGCCGTGCTCGATGACTGCTTCATCGAGCAGATCCGCATCGACGCCGGCCTCGCGTGCTGCCGGGTAGAAGATCTCTTCTTCGATCATGGCGTGCACCGCCAGCATGCCGCAGATCCGAGTGGAAAGCTCGCGTTTGTCGCCAGCGTCTCCGTCGCCTTCCGCGAGCAAGTCGTAGTCCTTGAACAGCGCATCAACCTCGTCGTGATCTGTCTTCAGGAGATCGATGGCGTTGGTTTCCACTGCGCTGCTTGAGGGGGTGACTGCCGCTACGACTTTGTCGAGGATTGACATGGATGACTCCTAGTTGAAATGTGTGACCGAAACGACAAGGCGGACCTGAGTCCGCCGTGTCTGACGCGCGAAATGGATCGTCAGGCGCGCGACTTGTCCCCTGGCTTCGGGTTCACCACCTCGCCCGTGCCCTTGCCCGCGGCGCTGCCCGCCGCGGCACCGATCGCAGCGCCCGCGGCCATGCCGACCGGACCACCAGCGGCCCCGAGAGCTGCCCCTGCGACGGCACCACTGCCTGCACCGACGCCAGTCGCCAGGTGATGGTCTGCAAGATCGTCGCCTCGCTTCGGATTCGCGACCTCGGCGGCACCTTTGCCAGCGAGACCACCAACCACGGCGCCAACCGCCGCGCCGGCCGCCATCCCGACAGGCCCACCGACGGCCCCGAGCGCTGCGCCGGTTGCAGCGCCGCCGCCTGCGCCCACGCCCTTGGCGAGGTTGTGATCGGCGAGATCGTCCCCGCGTTTGGGGTTCACCACTTCAGCTGCGCCTTTGCCTGCCAGACCACCCGCGACGCCGCCGATGGCGGCACCTGTGGCCATGCCCACGGGACCGGCAACAGCGCCGATGCCGGCGCCGGTGACGGCGCCCGCTGCGGCGCCAGCGCCGGTGCCGAGCACGTGCTGCCCTTGATGCTCTTGCCAGCGCGATTCGAAGTGACGAGCATCTTCCTCCGAGCGCGGCGTGACGCCCATCAGGATGCCGCCCTCCTTGAGGCCTTCCTCGTAGTGCTTCACCCGTTCTTCGGGGATGCCGGCGCCGATCAGCGCGCCGATCAGGCCACCGGTCACGCCGCCCGCGCCGGCACCCGCGAGACCTGCGGCGAGCGGGCCTGCGATGACCAGCCCAAGACCCGGGAGGACGAGTGAGGTACCGATCGCCGCGATGGCGGCGAGCGTTCCACCGAGTGCAGCGCCGATTCCGCCTCCGATGCCCGCACCTTCGGCGGCTTTGCTGCCGAGTTCTGTCGTCGGCGCGCCTTCAGCGAGAAAGTGACGCTTACGCGTCTCGTCGCTCATGACAAGGTTCACGTCATCCTTGCCATAGCCACGGGCAGAGATGTCGCTGTACGCACGCTCCGCGCTGTCGCGGTCCCGAAAAAGACCGGTGACCATCCTGGAACTCGACGATTGATTCATTGCCATGGTGATGTCCTCGTGTGCTTCTCGACGAACGAGATGTTGTGAAGAGCGGGGACCTGCTGGGTCCGAGCCAGCGCTGAGGTTAGTCACTGAAAACCCGGCCGTTGTCAGCAAATCGGCCGGCCCGAGGTAAGTAGCCGCGCTGTGCGGTGCGAACGGTCGGCGTTGTTGCGTTGAACGGCGGGCGTCGGCCGCCCAGCACTGAAATGGCGCTCGGCCGACGATCGTCATCGAGACGCCGTCGGCGGCCCTGGAGGAACTGGCCGACATTCAGATCGTGGACTGTGCGGGCACGGAGGCGGAAGCGCTGTCGTGGCTCGGATCCAGAACCAACGGATGCGATGTCGCCATCATCGACATCTTCTTGCAGTCGGGTTCCGGGCTGAGGGGATGAGAGCGTTCGCACCCCCACCGCAACGCGTCGTGCTTACAAACTACTCCACGCGCTACATGCGTGTCCGCTGCAAGGCGCTCGGCGCCGAGGAAGTGTTCGACAAGTCCACGAGGTGGATGAACTGATGTTGTGGTTCCACGAACGGCAATCATGTTGAGCTCGCCGACCTCGCCGGTGCTGCAACCGCGCGAACAAGGGTCCGACAGACGGTCGGCCTTCGTTCCATCTCCGGTCTCGCCTGACCTCAGCCCAGATAGCGCCCCCAATCTGGTCGGCACTCGGCGGCTCGTCCTACGACGATCGATGCGACAGAAGTCTATATTGCACTGCAACAAATGAACGCTTAGTAGTGCCATGATCCGATCAAATCTCGAATCCCTGCCGACCTCGCGCGCAGCCTTTTGGGCCGGCGCGTCGCTGCTCAGTGCAGCCCTCACCGCCGCCTGGGTCGAACGCCGCGCCCGCCGAGCCGAACGCAACCAGCCGCCCGCCGGACGCCTGCTCGAGATCGACGGCGTGCGCCTGCATGTTGTCGAGAAGGGCGAAGGGCCTGCGGTCGTATTGATACACGGCAACATGGTCTCGGAGCGCGACTACGAGGCGAGCGGCCTGCTTGACCGCTTGGCGCGCAATCACCGCGTCATCGCGTTCGATCGTCCCGGCTTTGGCCACAGCACTCGGCCGCGCGATCGCCTCTGGACGCCGGCGGCCCAGGCGAAATTGCTCCACGCGGCGATGGTCCAACTCGGCGTCAGAGAGGCAGTAGTCGTCGGCCATTCGATGGGCGCGATGGTCGCACTGGCCCTTGCGCTCGATTACCCCGAAGACGTGCGACGTCTGGTGCTCCTGGGCGGCTACTACTACCCGAGCGCGCGCATCGACGCACTGCTCACCGCGCCGGTGGCATTGCCCGTGCTGGGGGACGTCATGCGGTACACGGTCACCGCGATCTCCGCGCGTCTGATGCTGAATCGGCTCGTGGAGGCGATGTTCGCGCCGCGGGAGGTGCCAGGGCATTTCATTCCTGCGTTGTCGCGGGAGATGATGGTTCGCCCGATCCAGCTGCGCGCGAATGCGGAGGACGCTGCGTTCATGGTTCCGCAGGCAAAGGCGAGCAGCGAGCGTCACCAGGAACTGCGCATGCCGGTCGCGATCGTCGCTGGCGCAGACGACAAGGTGATCGACGTGGAAGCGCATTCGGCGCGGTTGCATCGAGAGCTTCCCGGCAGCACGCTCGCGGTTGTGGCCGGGGCGGGGCATATGGTGCATTACGCGGCGCCGGACGACATCGTTGCGGCCGTGGAGGGTGTCGAGATGCCTCATCTCGAGCCCGCCAAGCAGGCGGCCTAGCGCCAACACACCTCGCGGTGGCGAACATGACGAATCCCTGGCTCAAGAAGAACCCGTTTCTCAGCATGTGGCTCAGCGGCGCGAACGCGGTGGCCAGTAGCGCCCGCGGCCGAATCGCTTCCGAAGCGAAGCGGCAGTCGACGATTGCTGTCAACAAGGCCGCAAGCGACATGTTCACCCTTTGGACCGACGCAATGACGGGCGCCCGTGCCCCGAAAAGAAGGAAACGGTAGTGGTCGCGCCCGTCTGCGTCGCACATGCACAGCAGCAAAAGTGAGGCGCTCGTCTTCCTGGACCAATCTCCTCGCACGCAATCTTTTGACGCTGAACCGGGTGTCGACGCGCACCGGGACGCGTTTCATGAAGAGCGCGCTGAAAGTCGCGGTCGCCAAACGGAAGCCTCCAATTGGTACCGGAGACTGGCTTGCGGGCGTGGCCGTCGGCCCGACCGGGGTGCGGCGGTTCAGGATCTTTCGTCCGCCCGGCATCGGCTTTGGCGAACGCCTGCCACTCATGGTGATGCTCCACGGCTGCCATCAGGATGGCCAGACCTTTGCAGCCAGCACGCGCATGAACGTCGTGGCAGCGCGCGAACGCTTCCTCGTTCTGTACCCGGAGCAGGATCGCCGGATCGCCTGTCGAATCCGCAAGGATGCTGGAGCTGGTTTGACACCAAGTCAGGCCGCGCCTATGGAGAGGCGGCTTTGATCATGGCGGCGATCGATCAGGTGTGCCTGCTCTACCGCGCTGACAGGGAGCGGGTCGGGATGGCGGGTCTCTCAGCTGGGGCGAGCATGGCGGCGTTGCTCGCCACGCGCTACCCGGAGCGGTTCAAGGCGGTGACCATGCATTCTGGAGTTCCGTCCGGCACGGCGCATTCTTCCCTCTCGGCAGTCGGTGCGATGTACGGTCGGCGATCTACGAAGCCGCTGGCTTCGAGTCTGGGCATGATGGACGTCTCGTTACCGCCTCTCTTGGTGATTCACGGCGACTCGGATGCCGTCGTGGCGAACAGCAACGGCCGTGCTGCAGCGCAGGCCTGGGCTAAATCCGCAGGGCCGCGCCGGTGGCCGAAAGGGTCGTTCAGCGCGGTCAGCGGTACCCCGCGCACGTCGTCGACTTCAAGCGCGGAGGCGTCACGATGGCCACGCTGGTCGAAGTGAAGCGCCTTGCGCACGCGTGGAGCGGTGGCGCTCCCAGCGAGCGTTTCAGCGACGAGAAGGGCCCGGATGCCGCTCGCATGGCATGGGCGTTCACGGCAAAGCAGTTCACTCGGCGGTAGCCGCCCGCAACAACTCCCGCGACCCCTATCTAGAGCATGGGGGAAGAAGGCGCAGCGATGCCATCGCAGAGCCGATGCAGTTTGACTGTCGGCTTGTCCCAGTCCGCTTGACGGCCAGTAGCTGTCGTCCCTGACCGACCGCTTTGGACGCTCCGGTGCTCGGGGACCCGAGGCGAGGCTGACGAGTGTGGCTCTAGATGGGCGCACGCTTCCGCAACTCGGCCACATGGTGCAACCCGGTGGTCACGTCGGTTCGGCGGCCGCTCAAAATCGGTACTGCACGTTCCATTTGTCGTCGATCGCGATCTTGCCCTCGTCCTCCAGGCGCTCGAGCATCGCTTGCGCGTCGACGTCAGCGTCGGCGCCGACGCGCGAGCGCACGAAAGCGAGCAGACGCGCGCGCTTGCTGGGCAGCGTCGCGGCGGGAGTCTTCCGCAGGATTGCCAGCACCTGCTCGAAAGACTTCTTGGTCGCGGCGCCCGCCGCCTTCGCCGGCGGAGTCGTCTTCTCCGGCGGTGCGACGCGGGTCTTCGCGGGCGCCCCGGTCTTCTTCGAGGCTGCCTGCTTGTGCGCCGGTCCCGCCTTCTTCGCCGCCGTTCGTTTCGGTGCGGTTACGCTCTTCTTGGCCGCCTCTTTTCGCGCGGCGGGCACCGGAGTCGCGGCCTTTCTGGTCGGGACCTTCTTGGCGGCGGTCTTCTTCGCGGCGGCCTTGCGGGGTGTCGGTGCCGGCTTGAGCTTGCCAAAGCCGCTCTGGCTGGCGACGAAGCCGAGCTCCTTTGCGTGGTCGAGCATCGGTCCGTAGCCCTTGTCGTTCGAGAGCACGACCAGGCGCGAGCCCGGATGCTTCGCCGCGATGTATCCCATGTAGAAGGCGAGATGAAAGTCGAGCGCGTTCTTGCCGGTGCGCGCGATCCGGACCGGCGTCGCCCGCTCGCCGAACGTCTCGTAGCCGCGGCCGATGTTCTTCTGGTTCGGCCCGTGAAAGAGCCACACGTCGGTCGCGTCGGGAACGAGCGCGCGGCAATCGGCCTCATCGGGCTGCACATTCTCCCAGTCGACCAGCACGTGCGTCTTCTCGCCCGCGCCGGCATGCAGCGGGATGGACGCGTGCTCGGCAAGCCGCAGCAACTCGGCCGCGAAGTTGCGCAACGTTCCTTGCAGTGCGGTGATGTCCATCGGGCAAAGGTTGTACCACCGCGGATCCCTGATTCGTTCCTCGCGATCCACTCGCGCCACGGGCGCGCGCTTCCCCGCGTGCAAAGACGGAAGCCCGCTACGAGCTAACAGCCGCGGTTGGGGCCTGCTCAACGTGCTCGCTTCTGCGAGTCGATAGCACGAATCTCGGGTCATCGTCGCCGATGCGTTCCTACTTCTGCTGATGCCAATCGTCTTTGCGTCGCGGCACGACCGGCGCTTGTAGGTGGTTGAGCGGCGGAGATGGAGGACCTCAAGGGGATGCGGTCGTGGAATCACCGGATGCCAACTGCGCTGGCGAGTTACCCTAGGCGCGCGGGGATCTCCGAGAACACACGGCGTGAGCAAGTCGCTCGAAGGAGTAGCGTCAAGGACTTTGAAAGGCCAGCACCTATGAAGACCGGTCCCTCCCTCCCGTCGATTGCATTGTTGTTGGCGCTGGCCGCCTGCTCCAAGCAGCCGCAGGACGCTGCTCCGTCCTCGACCCCGACGCCTGCCAGCGCCTTGGGGACACCGGCATCGGATTCCTCGCTGCCCTCGGCGTCAGCTTCGTGAATGCGCCTGGGACGCCACTCGACCCACCGGCATCCGCTCCGGCGGGGATGCTGTCACCCTCGTCGGCCCAGGCGCCGCGTCTGCCCCTAAAGCACCCTGAAACGGGCGCATTGCTCGCTGCCGTTGTGCCGTGGCGCCCTCGGCGACTCTTTCCGGTACTGAGCAGGGAAAGTCGCCCAAGACCCCCCAACAAGAGGGGGCGCGAGTAGGAGCGCATGGCTAAAGTGATCCGGCGTCGCGCGACGCGTGTTCATCGAGCTGCCTGCACGGACTGGGTCCCTCGGAGGCGACTTCGCCTAGGCCGTGGGACCTCTAAGAATGTGTCTGCAGCTCACCAGAAGCTTCCCTGTGGAAGTCGACAAACAAATGGACTCGCAACCTGCGCTCTCGTCGTCGCCTTCTGCCGGTCAGGAGCATCTGCTTCGGCTGCTCTTCGAGCAAGCGCCAGGATTCATCGCCGTC
>Ga0070675_100001899_pt1 | contig 15415 bp, 15 predicted proteins | sample KBSM43metaG_FD_65343 | JGI IMG/M metagenome (GOLD analysis project Ga0070675, IMG submission 65343) | Miscanthus rhizosphere microbial communities from Kellogg Biological Station, Michigan, USA - KBS M4-3 metaG | ecosystem: Host-associated > Plants > Roots > Rhizosphere > Soil ...
ATCGTCTCCTCCCCGATCAATCCGTCACGCAGTACTCGATCTCGCCGGACGAGCGGGAAGTGGCCTTTACGACCATCACCCCAGAGGGCGTGTCAGAGATCTGGATCGCCGTGCTCGACCGGAGCGGCCCGCCACGCCGTCTCGTGCAGGGCGGCGACGAAGTGGTGTTTCGAGGACCGTCGGACCTGTATTACCGCAGCCTCGAGGACAAGGCCAACTTTCTCATGCGGATCCGGAAGGATGCCACTCACCGGCAACGTGCCATCGAGTCGCCGGTGCTGAACCTGCTCGATGTGTCGCCGGACGGCGAGTGGGCTGCGGTACGGGTGTCAGGAACGGGCGACAACGCAACGCCAGTGATGCTCGCCGTTCCGTTGCGAGGTGGAACACCGAAAACGATGTGTCCTGGAGGATGCATACCGTCATGGGACCCAACCGGCAAATGGCTGTACATCGGCAGTACCGGCATCCAGACGTCAACGGGGTTGCTGGCGGTCCCGTTGGGGCCTGGCCAGGCGCCGCCCGACTCGCTCGTGAGCATCATCGATGGGGCGGCCGACAGCACTCTGCCGCCGGGGGTCCGTGTTCTCGAGCATCACCTCATCGCGCCCGGCCCAGACCCGTCCATATATGCGTTCACGAAACGGGACCTGCAGCGGAACCTCTACCGAATACCCCTTCACTGAACTCAAACCGACGGGTTCAGGCGCCTCAGCGGTCGAGTGCCGCCGCTTCCGGTTGACCCGTTTCCACGGCTGCGGCCAGGCGCGCCCGCCCTACCTTCCGGTACCACCACGCGGTGAGGAGCGGCGTCATGATGGCCGTCACGATGACCGACGCGGCCACCTGCACCGTCGCGGCTGGCGCCACCGCCGCGAACGTGGGATCGGCCAGAGCCACCGCCTGCGGCACGGCTGCTGAATTGCCGGCGGTGCTCGACGCCGCTGCGCCCGCCACGCCCGAGCCGCCCAGCAAACGGTCCACCAGGATGCATACGGCGCCTGTGACCATCACCACCGTCAGTCCCAGCGCCACGCCTGGCAGGCCGGCGGTGACCACGGATTTCAGATTGATCGTCTGGCCGAGCGTGAACGCCATGAACGGCACGATGATCGGTTCGTGCGATCCAAAGAACTCCCGCAGATCGTCGTCCAGGTTGCCCAGGATCGCGCCCGCCACGATCGGCGCGATCACCGACACCATTGTCAGCCAGGGAATCACGGCCAGCCCCGTGCCCACGAAGATCAGCATCGTCAGGAAGGGACCCGTCTCGATGCTCTGCACGACATAGGTGCCGGTGTCGTCCTTGTCTCCCATCACGCCGGTCAGCGCCAGGAACATGCCGCCGTTGGTATCACTCATGGCCACCATCACGGCCAGCGTGCTCAGGCCGAGCAGGTTGCCGCCGAACAAGTGGGCCACCGCAAGGGCGAAGAGCGTGGCCGTGCCGACCTTGGCCGACAGGAGGCCGAGGCCGCGCACCAGCATCCGCGGTGCCGCGCGCATGGTCATCTTCGTGCCGACGGTGAACAGGTACATCCCGAGCATCGTCGGATATCCGGCGCCACTCAGGGCCTGTGTGAATCCGCCAATCTGCAAGAGGGCCGGGAAGAAGGTGTTGATGACCATGCCGATGAAGAGCGGCACCACCATCAGTCCGCCTGGTACCCGATTGATGAACTTGTAGATTTTCATGTCCTGATCGTCTGCCTCGCTTCCGAACGGGTGGTCGAAGTCGCGTAGACTGTCACCCGTTTGCCCCCCGGAATTCAACGACTCGATTGGCGACCGGACCCGGAGCGATGAAGGCGATGAGCGAGAAACCGACCGTGTTTGTCACCCGCAAGCTTCCCGTGGCCGTAGAAGACCGCCTCCAGCGCGACTACCAGGTGCGTCTCAATCCCGACGACCGGCTCTACTCCAGGGACGAACTCATCGAACGGTCCACGGGCGCGCAGGCCATCCTGCCGTGCCACACTGAGCATCTGAGCGCCGACGTCATCCAGCGCCTGCCCCCGGACGTCAGAATCATCGCCAACTTCTCCGTCGGCTACGACCACGTGGATGTGGAGGCCGCGCGTGCCCGCGGCATCGTGGTAACGAATACTCCCGATGTGCTGTCGGACGCCACGGCCGAACTCGCCATCATGCTGATGATTGGCGCCGCGCGCCGGGCCGGCGAGGGCGAAAAGCTGGTACGCCAGCGCCTGTGGAAGGACTGGAGCCCCGCGTTCATGGTCGGCACGCAGGTCACGGGCAAGCGGCTCGGCATCATCGGCATGGGCCGGGTGGGCCGGGTCGTGGCACGCCGCGCCCGTGGATTCGACATGCGGATCCACTACCACGACCTCCGCCCGCTGTCGGCCGACGAAGGGGTGTACCACGACACTGTCGAGAGCCTGCTGCCGCACTGCGATTTTATCAGCCTGAACTGCAACGTCACGCCCGCCACGCGCGGGCTCATGAACGCCGCGCGGTTTGCCCTGTTGCCTGATGGCGCCATTCTGGTGAATGCGGCGCGCGGCGCCCTCATCGACGACGACGCCCTCGTCGCCGCGCTCGCCTCGGGCAGACTCCGGGCGGCCGGGATCGACGCTTACAACAACGAGCCCAACGTGGACGCGCGAATCGTCGCGCTGCCAAACACGTTCCTGATGCCGCACATCGGCAGCGCCACGCGCGAGACCCGGGACGCCATGGGATTCCGCGCGCTCGACAACCTGGATGCCTTTTTCGAGGGACGTGACCCGGGCGACCGCGTCGTGTAGACTCTGCGGCTTTTCGTTCACCCTTGGAGTTGGTGCTTTGCTTCTGGCAGTGATTCTCGATGCAGCGCTGGGCGCCGCCGCGTACGCGCATCACAGCCACTTCTACGATGAGTGCAAGAGCATCGCGATCGAGGGGCGAGTCGAACGGGTCGAATTCAGGAACCCGCACAACTTGATCGTTCTCAGACTGGACGACGGAACGACGTTTATCGTCGATTGGGTAAACCTGACCCGACTGACGAGTGCCGGCATCATCGGTGCCGCGAAAGAAGCGGTGGTGTCTGGAGCGCGCGTCGCGGTGACGGGCTATCTAATCAGAGATGCGGTCGAGCTACGGCGGATTGCCCCGAAGTTCAAAGGCGACGTGAACCCGAACACCGTCGAAGCACGCTCGTTACGGCGTGTGGACGACAGTTTCAGCTGGCCGCTGCCTCCGACGGCAAGCTCTCCGAACTGCGACCGTAAGTAGCGGCCAGCGCGCCACCGCTACTCGCCCGAGTTCTCCTTGACCGCGGCGACGGCCCGTGTTACCTACCAACCGTACATTCGACGGCAGGAACCTCGGAGGCCCAGGATGCAGCTTCGGCGCATGATCGGGTGTCTCGGCGTGACCGGCGTCATTGTCCTTCTCTCGCTGGCCGTTCCCCCGCTCTTCGGACAGCAACGTGCGCCAGTGGGCCCGCAATTTCCATCCGCATATCGCCCGCCGCGCGCGGCCGATGGCCACCCCGATCTCAACGGTATCTGGCAGGCATTTGTCACGGCGAATTGGGACCTTCAGGATCACGAGGCCCAGCCGGGTCCGCATCCGGAGCTCACGGGTGCGTATGGCGCAGGCCCTGCCGGACAGAGCATCGTCGAAGGTGGCGAGATTCCCTACAAGGCGGAGGCGCTCGCAAGAAAGCAAGCCAACTTCGAGAATCGACTGCGGGTCGACGTCAGCAACGACAAGACGTGGCACGCGTTCGGCGATCCGGAGATGAAGTGCTACATGCCCGGCGTGCCGCGCGCGACCTACATGCCGTTCCCGTTTCACATCGTCCAGGGGACGGGCCCGTACATCCTGATGGCGTACGAGTTCACGAGCGCCACTCGCATCATCCGCATGGACTGGAAGCAGGCTGCGCCGACCGACTCGTGGATGGGGTGGTCGCGCGGACGCTGGGACGGCGACACGCTCGTCATCGACGTCACGGGCCAGCGTGAGGAAACATGGTTCGACCGCGCCGGTGACTTCCACAGCGACGCGCTCCATGTCGTCGAGCGCTACACGCCGGTGAGTCCGTACCACATGATGTACGAGGCCACCATCGAGGATCCGAAGGTGTTCACGCGCCCGTGGAAGATCAGCTTCCCGCTTTACCGCCGGATGGAGAAGAACGTCCAGCTGCTCGAGTTCAAGTGCGTTCCGTTCACCGAAGAGCTCCTGTTCGGCACCTTCCGCAAGCAGACCGCGAGGTGACAGCCATGCGCAACCGAGTTCTGGCGTCCTTTGGTGTGCTCGTGGCCGTGGTCGCGGCGGGCCTCGTCGTTCCGGTGGCCGGCCAGGCCCCGAAGAAGTACACCGCGCCCAAAACGCCGTGGGGCGATCCGGATCTGCAAGGCGTGTGGAACGACGCCACCAGCACGCCGCTGCAGCGGCCGGGCAACGTCGGCGATAAAGGCGTGCTCAGCGACGAAGAAGCTGAGGAGTTCCAGAAGTCGCTCGAGCACGATCTCACGCGCGATCGGCGCGACGGTGGCAACGCCGCCGACGTCAACCGCGCCTACAACGAGCACTGGATGGACGCGCGACGACTCAAGATCACGGCCGACCGGCGCACGTCTCTGATCGTGGATCCGGTTGACGGGCGGATTCCGCCGCTCGTGGCGCCGTCGCCCGAACGCCGGCGAGCGCAGGCCGCGCGTGCCGACGGAGCCGCACGATTCGCCGCCGGCCTCCCGGGCGATTTCACCGACATGTCCTGGCCCGTTCGTTGCGTCGTTCGCACCGACGTGCCACCGTACTTGCCGACGATCTACAACAACAACTTTCAGATCTTCCAGAGCCCCGGCTACGTGACCATTGCTCCGGAGATGATCCACAGCGCGCGGATCATTCCTGTGGACGGCCGCCCGCATCTCAACCAGAACTTGCGGCAGTGGCTCGGGGATACACGTGGCCACTGGGAAGGCTCGACGCTCGTCGTGGAGACGAGGAACTTCAAGAGCGAGGAGGGGGTGTTGTTGCAGGGTGCCAACCCCGCGACGTTCACGATCACGGAGCGCTTTACCCGTGTCGCATCGGACGCGATCAACTACGAGTTCACCCTCGCCGATCCGATGACGTGGACAAAGCCGTGGACGGCGTTGATTCCGTGGAACAAGGTCGATCCCGGCGAGCAGATGTTCGAGTACGCCTGCCACGAAGACAACTTCGACATGGTGCATTTCCTGACAGGAGCCCGGCTCAGAGAGAAGAACGGTGAAACCGCAGGCCAGCGACCGGCTCGATCTGAAGAGAGGTAGTTCCGATGCGAACGTTCCGATCGCTCGTCCTTGCCGGCGCCGCACTGCTGCTGGTCGCGGCCTCTCCGGCGCTCGCCCACCATGCGTTCAGCGCGGAGTTCGACGCGACCAAGCCCATCAAGTTCAAAGGGACGGTCACGAAGATGCTCTGGGTGAACCCGCACGCCTGGATCTACGTGGATGTGAAGAAGCCCGACGGCACGGTCGAGGAATGGATGATCGAAACCGGAACGCCAAATACGTTGTTGAGGCGTGGGCTGACTAAGGAGTCACTGGCGAATGGCACGGAAATCATCGTCGACGGCTACCAGTCGAAAGACGGATCGCGTCGCGCCAACGGGCGTGACCTGACGCTGCCCAACGGGCAGACGCTCTTCCTCGGCTCGTCGGGCACTGGCGCACCCAGCGAGAAGAAGTGAGCCACCTGGACCGGCTCACGCTCGGAGTGATCTTCACCAGATCGCCGGGCAACGCGAAGAATGCAGGCCCTGTGGAGTGCTCGATCACGTAGAGGCTCCCGTCCGGCCCGAAGTCGATGTCGGTCACCGTCGTCAATCCGCTTCGGAACACCTGCGGGGCCTGGCCTGGCACGACGCGAGCAGGCCGGCCCTGAAACGCACGAACAGGTCACAGGGCCGTCGTGATTGCCCGCCACGCCGGTTACTCTCCTGGGACTAAGGACCCTGGCGGGCCCTAAGGTTTCACCGCGGCGATGCGGATCTGCTTCAGGGCCGAATCCGCCGGTAGCTCCGTGGTGCCCGCCGGCCAGTCGTTGGCCTTCAGCACGAAGGCGATCACATCGGCCGTCTGCGTGCGCGACAACCGCCCGGGGTTGTCGAGCGGCATCGTGGTGCGGATGCGGTCGAAGAGGTCGCCCACGGTGAGGTCGTTCCAGTTCGACGTGAACGCGCCGCCGACGAGGGGCGGCGTCATGTCGCCACCTTCGAGGGCCGTGCCGTGGCAGCTGGCGCAGGTCTGCAGGTACGCCGTCTCGCCGCGCCGGGTCTGCTCCGCGGTGTAGACGCCGTCCCACACCGACGGGTCGGCGGTCTCGAGGCTCAGTACCATGCCAGCCAGGCACCCCGCGACGAGGGCCGCTCGTCTCATTCCTGCGTGCTCGTCTGGCCGGCCGACGCGGGAAGCGCGAAGGCGATGTATTCGCCCGAGTAGTTGCCGCCGCTGACGGCGATCACGACGTATTGGCGGCCGCCGACGCGATACGTCATCGGGGATCCGCTCACCGGCGCCGGCATCCACACCGCGCCCGCTTCCTGGCCGGTCTGCTTGTCGTAGGCGCGCATCATCGCGCCGCGCGGGTGCTGCGGCGTCGTCGTCACCAGTGGATCGCCGGCGATGACGAGCGTCTTCGTCACCAGCACGCCGACGCTGCCACCCTGGCCGGTCTTCGGGATCGTGAGCCCCTTCAGCTTGGGATGGTTGCGCACGATATCCGGCGTGTCGCCGTGCGGCACCTGCCACTTCACGTCGCCCGTGCGGAGGTCGATGGCCGACAGCACGCCGTAGGGCGGCTTCACGAGCGACAACCCCTCGACCACGTTGTAGGCCGGCTGCGCGGCGCCGGCGGCCGCGGGTGCCGCGGACTCGGCTGCCTGCTGCCGGACGTCGGCATACGTGCCGGTGCCCGCGGCGACGCGGAGCCGGAACGGTTGCCCGACGACGCCCGCCTGATAGGGGATATCGGAGAAGCCGGCGGGCGGCGGCGCCACCGATTCGGGGCTGAACGCCGACAGGTTGGCCTGCGCGTAGACGATGCCAGTCTCGGGGTCGGCCCCGGCGCCCGGCCAGTTGGTCCCGCCGCTCGCGTTGCCGATGTTGACGGCGCCAAGCAGGCCCTTGACGGTGCCCACGATGGGCGGGTTGTAAAGCGTGCCGCTGAACGGGAAGTTGCCGCCCCACTTGTAGTGCTTCAGGTTCTCCATCGCCTGCGCGCGCAGCTCCGGAGTGAAGTCGATGACCTCGTCGGGGATCTTCAGCCCCGGCCGGCCGTACGGCATTGGCCTGGTGGGAATCGGCTGCGTGGGCGCGTACCACTCGCCCGGCACGTCGCCTTGCGGTACCGGCGTCTCGACGATCGGCCAGACGGGTTCGCCGGTGACGCGATCGAAGACGTAGAGGAACGTCTGCTTCGACGGCTGCGCCACCAGCTTGCGCGGCTTCCCGTCGATCGTCACGTCGAGGAGGATCGGGGCCGACGAGATGTCGTGATCCCAGATAGGGTGGTGCACCAGCTGGAAGTGCCACTTGCGCTGCCCGGTCTTGAGGTCCACGCACACCAGGCTCTCGCCGTACAGGTTGTTCCCGGGACGCTTGCCGCCGTAGTAGTCGGACGAGGGGGATTCCACCGGCAGGTAAACGAGGCCCAGCTCCTCGTCGACGGTGATCTGCGTCCAGACGCCGGTGTTGCCGTTGACGGCCCACGATCCGTTCAGCCACGTGTCGTTGCCGGGTTCGCCGGGCCGCGGGATCGTGTTGAACGTCCACTGCAGCTTGCCGGAGCGGGCGTCGAAGGCGCGTACCAGCCCCTTGGTGTTGTTGTGGGTCTCGATGGTCATGCCTTCCTTCATCGACGAGCCCACGATGATGGTGTCCTTGACGACGGTCGGCGTGGAGTGGAGGCCGATCTCGCCGGTCTCGAGATCGATCGGTTTCCCGTCGCCGTACACGACGCCGACCTTCAGGTCCACGACACCGCCTTTACCGAAGGACGGCACGGGCACGCCGGTTTTCGCGTTGAGCGCGATCAGGCGGTAGCCCGGAGTGACATAGAGGATGCGCTCGTCGCCGCGGCCGTCGGTCCAGTACGCTACGCCGCGGCCCGACAGCTGCCGCGGGGCCGCCGCGCCGCGGGCGCCTTCGGGATAGCGGTGCACCCACAGCAGCTCGCCGCTCTGGGCGTCGAGCGCCACCACCGAGCGGCGCGTGCCGCCGGTCGTGTAGAGCGTGCCGCCGACCATGAGCGGCGTGCCTTCGAGCTTGTATTCGGGCCGCGTGCCGAGGCTGTCGGTCTTGAAGCGCCAGGCGACTTCGAGCTGGTTGAAGTTGCGGGCGTCGATCTGATCGAGCGGCGAGTACTTGGTGCCGCGCAGGTCGGCCGTGTAGTGGGGCCACTCGCCGGCGCGGGTGGACGACGGCGTCGACTGACCGGACGCGCCGATCGCCGAGCCGAGCAGGGTGAGGACCAGGAGCAGGAGCGCCGTGCGAGGCGTCGGTCGCCGCATGAGTCACACTCCTTCCGGCGGCCGGACGGCCGTCAGAGCAGCGAGACTATACCCCAGGCCATCACGTCATGCGCTGCGACGACCGGCCATTTTCCGGGCAAATTTCGTCCACGAGGTCGTGTGAGCGCGATCTGCTGGCGGAGCGTCACCGTCCACGGGGTGTCGCGGAAGATGCGGCCGAGTTGCGGCAGTATGCCCCGAAGTTCAAGGGCGATGTGAATCCGAACACCGTTGAAGCCCGCTCGCTACGGCGTGTGGATGACAGTTTCAGCTGGTCACTGTCTCCGAGGGCACACCCTCCGAATTGCGCGCGGTGACTTCGGTCATTCGTCGATGGCGACCGACGGTGCACGGCCGCGTCGCGGGTCCGCGTCCGCGGCGAATCGTGTCGCATGGCGCTCTTGCCACCCCTCGCGCACCCACCAACCACTAACCACCAACCCCGTATAAGATCATCCGAGTCATGCGCAGATCGGTTTCCCTCCTGCTGGCCGCCGGTTTCTTTGCCGCCACGATTGGCATTCGTGATCTGCGGGCGGCCGATGCGCCGCGGCTCCTCGTGACGGTGGTCGTCGATCAGATGCGCGCGGATTATCTGCAACAGTTCGACCGCCACTGGCGAAACGGATTCCGGACGCTGCTCGATCAGGGGATGGTGTTCGAGAATGCGCACTATCCCTACCTGGTGACGATCACGTGCGCGGGTCACGCGACGATCGGGACCGGCGCGTTTCCGCATCGCCACGGCATGGTCAACAACACCTGGTGGCAGCGGAAAGAGCGCGCGCTCACCGGGTGCTCGGCCGATCCCTCAGTGACGGACATCACCTACGCGCGTCCGATCACGGCGAAGACCGGCAACAGCGCGGTTCACCTGTTGACGCCGACCCTCGCCGACGAACTGCGGGCGCAGAAACCGGGGTCGCGCGTCGTGTCGGTGTCCATGAAAGCCCGCAGCTCGATCATGCTCGCGGGCCGCGCCGGCGATGCCGTGGTGTGGTTTGACGATCCCTCGGGCTCGTGGGCGACCTCGCGGGCATTCACGTCCGCGCCGATCCAGGCGGTGAAAACATTCGTCGAGCAGAACCCGTTCGAGAAGGACCAGGGACGCGTCTGGACGCTGTCGCATCCGGCAAGCTCGTACCTGATGCGCGATGCCGGCGTCGGCGAGCGCCCGCCGGCGGGATGGAACGGCTTGTTTCCGCATCCGATCAACGGCCGCGGCGGCGCCGTCGACGCGCAGTTCTTCAATCTGTGGCAGGCCACACCGCTCGCCGACGCCTACCTCGGACGGCTCGCGGCATCGCTGGTGGACGAGTTCTCACTCGGACAGCGGACGGGCACCGACTTTCTCGGTATCAGCTTCTCCGTGCTCGACGACGTCGGTCATTCGTTCGGGCCGGAGAGCCGTGAGATCGAAGACGTGCTCCGGCAGCTGGATGTGACGCTGGGCACGTTGATCGCGCACCTCGACGCGAAAGTGGGCCGGGCCAACTACGTGCTCGCGCTCTCGGCCGATCACGGCGTCGCCCCGATTCCCGTTCCTCCACGGGGCGGCAAGATCGTCACGGACGATCTGCGTGAGCGGATCGAAGACATGCTCGTGACGGCATGGGGGCCGCTGCAGAAGGGGGCGTACGTGGAGGTCGTCAACTTCACGGACGTGTACTTCTCCGACGGTGTGTTCGACAAGCTGCGCGCGAACGAACAGCTGATGACCGCAGTCACCCGGGCGGTCGAGGAAATGCCTGGCGTCGCTCGCGTGCTGCGTACCGATCAGCTGTCGGATACGAGCCGGGATCCTGTAATCCGAAAAGCCGCGCTCAGCTTCATGAGCGGCCGCAACGGTGATCTGATGGTGGTTCCCAAGGAGTACTGGTTCCTCGGCGGCCGCAACGTGGCCGCCGGAACGACCCACGGGACGCACCACGTCTACGACACGCACGTGCCGCTGATTCTGTTTGGCGGCGCGATCAAGAGCGGGCGCTCGTCGGCCACCGTCTCCCCGGCCGACATCGCGCCGTCGCTCGCGCACGTGGCCGGCGTACAGCTTCCCAACGCCGAGGGACACGCGCTGATTAACGGCGAACGCTAGCGCGACATGCCCTTCGACTGGACCGGCGCAGAGTGGCGCTGACCGCTCCGGGCAGTTCGAGGGCTTCTATCCGGTTCGAGAACGCAGAAGGTTACGGATCTCCCGCAACAGCATCGCGATCACGAAGATGACGAGAATGGCCGAGATTTCGAACAGCCTGCCCCCGGCAAAGGTTCCACGCAGGATCGTGTAGCCCAGCATGTTCGACAGGCGCTCCAGGATCCCCAGCCCGGCAGCGACAAAGGCGGCTATGAAGGCGATTCGAGCGATTGGGCTCAGCATGTTGTCCATGTTCCACCTCGCTCAACGGCGCGGGATATCCACGATCTTGTCGTAGATGATCCCTCGCTCTGCGTTGACGTACACGGCTACGATCGACTTGTTGGGACGCTGAAAGAACAGCGCCGTCCACCCCGGCGTCTGGGCCTGGGTCACGCCGATCAGATCACCGTATTCCAGTGGGATGGCATCGACCATCCCCATCGCCTTTGGTGGAACTCCGGGCTCAGCGGTCTGAGGCGGCTCCGGCAGTTTCTGACAAGCCGACAACCCGATAGCCAACACCGGCAAAGCAAACAGGAAGCCAATCTTGATCATGTCGGTCCCCCGTTACGTTCTTATGGTTTTGGCACCCAACTGGTTTTTCGGATCGTGTGAGCAATTCAAGCCACACGGTCCCGCGGCGCTGCTAGTGCTTCTACTTGGCGCTTCTATGAACTCCAAAAAGCAAGGGTCTGCGGGTCGCCCCGGTCACTCAAGGAGCTCCGTCTTGCCCGCGTGTGTGGGGGTCTGCTGTGTCTCGTCGACCGGCTGCGTCTTGCCCGCTGTTCGAGTGCAATACTACGCCCGTTTTCTGTCCGAAGGGGGGAGGAGGTCACGGAGCCTACTGCGCGAACATCGCGGCGCCCGCGTGAGATTAACGCTATTTAATCGGGCCCGGGGACGCTGCGTATAGCATCGGATGATGAGCCCTACTCGGTTTGTCGCCGTGACGGCTGCCGCCGCCTGCCTGTGCGCCCCGGTGCGTCCGGCGCTGGCGCAGGCCCCGGCGGCGCAGACACCCGAAGCGCTGCAGCAGCAGGTGGCCGCGCTGAAGGCCGATCTGGCGCGCCTGCAGCAGGACTATCAGGAGCGGCTCGCCAAGCTCGAGGCCGCCCTCGCCTCTCTGCAGACCGCGCCGGCACCGCCGCCGCCCCCGCTACCGGCCGCCGAACCCGTTCCACCGTCCGAACCGGTGGCCCCCGGGGCACCGCCATCTTCGTCGTCGAAGGTGTTCAACCCGGACATGGCGGTGATCGGGAACTTTCTGGGCGTGGCGGGTAAGAACCCGGTCGATCACGCGCCAGCCTTCGAGATGCGGGAGGCCGAAGCATCGTTTCAGGCGAACGTGGACCCGTATGCGCGCGCGGACTTTTTCATGTCCTTCGGCGAGGCGGGTGTGAACCTCGAGGAGGGCTTTGTCACGTTCTCCTCGCTGCCGGGCGGTCTGCTGGTGAAGGCGGGTAAGATGCGGGCAGCGTTCGGCAAAGTCAACACGATGCACACCCACGTGCTGCCGTGGGCTGATCGACCGCTCATCACGGCAAACCTGCTCGGCGGCGAGGACGGCATCAACGATGCCGGCGTCTCGGTCGCGCACCTCATCCCCAACCCCTGGCTGTTTCTGGAAGCCACCGGCCAGGTGTTCCGCGGCGACTCCGAGGGTGTGTTCGCCTCGGCCAGCCGGCGCGACCTGTCGTTTGTCGGCCATCTGCGCGGGTACCACGACTTCACCGAGAACTCGAATCTCGACCTCGGGACGTCGTACGCGCGCGGGCGCTCGTTTTTCGCCGGTCCGGGAACCGTGAACGCCGACACCGACACCACGCTCGTCGGCATCGACGCCACCTATCGCTGGAAGCCACTGCAGCGCTCGATCTACCGCTCGTTCACCGCCCGGACCGAGATCGTGTGGAACCGCACGCCATATCTGGACGGCCCGTCGACGGGGACGGGGTTCTACGTTTCCGGCGACTATCAGTTTGCGCGCCGCTGGTTTGCCGGCGGGCGCTACGATGCATCCGATCGCGCGAGCGATCTGTCTCTGCGCGATCGCGGGGGCTCGGCCACGCTGACGTTCTGGCCCAGCGAGTTCAGCGTGGTGCGCGGGCAGTATCGCCGGACGGTCTACGAGGGCGCCGACTACGCGGCGAACGAGCTGCTCGTCCAGATGCAGTTTTCCATTGGCGCCCACGGCGCGCATGCGTTCTAGGAGATGAAGATGCGACTCAAGGTATCGGTGGCCGTGACGCTCGTGGCAGCGGTCCTCACCGCGTGGCCGGCGCGCGCGCAAGGCAAGCTGACGGTGGTCACCACCACGCAGGACCTGGCGTCGATTGCCCAGGAGGTCGGCGGCGATCGGGTGACGGTCGAGGCCATTGCACGCGGCTATCAGGATCCCCACTTCGTCGACGCGAAGCCGAGCTTCATTCTGAAACTGCAAAAAGCCGACCTGCTCGTCGCGGTGGGTCGCGAGCTCGAGATCGGCTGGCTGCCGCCACTCATCCAGCAAAGCCGCAACGCGAAGATCCAGGTCGGGGCCGCGGGCTACATCGACGCGTCGGCCGGCGCGCGGATTCTGGAGATTCCGCAAGGGCAGATCACGCGCGCGATGGGCGACGTCCATCCGGCGGGCAACCCGCACTACTGGCTCGATCCGGAAAACGGCAAGACCATCGCCCACCAGCTGGCGCAGGCGTTCTCGCGGCTCCGTCCGGCCGACCGCGTCGGCTTCGAGCAGCGGCTCGCGGCGTTCGAGAACCGGGTGAGCGAGGCGGAAAAGCGATGGGCGGCAGCGATGGCGCCGTTCAAAGGCGCGAAGATCGTCACCTACCACCGCTCCTTCCCCAACTTTGCCGATCGATTCGGGCTCGACATCGTCGGCTACGTCGAACCCCGCCCCGGCATTCCGCCGACGCCGCAGCACACGTTGGACCTCATTGCAGAAATGAAGCGGCTGAACGTCAAGGTGGTGCTCGTCGAGCCCTATTTCGACCTGAAGACGCCCAACTCGATCGGGCAGGCCACCGGCGCGACCGTCCTCGTGATGCCGCCGTCGGTTGGCGGCGTCAAGGAAATCACCGACTACGTCTCGCTCTTCGATTACGACATCAAGCTGCTCGCCGACGCGCTGCGCCAGGCCGGGTCGAAGTAGGAGCTGCATGGACACGCTCACGTTTCTGCTGCCTCCGCTCGCCGCAAGCCTGATCCTCGCCGGTATTCACGCCTATCTCGGTCTCCACGTCGTGGAACGCGGCGTGATCTTCGTGGACCTCTCGCTGGCGCAGATTGCCGCCTTCGGGTCCGCCGTCGCCATCCTGGTGCCAGCCATCGGGGGCGATCCCCACTCCACCGGGGGCTACTGGATGAGCCTGGCGTTCACAATGGTCGGCGCCGTGGTGTTTTCGACGGTGCGCGGGCAGCGCGCCCGCATTCCACAGGAAGCCATCATCGGCATCTGCTACGCCGTGGCCTCGGCGGCGACCGTCGTTGCGATGAGCAAGGCGACGTCGGAGACCGAGCACCTCAAGGACATGCTCGTCGGCAACATCCTGGCGGTGTCGTGGGACGAGGTCGGCAAGACCGCGGTGCTCTACGGCGCCATCGGGCTTTTCCACTATGTCTTCCGGAAGCGCTTCCTGGCGATCTCGTTCAACCACGGTGCCGACGCCGGCCCGTCTACGCGCTGGTGGGACTTCCTCTTCTACGCGTCGTTCGGCTTCGTCGTCACGTCGTCGGTGTCGATTGCCGGCGTGCTCCTCGTCTTCTCGTACCTGATCGTGCCCTCCGTCGGCGCGATGCTTTACGCCGACACGATCGGAAGGCGTCTGGCCGTGGGCTGGGCCATGGGCACCGTGGTCTCGGGGTTGGGCGTCTATCTCTCGCTGCTGCTCGATCTGCCGACCGGGGCCACCATCGTCTGCACGTTCGGCGCGGTGCTGGCCGTGATGGCGTTGCTGCGGCCGTTACTCCGGCCGGCCCATAGTGTCCCGGGACTGAGCCGCGGCGTCACGCCGCCAGCGCGTAGTAGTTGAGTGCCTCCGGTTCCAGAGCCAGATTCACGCCGGGGGGATTCCTCGCCAAGGCTTGGTCACCTTCCATCTCCTGATTGATTCAAAGGTAGACAGGCAGCCATCTGGGGGGTGCGCCTGGCCGAGGCCAAGTGCGTCGTGGTGCTCTGGTCCCGCCATTCGGTGGACCCAGAGTGGGTGCGCAACGAAGCGACCGCGGCGCTGGAGCGCGGGCTCATGATGCCGGCGACCCTCGACGGCGTGGCTCCACCGCTCGCCTTCCGTCGCCGCCAGACGGCCGATCTCAAGGAGTGGGGCGGCGACCCGGACCATCCCGGCTTTCGCGCGCTCTGTGACGGTGTCGCTGCGGCGATTGGCGCGAAGGCGCCGGCGCCATACTCCGCCAGAGTCGAGACCGCACCCCGTGGGCCTCGCTCGCGGGTTCCCGTGGCCGCGGCGGCCGGCGTTTTGGCGCTGGTCGGTCTTGCCTACTACGCGGGGGCGCGCGGCGCGGGCGGATCGCGCCCGGTCGAAGGCGCGTCGCCGTGTTCGGGTTCAAGGGCGAACGGCCAGTTCGGTTCGACACTTTTGCCATGCTGATCCCGACCAGCGGCCGCAATCCCAAGGAGTTCGAGCTCCTGGTGGGCGATCAGTCGACAACCGGCACGTTTCGCTCGCTCGGCACGTTCCATCCCGAGAACAACAAGGTGTTCAAGACCGAGGGATGGCAGGAGTTCCGCTTTCCCGCCGTGACCG
>Ga0070675_100001901_pt1 | contig 15411 bp, 13 predicted proteins | sample KBSM43metaG_FD_65343 | JGI IMG/M metagenome (GOLD analysis project Ga0070675, IMG submission 65343) | Miscanthus rhizosphere microbial communities from Kellogg Biological Station, Michigan, USA - KBS M4-3 metaG | ecosystem: Host-associated > Plants > Roots > Rhizosphere > Soil ...
TTCATCGGCGCGCCGATCGACATGGTCTCGACCGGGCCGGACCGCGAGCACACGATCCTGCTCCGCCACCCGTACCTGCCCGATGCCGCGCCGGTCTCGGGCGGCGCGCGCCGGCGAGCCGCTTCTTCCTGAACCGCGCCGAGGCCACGATGCTCACCGACGACGGCAAACACCTCTACGTGTCTTGGGACGAGTACCACCTGCTGATCGAGCGCCTGGCGCTGAAGATCGACGCGTCTGGCTGGCAGTTCGACCAGATCCTGTGCCTGGCGCGCGGCGGCATGCGGCCCGGCGACATCATCTCGCGCGTCTTCGACAAGCCGCTCGCGATCATGGCGACGAGCTCGTACCGCGCCGAGGCCGGGACGATCCAGGGTCGGCTCGACATGGCCAAGTACATCACGCTGCCGCGCGGCGAGCTCGCCGGCCGCGTCCTCCTCGTCGACGACCTCGCCGATTCGGGAATCACCTTGCGCGCGGTCGTCGACCGCCTGCGCGGAATGCCTTCGATCACCGAGCTGCGCTCGGCGGTGATCTGGACCAAGGGCGTCTCGACGTACACGCCGGACTACTACGTCGAGCTGCTGCCGACGAGCCCCTGGATCCATCAGCCGTTCGAGGAGTACGACGATCTCCGTCCGGCCGGGCTCGCCCGCAAGTTCCAGATCTGAAAGAACAAAAGAGAAGGGCCGGCATCGCCGGCCCGCTGTCCTTCCAACATTGGTGCCCAGGAAGGGACTCGAACCCCCACGGAGTTACCCGCTAGTACCTGAAACTAGTGCGTCTACCAATTCCGCCACCTGGGCATCAGGCAACAACGGACTTTATCATCAAAGCAACAACATCCAAGACCGCTGCAACAGGCGGCAACGAGCTCCTCGCTGAAGTCGAGGGCATCGTCCAGGGCCATCGCGACGGCCATGGCTTCGTCGTCCGCGACGACGAGCATCCCGACGTCTTTCTCTCCGCGCAGGAGATGAAGAGCGTGCTGCACCGCGACCGCGTGCGCGCGCGCATCGTTCGCTACGACAAGAAGGGCCGTCCGGAAGGTCGCGTCCTCGAGATCCTCGAACGCAAGAAGACGCCGATCATCGGCCGCCTGCTGCACGAGAGCGGCATCTGGCTCCTCGCGCCCGAGGACACGCGCTACGGCCAGGACATCATCGTGCCGAAGAACGGCATCGCCGACGCCAAGGCCGGACAGGTCGTCGCGATCGAGCTGATGGAGCCGCCGTCGATGCACTCGCAGCCGGTCGGCCGCGTCACCGAAGTGCTCGGCGAGATCGACGATCCCGGCATGGAGATCGAGATCGCGGTGCGCAAGTACGAGGTGCCGCACGTCTTTTCCGATGCCGCGCTCGCGCAGGCCGCGGCGCTGCCTTCCGAAGTGCGCGCCGCCGACCGCAAGGGCCGCGTCGACCTCCGCGACGTCGCGCTCGTCACGATCGACGGCGAGGACGCGCGCGACTTCGACGACGCCGTCTATTGCGAGCCGACGCGGATCGGCAAGTCGACCGTCGACAACGGCTGGCGGCTCATCGTCGCGATCGCCGACGTCAGCCACTACGTGCGCCCGGGCGAGGCGATCGACGTCGATGCCTACGAGCGCGCGACGTCGGTCTACTTCCCGCGTCGCGTCATCCCGATGCTGCCGGAGAAGCTCTCGAACGGCCTGTGCTCTCTCAACCCCGAGGTCGACCGGCTGGCGATGGCGTGCGACATGCTCGTCGACGCGCACGGCGAGGTGCAGGCTTACCAGTTCTTCCCGGCGACGATCCGCTCGGCGGCGCGGCTCACGTACACCGAGGTCGCGGCGATCCTCGCCAACACCCGCGGTCCCGAGGCGGGCCGGCGCAGCGATCTCGTCCCGCACCTGCTCGACCTGCACGACGTCTACCGGGCGCTGGTGAAGGCGCGCGTCAAGCGCGGCGCGATCGACTTCGAGACGACCGAGACGCAGATCGTCTGCGACGAGAACGGGCGGATCGAGAAGATCGTGCCGCGGACGCGCAACGAGGCGCACCGGCTGATCGAGGAGGCGATGCTCGCCGCCAACGTCTGCTCGGCCGACTTCATCGCGCGCGCCAAGCATCCGGCGCTCTACCGCGTCCACGAAGGGCCGACGCCGGAGAAGAAGACGCTGCTGCAGAACTACCTGCGCGCGCTCGGGCTCGGGCTGTCGATCAGCGACGACCCCAAGCCCGCCGAGTACCAGGCGATCGCGGCGGCGACCAAGGAGCGTCCCGACGCCGCCCAGATCCACCAGATGCTGCTGCGCTCGATGCAGCAGGCGATCTACACGAGCAAGAACATCGGCCACTTCGGTCTCGCCTACGACGCCTACACCCACTTCACGAGCCCGATTCGGCGCTATCCCGATCTGCTCGTCCATCGCGTCATCAAGGCGCTGCTCGAGAGCCGCCGCTATCCGATCGGCGGTCGCAGCGAAGGCGCGGCAGCGAAGAAGGCGCGGCTCGCCAAGGCGGCGAAGAGCGCGAAGGCCGCGAAGCCGGGCACGGCGCTGCCGCCGCTCGTCCCGGGGGGCGAGCTCGAGGCCTGGGAGGTCGCCGGCGCGCACTGCAGCGCCAACGAGCGTCGCGCCGACGAAGCGTCGCGCGACGTCGAGGCGTGGCTCAAGTGCCGCTACATGCGCGAGCATCTCGGCGAGGAGTTCGGCGGCGCTGTGAGCGCGGTGACGAGCTTCGGCCTCTTCGTCCAGCTCGACGGTCTCTACGTCGAGGGGCTCGTGCACATCACCGAGCTCGGCGGCGAGTACTTCCGCTTCGACGAGGTGCGCCAGGAGCTGCGCGGCGAGCGCTCGGGGATCCGCTACGTCGTCGGCACGCGCGTGCGCGTCCAGGTCAGCCGCGTCGATCTCGACGGCCGCAAGATCGACTTCCGCCTCGTCCGCGACGACGAGGAAGCGGCGACCCTGCTGCGCGCGCGGCGCGACAAGACGGCCGAGCGCAACGAAGCGATGACGAGCGAGATCGTCGCGCTGAAGGAAGCCGATCGCGCGATCAAGGCGGCGGCGAAGGGCAAGGCACGCGGACGAGCGGGAAGCACGGCGCGCGGCAAGTCCGCCGTGCGCAAGATCGCGAGCGGCAGCGCGCGCGGCGCCGCGCGGCGCTGACGACAAGTTCGAAGACAGCAAGAGGGAGAGCATGACGATTCGATTCGATGGCAGGGTGGCGATCGTGACCGGCGCGGGCGGCGGGCTCGGCCGGCAGCACGCGCTTGCGCTCGCTGCGCGCGGCGCTGCGGTGGTGGTCAACGACCTCGGCGGCAACGTCGACGGCAATGGCGGCGCGGCGACGGCGGCCAATGCCGTCGTCGACGAGATCCGCAAGGCTGGCGGCAAGGCGATCGCCAACGGCGCCTCGGTCACCGACTGGAACGCGGTGCAGGCGATGGTCGCCGACGCGCTGCGCGAATGGGGCCGCGTCGACATCCTCGTCAACAACGCCGGCATCCTGCGCGACAAGACGTTCGCCAAGATGGATCTCGCCGACTTCCGCCTCGTCATGGACGTCCATCTGATGGGCGCCGTGCACTGCACGAAGGCGGTCTGGGAGACGATGCGCGCGCAGAACTACGGCCGCGTCGTGATGACGACATCGTCGACCGGGCTGTTCGGCAACTTCGGCCAGTCGAACTACGGCGCCGCCAAGATGGCGCTGGTCGGATTGATGCAGACGCTCTCGCTCGAAGGCGCGAAGCACAACATCCGCGTCAACTGCTTGGCGCCGACCGCGGCGACGCGGATGACCGAGAACCTGATGCCCGAAGCGGTGCTGCGTCAGCTCGAGGCGGGCGCCGTCACGCCGGGGCTGCTCGCGCTCGTCGCCGACGACGCGCCGACGCGCACCATCCTCTGCGCCGGTGCCGGATCGTTCGAGCGCGCGCACGTCACGCTGACGCAAGGCATCCACGTCGGTAACCGCGCCGATGCCGCCGAGCAGGTCGCGGCGCACCTCGACGCGATCTCCGACCGCACCGGCGAGACGGTGCCGGAGAGCGGCGCTGCCCAGGGCGCGCTCGAAATCGCGAAGGCGGCCGCGGCGCACCGCTGACGCCGCGCCGCGCGGCTCAGCCGCCGCGCGAGCGCAGGTGCAGCGTCTCGATGAGGTCGGCGGCGCGAATCGCACCCGGCTGCTCGGGCTCGGCCGCCGCACCGTGCTCGATGACGGCGCGCGTCGCGACGTCGATCGCCGACGACGCGCTCGCCGCCCAGCGGCCGCCGATCCAGCCGGCGAGGACATCGCCGGTGCCGGCGCTGGCGAGCGACGCGTTGCCGGTCGCGTTGATGCGCGGCACCGCGTCGGGCGCGGCGATCACCGTCCCCGAGCCCTTGAGGACGACGACGGCGCGGCAGCGCGCGGCGAGCTCGCGCGCCGCGGCGATGCGGTCGGACTGCACCGTCGCGGTCGTGCCGGCAAGCAGCCGCGCGGCCTCGAGCGGATGCGGCGTGAGGATCGTCGCGAAGCCGCGCGTCGCTCGCGCGACGACGAGCGCGAGCAGCGACGCATCCGCGGCGATCGCATTCAGCGCATCGGCGTCGACGACGAGCCGCGGCGCGAATGAAAGGAGCCTCGGCAACGCCGCGCGCACCGCATCGCCGCCGCCGCAGCCGCAGACGACGGTCGTCGCGCCGACGACGGCGGCATCGCCGCCCGACCAGCCGGGGCGCACCATCAGCTCGGGGCGCACGGCGTCGAACGTCGTGTGCGGCGGATCGGTGCCTTCGCGCCCGCCGCGAACGATGTCGACGAAGACGCGGCCGGCACCAGCGGCATGCGCAGCGCGCGCGGCGAGCCACGCTGCGCCCTCCATGCCGGCTGCGCCGCCGACGACGGCGACGTCGCCGAAGCTTCCCTTGTGCGCCGCGTGGCGCCGGCGCGCGACCGTGCCCGACGGATCGCGCGTGCCGACGAGCCATGCGTCGGGATCGGTGGGGGCGGAGGCGATGCCGATCGGCGCAGACCAGACGCGGCCCGCGTGGTCGCGTCCGCTGCCGGTGAAGAGGCCGGGCTTGGCGGCGATCAGCGTCAGCGTGTCGTCGGCGACGACGCACGATGCACCGATCGGCTGGCCGCGGTCGGCGTCGAGACCCGACGGCACGTCGACGGCGACGACGTGCGCGCCGCCCGCGGCGAGCTCGGCGATGCGCGCGATCGCGGCGGCGAGATCGCCCTCGGGAGCGCGCGCGGCGCCGATGCCGAGCAACGCGTCCGCGACGAGGTCGGCAGCGACCTCGGTCGTCGCTGACCAGTCGCGGATCTCGATTCCTGCGGCCTGCGCGCGCGCGAGCGCCTGCGCCGCATCCGCGGGCATGGTCGCGCGCGCGCCGACGCGCAGCACCAGCGCGCGCTTGCCGAACGCGACCAACCGCGTCGCCGCCTCGATGCCGTCGCCGCCGTTGTTGCCCGGGCCGGCGAAGACGACGATGCGCTCGGCGTGCGGCGCGACCGCGAGCGCCAGCCGTGCGACCGCATCGCCGGCGCGCGCCATCAGCGTGAAGGGTGCAACGTCAGCGAGCGCGGCGTTCTCGAGCCGACGGGTCGCCGTGCAGCCGAAGAGGGCGATCCTGGCGACCGCCGAGTCGAGCCGTTCGATGTCGCTCATCGCGTGCGCAACCGTTCGATGCCGAGGCCGTCGATCTCGACCTCGGGCTTGCGTCCTGCGATTGCGTCGGCGACGAGGCGGGCCGAGCCGGCCGCGAGCGCCCAGCCGCTGCCACCGTGGCCGACGTTGAGCCAGATGCCTTCGGCGCCGCTCGCACCGAGCACCGGCGGCCCGTCGGGCAGCATCGGTCGCGCGCCTTTCCAGCGCTGGGCCGCGTCGCGCCGTGTCACGCCCGGGAACCAATCGTCGAGCACCTTGTCGAGCGTCGCCTGCGCGCGCTCGCTCTGCCGCGCCGCTTCGCCGCCGATCTCGGCGCTGCCGGCGACACGGACGCGTTGGCCGAGCCTGCTGATGGCGACCTTGTAGCGCTCGTCCATCAGCGCTGCGCGGGGCTCGAGGTGCAGGTGCGCGTCGTCGTGGCGAAGCGGCGCGGTCACCGAGTAGCCGTGAATCGCGAGCAGCGGCAGCTCGATGCCGAGCGGGTGCAGCAGATGGCGCGACTCGACGGCAGCGCTCACGACCACGGCGTCGAAGCTCGGCTCGGTCGTCTCGCCCGCTTCGGGCTGGGTGTCGGACCAGCCGCTCGAGTCGCGCGCGCGCAGCGCTTCGTCGCGCGGATCGGGCGGTGCCTGCAGCACGCGCAGTGTCGGTTGCGGACCGGCGCGGATCTTTTCGACGTGGGCGTTGAAGCGGAAGCGCACGCCGGCTTGAGCCGCTTCGCGACGCAGCAGGTGGGTGAACTCGCGGCAGTTGCCGACTTCGTCGTCCTTCGAGTAGAGGCCGCCGGCGAGCGGCATGTCGCGGTTGAGCCCGGGCTCGATCGCGCGACAGCCGGCGGCGTCGAGGACCGCCGGCGCGGCACCGAGCTCGGCGAGGGCGCGTGCTGCGGCCTCGGCGATCGCCATCTCCTTGGCGCTGCGCATCAGGACGAGAAAGCCTTCGGCGCGCTCGAAGTCGAGATGCATTCGCTGCGTCAACTGCAGCAGCCGTTCGCGGCTGTAGAGCGCGAGTCGGTGCATGCGCGAGCGGTTGAGCCGGTACGCGTGCGCATTGCACGCGCGCCACCAGCGCCAGGTCCAGCCGAGCGCGGCAGCGTCGAGCCAGCCGCCGATCCGCACCGGCGCGTGCTCGGCGAAGAGATGGCGGATCACCTTGGCCGGCATGCCGGGCGCAGCCCACGGCGCGACGTAGCCGGGGGCGACCAGCCCGGCGTTGGCGAAGCTGCAGCCGCCGGCGACGGTGCCGCGACGGTCGAACACGGTCACCTGGTGGCCGTCGGTCGCGAGCTCGTACGCCGTCGTCACGCCGATCACGCCGGCTCCGATGACGGCGACGTGCATGTCAGCCGCGCGCCGTCCGGCGTGCGGCGAGCGCCGCTTCGATCGCCAGGCCCGCGTCGAGCACCGCGTCGTCGCGGCCGCCGCTGCTCCAGACCATCAGCCCGACCGGGAGGTTGCCTTCGTCCTGACACGGCACGCTGAGCGCGCAGCCATCGAGGAAGTTGACGACGCTCGGATTGCGCAGCACCAGCGCGTTGGCGGCGAAGAAGGCGGCGTCGTCGGCGACGAGCGGCTCGAGCGGCGGCGCGACGATCGGCACCGTCGGCGTCAGCAGCGCATCGAAGCCCGAGAGCGCCGCGTCCATGCGGGCGATCCAGTCGCGGCGCGCGGCGACGAGGTCGATGTAGTCGGCTGCGCTCATCGCCGCGCCGCGCCGGATCCTCTGCGCGACGCGGGGGTCGTAGTCGCGCTCGTGCTCGGCGATCCAGCGGCGATGGAACGCCCACGCCTCGGCCGGAGCGAAGCCGCCGCTGGCGTTGATCGCGGGCACCTCGGCGAGCGGCGCGAGCGCGACCGTCGTGATCTGCGCGCCTGCCGCCGACAGCGCCACGAGGCTGCGCTCGAGCGCGCGGGCCACCGTCGCGTCGAGGCCGTCGAGGACGAGTGTCTGCGGCACTGCGAAGCGGCAGGTGTCGAGCGGTCGACGCGCGAGGTGCACAGTGCGCGCGGCGAGCACCTCGTGCACGGCGATCGCATCGCGCACCGAGCGCGTCATCGCGGAGACCGTGTCGAGAGTCGTCGACAGCGGCACCGCGCCCGCGGTCGGCACCAGCCGAGCCGTGCTCTTGAAGCCGACGATGCCCTGCAGGGCGGCCGGAATGCGGATCGAGCCGCCGGTGTCCGAGCCGAGCGCGACCCACGCCGCGCCGGCCGCGACCGACGCCGCGCCGCCCGAGGTCGAGCCGCCGGGAGCGCGCGCGACCGGATCGAGCGCGAGGGTCGCCGGATTGACGAGCCGCGGCAGGTGCGGATTGATGCCGATGCCGGAGAAGGCGAACTCCGACATGTGGGTGCGACCGACGAACGCCGCGCCGGCGGCGCGCAGCCGCGCGACCGCGGGCGCATCGCGTGCGGCGGGCGCCGCATCGCGCAGGATCTTCGAGCCGGCGGCGGTCACCTCGCCGGCGACGTCGAAGAGGTCCTTGATCGAGACCGCGAGGCCTGCGAGCGCACCGGGGTCGCGGCCGGCCGCGACCGCGGCGTCGGCAGCGTCGGCAGCGGCGCGCGCGGTCGCCGGGGTCGTCGCGACGAAGGCAGGCGCGCCGGCGGCGGCCGCGGCGAGGGCTTCTTCGACAAGATGCCGGGCCGACACTGCGCCCGCAACGATCCGGCGGCGTGCAGCAGTGAGGTCGTCGGCCATCGGGATGCTAGAATCCAGCGTTTACCCCGAGCGGACGAGCAGCCCGGACCGATCGGCCTTCATCCGGAAGGCCACGGCAGCCAGGCGCGGAAGCCGCTTCATCCGCGAACCGGCTCTTTCAAGGTGTCGCAGGGCAGGGTCGAGAGACCAACGCCCGCGATTCGAGCCGGATTCTAGAACCAACCTTTGGAAGCTCATGACGATCACGATGCGTGAAATGCTGGAAGCCGGCGTCCATTTCGGACACCAGACGCGCTTCTGGAACCCCAAGATGGCCCCGTACATCTACGGCCATCGCAACAAGATCCACATCATCAACCTCGAGAAGACGCAGCCGCTCTTCGAGGACGCGATGAAGTTCGTCCGCCAGCTCACCGCGCGGCGCGGCACGATCCTGATGATCGGCACCAAGCGCCAGGCGCGCGAGGTGATCGCGCGCGAAGCCAAGCGCTGCGGGATGCCGTACGTCGACCAGCGCTGGCTCGGCGGCATGCTGACCAACTTCAAGACCGTGAAGGGGTCGCTGAAGCGGCTGAAGGACATGAAGGCGCAGGTCGAGGCCGGTACCGAGATCCGCATCAAGAAGGAAGCGCTGATGTTCCAGCGCGAGCTCGCCAAGCTCGAGAAGGACATCGGCGGCATCCAGGACATGAACGCGCTGCCCGACGCGATGTTCGTCATCGACGTGGGCTTCCACAAGATCGCGGTCGCCGAGGCGAAGAAGCTCGGCATTCCGATCGTCGCCGTCGTCGACTCGAACCACTCGCCGATCGGAATCGACTACGTCATCCCGGGCAACGACGACTCCTCGAAGGCGGTCGCGCTGTACGCGAAAGCGGTCGCCGACGCGGTCCTCGAAGGCAAGGCCAATGCCGCCAACGAGGTTGCGCAGTCGGCCGCCCAGGGCGACGAGTTCGTCGAAGTCGACGAAGCGGCGGTCTGAGCACGGCCCTTCGCTCGCCGTGAGGCGGGCGCGCCAAGGGGGCTGATCCAGCCCCTTTTTCACGAACCGTACGAACCCGGTGCGCCGGCTCCAGGCGCACCCGGAGCAAGGAGCAGGACGATGGCGGCAATCACCGCAAGCATGGTCGCAGCGCTGCGCGCGAAGACCGATGCGCCCATGATGGAATGCAAGAAGGCCCTCACCGAGGCCGACGGCGACATGGACCGCGCCGAGGAGCTGCTGCGCGTCAAGCTCGGCAGCAAGGCCGGCAAGGCAGCGTCGCGGATCGCCGCCGAGGGCGTCGTCGCCGCCTCGGTCGCCGGCACCACCGGCGCGCTCGTCGAGGTCAACTGCGAGACCGACTTCGTCACCAAGAACGAGTCTTTCCTCGCCCTGGCGCGCTCGCTCGCGACGCTGGTCGCCAACGAGAACCCGGCCGATGTCGACGCGCTCGCCCGGCTGCCGCTCAGCCAGGACGGCTTCGGGCCCACGGTCGAGGACGTGCGCACCGGGCTGATCGGCAAGATCGGCGAGAACATGACGATTCGCCGCTTTCAGCGCTACGCCGGCGGCGGCACGCTCGCGAGCTACCTGCACGGCACGCGGATCGGCGTTCTCGTCCAGTACGAAGGCGACGAGACGGCGGCGCGCGACGTCGCGATGCACGTCGCGGCGATGAAGCCGGTGGCGCTTTCGGCCGGCGACGTGCCGTCGGCGCTCGTCGACAAGGAGCGCTCGATCGCGACGATGAAGGCGGCCGAGGACGCCGAGAAGGCCAAGGCCGAAGGCAAGCCGACGCAGTCGCCCGAGATCGTCGCCAGGCGCGTCGAGGGCTCGGTCGCCAAATACCTGAAGGAAGTCAGCCTGCACAACCAGGCGTTCGTCAAGAACGACAAGCAGACCGTCGAGCAGATGCTGAAGGAAAAGGGCACCCGGATCCACGCCTTCACGCTCTATGTCGTCGGCGAAGGCATCGAGAAGAAGACCGGCGACTTTGCTGCGGAAGTCGCGGCGCAGGTCGCGGCGGCCAAGGGCGCCTGAGGGCACTTCACTCGCCGCGGCTAGACTTCAGCCCGGCCTGACGAATCAGCACCAGGAGCCCGACCGCATGGCCGCGTACAAGCGAATCCTGCTCAAGCTTTCCGGCGAAGCGTTGATGGGAGATGACGCGTACGGCATCAATCGGGCGACGATCGTGCGGATCGTGCGCGAGGTCCAGGAGGTCACCGAACTCGGCTGCGAGGTCGCCGTCGTCATCGGCGGCGGCAACATCTTCCGCGGCGTCGCCGGCGGCTCGGTCGGGATGGACCGCGCGACCGCCGACTACATGGGCATGCTCGCGACGGTGATGAACGCGCTCGCGCTCGCCGACACGATGCGCCAGGAAGGGCTCGTCGCGCGGGTCATGTCCGCGATCGCCATCGAGCAGGTCGTCGAGCCGTACGTGCGGCCGAAGGCGCTGCAGTACCTCGAGGAAGGCAAGGTCGTCGTCTTCGCCGCCGGCACCGGCAACCCGTTCTTCACGACCGACACCGCCGCGGCGCTGCGCGGCGCGGAGATCGGCGCCGAGGTCGTGCTGAAGGCGACCAAGGTCGACGGCGTCTACACCGCCGACCCGAACAAGGATCGCGGCGCGACGCGCTACTCGCGGATCAGCTTCGACGAGGCGATCGTCAAGCACCTGCAGGTGCTCGACGCGACCGCGTTCGCGCTCTGTCGCGACCAGCGGTTGCCGATCCGCGTGTTCAGCATCTTCAAGCCCGGCGCGCTGAAGCGTGTCGTGCAGGGTGAGGACGAGGGCACGCTCGTCCACGTGTAGGGAGGCCTTCCCATGACCATTGCAGACATCAAGAAGACCGCCGAGCAGAAGATGGGCCGGTCGGTCGAGGCGTTCAAGAGCGACCTCCAGAAGATCCGCACCGGCCGCGCGCACACCGGCCTCCTCGACCAGGTCCACGTCGAGTACTACGGCTCGCACGTCCCGATCAGCCAGGTCGCCAACGTCACGCTGCTCGACGCGCGCACGATCAGCGTGCAGCCGTGGGAGAAGGGCATGGGGGCGAAGATCGAGAAGGCGATCCGCGAATCTGACCTCGGCCTCAACCCGTCGTCGCAAGGCGACCTGCTGCGCGTGCCGATGCCGCCGCTTTCCGAAGAACGCCGCCGCGACCTGACCAAGGTCGTCCGTCACGCCGCCGAAGAATCGAAGATCGCGGTCCGCAACCTTCGCCGCGACGCCAACGAGCACGCCAAGCGGCTGATGAAGGACAAGGAGATCACCGAGGACGAGGAGCGGCGCTCGCTCGACGAGTTGCAAAAGCTCACCGACCGCACGATCGCCGAGATCGACCGGCTCACCTCGGCGAAGGAAGCCGAGATCATGGCCGTCTGATGGGCCAGCGCCCCGAGCCGGCGCCGGCCATTCCGCGCCACGTCGCGATCGTCATGGACGGCAACGGCCGCTGGGCCAAGAAGCGGCACATGCCGCGCTTCTTCGGCCACAAGCAGGGCGTCGATGCTCTGGTCCGCACCGTTCACGCCTGCGCCGAGCGCGGCATCGAGTACCTGACCGTGTTCGCGTTCTCCTCGGAGAACTGGAAGCGGCCGAGCGAGGAAGTCTCGGGCCTGATGGGGCTCGTCCTCGTCGCGGTGTCGAAGTACCTCGCCAAGCTCGCCGCCGACGGCGTGCGCGTGCGCATCATCGGCGACCGTGCGCAGGTCTCCGAGAAGCTGCGCCAGGCCTGGCAGCACGCCGAGGACAGCACCCGCCACAACACGAAGATCCAGCTCTCGGTCGCGTTCAACTACGGTGGCCGCTGGGACGTCGTGCAGGCGTGCCGCCAGGCGATCGCCGCCGGCGTCGGCCCCGACGAGCTCGACGAGACGACGCTCAACCGCTTCATGGCGCTCAGCTACGCGCCCGATCCCGATCTCTTCATCCGCACCGGCGGCGAGATCAGGATCAGCAACTTCCTGCTCTGGCAGGTCGCCTACTCCGAGCTCGTCTTCACCGATTGCCTGTGGCCCGAGTTCGGCACCGAGGAGCTCGACTCGGCGCTCGCGCAGTACGCGCGCCGCGAGCGACGCTTCGGCGCGGTCTTCGACGCCGCCGAGCTGGTCGCGAGCGGAGAGTAGGCGAGAGCGATGCTCAGGCAGCGGATCGTGACGGCGCTCGTGCTGCTGGCCCTGCTGATCCCGGTGCTGGTCGTTCACGCCGTGTGGCCGTTCGCAGCGCTGACGATGATCGCGATCGCGCTCGCCGGCTGGGAATGGTCGCGGCTCAACGGCGCCGGCCCGTTCGCGGTCGCGCTCGCGCTCCTGCTCGGCGCCGCCTGCGCCGCCGCGCTCTACGCCGGCTGGACGACGACCGCGCCTCGCCTGGCGTGGTGGATCGCGCTCGCGATCTGGGTGCTCGGCGGCGCCTGGGTGCTGCGCGGCGGCGTCGCCGGCTGGCCGCGCGTGCCGCGCGCGCTGCGCTGGGCGATCGGCCTGGTCGCGCTCTGGACCGCGTGGCTCGCGCTCGCCAACGCCAAGGCGATCGGGCTCAACTTCATCCTCTCGGCGTTCGTCCTCGTCTGGGCGGCCGACATCTTCGCGTACTTCGGCGGCCGCGCGTTCGGCAAGCGCAAGCTCGCGCCGGCGATCAGTCCCGGCAAGAGCTGGGAGGGCGTCTGGAGCGGGATGATCGGCGCGCTCGTCGTCGCCTGTGCGTGGCTCGCGATCGATGCCGCCGCCAAGTTCGGCGACGAGAGCTTCTACACGATCCTCGCCAACCGCTTCGGCTACGTCGGCGTCGTCCTCGTCGTCGTCTTCCTCGTCGCGATGAGCGTCGTCGGCGACCTTTGCGAATCGCTCGTTAAGCGCAGCGCCGGGGCGAAGGACAGCAGCAGGCTGCTGCCGGGCCACGGCGGCATCCTCGACCGCGTCGACGGCCTGCTGCCCGTGTTTCCGATCGCGCTCGCGCTGGTGATGCTGTGAAGTCGACGCGCGACTCCGACGATCGGCGGCAACGCGTCTGCGTGCTCGGCGCGACCGGCTCGATCGGCCTCGCGACGCTCGACGTCATCGCCGCGCATCCCGATCGCTTCGAGGTCTTCGCGCTCACCGCGAACCGCAGGCTCGACGAGCTGTTCGCGCTCTGTGTTCGCTTCCGGCCGCGCCACGCCGCGGTCGCGACCGCCGACGAAGGGCGCGCGCTCGCGGCACGGCTGCGCGACGCCGGAGTCGACACCGCGGTGACGAGCGGCGCCGGGGCGCTGTGCGAGCTCGCTGCGCATCCCGACGCCGACACCGTGATGGCGGCGATCGTCGGCGCCGCCGGCCTCGCACCTTGCCTCGCCGCCGCCGCGGCCGGCAAGCGGTTGCTGCTCGCCAACAAGGAAGCGCTCGTCGTCGGCGGCGCGCTTTTCATGCGCACGGTCGCGCGCGGCGGCGCGACGCTGTTGCCGATCGACAGCGAGCACTCGGCGATCTACCAGTGCCTGCCCGAAAACCGCTCGGCGTGGCACGAGCGCGTCGCGAAGATCATCCTCACCGCGTCGGGTGGCCCGTTTCGCGGCCGCGAGCCGGCGACGCTCGCCGGCGTCACTCCCGACCAGGCGTGCGCGCATCCCAACTGGGTGATGGGCCGCAAGATCTCGGTCGACTCGGCGACGATGATGAACAAGGCGCTCGAAGTGATCGAGGCGCATTTCCTGTTCGACCTCGCGCCAGAGCAGATCGAGGTCGTCATCCATCCGCAGAGCATCATCCACTCGATGGTCGTGTGCCGCGACCAGTCGGTGCTCGCCCAGCTGGGCACGCCCGACATGCGCGTGCCGATCGCGTACGGCCTCGCTTGGCCCGACCGGATCGCCTCCGGCGCCGACGCGATCGACTGGCGCACGCTCGCCGCGCTCACCTTCGAGCCGGCCGACCTGCGTCTTTATCCCGGCCTCGGGCTGGCGTGGGATGCGCTCGGTGCGCCGCCCGGAGCGACCGCCGTGCTCAACGCCGCCAACGAAGAGGCGGTCGCAGCGTTTCTCGCCGGAACCATTCGCTTCGATCGGATTCACACGGTGAACTGCCGCACCGTCGAGGCGCTGTTGCCTTCGCCGGGTGCGGCAGATTCGCTCGAGTCGCTGCTTGCGCTCGACCAGGAGGCGCGCCGGCGCGCCGCCGAATTCGTGAAAGGGCTCGCCCGATGAGGATCGTCCTGCAGGCGCGCCGATCCGCCGCCGGTTGCCGATGATGGTCACCATCCTCGCGTTCATCCTGACGCTCGGCGTCCTCATCGTCGTCCACGAGTGGGGCCACTACCGCGTCGCGGTCGCGTGCGGGGTGCGCGTGCTGCGCTTCTCGATCGGCTTCGGCCGCGTCCTCTGGCGCCGCCAGCCGCGGCCCGACAGCACCGAGTTCGTCGTCTGCGTGTTGCCGTTCGGCGGCTACGTGCGCATGCTCGACGAGCGCGAAGGCGACGTGCCCCCCAACGAGCGCGACCGCGCGTTCAACAGGAAGCCCCTCTGGCAGCGCGCCGCGATCGTCGCCGCCGGTCCGGCAGCAAACCTCGTGCTCGCGGTCGTCCTCTACTCGGCGGCGAACTGGATCGGCGTCGACGAGCCGAAGCCGGTGCTCGGGCCGCCGGTCGCAGGAAGCATCGCCGATCGCGCCGGCATGCACGCCGGCGACTGGGTGCGCGCATGGTCGCAGGAAGGCTCGGAATGGCGCGACGTCCGCTCGCTCACCGACCTGCGCTGGCAGGTGACGCAGGCGATGCTGCGCGGCGAGGACATCGATTTGCTCGTCAGCGCGCGCGACGGCCGCGGCCAGCGGCGCGTCCATCTCGCGCTCGCCGCGCTCGCCGCCGCCGACGTCGACGCGAAGACGATGCAGAAGATCGGACTCGGCGGCGCATGGAGCGAGCCGGTGCTCGGCGAGGTCAAGGCCGGCGGCGCCGGCGCCGCTTCGGGGTTGCGACAGGGCGACCGCATCGTCGCGATCGACGGCGTTGCGATCGACGACTCCAGCCAGGCGCGCGAGCTGATCCGCGCCAGCGGCAAGAGCGGCGTGGCGCAGCCGATGCACTGGAAGATCGAGCGCGGCGCCTCGCGGATCGAGCTCGTCGTCACGCCTGCGGTGGTCGTCGACAACGGCAGCCGCATCGG
>Ga0070675_100001904_pt1 | contig 15407 bp, 14 predicted proteins | sample KBSM43metaG_FD_65343 | JGI IMG/M metagenome (GOLD analysis project Ga0070675, IMG submission 65343) | Miscanthus rhizosphere microbial communities from Kellogg Biological Station, Michigan, USA - KBS M4-3 metaG | ecosystem: Host-associated > Plants > Roots > Rhizosphere > Soil ...
CGGCGGAACGCGTCGCCGGAGCCGCCGCCGCGATTGGCGCGGCATCGGTCATTTTCGTCCTCACCTCGGTCCGCATCCTCGAGGTCGTGACTCCGCTGGCGGTGCTGCCGGCATGTATTGCGGGACTCGCGCTGTCGATCTGGCCGCCATCCGCGCGAAGACTGCGAGTGATCGGCTGGACGCTTGTCTCAACCAGCGTCTTGACGATGGTCGTGTTGCTGGCCGCGTTTCGCTGATCGTCCGTTGCTCGTAGCTGTCGGACGCCAACCGCACCATTACCACCAATTAGTACGAAAGTCCCGATTCTCGCACCTTGCAGGATCGTGAAGAAATCATCAACAGGGTACGGTATAGAGTCTGGGCTGCGAACCTGGCACTCCGGTCCGTCAATTCGGATCGCGGAAGGTTGACACTCACCAAGGAGCGAACGATGAGGACTTATGCACACGCGCGCGCGAGGACTGTCGGCGTCCTGACAGGGCTGGGCCTGGCGATCGGCGCAGGCTCGGCCGTCGCCTCGCCAAATGCGGTAACCGACTGGAACGTGATTACGATTAACACGGTAAACGCCGCGGGCGCCGCGGTTCCAACGCTGCGGCCCGGTCCGAGTGGAGTGCTGGACCTGGCGATGGTGCACCTCGCTATCCACGACGCCGTCCAGGCGTATCAGCATCGCTTCGATTCGTACAACGTGCCGATCACCGGAGCAGCCGGGTCGCCGGCCGCAGCCGTCGCGAAGGCCGCGCACGACGTTCTGGTCAATCGGTTTCCGTCACTGGCGGGCAGTGTCGACACTGCCTACGCCAATTTCCTGAATGCGAACTCACTTTCTCCGAATGACCCCGGAACCTTCGTCGGCCAGCAAGCCGCGACCAACATCATCAACCGTCGATTGAATGACGGAAGTTTTCCGGCGAGCCCGGAAATATTTGTCGGCGGGACTGGACCGGGGCAGTGGCGTCCGACTGGCCCGGCGTTTGCGCCGATGGCTGCTCCTTGGCTCGGCGGAGTGACGCCGTTCGCGCTGAAAGATTCCGGCACGGTGTTGCCGGAACCGCCGCCGCCGCACCTGACCAGCGGCGAGTACGCCAAGGCGTATGACGAAGTGAAGAGAATGGGCGCGCGGTTCAACAGCGAGCGGACGACCGACCAGACCGACCTCGCGTACTTTTACTCTGGCAACATCCTCGCGCAAATGAACGAGATGCTACGAAACGTGGCGGTCGGTAATCTCGACGACCTCGGCGACACGGCCCGGTCGTTCGCACTCGCAAACGCAGCCGCGGCGGACACCATCATCAGCGCGTGGCTGAACAAACGGTATTACTTCTTCTGGCGGCCGAGCACCGCCATCAATAACGGCGACACCGACGGGAATTCAAAGACTGACGCCGATCCGAATTGGCTGCCACTGATCAACAACCCGCCCTATGCCGACTACACGTCGGGCGCTAACAGCCTGTCCGGTTCGATGACTCGCGTGATGTCGCATCTCCTTGGCGACGAAATGACATTCACGATCTCGACCGCGGTTGCGCAGGCGACCACCAAAGTCCGTACCTACCATCACTTCTCGGAGGTCGCTGACGACATGGTCGAGGCGCGAATCCTGCTGGGCATCCATTTCCGCTTCGCCGACACGGTTGCGCGGCGACAGGGCAAGCAGGCGGCCGACTGGGCGGTGAGCCACATCTTGAAACCGATTCAGTAGTGCGAAAGATTGGGTGGACATGCGGCGTCGGCGCCGCTGTCCACCTGTCGCAGATCTCAGTCGCTCGCCGCTCCGCTCGACAGCGCTCGCACCTCGAAGAGACATTCCCCAACCGCAATGCCGCCGATCAAGTGCTCCTGGATGATGCGCTCGAGCACCGGCGGATCGCACGCCGCATACCACGCACCTTCAGGGTAGACCACGGCAATCGGTCCTCCTTCGCAGATCCGAAGACAGTTGGCTTTGGTTCGGAGTACGCCGCCCTGCTCCGACAGGCCGAGTTCTTTCAGCCGTCGTTTCAGGAACTCCCACGCCGCGAGGCCGCGCTCCTTGTCACAGCATTTCGGGTTGGTCTGATCGCAGCACAGGAAAATATGGCGGCGCGCCGCCGGCACGCCGATCGACGCGGCAACAGCCCGCAGTCGGGTCGCGTCAACCAATTGGTCGCTCATCGCGGCTTCGATTGTGGCTCACGCCTGTCTGAAGCGCCGGACTTTGTTGCGGTTGCCGCACGAGCGCATGTCGCACCATCGGCGCGTTCGGCTGCGAGTGGTATCGAGAAACAGCCACGCGCACTCTTCATCGGCGCACCGCCCGACATGGTTCAGCGTGTCGGATGTGAGCAGGTCGACAGCGGCGCGGACGACCGGACGGGTCACCGGATCGAGCCAGGCATCGGCGCGCGTCTCGAGCAAAAAGCGCCCGCCGGACGCAGCCAGCGCCGCACCCTTGAACGTGTCCGCGACGTGTTGATTGACGACGTTGAGATCGGCGGGTCGCACCCGCCGCCCAGATGAGGCGGCGGCGAGGACGTTGTAAAGCGCCTCGCGCAATACCAGTGCCGAACGAAATGTGCGCGCTGCGGCTTCGGGCTCGTCTGCGGCGCGTTGACGGAGCGCTGCCGCCGCGCCGCGCGCGAGAAGGCCGCGGGCTTCGGCCCAGGCAACCACGTCGCCGAAAGTGCGGAAGTGTTCGACCGGCTCTGCACCGCGGTCGCCGACCGTATTGGTGAAGTCGATGGCGAGGTGACCGCCGCAGAAGTCGAACGGATAGCCGGGATCGGAGCGCAGCGGCGATCCGGGATCGACAGTCCGGGTGGCGACGGGCCCTGTAACCATCAAAATACGCTTGACAGGTTACCATGCCGGTGATGTAACCTTCAATAGTTAGTTTGGAGGTTACCGATGGTGCCGCTAGCTTACTTGGCCATTTACGTGATTTGGGGCTCGACGTTTCTCGCCATCCGTCTGGCGGTCGAGACGATTCCGCCGCTGCTGATGATGGGCGTCCGGTGCACCATCGCCGGCAGCCTGCTGCTCGCTGCGGCGCTGATCCGCCGCGAGCGACCGACAGCGCGGCAGTGGGGGATTGGCATGGCTGCCGGTGCGTTGATGTTCGGGTTGCCTTACGCGGCGATCGCGTCGGCCGAGCTGCGGATCACATCCGGCATGGCAGCGTTGCTCGTCGCGACGCTGCCGCTGTGGCTGGTGGTGATCGAATGGGTTCGCAGCGGCCGGCCGTCACCGCGGACGCTGGCTGGCCTTGGCATCGGCCTGTTCGGCGTGATCGTCCTCGTCTCCAACAGTCTCTCCGTACCCGCCAGCATCGCTCCGATGATCGCGATCGTCGTCGGCGAACTCGCATGGGCGGTCGGGTCGGTGTACCTGCAGCCGCGGCTGCCGCAATCGATCACACTCAACGCCGGAATGCCGCTCCTGTCCGGCGGAGCGTTACTGCTGGTGTCGTCGGCGTTGGTCGGTGAAATGCGAGTTTTCGATCTGCGCGCGGTAACGCCAGCGTCGCTGGCCGCGCTCGGCTACCTGACGTTGTTCGGTTCAATCATCGCGTTTTCCGCATACGTGTTCCTGTTGCGCAGTGCCTCCGCCTCGCGCGTCAGCACGCACGCCTACGTCAATCCGCTGATCGCGGTTTCGCTCGGTGTCATGTTGGCGGGCGAACCGGTCACCACGTCCATCGTGACCGCGAGCGTCGTCATCGCAGCGGGTGTGGCCCTGGTGCTCAGCGCCAGGCAAAATCGTTCAACCTTCCGTGCGACGAGTCCGTCTAAATCCACCTATGGATGGCTTGCGTCGCGATCTGCGGCACGCTCTTAGAAACCTCCTGCGCTCTCCGGCCTTCGCCAGCATCACCGTTCTGACGCTGGCGCTCGGGATCGGCGCGAACACCGCGATCTTTTCGGTGGTCAACGCGGTGATCCTGCGGCCGCTCGGCTACCCGCAACCGGATCAACTGGTCTACATCTCCACGCAGTTTCCAGCGCTTGGCTTCGATCAGTTCTGGGTTTCGCCACCGGAGTTTTTCGAGTTCCGTGAACGGTCACAGTCATTCTCGTCAATCGGCGCGTTTTCAACCGGCCAAGCGAACCTGACGACGTCAGATCGACCACGCCAGGTGGTATCCGTGCAGGCCAGCGCCGACCTGTTCACGACGCTGGGAGTGTCGCCGATTCTGGGGCGAGTATTCGATCAGGCCGAAACGCTTCCGAACGGGCCGCTGGTGGCGATCCTGTCGTACGAAACCTGGCAAGGCGCGTTTGCGGCGGATCGCAACATCGTCGGCCAACAGATTGAGCTCAACAGCCGGCGGCGGTCGGTGATCGGCGTCATGCCGCCGCGATTCGACGTTGCCGATCAGCATGCCGAACTGTGGGTACCGCTGGGGCTCGATCCGGCGAATCGGCGTGCTCGTGGCAGTCATTTCCTTTACCTCGTTGGCCGTCTGAAGCCGGGCGCGACAGTGCAGTCGGCGAATACGGAACTCGAAACCGTGCTCGCCAGTTGGGGGCCGTCGCTGCTGGCCGCTGGGCAGGGCAACGCCAATGGCTTCGTGCACGCGCCGAATCAGAAGAACCATCGGATGCGGTTCGACATGCTGCAGGCTCAAATCATCGGCAGCGCCAGGAGTGCCGTGCTTGTTCTACAAGGCGCGGTCGTGTTCGTTCTGCTGATCGCGTGCGCGAACCTGGCGAATCTTCTCCTCGCCCGCGCTGAGTCACGACATCGCGAATTTGCGGTTCGCGCCGCACTCGGCGCCGGCCGTCTGCAGTTACTGCGGCAATTCCTGGTCGAAGGCTGTGTGTTGTCGCTGGGCGGTGCGGTGCTCGGGCTTGGCGTTGCGGTCGCAGGTCTGCGAGCGTTGATGGCCGCCTATCCCGACAGCCTGCCGCGGTCAGCGGATGTGGCGCTCGATTTCGGCGTTCTTGCATTCACGTTGGTCGTTGGCCTGCTCACCGGTGCGGTCTTCGGGTTCGCTCCGCTGTTCCACATCGCGTCCGACGCGACCGCGATCGCGTTGAAGGAAGGGAGCCAGCGCGCGACTGCGAGCGGGCGCTACTGGATGCGCCGCGCGCTGGTCACCGCGGAAGTGGCGCTGGCGGTGGCGCTGGTGATCGGCGCGGGGCTGCTGCTGCGCACGGTGATGAACCTGTCCAACGTCGATTCCGGGTTCAATCGCTCGCGACTTGTCACCTTTTCGGTTTCACTACCGCGCGCCAAGTATCAACAGCAGGCGCGGGTCGTCGATTTCTATCGCAGGCTGATCGAACAACTATCGAGCGTTCCCGGCGTCCAGAGTGCGGCCGCGATGGACGGCCTGCCGCCGCTCCGGTTGGTGAATGCGAACGATACCGATATCGAAGGCTATCAGCGGACGGAAAACGGTCCATTGTCGAACGTGGACTATTACCAGAACGTCACCTCGCGCTACGTCGAAACGATGGGCATTCCGGTGGTCGAAGGGCGGTCGTTCCTCCCGTCCGACGCCGATGGGCCGTACGTCGCATTGATCAACGAGACGCTGGCGCGAACGTTTTACTCCGGTCAGAGTCCGATTGGCCGCCGGATCCGCGTGTCGGCGCCGGCATCGGCGAACGTGCCGTACTGCACGATCGTCGGCGTCTTGAAGGACGTCAAACAGGGAGGCGTTGATAAGAAGACCGGCACCGAGCTGTACTTCAACGTCGAACAGCAATACAAGGTGGCCAACGCCATTCCATTCGCCATGAACCTGGTGATGCGCACGTCGCTGACGCCGGCAGCGTTGTCCGGATCGATCCATCGCATCGTCAACGAACTCGATCCGTCGCTGCCGATCGTGAAGCTGCAGTCGATGGACGACGTGTTTATGGATGCGATCGGGCGGCCGCGCCTCTTGGCGCAGTTGCTGGGAATTTTCGCCGGCCTGGCGCTCCTGCTGGCCGCGATCGGGGCCTACGGCGTCCTTTCTTACATGGTGACGGAACGGCGCCGTGAAATCGGGATCCGCATGGCGCTCGGCGCGGATCGATCATCGGTAATGCGAATGGTCCTGCGCCAGGGCCTCGGCCTGACGATGGTCGGCGTCGTTGGCGGCCTGGCGATGGCGTTCGCGATGAATCGCGTTCTGGCGTCGCTGCTGTTCGGCGTCAAGCCTACCGATCCGGTCACGATCGCAGGAGTGGTGACGTTGATTGCGGCGGTGGCGCTAATCGCGTGTTATCTGCCGGCCCACAGCGCCACACGTGTGGATCCGATGATCGTTTTACGTGACGAATAGAAAACGGTTTAGAACGCCGAGGTCGCCGAGCACGCCGAGATAAACCCTATATCAAAGCCCGCCCGACAGCTGCCGTCGGTTCGCGGAAGCCGCGTACGGAGCGAATGCCGAGGTAAATGAACGCCGCGAGCACCAGTAGTTGGGTGACCGCGAACGGCGGTTCTGACTGGGTCGGTGCGACCGCTTTCAACGCGGGTAACTTCTGAAACAGCTGCACGACCAGGACGAACACGTTGAAGTAGAGGCTGGCTATTGCGGTGATCGCATAGGTGCGGCGCCAGCCGCCCGCCATGCGATACCCGTAGCGCGCGACGATCGCGATTGCCATTAACACCAGCGAGATGACGCCGACGATGTGTGATGGCAGCAGGTGATCGAACGGGAAACCGAAACCGGTGGAACTGGTCGCGACCGTTGTGCCGATGAACACGCTCGTCCAGGTATCCAGTCGATTTCCGGTCAGCATGCCGCCGACGACAACAAATCCGGAAACGATGCCGGCCAGGCTGATCAGCACATGGATGAGGGTGAAGGTATCCATCGCGTGAATTATCAGCGATCGTCGCCGCTGGTTGAACCAGAGTCTCCCTGGATTCGTCTTAGCCCTCAAGGCGTGCGCCTTAGTAAGGAGGGCTCGTGCGTCGTTGGCTCTGGGCGTCGGTTGCGCTGGTTGCGGTCACAGTCTCGGCGCAGGATTCCAGGACGTCGAACTGGCTCGAGCGACCGTTTGCCGCGAACGGATCCGTCAAAATGGACCTCGTCGCGGGCGACTACCTCATCACTGGTCATTCTGAAAACCGAGTCCGGGTCGATTGGAGCGCGCGCGACGCCGACGCGCTGTCACGCGTGCTGGTTCGCGCTGAGATCCGCGATCGCGAGGTGAAAATCACCACCGACGGGCCAGGCAACAAAGGATTGAAATTCACGGTCGAGATTCCGAGCCGCTCCGATCTTCACGTGCGCTTGTCGGCCGGCGATCTGAAGCTCGAAGATGTTCGCGGGAATAAAGACGTCGAGTTGCGCGCCGGCGACCTGCGCATCGACGTTGGCCGCGCCGAGGACTACGGAAAGGTCGACGCGTCGCTGTGGGCCGGCGACATCAAGGCTTCGGCCTTCCAGATCTTCAAAGGAGGACTGTTCCGGTCGTTCGATTGGACCGGAAAAGGGTCGTATCGCCTTCACGCCCACTTGATGGCTGGCGACCTCTATCTGTATTCGAAGTCCGACGATTCACGATAGGTTGCTCGCCCTGTAGCCCGGGCAGTGGCATAATCGGCACGGTTTTACGCCTTCGACACACGTCTCGAAAGGATGTGGACGATGTCACTGAGCGCCCGCCGATTGCTCGCCGCCGCCCTCGGAATCGCCGCCGCATGTACCGTTTACCTCCAGTCGCAATCGTCCGGAATGCCGTCAACGAAGAACGGCGATTGGCCGAACTACACGGCCGACAACACCGGCAGCCGCTACTCGCCACTCAGCCAAATTGATGCGAGCAATTTCAGCAAGCTGGAAGTTGCGTGGCGGTACAAGACCGACAATCTCGGACCGCGTCCCGAATACAAGCTCGAAGGAACGCCGGTCGCGATCAAAGGAATTCTCTACACCACCGGTGGCACGCGACGGTCGGTCGTCGCCCTCGACGGAAGAACTGGTGAAGTGATCTGGACGCACAGCCTTCGCGAGGGCAAACGCGCCGCGGTCTCGCCGCGTCAGTTGTCGGGACGCGGTGTGTCGTACTGGACCGACGGCCGCGGCGACGATCGCGTGGTCTACGTAACGACCGGTTATCAGCTGGTCGAACTGAATGCCAAAACCGGGTCGATGATTCCGTCGTTCGGCAAGAACGGTGTCGTCGACCTGAAAGTCGGTGCGGTGAAAGGGAAAGGCGAGCAAATCGACATCGAGACTGGCGAAATCGGCATCCATGCGACGCCGACGATCGTCAAGGACGTGATCATTGTCGGCTCGTCGATGCGCGAGGGCGCGACCGTGCCAACCCACAACAACACGAAGGGACTGGTCCGCGCGTTCGACGCGCGCAGCGGCAAATTGTTGTGGACGTTTCACACCATCCCGCGTCCTGGCGAATTTGGCGCCGATACCTGGGAGAACGAATCGTGGGCGGTCAACGGCAACACCGGCGTGTGGACGCAGATCACCGTTGACGAAGAACTCGGTCTCGTCTACTTGCCGGTCGAAACGCCGACGTCCGACTATTACGGTGGTCACCGGCCGGGCAATAACCTGTTCGCCGAGACGCTGGTTGCGGTCGATCTGAAAACCGGCCAACGCAAGTGGCACTTCCAGTTCGTCCATCACCCGCTCTGGAATTTCGACAATTGCTGCGCGCCGCTGCTGACCGACATCAACGTCAACGGTCGTGCGATCAAGGCCGTGGCGGTGCCGAGCAAGCAGGCGTTTCTCTACGTATTTGATCGCGCAACCGGCCAGCCGGTGTGGCCGATCGAAGAGCGTCCGGTGCCGCCGTCGGACGTGCCCGGTGAGAAAGCGTCGCCGACGCAGCCGTTTCCGACCAAGCCGCCGCCCTACGCGCGCATCTACTTGAACTCGCTCGACGACGTGATCGATTTCACTCCCGAGCTGCGCGCGCAAGGTCTCGAGTTATTGAAGCGTTATAAGGTGGGCACTTCCGTCTTCACACCGCCGATCCTCGGCAACGCCAGCGGGATCGTCGGTGCGCTCGGCGCCGGCACGGCGACGAACTGGCCGGGGTCCGCCTACGATCCGGAGCTGCATACGGTGTTCGCGCAAGCCGGCAACACCCCGTCGTCACGATCACTGGTGGCGCCGCCCCCCGGGTTCTCGGACATTCGTTACGTGTCGGGCATTGGCGGTCAGGAATTCCGCGAGGTGATAGGACCGGGCGACTGCTGCGCCGCCGATGCGCCGCCGAAACCGAACGCGCCCGCGGCGCGACAGGCAGGACCGGAGCCGGCGGCCACCAACGCGACCATCACGCTCGCGGTTCAGGGTCTGCCGGTCGTCAAACCGCCGTACGGCGTCCTGTCGGCGATCAATCTCGATCGCGGGGAAATTGCGTGGCAAGTTCCCCACGGCGATACACCGGATGTCGTTCGCAATCATCCGGCGTTGCGCGGCCTCAACATCCCCAAAACCGGTCAGCCGAATACGTCCGGTGTCGGGTTAATGGTGACCAAAACGCTCGTCGTGATGGGCGATCCGCAGGTGACGACAACGCCAGAGCATCCACGCGGGGCGATGCTGCGCGCCTACGACAAGACCACCGGCAAGGAAGTCGGCGCGATCTGGATGCCGGCACCGCAGAGCGGCTCGCCGATGACCTACGCCGTCGACGGCAAGCAGTACATCGTCGTAGCGGTCAGCGGTGGAAATTACTCGGGCGAGTACATCGCGTTCAGCGTTCCAGGTGGCGGCGCGCGGCCGTCGAACCTGGCTGGGAACCGATAAACGTGTCGTCGCGCGCGTCGAGGATCGTCGTCGTCGGATTGCTCATGCTGACGACGTCGCTCCTCGTTCGAGCGCAGGCTCTGAAACCGTCCGCAGACATCACACCGTTCCGAATCAACGTGTCTGATGCCGTGCTTCAAGATTTGAAAACACGGCTGAGGATGACCCGTTTGCCGGACGAAATTCCTGGCACGGGTTGGGACTACGGAACGGATCTCACTTACCTGCAGTCGCTGCTCGCCTACTGGCGCGACCAGTTCGATTGGCGCGCACAAGAACGCAAGCTGAACGAGCTTCCTCAGTTCAAGACGACGATCGACGGCGTCGACGCTCATTTCGTGTACATCAAATCAAAAGAGCGCGGCGCGTTTCCGCTGGCGGTCACGCACGGCTGGCCAGGGTCGTTCATCGAGTTCACCAAGATTGTTGGACCGCTGAGTGATCCGGTGCGGTTTGGCGGCCGGGCCGAAGACGCTTTCGACATCGTGGCCATTTCTTTGCCTGGCTTCGGCTTCTCCGGGAAGCCACCGGCCCGAGGGTACAGTCCTGAGAAAATGGCGTCGATCATTGCGACGTTGATGGCGCGGCTTGGCTACACCCGGTACGGCGTGCAGGGCGGCGATTGGGGCGGGATCATCAGCCGACTGGTCGCGTTGAACGATGCGCCCCATGTTGCCGGCCTGCATCTGAATTTCTGCATCGCCGGCGCTCCGCCGGGCGCCGCCGATCCGAACGCCGGAGTGCCGCCAGAGGAGTTGCGGCGCTATCAGGCACGTCAGGCGTATATGGAGAACGAGCGCGCGTATCAGCAGATTCAGGCGACCAAGCCGCAGACGCTTGGCTTTGCGCTCGAGGATTCGCCGGCCGGCCTTGCCGCCTGGATTGTCGAAAAATTTCGCGCGTGGTGCGACTGTGACGGAAATGTCGAAAGCAAATTCACGAAGGACGAACTGCTCACCAACATCATGGTGTACTGGGTGACGCAGACCGCGACGTCGTCGGCGCGGATTTACTACGAGAATCGGGTTGCGGCACCGAATCCCGGCCGCGTCGCCGTGCCAACCGCGTGCGCGTTATTTCCGAAAGAGCTCGTGGTGCCGCCGCGGAAGTGGGTCGAGGCCCGATACAATCTGGTGAAGTGGACCGAAATGCCGCGCGGTGGTCATTTCGCCGCGCTCGAACAACCCGATTTGCTGGTTACCGACGTCCGAGATTTTTTCCGCACAGTCCGCCGGTAAGGATCCGTCTTTGCTCTGAATGACCTGACGTCGCGATCTCGGCGAATTTTCGCGAGTTTCGCTGGCTTACCGTGCCAAATCCGTTAGTTGCGAACCAGATTTGTGCCGGCGGTCAGACGGGCAGGAGGATTTGATGATTCGTCGCGCTGCTGTCATCGTCTTTGCGCTCACGATCAATCCGGCGCTGCTCTACGCGCAGGATGTGCTGACGGTGACCGTCCCGTCGGCGGAAATCTACCAGGCGCCCAGCAATGTGACGCCGGTAATCGGACACCTGCCGCGCGGCACCATGCTGCCGATCGCGCGCAATCTGGGAAGCTGGGTGAAGATTGCGTGGCCCGACGGCCGCGACGGTTTCGGCTACGTGCACGTCACAATGGGCCGAATCGGTCCGGCCACAGACGACGAGCGGCCGACGACAACGTCAGCGCCGCGCTCGGCGACCACGATCGCGCAGACTCCACCGAAGGCGACTGCACGGCCCACGCCGCGCCCGCCCGTCAGCCAGCCTGCGCCGCGGGTGCAGGGCAATGCTTCGCCGGCGAGTCACATGTTCGGCATCGGCGGTCTGGTCGGCTACACGCGCAGCATCGGCGCAACGGCGCGAGTGTGGAGCGGCAACCACTTCGGCATTCAGTTCGCCATTACGCGGAATAGATTGACGAACGATGTCTCTGCCGATCAATTGACGACAACGCAGTTCGAACCTGGGATCACCTTCGGACTGTTCGACCGAGTCACCGACTACGTGTGGCTGCGGCCGTACGTCGGATCGACGCTGGCGTTCCGTCACGTGTCGGCAAGCGCGCTGCAGCCGGTTTCAGACAACTCAACCGGTTTCCGCGCCTTTGGCGGTGCCGAATTCATGTTCGCCAGCGCGCCGCAGTTCGGCATCAGCGCGGACCTCGGCTACCGCCGATTCCAGGAGCCCATCGCCGGATTCGACGACAACCGGATGACCGTCGCGATTGCCGGCCACTGGTATATCCGGTAGAGCAGTGACCAGCGATCACCGTTCATTTGAAGCGTAGACACGCGAGCGGCGGCCCCCTATGATTTCTCCACGCAAGGGGGACGCATGGGACGAGCGATTGCGGCTGCGTGCACTGTGCTCTTGTTCGGCTGCGCGGTCGCGTCCGCCCAGGACCCACTGACAGTCGGCCGGCCGGTCGACCGCGCGATCACGGCCGGAGCGATGCACGCTTACACCATCACGCTCGACGCTGGCGACTACGTCTCGACTACGCTGGACCAGCGCGGCATCATGGTGCTCGCGGCGGTCTTCGCTCCAGATGGCAGCCGCCTTCGGAATTTCAGCGGACCTCGCGAAGGCAAGCGGACGCTGGCGTTCATCGCGGAAGCTCCTGGCAGCTATCGGCTCGAACTGCGTGCACCCTCGGTTACTGAAGCGGCACAGCAGGGCGGGTCACAGACCGACGAGGGCACCTACGAGTTGAAGTTTCTCGAGCGGGTCGCGTTCGATGAGCGCATGAAAGTGCCACCGCGCCAGGATCGGTATTCGAGCCCGGCCATTGAGGCACTGCGAGCGCAGATCCTCGCTGGCAACCGCAGCACCGAATCGTTCTGGCGGCGCGTTGCTGAATCGGGAACACCGCTGGTCGAGCCGATCGACGGCGACGCGAAACGGACGCGAGTGACGTTTCTGTGGCGGGCGACAGCGCAGACCCGGAATGTCATGGTCCTCGGATCGTTCACCGTCGGGCCGTCGACCGACTACGCGATGACGTGCCTGTTCGACACCGACGTCTGGTACCTGACGGTCCGCATGCCAAGCGGCTCGCGCTTCGCGTATTCGCTGTCGCCGAACGATCCGCAGACGCTCGACCCGCCGCGTGCAGCGCAACGCAGCGCGACGGTGCAGGGGGATCCGCTGAATCCGCGCCGTTGGGGATGCTCGCAGCCGACAGCCACACGTTGGGACTGTCAGTCGATGGCGGAACTACCAGGCGCACCGGTGCAGCCGTGGATTGCGCGCAACGACAAACTTCCAGCCGGCCACGTTGAAAAGCACAAGATCGCGAGCCAGTTGTTGAACAACGAACGGAACCTGTCGGTCTACACACCGCCCGACTATCGCGCGGGCAGCGGGCCCTACGCATTGCTGGTGCTGTTCGACGAAAGCGCGTATCTCACCAGCGTGCCGACGCCCGTCATCCTCGACAATCTGCTTGCGGCTGGCAAGATTCCGCCAACCGTCGCCGTGCTGATTGCGAACCCCAGCCAAGACTCGCGCGGCAAGGAACTGCCACCGAATCCGCTGTTTGCCGATTTCCTCGCAACCGAACTGCTGCCCTGGATTCACGCACGCTACAGCGTCACCAGCGATCCAAAGCTGACGACGGTCGGCGGCTCGAGCTACGGCGGCATCGCCGCGACCTATGCCGGGCTGCGTCACTCGGAGATCTTTGGCAACGTCCTCTGCCAGTCCGGATCGTTCTGGTGGGCGCCCGATCATGGCGTCGGCCCGGACGCGGACGCGACGACGGAAACAGGATGGCTCGCTAAGGAGTTCATCAAGAGTCCCAAGCTGCCGCTTCGCTTCTGGATGGACGCGGGCGTGTTCGAGGTGGACTCGCGCGGCAGCGGCGGCGGGATTCTCGAACCGAGCCGCCATATGCGCGATGTGCTGCTTGCGAAGGGATACGAAGTGCAGTACCAGCAGTTCAACAGCGGCCACGATTATCTGAATTGGCGCGGTACGCTGGCCGACGGTCTGATCGCGCTGATCGGGACGAGCAACCCGCGTCCCTCCAGCCGATAAGCGCGGCTCGTCACTCGCGGCTCGTCGCTCGCCGCAGCGCCGATATCGAGACACGCTCGCTCAACCGCAGTTGGCAGCCGGGCCGAAGCTGATTCCTGGCTTTGTCCAGTGCCACAGTGTCGAACCATGCGGTCCATTTGGTTTCGACGTAGGCGACCAGTTCGTCGAGCGAGTCACAGTAACGCGAGAAGAGAAAAATGTCCGCGCGCTCGCGCCAGACGAATCCCTCGGTCAACGCCGCTGCGACCGCCGCGTCCGCATTCGTATGCCGCTCCACCGCGGTGTCTGAATGGACGATGCCGATGGTTTCAGCGGTTCCATCCGGAAAAACGATCGCCAGGTGCGCGATGTCCGGTGTCGGGTGAAGATCGATCAGCAGGCCACGCGGTGTGACCAGGTCAGTCGCGCGGCGCAGGGCATGGACCATGCCCTCGGCTGGCATTCATCATAACGACCACGACAGGATCACGACGTCGTAGCTCGCGGGCGGTGCGATGTACTGGTCGAATCCGGTCGCATCGAGCGAGACGCGCAGGTCCGAGAGTGCCACACGCGCATCGTCGATGGCCTTCGCGTCGGGATCGATCGCGGTCACCGCTGCCGCTTCGGCGGAGTAGTGGCGGGTGAGGCGGCCATCGCCGCAGCCGACTTCGAGCACGCGTTTGCCGGCGAATGACGGCAGGACCGCATGAATCGCCGCGAGTTCGGCCTGTTCGGGATCGTGAACGATTGCCATCGCGGCGTATTGTGTCGCCTTCACCCGTCGATTTCCAGAGGTTGAAGACCGCCACTACAATGCCGCGGTGCGAATGCAAAGGAGTGGAACGTGAACGTACGACGGGTGGTTACGGGGCATAACGCTCAGGGCCATGCGGTGTTCGTCAACGACGACCTGCTACCGCCGGTCACAGCGGGGTTGTTGCCGGGAGTCGAATTTCATCGCGTCTGGGGCGCCGACGCGACGCAACAGTTTCCCAACGCCGGTGCGTTGCCGGCGGCGCCGTTCTATTTTCCGCCGATCGGCGGCTTTCGCTTCGGACTCTTCACGTTGCCGCCCGCCGGGACCGCTTTGCCGAACGAGCCGCTCGACGCCGCCGCGGCGCTGAAGGAACTGGACGACAAACTGCCCGGCCTCGTGCAGTACCTGGAGCCGGACGCACCCGGCATGCACACCACACCGACCGTCGACATCGATTTGGTGCTGTCGGGTGAAGTGGTGCTGGAACTCGACAACGGTGCGACGACGACGCTTCGGCCGGGCGACTCGGTCGTCCAGAACGGTACGCGCCATCGGTGGCGCAACGAAGGCACGAGGGCGGCAACGATCGCGTTCTTCATCTGCGGTGCCGATCACGCAAGATTTCGTTGATGAAAAAGCGTGTACGCGCTCACGCCGCTCAGTCGTTGCGTCTTCGCTGAGCGTTTAGCTATGATTAAGGTTCGCCACTGCGCGTCCTGCGCATGTTCCTCAGTAGCTCAATGGCAGAGCATCCGGCTGTTAACCGGAGGGTTGTTGGTTCGAGTCCAACCTGAGGAGCCACCCCCCCTAGGTCCATTCTGAGCGGAGTGGTAGCAGTTTATTCCGAGCGGAGTGGTAACACTTTCGGTCCGAACGGATTCTCAATCGGCTCTAGCCGACACGTCTCATCGTCGAAATAGCCTAAATCGT
>Ga0070675_100001908_pt1 | contig 15399 bp, 14 predicted proteins | sample KBSM43metaG_FD_65343 | JGI IMG/M metagenome (GOLD analysis project Ga0070675, IMG submission 65343) | Miscanthus rhizosphere microbial communities from Kellogg Biological Station, Michigan, USA - KBS M4-3 metaG | ecosystem: Host-associated > Plants > Roots > Rhizosphere > Soil ...
CAACTGGACGGCTTCGTCGCGCAGTTGCCGGACGGTTACGACACTTTGGTCGGCGAGCGAGGGATCGGACTTTCGGGAGGGCAGAGACAGAGGCTCGCCATCGCCAGAGCCTTCTACAAGGATGCGCCTGTCGTCGTGCTGGACGAAGCTACCAGTGCCCTCGACGATCAAACCGAAGCCGCGATCGTCGCGTCGCTGGACGCGATGGCCAAGCAGGGGCGCACGATTATCGTCATCGCCCACCGCCCGACTTCGATCGTCAATTCCGACCTGATCATCCGGCTGCACGAGGGTGGGCTGGCGGAGGTCGACACCGGCATTCCTGCCGATACCGCCGAGGTCAGCGCGCGCCGGAACCCGTGAACATCGTCTTCAACGTCTTGAAGAAGATGAGCACGTCGAGCCAAGCGGAGAAGTTCTTGATGTAATAGAAGTCGTACTGCAGCTTGAGGGCGATCTGGTCGATCCCGGTCACATAGCCCTGGTTGACCTGCGCCCAGCCGGTGATGCCCGGCTTCACGACGTAGCGGTAGCGGTAGAAGGGAATGCTTGACACGAAGAGCGGCGAAAGTCCCTCCGGCTCCGGACGTGGCCCGATCCAGCTCATCTCGCCGCGCAGGATGTTGAGGACCTGGGGGATCTCGTCGAGACGGGTCTTGCGAAGAAGCGCCCCGAACCGAGTGATACGGGGATCGCGATGCGACGTGGCAAGCGCAGCATGCACGGCGCTCTCCTCCGTCGGCAGCGGTTCGGGGGTCATCGTCCGGAACTTGTAGACCAGGAAGGGCGCGCCGGCGCGGCCTACCCGCAGCTGCTTGAATAGCGCCGGCCCGCCATCGTTGAGACGGATCATGATCGACACGATGACGATCACCGGCAACGCGAACGGCGCGACGAGCAGCGCCGCAATCCAGTCCCCCAGCGACTTCAGGTAGAAATAGCCGCGGCCCGGGATGAGCATGCCGAAGCTGTTCTCGGACAGATGGTCGATCTGGACGCGGCCCGTAAGAGATTCCGCGAGCTGCTTGGCCTGGTAGACCATCAGCCCGGTTACCGCGGCGTCGGCGAGCATCCTTTCCCAATCGTCCGGAATGTCGTCGGAAAGGTCGACGACGAGCGCATCGTAGAGCTGGGCTTCCTGCAGCGAAGGAGCCGAGAGCGGTACCCACTCCACGCTCTCGATGTGCGACAGGTCGTGGACTTGCCCGAACGGAACGACGCCGATCCTCAACCGAAGGCGCCGCTGGACCAGAAACCAGAAGAGGTAGGCCAGAAATATGTGGAGGGCGAAACCGACGACCAGCCCCACGCGGTCGTAGGGCAAGCGGGTCATCAGCAGGATGAAGAGCACCGACCCATGGCCGACCGCAGCCGCGGGGAAGATCACATAGCTTTGGCGGATGCCCGGATAAGGCTCAACCGACAGCCTGACCCAGAAGGCCACGATTACCGCGATCGCATTGAACCAAAGGGCGTTCCAGAGCTGCGGCTCCAGCGGAGCTCCGCTCGCGACGCGCAGAAGGAAGGGAATGAGCGCGGCGAGCCACGCCGTCAAAGCGAGCTGAAATCGGCGGCTCGCGAAGGCTGTTCGCTTTTGCACGCTTGCTACAGGCGCGTCGTATCGCAATCTCAGTCCCCGGAAACACTTGGGTCTTGGAACGGGTTACTTGCGAGCAACCGCGTTCCAGACGACGGACTGCAGCAACTTTTCCCAACGCATGACTATCCCTTCGGCTTCATACTCGGCCACCGTTCCCGGTGCGCGACTGGAAAACTCCGAAAGAAGAGCGGGATCGCCCATAAGGCGTGAGAGGCTCACCGCAAGTGCTTCGGCGCGGTTCGAACCCTTCACGAGCAGGCCATTCACCTCGTCCTGGATGATCTCGTTCGTGCCGGGACAGTCTGCGAACCCGACTGCCGGGAGGCCCGCGGAGAGCGCTTCGGCCGTCGCCAGCCCGAAACTCTCATAGGATGAGGGCATCACGAACAAGTCCGCCTTGGCATATTCGGCCGCGACGTCAGTGACGACGTCGCCGATATGCGCCCGGCCTTTCAGGCCCCGGCTTTCTATCGCCTGCTCCAGGACGCCCCTGACCGGACCCTCTCCGACGATCCGCATGTCCCAGTCGGGATGGCTCGCTGCGATCCTTGAGAAGGCGTCGACCAGGACCAAATGCCCCTTCTCAGCTCGCAAATTTCCGACGGCGAGCAGGCGCTTGTGCCCGCCCTCGCGCCGGTAGCCCCGATCGGTTTGCACCTTGGGCAGAGGATTTGGGATAACCGTCATGAGGTCCGCGACAAGCCGCGGATAGCCCAGCCGCACACGATCCGACGGAATCGTGATTGCTGCGAAACGACCTGCCGCGCGCGGAAGCAGACGCGACTGGATTGCGCGCAACCGGTAATGATCGAACGTGGTGTGCTCGCTTGCGATGAGGGGCATGCCCGTCCCTGCCGCTGCGGCGGCGAGCGTTGTATAGCCCGCGAACATGAAACCGACGGCCACATCGGGAGGGTTGCGCAAAAGCTCGCCGCGCAGCCGCAACAGTGCTGCGGGGTGCCAAGAGGCGCCAGGGCGCGTTCCAAGACACCTCCTCCGGACTGCGGGATCGAAGGCATAGAAGCTCGAAGTCCCAAGCCGATCGGCGCTCGCCACCACGACCTCGTGACCTCGGTGCGCCAGGCCAGATGCGATGATGCTAAGAACGCGCTCGGCGCCGCCCCCTCTGCCGCCGAGTGCGGGTACCCAGAAAAGGATTTTCATTCAGCGATCATGTCGCTTCGTGCCGACCGCGACCCAAAACGGCGGGCCCTCGCGAAACTGAATATTCTCGAGGCCGCTGCGGCTCATCATCCCCTCGATTTCCGCACGAGTGAAGCGCTGTTCCAGCCGCGTCCCGAATCGGTCGAGAGCATCGGTCCTCATCGTGTAGAAGCTGGTCTCACGATAATAGCTTAGCGGGAAGTTGGAGACGTCCGCACCTGCACTTTCCGCTAGCCTCGCGGCCTTGGCCAGGGGCCAGTAGACCGTGGCCGCGATTGCTGTGGTCGCGGCCTTCTTCAGCCCGAAAGGCCAGCGCGAAAGGGAGCTGCGGGCAAATTCGGAGGTGCGCCACAGCTTCCGATACCATCGCGGCCGATTGTCGAAAGCGTAATAGAGATAGACGAGAAACGGCGCTCCCGGCTTCAACTTGCGCGTACAGCTGGCCATCGCGGCTTCCGTGTCCGGGATGTGGTGGAGCACGCCGAGCGAATAGCCGAAGTCCTGGCTCGCGTCGGGCAACGGAATTTCGTCGACCGCGGCATTGTGGAATTGGACGTTGCGCAGATTCTCAAGCCGCCGCCTGGCAACCGCGAGCGCTTTCTCGGCGGGATCGATACAGTGAAGAGTGCCGACCTTCTCAGCCGCAAGCTCAGCCCAGCGGCCGCTGCCGCAGCCAAGGTCGAACCCTTCGGCACCCGGCGGCAGGTTCTCGAACGGGAAGACGGAGAAATATCGACCGAACAAACGGCGATGCTCGTCTTCGCTCATCGGATCTTGATCGAAGGCGTCCCACTCCTCGCCGAAGCCCTCGACAGTCTTCGGATCGATGTTGCGCGACGAACTCATGGTCACGGGGCGGTCCTCAAGGCTTCGACACAGATATGCGAGCGCTTCCGATATGAGCCGTCCGCCGCTGAGGCCAGACCTAAGGCGAAGTTTGGGCCTTGCGCTGGTCCCGGCCACGGTAATTTCGGCGAACTGTCGAGGCGAGGAGGATCACGAACGACGCATAGACCGCCGCCATGAGCAGCGAGGCCGAGGTCACGAACTCCTCGATGGGAAGCCGGAAAAGCTTCGCCCATGCATAGCTGAGCCCTATCACGCCCAACAGCGCAAGCTGGGTGGCAAGGCGCCAACTGGCGCGGCCCATGATGAGCGGTGCGATCTGAACGGAGTCGGTGACGAGGCGCACCGCGAGCAAGGGCAGAAGGCAGATCACCAGATATCCAGCCCGTTCCCATTGCTGACCGAAGGCGATCGAAAAGATCGGAGGCGCGAGTACGCCGATCGGAACGATGATGAAGAGCGAGATCGACATGGTCAGGAGCAGGTTGAACTTCAGCTCGCGCCAGAAGCCCTGAGTTGCCCGGAATGAGGCCGACGCCTTCTGGTAGAAGACTTCGGCAAGCGCTCCCGATATCAGGGTCAGCGGTAGCGCGGCGACCCGGTAGGCCATTGAATAAAAACCGACTTCCTCCCGCGAATAAAGGTCAAGGACGAGGAAGTTCATGATGTTGAGCACGGTCCCGAGAAGCACGGCGGTCGGTATGTCGAGCGAGATTTGCGATGCGTAGCGCGCCGTGATGAAGCGGTCGCGGCGCCGCGTGGAACGCGGGCCGGGAAGACCCTGTACCGCACGGGTCATGAAGAGGGCCTGGACTGCGAAACCCGCGCAGAATCCGATAATCAGGCTGAGCGCCGTGGGATTGAGGAAGGCCAGAGCAACCTGCGACGCCGCCGTAGCTGCGGAGCGGATAACGGTGGTCCTGGACGCGACGGAATAATGTTCGGCACGGATCAGGCGGGCATTGGAGGTCAGTACCCATCCCGTCAGGAACACTCCTGCGCCGACCAGCAACCCCTCGATCACGCTGATCTTCCCGCTCAGTGCGCCGAAAGCCATGCTTCCCACGGCGAGGACGGATGAGACCAATATGTTCGCGCGGCGAGCTCGGGTAATGAGCGCAGGCAGCTGTCGGTCTGGGGCGGATTGGATGATGAGATCGAACCGGCCGCAGGCGATTGGGCCGAAGACCCCGACCACGGTCATGAACAGCGCAAATCCGCCGAACTCTCCCGGCGCGTAGAGCCTCGCAAGGATCACATAGCTCGCGAGGTTGATGAGCTGCGCCGCGCCGTTTCCGAAGAGCAGCATGAACGATTGCCGCAGATACAGCCGGATATTCATGCCGCTACGGCCCAGGGGTCCGGCCAATGCAGATCGCTCACCAGACGATCGGCCACACCCGATAGCGAATCCAGTCGCCCGCATGCTGTGCGAAGTTCATCCACACGAACTGCACGGCGACGGCGTAGGCGAGGATGATCACCTTGCCGAAATCTTCCTTCAGATAGACGCCGGGGACCCGTCACAGGATCATCATCTGCAGCGGGCTGATGTACAGCGCCAATCGATCCACGGCGGCCGAGGAGGTCACTAGACATAGCAGCACCGGGAAGACCATGCCCACGAAGGCCATGCTGCGGACGACGTTGTTCTCCCGCTCGTCGAGCCCGAAGTGCGGGGGTCAACGGCCGTCTCTCTTCATCCCTTTAAGCACCTTCAGGTAGGCCTCGTTCACCCGCTCGTCGCTGAACCGCTCTTCGACCATCTGCCGAGCACGTCTACCCATTTCCACTCGCTCATCGGGTGTAAGGCGAAGGAAGCTCTCCATAGCGTCGGCGAGCGACAGGGCGGATCGCACGCCACACAGGAATCCCGTCACGCCCGGGTCGACGAGGTTGCGGCAACCCGGCGCATCGGTGGCGATGAGCGCCCGGCCCATCGCCGCGCCTTCCAGGAGCGAACGCGGAAGGCCTTCGCGATAGGACGGCAGGACAATGCAATCGGCTCCCGCGATGAACGGACGGACGTCGGGTGACGAGCCGAGATATTCCACGGTGCCCGCGGCGACCCAGCTCTCAAGCTCGTCCCGGCTCACTGCTCGCGGGCCGGTGGCGAAATCGCCGAGGAGCTGGAACCTGGCGTCCGGCCAATCAGATCTCAGCCGGGCTGCGGCATCGACAAACTCATGGACGCCCTTCTCATTGATGAGCCGTCCGATCAGCAGGAACACCGGCGCGTCGGCCTTGCCCGGAAGCGGCTGCGGGGTGAACCGCGACAAATCGATCCCCGAACCGGGAATGACGACTGCCTGCTCACTTCGGACGATCTTGCGCCCGAGGAAGAGGTCGCGATCGTCCTCATTATGGAAGAAGACGCCCTCGGCTTTGCGGAGCGCGGGCCGGTAGAGCGCGGTCACGAGGGATTCCAGCGGCCCCTTCGAAATGAACACCGTCCCCAGCCCGGTGATGTTGTTCAGCACCGGGATGCGGCAGATGCGCGCGGCCAGCGAACCATAGACGTTGGGTTTGACGGTAAACCCGAGAATCGCCGCCGGCCGCTCGGACCGCAGCAGGCGAAGATATTGCCAGAATAGCGCGGCATCCGCCGCTGGCCGCATTCCGGTCGGAAGCATGCGCACCGGATAGAAGTCGATGCCCGCGGCTTCGAGCTCACCGCTTGCTTCCATTGGAGGAGCCGCAACGCCCACGCGATACCCCGCATCCTGCAGCGAGCGGATGAGGTTCATTCGAAGGTTGAGCACGGTCGGTACGTCGTTTCCCAGAAGCATCAGGAGCGGCCGCGGGCCGGAGGCTTTACTCAATCCGCCGTCTCCTTCCGCGGATCGGACGGCGCGAGCAGCTTCGGCGAGAAACGGGCTACGAGCGCGAGGATGGTCGGCACTGTCATGGTCAGGAGCAGGTCCTTCATCCCCTGGCCGTATTGCCGCGCCGGATCGGGCCAGCGCTCAGCCCAGAGGTCGACGAACTCGTTGAAGAAGTTGAGGCAGAGGAGCGCGGCCCACACGCGCCAGCTGGAGATGGAGCAGCGGAACAACCGGGCGCAGACCAGGAAAATGACGGCCCCGGCAATCACGTGCATTGCGTCCGGGTCGATCGAGATCGTGTGCTCGAGGAACATCTTGGTCTCGAACCAGGTCATGAGTGCGCTCTCGGGCAAGGCGAGCAGATAGGACATGGCCGCTCAGGCGATCTTCACATGACGGGCGGCGCGGAACCTCGACCATTCTTCGGTCGATCGCGAAAGCGCGATCGCCATCATCCCAAGGCAGACTGCGAAGACGGACGACAAGCCCGCCGTGCGCAGCGGATAGTCGACGATGCTGTGCAGGATCAGCGCCCCCGCTGCGATGGTCGCCGCGCGGCTGAACGCGCTTGAAGAAGGCGAGCGCCACACGCCCACCGACGTCAGCAGCCACCAGACCAGCGAAGCGATCAGCAAAAGCAGGCCGAGCAGCCCCGTTTCCAGAACAACCTCGAGAAAGTCGTTGTGGGCATGGTTGATGTAAGTGAGGCCGACTGTCCTGGGATCCTCGCCGAGCGCGTAGATCGACGGGAAAGACCCAACGCCCGTGCCGAAGGGAAATGTCTTGGCGATCAGGCGTAGCGTGTTCCTCCACATGTCCGCTCTCGTGACGAAGGAGCTCGTGTCGCTACCCGCAAGCTCGGCGCGCAATCCGCTGCCGGTCAGCACGGCGAGGCAGACGACTGCAGCCACGGCCGTCGCAGGAACGATCAGCCGCTTATGCCTGGAGCCCTGCTGAAGAAGCAGGATGGAGGCAAAGGCCACGGGAATGAAGAGGCCCAGAGCAGCGAGCGACCGGTTCAAAGCGACGCCGATCGCGATCATCAGACATCCCGCCGCGCCCAGCGCAGCCGAGGACGTTGCGAAATTGCTGCGGCTTCCGGACGAGCGGCGGGCGATCAGCGCCATGGCGAACGGGAATGAGGCCAGGAGCAGTGATCCCATGTGATTGCTGTTTGCGAAGAACCCGACAGCGCCCACATTCGTGATGGCATAGGGATACCAAGGCGATTGACCGGGACCGCCTCCTCCGATCTGCAGCGCGCCGAGAGTGACGCCGGCCATTGCCGCGATGACGATGGCGCCCGCTATTGCGCCCTCATTCTGTCTAAGCCGCAGCACCATCAGCAAGGCAGCCGCGGGCGGCAACAACGTCACGAGCGCACGGAGCAGGTCGTAAGGCGCCATCGCGAAGGGTAGCCACGGCAATGCGTAGTCCAGCTCCCTGTAGCCCTCGGCCAAGTCTTCTCGGCCGGGCAGCTGCGTCCAAAGACCCGGCGGAATCGGCAGAAGCTGAAGAAAAACGAGCAATAACCACGCGCCGAGCAGCCAAAGCAGCAGTCGCGAGCTGCGCGTCTGCTCCACGCTCCGATCCGCCAGGGCTGCATAAGAGATTAGCCAAGGCGCGATTGCCTGCAGTGCGACGCTGCCCCAGGCCGCTCGCGAGCTTCCACCCAGGATCAGGCACAGGAACAGATAGGCAGGCAGCAACGAACGTGCCGGCCGCGAAACTGCAGACTTTCCGGAATCTGTGATCGCCAAACGCCTCTAACTATGACACCCCCGGAGACTCCTGAAACCTCGTAAGGATCGCGGTCTTGGGGTCAACCGGCCTGCCAGAGCGTCTTGAGCTCTTCGTATCGCGGATAGGTGATCAGTACGGCCCGGTGCGGGCCATGGAAGACGAAGAAAGCCCCGGCCGCGACGGCATTGGCTCCAGCCGCGACCGCTGCGCGAATGTCTGAAAGTGAACCGGCTCCTCCCGCAGCGATAAGCGGCACTTCGATCGAGCAGCTTGCTTCCTCGATCATTGACAGGTCCATCCCCTTCATCGTCCCCTCACGGTCGCAGCTCGTAAGCAGCACTTCGCCAGCGCCATTGGCGACCGCTTCCCGCAGCAGAACGCGCCAGTCGCTGGATCTTGGCCTCACGCCCGCGCCAGCCCGAACCTTGTGCTTGCCGAGCCAGTTCTTCTCGACATCGATGGACGCGACGACCGCCTGTTCGCCGGCGTGGGAGGCGATCCGCCTTAGGACCGAGGGGTCTTCAAGGAAGGCGGACTGGATCGCGACTTTCTCAACCCCGAGGCCGAACAAGGTCCTAGCGTCGTCGAAGCTGCGGATCCCGCCGCCATAGCAGAGCGGCATGAAGCACTCGCCGGCAAGCTGCTCGATGAGCTCGAAGTCGGGTCCGCGGCCCTCCCTCGTCGCATCGATGTCGAGGATCATCAGCTCATCGACTTCCTTGTCGTTGAAGATTCGGACCGCGTTGATTGGATCGCCGACATATTTGGGCGATGCGAACCGTTGCGTTTTCACCAGGCCGCCCTTGCTGAGCAGAAGACTGGGAATGACCCTCGGGGTCAGCATGGAAGCGCCGCGAAGCGCCGCATCAGGGCCATTCCAAAACGGTGGCTCTTTTCGGGATGGAACTGGACACCGAAGATATTTCCGCGCCGGACGGCAGTGGTGAACTCGCTCCCGTAGTAGGCCGTCCCGATCACATCTCCAGGGTCCGCGCAGACCGCATGATAGCTGTGGACGTGATAGAAACGCTGCTCACCCTCGTCGATCGGGATCAGCGGGTTCGGCTGCTTTGCCGTCACGACCGACCAGCCCATGTGCGGGATCTTGAGGCGCGCATCGCCGCCGGTATCCAGCCGCTTCACGTCGGCCTCGATCCAGCCGAGCCCTGCCGCCGTCCCCTCCTCGCTCCCACGGCAGAGCAATTGCATGCCGAGGCATATTCCGAGCAACGGCGCCTTCCGCTCCAGGGCGACATGGTCGAGGGCCTGACGCCAGCCGGCGTTGAGCGCCGCCATGCCGGCGTCAAAAGCTCCCACACCCGGAATCACCAGCCGGCTGCATTTCGCGGCTTCGAACGGGTCCGAGACGATCTGCGCGGTCGCGTCGACCCATTCGAACATGCGGAGCACGGATTTGACGTTGCCGATCCCGCAATCGACGATCGTGACGTCCATGACCAAGCCGCTCCGAACAAAAGCAATTAACAGCAATTGAACGTTATTCTGAAGCGCGCAACCTGGATTTTCGGCTGGCTGGCCGAGCGGATGCGGAGCCGGGATCAGCTGCGCGGTTCAGTCGATTGAATCACCGCTTCGACGATCCGGTCCTGGACCGACGGATGAAGATCGGGATGCATGGGCAGGCTCAAGACGGTTTTCGCGGCACGCTCGCTCTGCGGCATTGATCCGAAGCTGCACTTGTCGCGGTAGGCGGACTGCTCATTGAGCGGCACCGGATAATGGACGGCCGTCGGAATCCCGCGGGCCTTCAGGGCGCCCTGCACCGCGGCGCGGTTTTCGACGAAGATCGTATATTGCGCGAAGGCGCTGCTGCGATCCGGCCGCTGTTGGACCCGCTGAATGCCGGCTTCGTCGAACAGGCGATTGTAGCGCTCGCCCACCTCTAGCCGCCGCGCAATCTCCCAGTCGAAGCGCTGCAGCTTGGCGAGGATGATCGCGCACTGCAGCGTGTCCATTCTCCCGGCCATACCGATGCGCGTGTGCACATAACGGGACGATTGGCCGTGGATGCGGATTTCTCGGCAGGCCTGCGCAAGCTCGGAGTCATTCGTAAAGATCGCGCCGCCGTCGCCGTAACAGCCGAGCGGCTTCGATGGGAAAAAGCTCGTGCATCCAAATGCCGACAGGCTCCCGCTCTTTCGGCCCTTATATTCTGCTCCAAAACTTTGCGCCGCGTCCTCGATGACCGCAATGCCGTGGCAATCTGCCAGGGCGTTGATCTCATCCATGTCGGCGGGCTGTCCGTAAAGGCTGACCGGCATGATTGCGCGCGTCCGGCCGGAGATCGCCTCCTCGATCGAGCTCACGTCGACGTTGCAGGTGTCGGCTTCGACATCCACCAGCACCGGCGTGGCGCCCGCCAGCAGCACCACCTCAGCGGTCGCTGCGAACGTAAAGGCCGGCAGGATCACCTCGTCGCCGGGACCGATGCCCAAGGCCATCAGGCTGATCAGCAGGGCGTCCGTCCCGCTGGCGACGGAAATGCAGTGAGCCCCGCCCAGCTTCGCGCTTAATGCCTGCTCCATCTCGGCCACCTCCGGGCCCATGATGTACTGCCCGTGCGCCAGGACGGCGGATATGCGGCGGTCGAGCTCCTCGCGAATAGCGTTCTGCTGCGTTGCGAGGTCGATGAACGCGATGTCCGGGGTGGTGACGGCTTCCATTGTGGGGCCCGTAGCGTATCACCCCGGCCCTCTTCCACCCATTGCGGAGCCACCACTGCCTGAACTGAGCGACCCCACGGCACCGTCGAATGCCGCAATCGTCATGCTGAGCAATCTCGGGCCTGCCGAAGGAGGCCGCGAGACGTGGCTGTACAATTTCCTGCCACGCCTGACGGAGCGCCTCCCCCACCTAAAGCTGCGCATTCACGGCTTCAGGCTGGACAGCGATCCTGACTACCGAAAGACGCTGCTCGGCACCCTGCCCGCAGAGGCCTCTGACCGGATTACGATAGACTTCGTGGAAGCAAAGCCCAGCCGCGTTCCGAACGCTTTCGCATTCTGGACCGGGCTACGCCGTTCGGCACGGAATTCACCGCCGCCGCGCCTCGTGATCGCGGTGGGCTCGTGGGTCGAACTGCTGGCGGTCCTTCTCAGCGGCGCATTCCGCGGGTCCGGCAAGATCCTCTGGCTGAGGACCATCTTCGCTGATGAAAAAGCTCATCGCATCTGGCCGGCCGCGCGCGGGCTTATTCGTCGCTCCGAAGATGCGATCCTCAAACGCGCCGACCTGCTGATCGCCAATGGCGACGACACGGCTGCCCACTATCGGGCGCGAGGGTTCGACGTCACCGTCATCAAGAATGCCGTCGATCTGAAGCGCTGGACCATGACGCCTCCAAAGCTGAAGCCGCCCTTGCACGTGGCCTTCATTGGGCGCCTCGCCCAGGTGAAGGGGATCAACGAGTTCCTGGCCGCCGCGCGGGAGATGCAGGCAAGCGAGTTCGTATTCCACCTGGCAGGTGACGGGCCCGCGCGTGACGACGCTCTTGCCCTGGAAAGCGCAGGGCAACTTCGCTTCCACGGACCGCTGCCCAACGAAGCTGTTCCAGCCTTTCTCAAGGATATGGACGTTTGCGTCGCTTTGACCTTCGCCGGCTCAGATCTCGGAGGCGGTAGCGGAGGAGCCGGCGTATCCAATAGTCTGCTGGAGCAGATGGCGGCAGGGCGAGTCCTGCTATGCTGGGACAATCCCGCAAACCGGCAGGTGCTGGACGAAAAGAGCGCCTATCTCGTGAAACAGGCCGACGCTTCGGCAATCATTGCGGCTCTCAGGCAGATCACGAGCGATCCGGGCGAGGCATTCGAACGTGCGCAACGGGCCGCGGACCTCGCCCGCGGCTATGGCTTCGAAGCGCATATGGAGCTTTTCGTGAAAGCTGCCACGAAATGGCTGCCATCCTAGGCCGGCGTCAGGCGATTTCCATCAAGGACATAGCGTTCGCCTGTCTCCGGGCAGCTTGCGGCACCCTGGCCTTCGACCGGCAGATCCAGCCGGCGTCCCATGCGGCTCACCCAGCCGATCGGCCTGGCGGGAACGCCGGCGACCAGTGAGTAGGCGGGAACGTCCTTCGTAACCACGGCGCCTGCAGCCACGAACGCATACTCACCGATCGTCACTCGGCACACCACCGTGCAGTTGGCGCCGAGGCTGGCGCCTCGCTTCACGATCGTGTCCGCATATTCGTCTTTGCGGCTGACGAACGCCCGAGGGCTCACCACATTGGTGAAGACCATCGACGGCCCGCAGAAGACATCATCCTCCAAGGTCACATTGTCGTAGATGGAGACATTATTCTGGATGCGGCAGCCGTTGCCGATCGACACGCGGTTGCCGACGAACACGTTCTGCCCGAGGACGACATCCTCTCCGATCGTGGCGCCGCCGCTAACGTGCACAAAATGCCAGATGCGTGAGCCGCCGCCGATTGTCGCGCCCTCGTCGATCACCGCCGTTTCGTGGCGATAGAATTCGGTCACCGCCTCAGACTCCGGACGAAGGGGTGCTCATCTCCGCTAGCAGACACAGGCTCGCTGGAGCGGATCGCCGCGACCGTTTCGATGGCCGCACGGCTTTCTTCGATGCCGAAGCCGTTCCTCGCCAGCACTTCAGCGTAGCTGCGGGTGTGCAAATCGGCGAAGCCGCCCGAAAACTCCATTTCCTGTCCGTCGATCGTGATGGATCGGAACGTCCGCTGCCCCGAACTTCTCTGAGCCTCAGGCAAATCGTCGATCGAGACCGACAGGAACCAGCGCACTCTCGCCCCTTCATATTCGAGGTAACCCGCGGCCCGCGACGCCTCGTTGAGATGGACCCGCGACTGCTGAAGCTCGCCGAATACGAAATGCAGCATGTCAAAGAAGTGGATGCCGATGTTGGTCGCAATCCCGCCGGCTTTGCGGTCATCCCCCTTCCACGAATAGCTGTACCAGAGACCGCGCCCCGTAACGTAGGTGAGTTCGACCTCGTGCTTCTCACCGCCGGCAGCTTGCGCAGCGACGCGGTCACGCAAGGCGGTGATGGTCGGATGCAGCCGAAGCTGGAGGATCGTATTCACCTGGCGGCCCGAATGCTCCTGCGCTTCGGTCAGGCCGTCTAGGTTCCAAGGGTTGAGGACCAAGGGCTTCTCGCAAATCACGTCCGCGCCCGAACGCAGGGCGAAGCGGATATGAGCGTCGTGCAGATAATTGGGCGAGCAGACCGAGACATAGTCTATGCGGTCGTCGCCGCCGCTCCGCTGAAGTTTGTCGATATGCCTGTCGAAGCGCTCGAATTCCGTGAAGAAGGAGCAGTCGGGGAAATAGCTGTCGAGGACGCCGACGGAATCTGACGGGTCCATTGCTGCCACCAGCCGGTGCCCCGTGGCCTTGATCGCCTCCATGTGGCGCGGGGCGATGAAACCTGCGGCCCCGATCAATGCGAAATTCTTCATCCGGCAAGCAGCTCGGAAATTCGGGTCGGCAGCATCGATGCTCCTAGGTCACCGGCAAGCCCGCTTGCCGTCGGAGCAGCCGCCGATACACATCAATCGCTCGGTCCCAAAGGGGCTTTTCGGTGGGATAGGCGTCGTGCGCGATGGCCGGGCGAGCAATGTAACTGTCGAGCTTTTCGCGGCTCCAGCCCATCTTCTTGAGGAAGAAGGCAATGTCCGTCGTCAGCAGCTTCTCGCTTTCATAAGCGATGCCCTCCAGCGCCGCGAGCGCCTCGTCCCGGCTCATCTCGCCGTTCACGATCAGTGTCGACAGGTGGACGCGCCTTTTGTCGATCCCGAACTTCGCCGCAAGGATGAAGCCCTGGTAGAAGCGCGTGAAGACCGATTCATAATGCTTGAACGGATAGGGCTTGTACCCAAACCGGCCCTGCAATGACTGCAGCGCATCGCGCTTCCGATAATCGAACTGATCGAGAAACGACGTCCAGCGAATGCCGCTGAGATGGTAGCGCGTGAAGTCGAGCGTTCCGATCGCGGGAAACGTCTTCAGCCTTGGCCCGCCGAAACGCTTCGATATCCCTTTGATGTTGCGCTTGTCGTACTTCATCCAATTCCATGAGGGCGGAATACGCATGCCCTCGGTCGCGACGTTGGTCCCGCCAAGGATGTGCTTTACCCCGTGACGAGCCGCCGCCTGGAAATTCACGGCGAGCATCGCATTGTCGTAGAGCAGTTCGACGTCGACCACGTCGGACGCGAAAAACGCCTCCATCAGGCCGCGATATTCGGGCCAGTCGATGACATGGGTGTGCAGATCGACGCCGAGGCCGCGGACCAGGTTCGCGATATTGTTCTGTGCGAGCTCGCTGTTCCAGCCATTGTCCATGTGGACGGCCAGCGGACGGAGCCCGTTGTCGACGGCGAGGGCCAGCACCCAGCTGCTGTCCACCCCGCCGGATACGCCGATAATGCAGTCGTAGGCCTTGCCTTTGCCCGCTTCGCGAACCTTGCCGAGCAATGTCTCCAGCCGGGCCTGCCGCGCGACCAGATCGGCTTCGAGAAAGCGGTCCCGGACGACGAGATATTCGGTGCAATAGTTGCAGACCCCAAAGTCATCGAAGCGGATATCGGGAGCGCTCGTGTCCATGACGCAGCGAGTGCAGACGCGAGTTGCATGCGCTGCTGCGCTGAGGTCATGATGAACGCTGCGGTCCATATTCTCAGCCTCCCCCGGACGGCGAAAGTTGCAGCCCGCTGATACGGAATTCCGATGCGCCCGGCACCTCGAGCATTTGTCCCGTCAGGCTTATGCTCTGAGCCTCACAGGCCGCCGGAACCGTGAAGTCTCCGCTGAGGGGACCTGGACCAGCGAGAGGAAGGTTCATCAATTCAGGGCCTTCGGGAAGGCATCGTACCGTCCAGGCAACACCGGACCCTTGCGGGAACGACCCGGAAACGTTCACCCCGAGATGGTATCGGCCCGCCGGCAGAAGCGTGACCTGCTCCGCCAGGGCCAGATTGTCGCGGCCATAGTAGACGACCTGCAGCCCGCCCGAACTCGGTTCCACCACCGCGCCCGCGCCTTCCGCAAGCCGCCAGTTGAAGGGCGGCGGCGCATTGCTTGCATCGAACTGCGGATTGTGGAGGCCCGGCCGCGCGGCAACGCCGGACAGTCTGCCCCACGTCGAGAAGGCTTTCCGATACTCGCCCGCCGCGACGAGGTTGGAGAGCAGCAACCGCTGCCACACTGGGGCTGGGCCCTCGCG
>Ga0070675_100001914_pt1 | contig 15387 bp, 11 predicted proteins | sample KBSM43metaG_FD_65343 | JGI IMG/M metagenome (GOLD analysis project Ga0070675, IMG submission 65343) | Miscanthus rhizosphere microbial communities from Kellogg Biological Station, Michigan, USA - KBS M4-3 metaG | ecosystem: Host-associated > Plants > Roots > Rhizosphere > Soil ...
ATCCCCGTGCTATCCCCGAAGCTTTCCTTCTTCACGCCGAGCTTGTCGAGCATGCCGAGCAGAAGATTCGCCATCGGGGTGTGTTGCGGAGTAACGATATGACGGTTGCCTTCCAGCGAGCCGCCGGCGCCGCCGAGGACAACAAGCGGCAATGGATCGTGATCGTGCTGATTCCCGTTGCTCATGCTGCTTCCATAAAGAATCATCGAATGATCCAGCAGCGTGCCGTCGCCGTCGTTTGTCGTAGCGAGTTTGTCGATGAAGTAGGCCAGCATGGCGACGTGGTATTTGTTGATCACCGCGAAATTGTCCATGTTGGCCTTGTTGTTGGCGTGGTGTGACGCTCCGTGGAACGCGCTCCGATTGCCGCTTTCCGGGAACGTTGTAGGGCTCAAATCCTTCGCATACATCAGCGTCGCGACGCGAGTGATCTCGCTCTTGTACGCGATCGCCAGCAGGTCAAACATTAACTTGATATGCACATCGAACGTTTCGGGTGTGCCGACGGGAGCGTCGGGAACGTTTTGATTCGATCCCGCCTGTGCTTCAGCGGTCTTGATGCGGCGTTCGATCTCCCGGATGTCCTCGAGATAGCCGTCGAGACGTGTTCGGTCTGAAGAAGGCAGCCCGCGCATCAGATCGCCGGTTTGCTGTCGAATCGAATCGAGGATGCTGCGATCTTCGCGTTTACGCTGCAATCGCTGTTCGGCGGTGCCGCCATCACCGAACAATTTCTCGAATACAACCTGAGGACTGTTTTCCATGGGAAGCGGAACAGTTGGCGTGCGCCAGGAAATCGTGTTGAAGTAAGCGCATCCGTACCCAGCGCCGCAGCTCAGGCTGACATCTTCGATCGCCAGTTCGATTGATGGAAGCGGGGTATCTTGTCCAATTGCCGCCGCCGCGATCTGATCGACGGTCGCCCCAACCTTCACGGTATTCTTCTGCGGAGAAGCGCCACTCAGGAACAACGCGGCCGATCGCGCGTGCTCGGCGCCCGCATCGGCGCCTGTCGCACTCTTGTGGCAGAGATTGCTGATGACAGTGAGTTGCTTCCGATACTTTTCGAGAGGCGTGAGGGTTTCCGACATCTCGAAGTTCCTGCCTTCGGTCGCCGGAGTCCACTTGTACATTGTGGCCCCGTGCGGCACGTAGAAACATCCCAGACGCGTCTTAGGAACGGCCGCTGTGCTCTTCAAGGGCGTCTGCGCCGGCACCATCGATTCCAGAAACGGCAGCGCCAGGGTGACGCCTGCGCCACGGATGAACGTCCGCCGGGAAAGGTGCTTCTTCGTGATGAACATTAGTGGGCCTCCTCTGTCTTCTTCACTCTCATCTGGAATGGTTCGCTGCTCACTATGGCCGTGACCAGCGCTGAAAATCGATAATCTTTTCCTGCAGCATCGTGCGCGATCGAGCGAACCGCGGGCATGTCATAGTAATGCGCCGCTCTGCCGGTGGCATACATCATCAGTTTCTCGGTCATGGTTTGAACGAGAGCATCCGGATAGCGGAGCAACGCTGTCCGCAGGCTTTCCACGCCGTCGAGGGCGGTTCCGTCCACGAGTTGTCCGGCGGTATCGATCTTCACTCCCGTGTCTTCGGTTCGCCACCGACCCACGCCATCGAAGTTCTCCAGCGCAAGTCCGATAGGATCCATGATCTGATGGCAACCCTTGCAAGGTTGATTGGTGCGATGCGATTCCATGCGCTCCCGCACCGATGTCGTCAGTTTCTTGATTCCCTGGCCATTGCTGCTCTCTGGAAACGGAGGGACGTTCGGTGGCGGCAGAGGCGGCGGACTGCCCAGCAGATTCTCCAGAATCCAGGCGCCGCGAGTGACTGGCGATGTGCGATTCGCCACGGAAGTCACCAGTAGGAAGCTGCCCTGTCCGAAGAGTCCCTTGCGCGCTGAACTGGGCACCGTCACGCGACGGAAGTCCGTTCCGTAAATGTTTGGAATCCCGTAGTGCTTGGCCAGGCGTTCATTGACGAACGTGTAATCCGCGTTCATCAAATCGAAGACATTCCGGTCTTCGCGAACGATGCTACCGAAAAGCATTTCGGTCTCGCGCTGGAATGACTGGCGCAGGTTGTCATCGAAATCGGGGAACAGAAGAAGATCAGGTTGTCGATTGCGCAGCTCGCGCAGGAACAGCCATTGTCCGGAGAAATTTGTGATCAATGCCTGCGAGTTCGGATCTTTCAACATCCGGCGTACCTGTTGTTGCAGGACAGCGGGATCCTTCAACTTGTTCTGCTCGGCCAGGGCGAGGAGTTCTTCGTCCGGAATACTACTCCACAGGAAGAACGACAACCGTGATGCCAGTTCGATATCAGTGACGCGATGCTGCGCGCCGGCGGGAAGAGTTTCGGCATCCCGCTCGAAGCGAAACACGAACAACGGATCGGCAAGAATTCTGCGCAGAGCCATCTCGATGCCGTTCTCGAAGCCGCCGTTCTCACGCCCCTTCTCGTAGAAACCGAGCAGTGGAGCGATGTCGTCGTCGGACACAGGCCGGCGATAGGCGCGCCTTGCCAGAGTCGAGATGATTCGTTTAGCGCAAGTGGCCTCATCACGTTGCGCTGTCGGGTGGCAAACGAAGACTTTCGCGCGGCTTGGCGTGTCGCCGGGGCCGCCAATGTTGTAAGGCCCTACAATCTCGACTCCCGAAAGATGAGGTACGGTGGTGTACCCATACTGGACGCCCGTCTGCAAATCTGCGGTCGTTGCATCAAACGGTTGCACAAGATCGTCGACCTCCGCAGCCGTTCGCTTGATGAAATTCACTTGAATGGTCTGCGGCCCGGCCTTAACCGGAAGACGGATTTCCAACGGCACTGCCGGGCCTGACGCCGCTCCACCTCGGATGTAGTAATACGGTGCCGAACGCATATCGAGCATCAGAACGCGAACCCCGTTGATGCTCATCTCGAGTTGTTCATTCTTGGCGGACTGGCCATACTGCGGGCCGAAATTCACCTTCAGCATCGAAAACTTGAAGAGGTACTCGCCATCCACCGGAAAGTTGTGCCTGAACACGACACCCCCTCGCGTACCGAGAGGCAGGCCATCGATGTGCTTGTCCTGTGAAACATCTCCGCGGACCTTGTATGTGACAGAGAGAGGTTGGATATCCGTATTGCCGACTGCGATTCGGCTGATCTTGGCGGCAGCTCCGATATACCGTTCGATGAGCGCGGGAGACGTGCCCAGAACATCCGCGAGGTTATCCAGGCCTTCCAGGGAATCGTCGGGCGGAAGGATCGTTGCCGGGTCCACTTCAATGGCCAGCAGATCGCGAATCGCGTTCGCGTATTCGGCGCGATTCATGCGATGGAGCGGAGTCGCGCCAGGATTCGGGTTCGATTTCGCAGCACGATCGAGCGAATCTTCAAGCGTGTGGCGAAACGCTTCATAAGTCGCCGGGTCGGGCCGGGGCGCACCGGTGGGAGGCATCAAGCCGGCGCGAAGCTTCCGAATAACTTTCTCCCAGACTTCCGCATTCGCTTCGGGATGATCGATATCGAGTTGTTCCAGTGAAAGATTGCCGGTTTTGGCTTTGTCGCTATGGCAGGTGAGGCAGTATTCGGTAAGCAGTGCCTTTTGCCCATTCTGCGATGTTGAGCGCTGCTGCCCGATGGTCGGTGCAAGCATCGCGCCGGCTACGAACAACCCGATCCCGCACGTTGTGATGAATCTCTTCATGAATTACTTTCCTGGCGCGGCGGGAGGCGGCGTCTTTCCCATAAGACTGTTCAGCAGGGCGATCGTGCTCGGTTTGGCGACCGGCGGCTGGACAGCCAGGAAGACGCCCTCCGCATACGTCATGGGTGTCCGTCCTTGCTTGTCTGCCACGTCGAGTTTAGAGCCCGCGGCCGCGAGCAGTTTTACCATATCGTCGAACCCGCGGTTCGTTGCGCCGTGCATCGCGGTGATGCCCTGATTATTGATGGCATTCACATCATTGCCTTTCTCGAGGCACAGTTTTGCCGCTTCCAGATACTCGTCGTTGGAGCGGGTGAATGTTTGGCTCACCACGAAGTTCACGCCAGCCGCGGCCATCAGAGCGGTCGATCCTTCGTTAGTTTTGATGTTCGGATCGGCCCCGTGTTCAAGTAGAAGTCGCATCAGTGTGATGTCGCCTGCCAGAGCTGCACGGATGAACGCGGTCTGCCCATCAAAGTTCACCCAGTTCGCGCTGCCTTGCATGAATCCCCGGACGGGCGTCGTGTTCACACGCGCGTTGGGGTCCGCGCCCTTCGCAAGCAACGCCTTGATGAGATCCATGGGATCTCTCGTGTCCGCGACGGGCGGCGGCGACTCTCTCGTGAAGTCCATGTTCCGCATTTCAACCGCGGCATACAACGGTGACCGCTTCCAGAATCTGTCCGCCAGATTCGGATTCGCACCTCGCTCGAGCAGTGTCATGGCTAGAGCAATGTGATTGTTGGTGATCGCAACCACGAGCGCCGGTGAACCATTCGCGGAGGGGAGATTCACGTCCGCTTTCGCGTCCAGCAGGATCCGCGCCATTTGCTGATTGCCTTCGCGCGCCGCGAAAAGCAGGGCACTCATGGCGCCGGACGGCGTGGGCACAGCTCGCGCCCTGTAGAAGCCAGGTCCGTTCGCCCCTATGTTTCCGGATGTCCCCGAAGGTTCAGGAGTTATACCATCGGGGATGACGACGACCGTCTGAGCGTTCAGGTCAGCGCCTTTGTCTATCAGCAAGCGTGCAACATCGGGGTGATTCTCCAGAACTGCCCACATCAGCGCGGTCTGCCCTCGTTCTCCTTCTTTGGCGTTTAGGTTTGCCCCGCGATCGATCAGCAGTTTCACGACGTCAAGACTGCCGGTCCGTGTCGCGGTCATCAGGATCGTTTCTCCGCCCGGGTTCGCGCTGTTGGGATTGACCCCGGCCTTGAGAAAGATATCGAGCATTGCGGCGTTCCCATTTGATGCCGCAAGGTAGGCGGGAGTTACGCCATAACGCGTCGGATTGGATACGTTCGCTCCAGCCTTGACTAAAGTTTGGACTGTTTCGATATCGTTGTGCCGTGCGGCCCAGTGAAGGGCGGTCATGCCGTCAACCTGGGCAGCATTGACGTCGGCTTTCTGCTGAAGAAGCGATCGGACCGCATCGCGATCGGACTGCATCACAGCGTCGGCGAGCCGCGTATCGCCGGGGGCCGCGTGAAACCGGGGTGCTCCGGCTGCCAAAACTGCGCCAATCGCTACTCCAACACCAAGATGCTTCATGTTCATGAAACTCAGGCCTCCCGGAAGCTTCAGATCCCATTCACCGCAGGTTGAATTGCACCGAAAAGTCTATTACCTCAGACGGGCTTAACGCAATGTTCACGGACGGGTTAGAGTGTGGCAATGGAGCACTTTTTCACGTGTCCCTACTGCTGGCAGACGATATCGATGGTGCTGGATGTTTCCGTAGCCGAACAGGTCTATGTGGAAGACTGCGAAATCTGCTGTCAGCCGATCGAGGTGTCGTATGCGGTCGAGGATGAGGCGCTTACCGATTTTGAGGCGAGGGTACTGGAGTAGGTGTGTAGAGCTCACCAGCCCATCCTTTTCCTCAGGCCCGTGATATGTGCCGTGTGGTGCCGGCCATGCCAGGCATAAGACGGAATGTGCGTTGCAATCGTCAGTTGTCCGCGCTCCGGATGCACGAACTTCCTCGACCAGTCTGATTCGCTGATCGATTCCAGTAGCTGACTCCATCGCGCGTGGAGTCCATCCAGCATAAGCAATGAGGGTTCGATGGGCCCGGATCGAGCATCTTTCAGTTGGGCCCATTGATCCTCATCGTAGGCCATGATTGTCGGCTCGGGAAGAGTCAGCGCAAAACGCGTGCGAATGTAGGAATGCATATGACTGTCGGCGAGATGGTGGACCACTTGCCGTATCGTCCATCCGCCGGGCCGATAGGGTGAATCGAGTTGGCTGTTGTTGAGTCCTTCAACCGCGTCGTGCAGGTGGCCCGGGAGTTCCGCCAGGTCCAAAAGGATTTTGCGGCGATTCGCGGGCGTGACGGGTTCACCAGAGAATTTTCCAATGGGATAACTGAGATCTGTTGTCGACATGGTTCAGGAGTTTAGCAGAGCCGCTGTGAGCCTTGCTCCCGTGCTATGATTCATTCGCCCGTTCGGTCTCATTCCCATGAGAGAACCCATGATCGAACAAATTCGTGAGCTGTTTCAGAACTTTATCGCGCCACAACTTGAAAGTATTCGAGGAGATGTCCGCGCGGTTGACGTCAAAGTTGAAAGCCTTCGGCGTGAACTTCTCTCGGAGATCCGCCGTGTTGAAGAAGTTTTATCGGCGGACTATCTTCGCCTGGAGCAGAAGGTCGATCTCAAGCTCGACAACTTTGATACGAAGCTCGCAGTGGTGAACGAAAAGTTAGAGCTTCAGCTGCGCGAATTGCTGGCGGAACTCAAAGCTGCTCTGAAGTAAGTCTGCCAACCCACAATCGAAAAAGGCTACAACGGCAGCGGGCGCGTGCTGTCTCCGAGTTTGTCGATGGGTGCGCCGGCCCTGTCGAGAATCGACAGCAGCAGGTTCGTCATCGGCTCGTTATCCTTGTAGGCGTAGTGCACACCGGTCTTGACCTGCCCTCCCAGTTTGCCCGCCGTCAGGCACGGCAGATCGAAGTGACGATGGAGATTGCCGTCACCCATGCCCCCGCCATAAAGCGTAAGACTGTGATCGAGCAGCGTGCCGTCACCTTCGGGCGTGGACTTCAGCCGCGTCAGGAAATGATTCAGCAGTTGAACATGGTAAACGTCGATCTTTGCTTTCTTCGCGATAAGGTCCGGATCGTTGCGGTGATGCGACACCGGATGATGCTGATCGGGTACGCCGATATGCGCAAAGGTTCGTGTGCTCAACTCTCGCGCAAAGATCATCGTAAAAACGCGTGTCACGTCCGCCTGCCACGCCAGGGCGACGAGGTCGAGCATCATCTTGGTGTAGTCGTCGAAAGACTCCGGCACATCCACGGGTCTGTCGATCAACTCAACATTGTGCGTTCCCTGCGTTTCCGTATTCTGAATCCGCTGTTCGATCTCGCGTACGGCATCCGTGTACTCATTCAACTTGGTTCGATCACCGCGGCCGAGCGATTTGCTGAGAGAGTTCACTTCATCGAGGACTGAGTCGAGAATGCTCCCCGTGCTCTTCATGCGAGCCCTGCGCTGCGCGGGGCTGCCGCCGTCACCGAACAACCGCTCGAACACAATCCGGGGATGCGTTTCTGCGGGATTTGGTGTGGTCTCGTTGCGCCAGGAGATAGTGTTCACGTAAAAGCAGTCTCCAGAGTCGCACGAACCCTGTGTCGGAAAATCCACCGTGAGTTCGAGCGACGGAAGCTGCGTCGTCTTTCCGATAACTCGGGCAGCAATCTGATCGGCCGTTGTCGCGAGCCGCACTTCGATGCCGGGTTGCGTTCGGTCATACGCATGCACACCCGTCAGCCATGCCGCGGAAGCTCGAGGATGGTCGCCGGTGCCGTCCCCGAAAGTATCCGCCTGAAGATGCGCCAGGCCGCTGATGATGTTCAGTTGGTCTTTAATACCCTCAAGCGGCTTAAGCGACGGCGTCAGTTCCCACGACGCGCCGCTGGTGGCCGGGGTCCACTGCTTTTGAATCACACCGTTGGCAATGTAAATAAATCCCAATCGAGGTGTGGACTTCAGAGTCTCGGCGTTCAGCGCAGGAACCATGGCATCCAGCAACGGCAACGCCAGCGTTGTCCCCGCGCCTCGCAGGAATGTTCGTCGGGATAATGCCTTCTTCGAAATGAACATCGCGACTCCTTACTTCTGCGCTTCTCTCATTTGGAACGGCGTGCTCTTCACGATACCCATCACTAGAGCCGACAGCGTGTACTTGTCGCGCGCGGCGCCTCGGACAATCTCGCGCACCGCCGCCGCATCATAATATTGCAGGTTCCTGCCCACAGCATACATCAGGAGCTTCTCGGTCACCGTCGCAACGTACTCGTCGGAATGTTCGAGCAGCATTTTCCGCAGCCCGGGTATCCCCTCGAATCGCGTGCCTTCGGGCAGGACGCCGGAAGCATCGATCGTCGTTCCCGCATCGCGTTCGCGCCACTTGCCCAGCGCGTCAAAGTTCTCCAGTGAGAAGCCGATGGGATCCATTCGCGCGTGGCACCCGGCACACGCGGGATTGGCGCGATGCTGGATCATGGCCTCGCGCATCGTCAGCGTCTTGCCCGGCTCCGGACCTTCGGTCTTCAGCGCTGGAACGTTGGGAGGAGGGGGAGGAGGAGGTGCGGACAGAAGATTCTCCAACACCCATTTGCCCCGCAACACTGGAGACGTGCGGGTCGCGTAAGACGTTACGGCCAGGATGCTGCCCTGGCCGAGTAGGCCTCCGCGGGGGCTGTCGGGCGGAAAGGTCACGCGCCGGAACTGGCTGCCCTGAATGTTCGGTATGCCGTAGTGCTTGGCCAGCCGCTCATTGACGAACGTATAGTTTGCAGTCAACAGATCCAGCACACTGCGGTTATCGCGAAGAATGCTGTCAATGAAGAGTTCCGTTTCGCGGCGGAAGGCCGTGCGAAGAGTTTCATCGAAGTCGGGGAATAGCAGTTCGTCCGGAACTTTCGAATCGATGTCGCGGAGGTACAGCCACTGCGCGGCGAAGTTCGTAACCATTGACTCTGAGCGTGGATCGGCGAGCATCCGCCTGACCTGTTGCTCGAGCGTCGCGGGAGTGTTGAGGCGCCCCGCGATCGCTACATCCAGGAGTTCATCATCGGGAATGCTGCTCCAGAGGAAGAACGACAGCCTCGAAGCGAGTTCGAGGTCCGTGATGCGATAGGTTGATCCCGGCGCAGCATTCGACGGCTGGCTTTCAATGCGGAAGAGAAACTGAGGGCTGACAAGAACACGTTCAAGCGCACGCTCAATACCTTCATCGAAACCGCCCTCCGCCCTGCCTGCCGTATAAAAGGGGATCAGGCGATCGACATCGGCGTTCACTGAAGGACGCCGATAAGCACGGCGCGTCAGAGTCTGCAGAATCCGGCGTGCGCACGCTATTTCGACGCTGTTGGCGGCTCCGTTTTCAGGATGGCAGACAAACAAACGTGTGCGGCTCGGTGTGTCGCCCGAACCTCTAACCTCATAAGGCCCGCTGACGGTAACGCTCACAAGTGCCGGGCCCGAACCTCGGCTTCTCAAACGCGGCCGAAGAGTTTCTTCACCTGCGGCGTGGCCGGTTTCAATGAAGGTGACGCCGATGAGCCGCTCCCCCGCCTTGATGGGAACGCGAAAGTCCATCGGGCGCGCTCCGCCACGAGCGCCACGGCCACCGCCTCTCCCCCCTGCGCCGCCCGCCGCGCCAAGGGGAATCACTTCCAGGCGCTCGCCGTCCACACTGATTTCGATTTCGTTAGGATCACGCGCCGTCCCGGCTACATCGATGGAAATCTCGTACTCGCCATCGACAGGGAAGTAGCTGCGAATCGCCAGTCCTCCGCGCGTTCCGAAAGGCAGTTCTTCGACGCGGGCGTCCTGCAATTGTTCGGGGTGCAGCTTATGGATATTTACCATGAGCGGCATTTCCGGATCGCCGACTGCGAGACGGCTGACCTTGCGCGCAGCATCGAGATATCGCTCCATGATGCTGGGCGAAACGAAGAGCAGATCGGCGATGTTGTCGAAACCGCTGCTGATGTTGTCTGCCGGAAGCAGGACGGAGTAGTCCATCTCCTGTGGGAGTGCGCCAATGCCAAGCAGGTCTCTTACCGCGTTCTGGTATTCGGTTCGGCTCAAACGGTGGAAAGGAGGGACCGTACCGGGATTTGGCTTCGCGGCGGCTGCGCGGTCGAGCTCGGTTTCAAGGTAGGTGGCTGCGGAGTCGTAGGTTGCTGTGTCGGGGCGCGGCGATCCCGCCGGAGGCATCGAAAACGAGCGCAGCTTGCGAACAACTTTCTCCCAGACTTCAGGTTTGGAACTGACGCGGGAAAGCTCACCGGGATCGAGAACAAGCCCCGCCGTCTTCAGCCGTTCGTTGTGACAGGTGACGCAGTATTGCTGAAGCATGGCAGCGGGGGGCATGGGTTTCTGGGTTTGCGCGTAGACGGTGAGACCCGCGATTCCGAGTGATAAGGCTGAAAGTATGGTGATAAGTCGTCTCATTTGTCGAAATCCCTCACCCGCCCTTTCGGGGCTTGTCCTTCTCCCCCCGGGAGAAGGTGGCCCGAAGGGCCGGATGAGGGAAGCTTCGGGTTGACCCCGCCTCATTTCAGCTAGCGAAAAGCTCTTCGCGAATATACTATTCGCCCAGCGAGGAACCCATGAAAAACGTCAACTTACTGGGGTTTTCGAGCCTGCTTCTTGCGGCAGTGATCACCACCTTCGGCGCTGCAGGCGACGTCCGCCTGATCGACGCCGTCAAGAAGTCTGACGTCCGCACGGCGAAGTCTCTCCTTGCCTCCAAAGTTGACGTCAATGCCGCTGACGTTGAGGGTTCAACTGCCCTCCACTGGGCCGCCCAGCGCGACAACGTCGAACTCGTCGATCTTCTCCTCGCCGCCGGCGCCAACCCCAAAGCTGCCACTCGCTACAAGATCACGCCGATGTATTTCGCCGCGATGAACGGAAGCGCAGCCGTTATCGAGCGTCTCCTCAAGGCCGGCGTCGATGCCAACAGCACCGCCGAAGAAGGCGAGACCGCCCTGATGACCGCTTCGCTCACTGGTAAGCCCGACGCCGTCAAGATGCTTTTGGACCACGGCGCGGATGTTCATCTCAAAGATCCTCTCAAAGGTCAGACCGCCTTGATGCTTGCCGCATCTGAAGGAAACGCGGCTACTGTCGAGTTACTCCTCACAGCCGGCGCCGAGATCAACGGGAAATCCAAAGGCGGATTCACGCCATTTCTCTTTGCGGTCCGGGAAGGACACCTCGACGTCGCAAAAATTCTCCTGAATCGCGGCGCCAACGTGAATGACGTCGCGCCTGATGGCACCAGCGCTTTGAACATGGCAATCGTGAATGCGTACTTCGAGTTGGCGTCAACATTGCTGGATCACGGCGCAGATCCGAACGCTTCCGACCCACGAGGCTCAGCGCTGCACACACTGGCCTGGCTGCGGAAACCCGGCGCCGATGGCGCAGCCGGTGTTGGAAACACCCCGCACGGACCGCCTGTTCCCACCGGCAATGTGACCGCGCTGGAGCTTGCCGAGAAGCTTTTGAAGAATGGCGCGAATCCGAACGCCCGCATCCAATGGCAGGACAAGAAATTCGATAAGGAAGGCGGCACGATGAAGAATCCGCCGCTGATCCAGCTAGGCCGTCACTACTTGACGTACATCGGGGCCACACCGTTCTATGTTGCGGCGCACAACGGCGATGCGTCTTACATGAAGCTGCTCGCGGCGCATGGAGCCGATGCGAAGATGCCGAATGCACTCGGTGTCACTCCGCTCATTGCGGCGTCCGGTCTCGATTACTGGGAAGGCGAGGCGCCCGGCCCATTCACCGGCTGCAGCGAAGCGGAGCGGATTGAAGCCGTGAAGCTTGCACTCGAACTCGGCAACGACATCAACGCCCACGCCGATTTCGGCGATTACAAGATGGAGGGTGATCCTCAGTACCTGCTCCTTTATTACCCGCTCAATATGAATGAACTGATTGATAAGGTCCTCGGTGATCCGCGCTGGTCGGGCGTTACGGCGCTTCATGCGTCTGTCGTTTCGGGCCAGCCAGGAATTGTGAAGTTCCTCATCGACCGCGGCGCTGACGTGAACGCGCAGACCAAGCTAGGATGGACTCCGCTGGCAATGGCGCAGGGGATTTTCTTCGCCAACGCCAGGAAGGATTACCCGGCCGCTTCAGAAGTGCTTCGGGCTGCAGGCGCTAAATAGTCTGAGTAAATCCTGACCTCATGCAACTTGCTCTGAACCGGATCCTGTGGGTTCTTGCGCTCGTATCGGCCCTGCTGGTCTTCGGCACGCTCAGCTTTCACTGGATTGAAGGATGGACGTACTTCGAAGGCTTCTACATGACGCTGATGACGCTGACGACCGTCGGTTACGGCGAGGTGCACCCTCTATCGCTGCCGGGCAGGCTCATCGCATCTGCGCTGATGCTGGGCGGTGTTGCGACTGTATTCATCTCAATCGGCATACTTGTTGATGTCGTCATCAAGCTCGAGCTGGCCGATACGTTTGGCCGTAAGCGGAGACAGCATATGATCGAGAAACTGAGCGACCATTACATCGTTTGCGGCGCGGGCCGCGTCGGCCGGAGCGTGATTCGCGAACTTCGCCGTAGCGGCGCAGCGGTGCTCCTGATTGACAGCAGCGCCGACCGGGCGCAGTGGGGCATTCAGGATGGCATCCCTACGCTGGTGGCGGACGCAACAAAGGATGAAACGCTGCAGCGCGCGCGTGTCGGGCATGCCAAAGGTCTCGTCGCTGCCATCGCCAGCGATGCGGAGAACGTCTACGTCGCGCTTTCGGCGCGCGTGCTCAACCCGAACCTGATTATTTCGGCGCGCGCAACAGACGAACAAGCCGAGGAAAAGCTGAAACGTGCCGGGGCGACAACAGTGTTCACGCCGTATACGTTCATCGGTCACCGGCTGGCCCAGTCGATGTTGCGCCCACACGTATTGAGTTTCCTCGACGTTGCTTCCGCATTTTCCGGCGGCGGCGACCTTCAAATTGAAACCGATCAGCTTCACATCGCGAAAGATAGCCCGCTGTGCAACCGAACGCTGGAAGAAGCACGTGTCCGGCAGACCTATGGCTTGATCGTTTTGGCGCTCAAGAAAGCGGACGGCGGAATGCTATTCAACCCTGAAGGGACAACAAAGGTCGAAAGCGGAGACGTGCTGATCGCCATGGGCCGCCGCGCCGAACTCCAGCGAATCGAAGAAGCCGCACGCTCGCGCGGCTGACCAATCGCCCCGCCTGGCTAGGAGGGGTGGCGCGAAGCGCCGGGGTGGTTGTTCAAAGAATTGGTCGGAACCACCACCCCGTCCGCGGCCTAAGGAAGCTACCGCAACTTTTTCTGGACGCCGCGGCCACCCCTCCTGGCCAGGAGGGGTGATGGCCCGCGTGCTATTCTGTCGCTTGCTCGTCACGGATTCGCTGATGGTCCTTCTTTTCGTGTGGTATTTGCTGGCATCTCGCACTCTGCTCCTCAAGACCTTCCGATAGGGTCTGCCGCCAGACGCAGATTCTTCGTGAACCAAACCGCAGCGTTCACCGTATATATGGGAGTAGAAGTGTACCCGGCAGTCTAAGGGAGGCCACAATGAACAATGCCAAGAACGATCCCACGCCCACATACCGGAGATTTCTCTGGTGGTGCTCGGGCGTGGTTCCTGAAGTACTGAGCCAATATCCGACGGAGAGGGCAAAGTATGAAGGTATCGGCGGAGCCGTTCTCACGACAGGGGTGCTCGCGTTTTTCTCCGGCTTTTATGCGATCTATTCAACCCTGGCGAGTGGATCTTACGCTGTCCTCACATCCGTAGGTTTCGGACTCCTGTGGGGCCTCGCAATCTTTAACCTGGATCGGTACATTGTTGCCTCACTGCGAAAGCCGACCGATCCCGAAGTGAAATGGCGGCGGCGATTGCGCGAGACGTGGCTGCCTGCGCTGCCTCGCATCGGGCTTGCTGTCCTGATCGGCATCACGCTTTCGAAGCCCCTCGAACTCCGGCTCTTTCAAAACGCGATTGCAGGCCAGGCCGCCATCAACCAGGAGCAATCCGTAAACACGAAACGCGACGGCCTTATTCAAAGTAGTTCGCTGAACGCGCTCGATGCCGATCTCAAACAGATCCACGAAACGCTTGCTTCGAATGAGGCTCGCGCTCAAGCGCTTCAGGACGAGTTTCTCCGGGAGGCCGATGGCACCGGAGGGAGCCGCCGTTACGGATACAGCGAGGTTGCGCGGGTGAAGGAAACGTCGGCCGCGGAGGCTCGCAAGGAAGTGGCTGCACTTCAGCAACGGTTACAGCAGGTTCAGGCAGAGCGGGGCCAGGTTGATGCACAGATCAACCAGCAAGTCGCTGCCTATCGGGCCGGTCTAAGCGATGACTTCCTCACAAAGATGCGTGCGCTGTCGGATCTGTCTGCGAGTTCGAACGCCGTCTGGTGGATCAGTACGTTTGTGGTTCTCCTGATTGTGGGCGTGGAAATTACGCCGGTCATCGTGAAGCTGCTTTCTCCGATCGGTCCTTACGACGTGAAGCTGGATGCCATGAACAATGTCGAGAACAACGAAGCTCTTCTCAAGCGCGATACCACGAACCGGATTCTCATCAATCACTACAGTAATATCGAAACTGCGGAGCGGCAGAGCGATGAGGCATGGCTGGACGCGCACACCGTTCTGGGAGGAGAGGAAATCCGCCGGAAAGTCAGTCAGTGGAAAGATGCGAAAGCCGCAGGATCTCCAGCAACTGTTCAGCAGCTTCTCGATGAAGTGAGAACAGAAGTTCTAACCGAAAGAACAGCATTTTAAGAATTAGGTACGGCCCTACGGGTCCGCCCTTCTCCCTCCGGGAGAAGGTGGCCCGAAGGGCCGGATGAGGGATCCAGTCGGACGCCCCTATTGCGACGCCTTCTCGGGCGCCGGAGGTGTCCGCCGAAACAGTTCCGGACGCTCGAGCAGCTTTTCGTAGCGCACGATGTCCTCGTTGTTTTCCGGACAGATGAATTCGCGTACGCGAGTACCTTCACGCAGCATGAGCGTCGTGGAGCTCGTGAAAGGCTTGGTGAATACCTTCGGATCGTCGATGGTGGCTTCGTAGTTGATCGTGTCCTTGTCTACGCGCGTATACCTTTCGGTAATGTGCAGCGCATCGGAGTGGAAAATTCCTCCCGCAAGAACCCATCCCTTGTCGTTGAATCCGACGACGTCGACAACCAACGTGTCTCCGTCCCAATGCCCAACCGAGTTGCCCATGAATGAAGGTTCCAGATCCTCGGGATGTTTGGCGTTTAGAGGAATCACTCGAAAGACCGTGAAATATTCATAGAGGATGATGATCTGTTCGGGAGTCTGCACAATTTGGATCGGGAATAATCCCACCGCATTCAGCCTTGGCCCCGGCCCTGGGAGGCAGCGTCCGGCCGGATCGTCGATCGATCGCAGGTTCGCATGTTCCTGAGCTTTTTCCTTAGCCCACGGCTGAAACGGAATGGGATCTTTGCGTACTTGAGCCGCAGGAAATACGGACTGCGTTTCCGGAGTGGCAACCCCTGGCTGATCTCCCGGCACTTGAAAGTCCCACGCGCCACGACGAGAGCTGCCGCCCTGATAGACGCCGGTCAGATCCGGTTTGCCATCGGCGGTGCGAGGAATCGCGCTGGCAGG
>Ga0070675_100001918_pt1 | contig 15378 bp, 12 predicted proteins | sample KBSM43metaG_FD_65343 | JGI IMG/M metagenome (GOLD analysis project Ga0070675, IMG submission 65343) | Miscanthus rhizosphere microbial communities from Kellogg Biological Station, Michigan, USA - KBS M4-3 metaG | ecosystem: Host-associated > Plants > Roots > Rhizosphere > Soil ...
TCAACAGCCAGCCGCCGCGTACCCAGCCTTCACTCATGGCGATGCGGTAGTCCACTGTCACTCCCCGCTGCTCCACGTCGCGCTGTTGCGCAGAAATCTGAATCCGCTCGTCCGACGGCAGCAGCGCGTTGACGAGATACACACTCGACGCCGCGACATGCGTGTTGAGGTAGACCAGCGCGTGGCGGCCGGTGCTGGCCGACGCGGGCGCGGTCGCTCGTAGCCGGATCGTTCCAAGGCCAAGTCCCATAGCACGTCGATCCGGGAACGTGCAGGAGACGAGCGTGACCGGCAGCGGACGGCTATCGACTGAGAGTCGAATCGCGTCGATCACCCGTCGCGCGTACTCGTCGCCTTCGGCGTTGTTGATCTGACCGTCACGGTTGGCATCGACCATCGCGAAGATCTGTTCAGCGATGCTCGTACCGGCGGTCAGGTCGATCTCCAGATCGATCCGACCCTGGCTGACGCCGATTCGGGTCGCTTGCAGATACTCGTCGAGCCGATGCGCACCGGCCGGCGCGGCGGCCCACAACCAGCCGATCACGACAGACGACCAGACGAGGTGACGTGTGCTCATCGCCCGACGTGCTTCGCGCCGTAGTCGTTAGTCGGATCCCGATAGATCGTATGGATGTGATCGAGATCGCCCTGCTGCGGCGCGTACTCGATGACCACCGTCGGTCCCTGGATGCGGTAATACGCGAGCCCGCCATTCTTCGTGTCGCCGCTCCAGGCGAAGTAGGTCTTCGGCAGGTTGGCCTTCAATTCCGCCATCTTGGCGACCGCCGCCTCGTCGTTGAGGATCCCGACCCACTCGTGCGCGATATCGAGCAGCATCGTCTGCTGGCTGGCGGTCAGTGCCGACGCCAGGATCCCTTCGGGCTGGATAGTCTTTCCGTCCTGACCGGGCCCGAGCACCAGATCGCTGACCCGGTAGTTGAGGATCGCCTGCTTCAGTTGCGCGGCATCGAGCGCGTTGATGAGCGCAAACGCCTTGTCGTTCTCGTCGCCGAGCGGACGGATCGTCTGCCCATCCAACATGTATCTGGCCGGCTGCGCCGCCGGCAGGCTTGGCGTCAGCACATTATTCGCGCCGACGAGGGTGACGTTGATCGCGAGATGATGCCCGCCGAATTGAATCAGCCACGGGGCCGTCGCCGATGGCGCACCCAGCAGGGCGATGTAGTACTCATCCCGCCCGAACTGGACGCCACCACCGCGCCCACCCGTCCGTCCACCGCGGGAGTTCTTGAGCGCCTCGTCGCCGTTCATGATGTCGAGGACTTTCTTGTAGCCCTCTCGACTGAGCATCGCCGACACCAGCGCCATCGCTGCATCGCGCTGCGGCGGTGTCAGGTCCCCGAGTCGCAGACCCTTTCGCTGGAACATCGGCCCCGGAAGATTGGACCAGCCGGTGCGCTGTGGACTGTTGAAGGCGAACGTGGCCGCCGTCCGCTGCGCATCGTTGAGTGAGGCCAGGAAGGCGTTCGCGGCCGCAACCACCCGCGGCGTCGCGCCTACTGAGGACGAGGCCGGGGCGGGGGCGCGTTGCATCGCCCAGGCTGCTGCGACCGGAATGATCAGTGCGAGCGAGAGGGTGCGAAGGATCTTCATAGGCGTACCTTAACCCTAAGATTGGCGGAGCGCCTCGACTGGCTCGACACGTGCGGCGCGTCGCGCGGGCAGATACGCTGCGAGCAGGCCCACGCCAATCATCGCCAGCGCGGCGACGGTCACCGGTACCGACGCTTCAACGGTCAGGCTTTGCACCAGCCGCGCGAGAACTCGGGGACTCCACACCGCAATCGGCGCGCCAATTACGAGACCGCCGACAACCAGACCCAGCGCGGTCTTCAACACCATCGATATGATCTGGCTGCGCGTGGCCCCCAGCGCCATGCGCACGCCAATCTCATTCGTGCGCCGCGAAACCGTATAGGCCAGGAGTCCGTACAATCCGATCGCTGCCAGCAGCGCGCCGACCGCACCGAATATCGTGGAGAGCAACGTGATCAGCCGCTCGACCACGATCGACGCGTCAATCTGCTCGGTCAGCGTTGTCACCTTGCCGACGGTGACGTTGGGGACAACCTCATTCACGGCGCGGCGGACCTCGGCGACGACCGACGAGGGTGCGACATCGGTGCGCAGCGCGAATTGCGAGCCGCTACCACGCGCCTCCTGGAAGGCGTTCATGTAGGCGATGCGTGCCGCCGCTTCGTAGAGGTTGAGATACTTCGTATCGGCGGCGACGCCGATGATCTCGTACGACCGATCCTGCCCCTCGAATCGGAAACGGCGGCCGAGCGGACTCTTCGTTCCGAAGTAGTGCCGCGCCATGGCCTGATTCACGATCGCCACCGGCGCACGGCCTTCGTCGTCAAACGCGAAGTCCCGCCCCGCGAGCAGCGGCGTGCCGAACGTGGCGAAGTACTTCGGCGCGACCCAGTTGAGCGAGATGTAGCGCCGATCCTCGGCGCGTTCCGTCACACCGTCCACGTTGACGAAGCGGGTCCCGCCGGCGCCGGAGACGGGCGTGGTGCCGCTCAACGTCGCCGCACTCACACCAGGAATCGCCTGCAGCCTGCTCAACAGATCGCGATAACGGTTCGACAGCTGGAGACGCTCATATCCGCTTCGAGACGGGTCGAGCGTGACGAGCAGAACGGAATGACGGTCGAATCCGAGATTCAGATTGCGCAGGTTCGACAGGTGACTGACCAGCACCCCTGCGGTGCTCAGCATGATCACCGACAGCGCGACCTGCGAGACGACCAGCAGACGACCGGCCAGACGACTCGACCTGCGCTCGCCGATCGTGCCACCATCGCGCAGCGTCGAGATCTGCGCCGAGGCAAACGCGTTCCACGCGGGCACCATCCCAAAGAGCACTCCCGTGACCACAGCAACGCCCGCCGTGAACAGCAGCACGCGCACGTCCGGCTGCACATCGAGGTAGAGCTGCTCGGGTAGCCCGCTCATCGGACGACCCGAGAGCAGGATTCGCACCAGCGTCGTCGCACCTGCGTAAGCGAGCGCGATGCCGATGAGCGCGCCGCCCCCTGACAGCAGCAATGATTCAGCGAAGACCTGACGCCACAGGCGCCATCGGCTCGCACCCAGTGCCACGCGCAGCGACATCTCGCGCGCACGCGCCGCGCCGCGGGCCAGCAGCAGGCTGGCGATATTGACGCAAGCCAGCAGCAGAAGCACCGCAACCATCGCCATCAGCGCGAGCAGGGGCCGGCTCAGACTCTCTCGCAGAATGGAGGTGCCGGCGCCTGCCGGTTCGACGTCGAGCCGCGCTTTCAGCCACTCGGGGTTGTTGTTGAAGATGCGAGACATGTCCTCGATGCGGGGTCTGTCGAGCACGCGCATCTCCGCCGTCGCCTGCTCGATGGTCACACCAGGCTTCAGACGCGCCATCACCGCGAGAAACATCCGGCCGCTCTGACGCTGGCTGGGCCGCGCGATCATCGTTTCCACCGCCGTCGGCAGCCACAGATCGGTACGAGTCCCGACCTCGATTCCCGTAAACCGTCTCGCCGCGACGCCGACCACGGTGACCGGCACGTTGTTGACGGTGATCTGCCGGCCGATGATCCCCGGATCCGCCGCGAAGCGGGTGCTCCAATACGACCAGCTGAGCACCGCGACCGCGGCATCGCTGCCGAGGCGATCGTCCTGTGTCCGGAGCAGACGGCCGAGTGCGGGCTCGACTCCCAACGCGGGGAAGAAGTTCCCGGTGACGTACCAGCCGGAGACTGGTTCCGGATCCGATCCCTCCCGACTCAGAGAGAGGCGAGCCGGTGCACCGCCGATGACGTCGGAGAACACCGTGTTCCCATCGCGCATGCGCTCGTAGTGCACGTACGGGAAGCCATTCATGCGCGGATCGCCCGGATACACGCTCATGAACTGCACGAGCTGTTGCGGCTCCCGCACGGGCAGCGGCCGGAGCATCAGCGTATTGATCAGGCTGAAGATCGCGGTGTTGGCGCCGATGCCGAGCGCCAGCGACACGACGGCAACCGTCGTGAACCAGCGCTCTTTGGCGAGCAGGCGGAGGGCGAAGCGGAGATCCTGAATCACCGAGTCAATACCGAACGGCCGGTCCGAAAGGACCGGCCCTAGCGCGCGCGGTTGACGGCGACGCCGCGCAGATACACCGCCGAGATCTTGCGCGTGTTGGTGATGTCGTCGAGCGGGTTGGCGTCGAGGACGAGCAGGTCGGCGCTCTTCCCGGCCTCGATCGTGCCGCTGTCGCTCATGCGCAGGAACTCGGCGCCGTTCTTCGTCGCCGCGATGATGACCTGCGCCGGCGTCATTCCGGCGGCCACCATGTCGGCCATCTCGGCATGCGGCGCCCACGGCGTGTTGCCGTCAGAGCCAAGCGCGACCTTCACTCCCGCGGCGCTCATCTTCGCCAGGTTGCGTGCCTGAATACCGAACTGCATCTGCGCATCGGGCCGATCGGTGTTGCCGGCCTCCAGCTTCTGCAGCTCCGCCGGCTCGAGGCTCCCTTTCAGCCAGCTCAGATCCGTCTTCACACCGCGATCGGGAAGATTCGGCACCAGCACGAACGCCGGCCGCGTCTTCACCATCGACAGGAACTCTTCGTCGATGTCGCGATCGCGCACGCCGTGCGCGAAGGCATCGATGCCGGCCTTCCACAGCCCCTTCGCATCCTCGAGCGTGAAGAGATGCGCGGTGGCGCGGAGCTTGTTCTTGTGTGCCTCGTCGATGACGGCGCCATAGAGGTCGGGCGTGAGCTTCTTGTACTTCCCGTCGCGGTCGTCCACCCAGATCTTGATGATGTCCACTTTGCGAGCGGCCTGCTCCTGCACGGCCTTGCGCCCCTCGGCCGCCGTCGTGATCCAGTACGGCGCCATCGTCCGGCCCGGCTCAGGAGCGGTGATGCCGCGTCCGGCGCTGAAGAAGCGCGCGGCTCCGGGGATCGGCATCACCTTAATCTCGAACGGCGCGGCTTCAGTGTCCTGTCCGAGGCTCATCGCCGCGCTCACGCCGTAGTAGGCGCGCCGAGTCAGGTCCTGTGTCAGTGCGTCGCGCGTCTGGCTGGTGTGGACGTGGGTGTCCACGATGGTCGGCATGACGGTCTTGCCAGCAAGGCTCACGCGATTCGCGCCGGCAGGCGCCTTCACGTCCGCGGCACGGCCGACCTGCGCGATCTTGCCAGCGTTGACGACGATGGTCGCGTTGTCGATCACGCGTCCGTCGCCGACGATCACGCGCGCGCCCTCGAAGATGGTGACGGCCCCTTGCGCAAGCCCGACCAATGACAGCGCAGCCGCCAGAACAAGTGCTCCGATCACTCTCTTCATAAAAACTCCCGGCGAGTCCGATTACCCCGCCCTGCAAAGGGCCCTCATTGTGGCACGACGGTCGTGGATGACAACCCTTACCTCGCCGTATCGTTGACAGCGTCCCACCGAGCTACGAGAATCCGGACACATGGGACCGAAGTGCCTCGGCATCCTCGTGGGCGGGGGGCCGGCCCCGGGCATCAATGGCGTCATCTCTGCCGCAACCATCGAGGCGCTCAACGAGGGGTTCGATGTCATCGGCATCCGCGATGGATTCAAGCACCTCGTCCGCCGCGATCTCTCCGGCCTGCGGCCGCTCGCAATCGACGACGTCTCGCGTATTCATCTGCTCGGCGGATCGATTCTCGGAACGTCGCGTGAGAACCCGACGAAGTCTCCGGAAGCGACTCGGACCGTGGTCGAGGTGTTGCGGCAGGCGGGCGTCACTCACCTCGTAACGATCGGCGGAGACGACACGGCGCTCTCATCGCGCTACCTCAGCGAGCATTCGGGCGGCGCGATCTGCACCGTGCACGTCCCGAAGACAATCGACAACGATCTGCCGCTTCCACCGCACGTGCCGACATTCGGCTTTCAGACAGCGCGGCACGTCGGCGTCGAGCTCGTTCGAAACCTGATGGAGGACGCGCGATCCACGCGACGCTGGTACGTCGTCGTCGCGATGGGGCGCAAGGCGGGGCATCTCGCGCTCGGCATCGGCAAGGCGGCCGGCGCCACTCTTACGGTTGTCGCCGAGGAATGTCCCTCGCCGTACGTTTCCTTTGCCACGATCTGCGACATCGTCGAGGGCGCGATCATCAAGCGGCGCGCGACAGGCCGGCACTTCGGTGTCGCAGTGCTCGCAGAGGGCCTCATCGACAAGCTCGATCCGGCCGAACTCGTCGAACTGGAGGACATCGAGCGCGACGAGCATGGACACGTGCGGTTCGCCGAAGTCGATCTCGCTCGAAAGGTCAAGGCCGAGGTGCAAGGGCGTCTCAGCGAGCGAGGCCTGCGCGTCACGATCACGGACAAGAACGTCGGTTACGAGCTCCGATGCGCAGACCCGATTCCTTTCGACGCGGAGTACTGCCGCGACCTTGGTTACAGCGCGGTGCGGTTCTTGCTCAACGGCGGCAGCGGGGCCATGGTCACGATCCAAGGCGGGCGTTTCGTGCCAATTCCGTTCGATGATCTCGTGGAACCAGAGAGCGGCAAAACGAAGGTTCGCCTCGTCGACGTCGCGAGCGAAGGGTTCCGAGTCGCCCGCGCGTACATGATCCGGCTTGAAGCCGAGGATTTCGCGCACTCCGCCTGGGTGGACCGGCTTGCGGACGCGGCGCATCTGACGCCTGGTGAGTTCAGGCGGCGCTTCGAGTACCTCGGTTCGATGACGGCGTAAAGGCATCCGCCATGCCCATCAAGCGCATTGGCATCGTCGTCGGCGGCGGGCCCGCTCCTGGTACGAACGGCGTCATCGGTGCTGTGGCCCTCGAAGCGATCAAGGTCGGATGCGTGCCCATCGGCTTCCACGACGGCTTCGATTGGCTCGCCCAGCGCTACACCGACGAACAGCATGAGCTCACGATCGACGAGGTGTCGCGCGTTCACCTCGATGGGGGCGTGCTCCTCGGCTCATCGCGACGGGATGTGACGCGCGACTCGGAAAGCCTGGAGAACACGATCGCAGCGCTTGCCAAGCTCAAGATCGACGCACTCGTCTGCATTGGCGGCGACGACATGGTGCGCAGCGCCGTCGCCCTCGAGCGCAGCGGCGCCGTGAAGGTCGTACAAGTGCCGAAGAGCATCGACAACGATTTGTGGCTGCCGCTGCCGCTGTCGACGCTCGGCTACGAAACTGCGCGTCATGTCGGCGTCGGCATCGTGAAGAGCCTTATGGAGGATGCAAAAACGACCGGCCGCTGGTACCTCGGCGTGACGATGGGCCGGCCGACCGGTCATTTGACGCTGGGCATCGGCAAGGCCGCGAGCGCGACCTGCACCATCATCCCTGAGGAGTTCCAGGCCGCGATGATCTCACTCTCCGAGATCACGGACATCGTCGAGGGAAGCATCATCAAGCGGCGAGCGATGGGCAAGTCGTACGGCGTCGCGCTGCTGTCGGAAGCGCTCGTCGAGCGGTTCAGCCCACGCGAAGTGGCGGAGCTCCAGGACGTCGACCGCGACGCACAGGGAAACATCCGCGTGACGGAAATCGACCTCGGACGAAAGGTCAAGAACGAAGTGCAGATGCGGCTCGAGGAACGCGGCATCAAGGTGACGATCGTGGACAAGACGATCGGGTACGAGCTGCGATGCGCGCCGCCGATTCCCTTCGATGCCGAGTACGCGCGCGATCTGGGATATGCCGCCGTCGTCTACCTTCTCAAGGGTGGATCGGGCGCGCTCGTGACGATTCAGGGAGGCGAGTTCACGCCGATCCCGTTTGCGGATGCGCTCGATTCAAGCGGCGCGGGCCGGCGTCGTGCTGTGGACGTGACGACCGAGAGCTATCAGGTCGCGCGAAAGTACATGGTGCGTCTCGGACCTCGCGACTTCAGCGACGCGGCGTGGGTCACCGCGCTCGCTCGCGCCGCCGGCCTCGGCGAAGACGACTTCCGCGCCAGGTTCGAACGATTCGCACACGCCTGACATGAAGGTTTGTTCGGAGCGTATCGAAGCTACCAGGCCGGGTTGCCGCCTTTGTGCGCCCACTCAGCGCGTCCTTCGTTGTAGATACGACGCTTCGTGAACAGCCATTGCCCGTTCACCTTGATGAGCTCGTCTTCGTAGTGGCCGTAGCCATCGAACACGCCGCGCCGTTCCGGATTGTTATTGCTGTAGTGGAACCAATAGGCGCGCCCGACCGCCTTGTTTCCGTTGACCTTGATGACGATGTTCGAAATATTGTGGCGGCCGGACGCCGGGCGCAGCCCGTTTTCAGTCGTCCGTGAGTTCGGCATCTTCTCGATGACATCACGGATCGCCTTGCGTCCCTTGATCTCGCCGGAGCCGACGTCGAGGATGCCGTCCTCGGTGAACGTCGTCACGTAGAGGTCGGGATCACCGAAGTCCATGGCGAACAGATACCGCGCCTGCAGATCCTCGATCGCCGCGCGATCCTCGGCGTAGCTCGTGCCAGCGGCCTTTGAAGTGATAGACGTCACGGCCAGCGTCACCAACACGGCAGCTGCAGCACTCGCCAACGGGATGGTCACCTTACGCATGTCCTACTCCTTTGACCTCGCCTTTGCCTTTTGCCCTTTGCCCTTTGACCTTCGAGCTACATCATCACGCGAATGATGTCCGAGCGCGTGATGATGAACGTCTTGTCCGTCTTGAAGTCGCGGACCAGCACCGCCGGATTCTCCGGCGTGATCATCGTCGCAATCGCTTCGACGGGCGTCGAGATATCCACGAACGGAAACGCCGGCTGCATAATCGTTTCGACCGGCTCCAGCTTGCAGTTCGGCTGACGGATGAACTCGTCGTAGAGGTGCGACTCGTTGAGCGACCCGATGATGCGGCCGCTCTTGGTCACGGAAATCTGCGAGAAGTCGTGCTCGCCCATGAGGCGAACGGCGTCCTCAACCGGCCTCGACGCTTCCACCGCGAAGAGCTCGGCCGACACACCCATGGCCACCATGTCGCGCGCAGTCATGCCGGTGACCTCGAAGAAGCCCTTGGCGCGCATCCACTCGTCGTTGTACATCTTGCCGACATAGCGCGACCCGTGGTCGTGGAACACCACGACGACGATCTCACCCTTCTTGAAGTGGTCGGCGAGCTGCACCACCCCGGCCATCGCCGCGCCGGCGGAGTTGCCGGCCCAGATGCCTTCCTCGCGCGCCAGCCGCCGCGTCATCAGCGCCGCGTCCTTGTCGGTGACCTTCTCGAAGTGGTCGATGATGTCGAAGTTGACGTTGCCCGGCAGGAAGTCTTCGCCGATCCCCTCGGTGACGTACGGATAGATCTCGTTCTTGTCGAAGATGCCGGTCTCTTTGTACTTCTTGAAGACCGATCCGTAGGTATCGATGCCCCACACTTTAATCGCCGGGTTGCGTTCTTTCAGATACTTGCCAATGCCGCTGACCGTGCCACCAGTGCCGACGCCGACCACCAGGTGGGCGACTTTGCCGTCGGTCTGATCCCAGATCTCCGGAGCGGTCTGCTCGTAGTGCGCTTCGGTGTTCGACGGGTTGTCGTACTGATTCGCCTTCCAGGCACCGGGAATCTCGCGCGCCAGCCGGGACGACACCGAGTAGTACGACCGCGGATCTTCGGGATCGACGTCGGTCGGACAGACGATCACCTCGGCGCCGAATGCCTTGAGCGCGTCGATTTTTTCCTTGGACTGCTTGTCGGTGGTACTGAACACGCAGCGGTAGCCCTTCACCGCCGCGACAATGGCCAGGCCCATGCCGGTATTGCCGGAGGTGCCCTCGACAATCGTGCCGCCGGGCTGTAACTTTCCCTCGCGCTCGGCGTCCTCGATCATCTTGACCGCGATACGGTCCTTGATCGAGTTGCCGGGGTTGAACGTCTCGAGCTTGACGAGCACATCGGCGTCAGTCACGTCGCGCGTGATCGCGTTGATGCGCACCATCGGCGTATAGCCGATGGCATCAAGAATGGTGTCGCAAATCTTTCGTCCGGGAGCTTGGGCCACGGGCTATCTGTACCACAGGTGTCCGCCTATAATCTCGCGCGGCGGGCTGGGCGCGCCCCGGTCAGAATAAGAGGAGCAGTCACAGGCATGACGGATTGGCAGTACGCCCAGAGCGACCCTTCGGAAGAATTCGCGAAGCTGCATCTGTTCGCGATGCAGAAGCGGCAGCCCACGGGAGACGTTGAATTCATCATCACGGTCTTCGAGTACGTCAGCCGCAATTACCTGAACATGAGGTTCTATGCGCGGGCCGACAAGCAGGTCAACCAGAAGACGGCGCCGTTCACGCCATTCGGCTGGGGGGATTCGATATTGATGGCGCTGCGCGAGTGCAAGAAGATGGTTCAGGATTACCCGTACGAACCCTAGAACACGAGCCGGGGCGCCGTCATCACGTCCGAGCACGCGCAGCCTGCTCGGCTTGCCACAGATGGCGATGCTGGTGGCGTGCGAGGATCGATAGCGCGGCAAAGATGTTGTAACGGGCGCGCGCATCAACCGGCGAGGTGATCTTCACCGCGTGAATCGGCAGCCCGTCGGCGTGGCGCACGAGCGCGATCTGTTCCGTCTGCCAGCGCTCGAACTCCGCGACGAGCTCGTCGGGGTGACGATCGCCGGAGGGCACCCACGCCGGAATCGCTTTCGTCTTGAATCCCTTGCCGGGGCCAAGGCCCTTCCACAACAGCCAGCCGACGACATCACGCCGGTATCGCGCCGGCGCCGACGCGCCGCGGCGCCGCGCCGTCTCGATTCCCGCCTGCACCAGTGGCACCATCGACGCCGACGAGAGATTGAGATGCGCCACGCACTCGCCGGGCGACCAGCGCTCGGGCGTGGGACGGCGCTTCCAGACGTCGGGCGGCACTTTGGCGCGGAGTTCGTGGAGACGCACCAGCGCCGATTCGAATTCCTGTTCGATCGCCGAAAGTTCCGCGTGCATCACTTGAATACGAAATAGACCGCACCGAGCAGGCAGCAACCCGCCCACATGAAGTTCCAGTTCACCGGCTGCCGCATGTAGAGGAGCGCGAACGGCACGAACACGCCGAGTGTAATCACTTCCTGGATGATCTTCAGCTGCGCGAGCGACAGCGTCTCGAAGCCAATTCGATTGGCCGGCACCTGCAGCAGGTACTCGAAGAGCGCGATGCCCCAACTGACAATCGCTGCGATGTACCACGGTCGATCCGACAAATTACGCAGGTGCGCGTACCACGCAAAGGTCATGAAGATGTTCGAGGCGGTGAGCAACAGGACGGTGCGAACCACGCAGGCTCCTCAGAATCGATGACGGGCGGGGCGACGTTTCCGGGACGAGTGGCGGGGCCCCTGCGGCTTCGGGCCCGATGGTCGTGGCTGCGCCGTACGCGCGGCTGGCGCCTGCGGCTTCTGCACCCCAGCGCGCCGATCGGCATTCGTTTTGGCCCGGGCCCGCTCGTCCGCCTTCCGCGCGCGAATCGCGGCAATGCGCTGCGCGATCGGAATCTCGAGCCTGACGTGGGGCTTGGCCTTGTAGTCGAAGTCGGGCAGCGTGATCCTCGGGAGGGTCCGTCCGAGCGCCCGCTCGATTCCGCGCAGATCGCCTTCCTCTTCCGGAGCCACGAGTGTGAACGCGTCGCCGGTCAGCTCGGCACGGCCAGTGCGGCCGACCCGGTGAATGTAGTCGTCGGGGACTGCCGGCACGTCGAAGTTCACGACGTGGCTGAGCGCCTCGACGTCGATGCCTCGCGCCGCGATATCGGTGGCGACGAGCACCCGATACTTTCCGGTCTTGAAGCCTCGAAGCGCCTCCATCCGCTGCGGCTGCGAGCGGTTTCCGTGAATGCGCGCCGCGGTGAACTTGTGATGCAGCAGGTGATCGGCAAGCCGGTTCGCGCGGTGCTTGGTCCGTGTGAAGACGAGCGCTTCGCGCAGCAGCCCGCGCTCGAGCAGTTGAACCAGCAGCGTTGACTTCAGGTCCTGCGACACGGGATAGACCGCCTGCGTGATGCCGGCGGCGGGCGCGGCCTGACGCTGCAGGCTGATGATCACCGGCTGCTTCAACATGTCGGCGGCCAACGCGCCAATCGGCGGCGGCATCGTCGCGCTGAAGAACAGGGTCTGCCGGCGGGCGGGAATGTGCTTGAGGATGCGGCGGATGTCCGGCAGAAACCCCATGTCGAGCATGCGGTCGGCCTCGTCCAGCACGAGGTATTCGACGCCCGCGAGCCTGGCGTACTGGGCCTTGAAATGATCCAGCAGGCGGCCCGGCGTGGCGATGATCACATCGACGCCGCTGCGGAAGGCGTGCTCCTGCGGGCCCATGCCCACACCGCCGTAGACCGCGGCGCCGGTCAGCGGCGTATGCACGGCGAGCGCGTTGAAGTCCTCGAGAATCTGCGCGGCGAGCTCGCGCGTCGGCGTCAGCACCAGCGCCCGCGTCGTACGGCGCGGCTTCTCAATCAACCGGTGCAGGATGGGCAGGAGGAAGGCTGCCGTCTTGCCGCTACCGGTCTGCGCGCAGGCGAGCACGTCGCGGCCCGACATCGCCGCAGGAATCGCCTCGGCCTGAATCGGCGTGGGTCGCACGAAGCCGAGCTCACGGATTCCTTTGAGCAGATCGGCATGAAGACTGAGCGAAGTAAAGGGCACCTTGGGATTCTAGTTCACACGCCTTCCGCGACCCGAAGACACGGAGGTCTTCAACACAGAGATCACAGAGCACACAGAGACTCGGCTGGTGGCCTCGCGCTCCGCGCGAGATCCAGTCGCTGGCCGCAGGCCAGCGCCACCAGCCCGCTGCCTGACAGCCGTGCTCAACCCTGTGGACTCTGTGGCCTCTGTGTTGAGAAACGTCGCGATCTCCGCCCCAGGCGGTCAGTGGGTCATCGCGTACATGATGGCGTTGATGCCGACGGCGTAGCCCTTTGGCGAGAACAGATAGAAATACCGCGGGTCCTCACCCTCGCGCTCCCAGGCATCCGAGATGTCGGTGTTGTGCGTCATCAGCACCATGATGTTGCCGTGACGATCGGAGATGGCGCGCAGGTGCGGCTCGGCGCTGTCGTAGCCGCGCTCCGACGTCTCGCTCGGATTGCCGCGCCACGCCTGGATTGACGGGATCTGGGGGACCTCTTTGATCTCGTACTGCATCTTCATCATCGGATGTGTCGGCGTGATGTCCTGGATCGGATACTCCGCCGGCGGCAGCACACGCGAGATCTCCGACACCCACTGCTCCCACGCGTAGGAGCCCCAGAAGTCGTCCACCCACATGAACCCGCCCTTGAGAAAGTACTCGCGCAGCGCCTCGACTTCGCTCTCGCTGAACGTCACCGTCCCGACATCCTCCATGTGGATAAATGGGCACTGGAACAGCGAATCATCGGTGAGCCGCACCGTAAGGTAGTCCGGCCGCCCGCCGTTCTCCATGCTGACGCGCGTACGGGTCAGCTCGGACAGACGGATCGAGAAGTTCAGATCGGCGTCGGGATAATCGGTGCCCCAGCCCTGACCGCCGGCTTCGGCGCGGGTGCTGGTATAGATGGCACGGCAGAAATTGAAGCCGTGGCCGAAGCTGTCAGCCTTGGGATAGCGCGGAGGATAGCGGCGGAAGCCGCCGAAGCCGCCCTGGAATCGGCCAAACTGCGCGGCGGCCACACTTGCCATGACGATGACAAGTGCGGCTGCCACGAGGACCTTGAGCTTCACGCTAGTTTCCGCGCGGTATCACCGTGAGTGACCGCGGTTTACCGTGGTGACTTCGCGAGCGAACGGTAGTACTGCTCGACGAGTTTCCGGAATTCCTCCGGGACCTCATCGGACCCGGTCAACGCGCTCGCGTTCTTGTCAGCGTCCACCTTGCGGCGCAGGCCGAACTCGAACCGCTTCAGGCTTTCCGCAACAAACTGCTGCAGACGGGCCAGCTCCTGGACGTTCTGATAGGTCCGTTCGTCTTGGAGTTGTTGCAGCGCGCGCACGATCTCATCGAGCTCGCGCGGATCGATCTTCTCGCCTTTGAGCATGCCGCGCAGGGCATTCGCGTCCTGCGAGTACTGGCGCGCTTCGCCGCGTAACTGGCGGATGTCTTCCTGCGTCAACCGGCCGCCGTTCCACCAGCCGCCCCAGGTTGCATCGCCGCCGGCATACGCACCGCCGCGATCAGCGCCGCCGGCGAAGTCGCCCACGCGTCCATCGGCGCGGCCGCCGTCGCCGCCACCTTGACCGTTCTGACCGGTCCCGCGCTGACCACCTTCACCTTGCTGACCCTGACCCTGCCCTTGTCCCTGGCCCTGACCCTGGCCTTCCTTGCCCTGTTGGCCCTGGCCATTCTGGCCCTGCTGACCCTGGCCTTGCCCCTGACCTTGCTGGCCCTTTTGGTCCTGACCATTCTGACCCTGCTGGCCTTCCTTGCCCTGCTGCCCTTCCTTGCCCTTGCCCTGCTGGTCGCGGCCGTTGGCCTGCGCGCGCTCACGCGTGCGCTCCTGCAGCGACTCGGCACCGCGCGCCAGGCGCTGCGCTTTCTCGAGCGCCTGATCGCGCTTGTCGCCCGGCTGCTGACCCTGTCCGAGTGCGGCCTGTGCTTCCTCGAGCCGCTGGCGGACCTCGTCGATGCCCTTTGAGATGTCGCCCTCCGCCGAGCTCGCCTGCTGACCCGTTCCGCGGCTCACCAGTGCCTTCGAATACTTGACCGCATCGCGCAGACGGTTGTCGCGGATCGCGCCCGCCGCTTCGGCCATCTTCCGCGACGCCGGACGCTCTTCACGGCTTGCTTCCCGTGCGCCGCGATCGAGATTGCCTTCGAGCTCACCAAGCTTGGCTTCGAGCTGATCCTTCTTCTCGTTGATGCCGCGCGCCTGCTGCTGCCGCTCGGCGCCGCCGGCGGGTAGCTTCTTCACCGCATCGGCGATCTCCTGCTGCTGCCGGGCGATCTCGTCGGCCTGCCGCTTGGCGTCTTCGATGTCGCGCTCGGCGCGCTGCGTCAGCGAACGCTGCAGCTTCTTCTCGGTCTCGCGCAACCGCTCGAGCGCGGCCTGGGCCTGCGCTGACGCGTTCGCACCACCGCCCGCGGCCGCCTTCCGCGCGGCATCCGCTGCCTCGCGCATCTGTCGCGCCGACTCGGCCAACTCCGGACGCTGCTCTTCGCGCGCCAGACGCTCGAGCCGCCGCGCCGCTTCCTCGATCTGATCAGCGAGCGCTCGCTGCTGCGCGCCGCTATTGCCGCCGCCGCTCTGCTGACCTTCGAGCGCGCGCCGCCGCTGCCGCTCGGCTTCCTGCTCCTGCCGGCGGGCGAGCTCCTTCAACTTCTCGAGCAGCTCGTCGACCTCGCGATCGGTGGCCTGCTCGGACGCCTGATTGGCGGTCTCGTAACGGCTGGCCATCTTATCGAGCTCCTGCTCGAAG
>Ga0070675_100001920_pt1 | contig 15372 bp, 14 predicted proteins | sample KBSM43metaG_FD_65343 | JGI IMG/M metagenome (GOLD analysis project Ga0070675, IMG submission 65343) | Miscanthus rhizosphere microbial communities from Kellogg Biological Station, Michigan, USA - KBS M4-3 metaG | ecosystem: Host-associated > Plants > Roots > Rhizosphere > Soil ...
TATCAAGTCGAGAAGCGGTACCGACACGCCTGGGGCCATCAGGTCTGGGTGCTGTTGAGCGTGTCGCTCGTCCGTGACGACGAAGACCGACCGCTGCACCTCATCGCGCAAGTACAGGATATCTCCGAGCGCAAGGAGTTGGACGAGCGTCTCGAGCACCTCGTCGACCATGACTATCTGACGGCATTGTTCAACGGCCGGCGCTTCGAGGAGGCATTGGCGCAGGAGGTCAAGTCGGCGGCCCGCTATGGTGGCGGCGGGGCGTTGCTGCTGCTCGATCTGGATCACTTCAAAGCGGTCAACGATCAGTTCGGCCACAAGGCGGGCGACGACCTGCTCAAGACGGTCGCCGCGGCGCTTCGGGGTCGGATCCGCGAGACGGATGTCCTGGCACGGCTCGGCGGCGACGAGTTCGGGATCATCCTGCACCAAGTCGATGCGGAACAAGCGGACGTGGCCGCGGACGGCATCGTGAGGGCGCTGCGCCGCCAGACAGCGATCCTCGCCGAACACCAGATCCCGGTCACGGCCAGCATCGGCATCGCGCTGTTCGACGGCCTCACGAACATCGAGATTCTCGCGGCGGCCGACCTCGCGATGTACGAGGCGAAGGAAGCGGGCCGCAACCGGTTCGCCCGCTATCGACCGCCGACGAATGCGTCAACGTCGACCCAATCGTCGTCGCGGCTGGCGGAGGCTGAGCGCATTCAACGCGCGCTGACGCACGATCAGCTTGAGCTGTACTGTCAGCCCATCCTTGATCTCGCGACCAACGAGGTCAGTCAGTACGAGTTGCTCGTGCGGTTGCGCACCGATGACGGCGACCTGCTCCTGCCAAACGCCTTCCTGTACGTCGCCGAACGGTTTGGCATCATTCTATCGGTCGACTCCTGGGTGGTTCAGCAAGCGGTCGCGCTGATCGCGGCGCAAGCCAGGGTTGGACGGTCGCTCACGCTTAATGTCAACATCTCGGCAAAATCCATCGACAACCCCCAGCTCGTTGCGGTCGTCGATCGAGCGCTGGCCGATGCGCGGATCGATCCCGCGCGCCTAGTCTTCGAGCTGACCGAAGCGGCTGCGATCGGCAACATCGACCGCACGAAGACGTTCATGATGGAATTGAGGAGTCGAGGCTGCCGGCTCGCGTTGGACGACTTTGGCGCTGGCTTCGGTTCCTTCTATTACCTGAAACATCTCCCCTTCGACTATTTCAAGATCGACGGCGACTTGATTCGCGGCTTCCGCGACAACACCGCCGACCAGCTCATTGTCGAAGCGATCGTCGGGATCGCCAAGGGAATGGGAAAGAACACCGTGGCGGAGTTCGTCACGGATCGGGACATGATGGATCGGCTGCGGCGCCGCGGCATCGACTACGCGCAAGGCTTCGGTGTCGGCGTGCCGCAGCCCGCCGTCGAGACCTTTCGCGACGGTGAACCCCGGTGGTTGATTCCGGCGTCCTCCTGCGCACGGCAGGATCGAGTGACGCCGTCCCGCTGCGCGATCGGGTGACCGCACGGCACCCGACGCACGGCCTTCGCACCGCCTCGAGCTGCCGCTGTGCAATCGGATACATGTGACGAACCCTCGTGATCTATAGAGTGGTTCTGCGGTCGGCTGCCCGGTGTCGAAATCCGCGTTCGAGCTCAAGCGATTAACCAGGATACGGCTACAGCTCGCATCGCTCACTGCAGCGCGGGCCTCGGAGGTCGCACGATGAGTGATCAGTTCGTCGATGATCTGTTTGCAAGACTGCAGGCTGAACGAAGCGAGACGCTCACCAGGGCCGCCACTGCCACTCAGAGCCGCGAGCGGGTGGTCGCAGCTGCATACGTCTGGTGGGATGACTTCTGTCAGGCTATCGAGCGCAAGGCTCAGGCGTGGAACGCGAAGGGCGCCACCGACGCCCATGTCACCTGCACTCGGAACGCGTCCGGCTCGATAGTGCTCTGGCACCGTAGCGTCGAAACGGAGTTGCGCCTCGCGGAGGCGCGCGTAGTGATGACGGGCCGGACCGGAGACACAAGGCCGCGCGAGTCGCCGTTCATCCAGTTCAACGAGGCGCGCGGGTCGGTCGCGGCCGTCTTGTCGTCTGACAGCACGGTGAAGTCGCCGACCGAGGCTGCGGATCATGTCCTGATGCCGATCTTTACTCGCGCGTTCAACGGCTGAGCCGCGGCGACCACATCATGAGGAGATATTGACGTGAGAAGACTCTTGATCCTGGCTCTGGGTGTCGCACTCACTGCGGCTGCATGCGGCACATCCGCATCTGACTCCGATGTCTCGCTGAATCCAAGCGCCGGCGCGACGCCCGGTGCGTCGGCGAAGCCTCAGACGTCAGCCGCGAAAACAGAGCCAGCGGGTCCCGTCTTTCGCGAAGTGACAATTCCTGCGGGGACTTCGCTGCCCTTGAGGCTGACCACCGCTGTGGCGTCGGACACCAGCCGCGTCGAGGATTCGATCAGCGCGGAGCTCACCAATCCGGTCACGATCGACGGCCGCGAGGTGCTTCCTGCGGGCGCGAAGGTCACGGGCGTCGTCGCGACGGCCGATGGCGCCGGTCGTGTCAAGGGGCGGGCGCAGGTTGCGCTTCTCTTTACCTCGGTGAGCGGCGGCGGCCAGCGATACGACATCAACACCGAGCTGTTCTCGCGTCAGGCATCTGCAACCAAGGGTGAGGATGCGACGAAGATCGGCATCGGCGCCGGTGCCGGGGCCGCAATCGGGGCGATCCTCGGGGGAAAGAAGGGCGCCGCCGAGGGTGCGGCCGTCGGCGGTGGCGCCGGTACGAGCGTCGTGCTGGCCACCAAGGGAGACGAGGTGCGTCTCGCTTCAGGCGCCGACGTCACGACACGGTTGACGGCGCCGCTGACGGTGCGCGTCCGAGTGACCAACTGACGTCGTCCTCAGGCGCTAAGGTTTGAGAACAGGCAATGCGTGGATCAATCAGCTCGTCGCGAAAGAGACGTAACGGGCATGGCAGATAGAAGGTGCAATGTGAAATTGATTGTTGCGACAACGATGGCGATGACTCTGGCGCTCACGCCGCTGCTGGCGGCCGACAACGAGCCGGGCAAGCGACTCGACGACGCGGCGGCCGTGTTCTCGGAGATCATGGCGACGCCGGATAAGGGTATTCCTCAGGAGCTCCTCGAGAACGCCCACTGCATCGTGATTGTCCCGGACCTCAAGACCGCAGCGTTTGTCGTGGGCGGGAAATACGGGAAAGGGTATCTGTCGTGTCGAAATAAGAGCGGGGCGGGTTGGTCAGCGCCTGCCACGGTCCGCATCGAGGGCGGGAGCGTGGGCTTCCAGATCGGCGGTTCTTCGACCGACTTGATCATGTTGGTCATGAGTGAACGGGGAGCGGACAAACTGCTTTCGAGCAAGTTCACATTGGGCGCGGAAGGCTCCGTCGCGGCTGGCCCCGTGGGGCGCACGGCCACCGCTCAAACGGATGCACAACTCCACGCGGACATTCTGTCCTGGTCACGATCGCAAGGGTTGTTTGCGGGCGTCGCCTTGGAAGGGGCCACGTTACGGCAGGATCTGGATGACAACGCCACGCTGTATGGCAAGAAGCTGGAAAACCGCGACATCGTGACAAAGGGAGTGCGCGCGCCGAAGGCCGCTGCGAAGCTGATGTCGCTACTGAACAAGTACTCGGTCAAGGAAGGCACGCACTAGTCGCACGCGGACCGAGGCGAGGGCGGTATGAGCAACGTCGTCAAGTCCGCCGTCGTGGCGGCGATGGTCGTGGCCGGACTGTCTGCGCCGAGGCAGGCGGCAGCGTATTCCGTGCTGGCGCACGAAGCGAACGTCGATGCGCTGTGGGACAGCACGATCGCACCAATGCTGCGGACGCGCTTTCCGGATGCGAGCCCCGAGCAGATCCAGGAGGCTCGGGGCTACGCCTACGGCGGATGCGTCATTCAGGATCTCGGCTATTACCCATTCGGGAGCCGTTTCTTCAGCAACCTGCTGCACTACGTGCGCAGCGGCGATTTCATCGATGCGCTGATTCGCGACGCACAGGATGTCGACGAGTACGCATTCGCCCTGGGCGCGCTCGGTCACTACTCGGCGGATAACGAGGGCCACCCGCTGGCCGTCAACCCCGCCGTGTCGCTGATGTACCCGAAGCTCAGAGCCAAGTTTGGAAATACGGTCACCTACGAGCAATCGCCGAAGAACCACGTGTTGGTGGAGTTCTCGTTCGACGTCGTCCAGGTCGCCTCAGGCGCGTACGCGCCTGAGGCGTATCACCGCTTCATCGGCTTCAAGGTGGCGAAGCCGCTCCTCGAACGGGCCTTCAGCGAGACATACGGGATAGAGATGAAGGAGATCTTCCTCAACGAGGATCTGGCGATCGGCACGTACCGGCACGCCGTCGCGACCACGATTCCCGGAATGACGAAGGTAGCGTGGGGCAAGAAGCGGGATGCGATCAGGAACGTCATTCCCGGAGCGCAGAAGACGACCGTCGTCTTCAACCTCCGCCGCCGGGAGTACGAGAGGGAGTTCGGCGCCGACTACGAGAAGGCGCATGGGTTCGCGCGCTTCCTCGGCTTCATGTACCGTCTGATCCCGAAGATCGGTCCGTTTCGCGCCCTCAGCTTCTCGGTGCCGCCGCCGGAGGCCGAACGACTGTTCCTGACGAGTTTCACAGCGACCCGAGAGCGCTTCAAACAGTCGCTCGATGCCGTGAGCGCCGCGAACCTGCATCTCGTCAACACCGACTTTGACACTGGAAAGCCGACGGCGCTGGGCGAGTACGCCTTGGCGGACGAGACGTACGACGACCTGCTCGGGAAGCTCGCCGATCACAAGTTCGCCAATGTGTCGGCAGACCTACAGAAGAACCTCGTGGCGCACTACGGGGATGTCCACTTGCTCCCCGCCGGTACGGACGCCGAGCGGGAGCGGTCGCTGAAGATCCGGCTGCGGCTTGGCCTGCTGTGGGCCGTGCAGAGGCCCTAAGTCGCGGGCCGCCGCCAACTGTCTTGCCGTCGATCCCCGACGGCCGAACCAGCGGCGCGAAGAGGACCTATGTTCACAGGCATCGGATTGCCTCAATTCCTCCTCATCGTGGTCATCCTCGTGATCGTGCTCATTTATACGCAGCGCCACCGATTTTGAAACTGAAACACGGTAGGAACTATTCCGAGCCGAACGGGACATTCACGCACGCCCTCTGAGCCGAATGACATGAGAAGCGCTCAAAGCGCACAGTTGTCCGGACAGCTGAGTCGGTACGCAACTTGCCTAACTTCGTCGACGAAGGCTTCCGCTCATGGGAGTCCCACGAGCACGCCGCTCTCAGGTGACCGTGGCGTCGTTCGGGCTGAGCGCACCGACGAACGCCCAACGCAGAGAGATCAAGGACACGGTAATTCGCCAGAACGGAGGAATCCCATGAGGCCCATCTCGCTTGTTGGTGTGGTGTTGATCGTGCTCGGCCTGCTGGCGCTCGTGTATCAAGGCATCAACTACACAAGTCGCGAAACGGTCATCGACATCGGCCCGCTGCATGCGACGGCGGATCGACAGAAGACACTGCCGCTTTCACCCGTGCTGGGAATTGCGGCGGTCGCCGGTGGCGTGGTGCTGCTCGTCGCCGGTGTGCGCACGAGGGCGTAGCGTCGCCTGCGCCCACAGCGGTGTGCCGGAATGGCCCGCGGTGGCGATCTGAACGGGCCATCGTCCGCTGCCGCCAGACGGTGAATGGATATGCCCGATCAGGCTAAGGAACCGCTGGAGTCCAAATCCTCGCGAAGACTGCGGATCATCGACCTGCTGCGGCCTCATTGGAAGGCGCTGACCGTCGCGCTGGTGGCCGTACTGGGCGAAACACTCACGGATATTCTCGAGCCGTGGCCCATCAAGATTGTTGTCGACAACATTCTGCAATCGAAGAAACTCCCGCCGGTGCTCGGCGGAATCGTGACCGGGCTCTTCGGCCAGAACACTAATGCAATCGTGAACTTCGCCGTCGCCGCGGTCGCACTCATTGCGATTGTCGGTGCGGTCAGCTCCTATTTCGAGAAATACCTGACGACCAGCGTCAGCCAATGGGTGGCACACGACCTGCGCAGAACTCTGTATCACCACATCCAGCGGCTGTCACTCGCCGATCACGACGCAGCGCGAACCGGCGATCTGATCACGCGGGTCACCAGTGACATCGAAGCGGTCCAGGACTTCATCAACTCCGCGCTTCTCGGAATGCTCGTCGACGTGACGACGCTGGTCGGGATGATCGGGGTGATGTTCTATCTCAACTGGCATTTCACTCTCATCGCGCTTTCGGTCGCGCCAGCACTCTTCCTGGTGGTGTACTACTACACGCGGCGCATCAAGACCGCCTCGCGCGCCGTTCGAAAACAAGAGGGCATCTTGCTCTCCGTCGTAGAGGAAGTGCTGACCTCCATCCGCGTGGTCAAGGCATTCGCCCGGGAAGACTACGAACAGCAACGATTCGAATCTGAAAGCCTGGCCAATGTGGAAGCGGGACTCCAGGCCCGAAGCATCAAGGCCAAGCTGTCGCCGCTCGTCGAGGTGATCGTTGCCATCGGGACGTGTCTCGTACTCTGGTACGGGGCGCGGCTTGCGCTCGCGGGAGAGCTCAGTGCCGGCCTGCTGATTGTCTTCTTGTTGTATCTGGGGAAGATGTACAAGCCCATGCGCGATCTCTCGAAGATGACCGACACCGTGTCCAAAGCGCTGGTCGGCTACGAGCGCATTCAGGAAGTCCTTGACGTTGAGAGCCGCGTACGCGATGTGCGCGGCGCGCGCCCGGCTCCCACGCTCAAAGGTCAGATCGAATTCAGCCACGTGAGCTTCAGTTATGGAGGGGACAAGGACGTACTCAAGGACGTCAGCTTCAAGATCGAAGCAGGACAGGTCGCGGCGATTGTCGGGCCCTCAGGCACAGGGAAGACGACGATCGTGAGCTTGATTCCACGCTTCTACGACCCGGTGTCCGGGTATGTCGGAATCGATGGGACAGACATCCGCAAGTACCGGCTGAAATCTCTGCGCGATCAGATCAGTTTTGTCTTGCAGGACACTCTTCTCTTCCGCGCCACGATTTGGGAGAACATCGCGTACGGCAAACCCAACGCCACGCCCGAAGAGATCAGGCGCGCCGCCAAACTGGCCGATGCGCATGAATTCATCGAGGAGATGCCCGACGGCTACGACACCATGGTCGGCGCGCGCGGCATAACGCTCTCCGGCGGTCAACGCCAGCGCATCGCCATTGCGCGCGCGGTCATTCGCGATACGCCGATCCTGATTCTTGACGAACCGACCGCGGGTCTGGATGCCGCCTCCGAGCAGGCCGTCATCAAAGCGCTGGACGCCTTGATGAAAGGGAGGACATCGGTCGTCATCGCCCATCATCTCGGCACGATCCGCCACGCGGACGTCATCTTCGTCATCAATGATTCCATATTGGTTGAACAAGGCACCCACGAGGCGCTGTTGGCGCTCAACGGCGTATATGCGGAAATGCACAGAATCCAGAATCCCGAGGGAATGGAGATCGCCACGGCGCGATCAGTCGCGTGATTGCGGTCTGTAGGCACAGGAAGAGATTAACGGCGATGCGACGACGTGCAACACGGTTGGGCTCCGTTCTGATGCTGGTGCTCGTGGCGCTTCCGACATCATTCACTGCACAGAAGAACGAGGAGAACAAAGCAAAGGGCGATGTTGTGGACCGGCCGGCAGTGATCTGGCGGGATCCGGGCGACATCGCTTCCTTGAATCTGTTCTATGGCGCCGGAGGAAAAGGGCATGCGCCAGACCCGAACGCCACATTCACCTTCGTCAGTGAAGACATGCAAGCAACCACACCGAAGTTCGATGTCGAAGACGAGCAGGGTATCGTGTGGAAGGTGAAACTCGGCGAGGAAGCCGAGGCGGAGACCGCGGCAACCCGCTTTCTATGGGCGGCTGGCTATTTCGTTGATGAAGACTATTACCTCGCAGAGATCAAAGTGACGGGTGTGCCGAAGTTGCACCGTGGCGAGAATCTGGTCTCACCAGACGGCACGGTCCACCGAGCGCGCCTCGAGCGCAAGCCGACAGCGGTGAAGAAGGTTGGCCTTTGGGACTGGTTCGACAATCCTTTTCTCGGCACGCGTGAACTGAACGGCTTACGAGTGATGATGTCCTTGTTGAATAACTGGGACCTGGCACAGACGAATAACTCGATCGAGGACGTGGGCGGCGATCGCATTTACCTGGTGACGGACGTGGGCGCCACGTTTGGAAGTACGGGCAACAGCATGACGCGATCCAAGAGCGTGCCCAAGGATTATGCGGACTCGGCATTTGTTGAGAAGATGACGCCAGACTTCATCGATTTCGTGCTGCACAGCCGCCCTCCCTGCTGTCGGAGGAACAGATCCGCGACGGTTTCCGCGCCGCGGGCTATACGAACGAAGACCTCGAGATCTACACGCAGGCAATGCGGAAGAGAATCGCAGAACTTGGCGCTCTCTGATCAGGTCGATGAGAGCTGACACACCAAGGCTGGAGAGCTTCATTCGTGAAACTGATCATTGAGCCCACCGACGGCGTCGGGCCGCTGCTCTCGGCCATCAAGAGCGCCAAAAAGAGCGTGGAAATTGCCATCTTCCGCTTCGATCGCACGGACATCGAGACGGCGCTGAAGACGGCAGTGGCGAGGGGCGTCAAGGTGACCGCCTTGATCGCATTTGCGAACCGCGGCGGCGAGCAACGCCTGCGCAGGCTCGAGCTGCGCTGCCTCGCCGCTGGAATCATTGTGGCTCGCACCTCTAACGACTTGAGCCGCTATCACGGCAAGTACTTCCTGATCGATCGACGTGTCCTCTGCATGCTGTCGTTCAATTTCACGCATCTGGACATCGACCACAGTCGTGGCTTCGGCATCGTCACGACACATGCAGACTGGGTACGCGACACCGCACGACTGTTCCGGGCCGACTGCACCCGGACGAAGTACGCGCCGAAGACGGAGACGTTTGTCGTCAGCCCTGCGAACTCCAGGAAGGTGCTCGAGACGTTTCTGAATCGGGCGAAGACGCAATTGCTGATCTACGATCCCAAAATCTCGGACAAGGCGATGCTTCGTATCCTTCAAGGGAGGGCGAAAGCTGGCGTCGAGATCAAGGTCATCGGATCGGTGAGTGGCAGCACGCAGTTCGACGTCCACAAACTGGGTGACAAACGACTGCACACGCGCACGATTATCCGCGACCGGCGCCAGGCTTTCGTCGGCAGCCAGAGCCTTCGGGCCGCGGAACTGGACTCGCGCCGCGAACTCGGCCTGATTGTCCATGACGCGAAGACCGTGAAGCTCCTCGTCGATACATTTGAATCCGACTGGGGCGACAGGAACAGAAGGAAAGAGGCGTCGGCAGTCTCAGGAAAGGAAGTCGAGAAGGCCGTTCAGGTCTTCACGAAGGAGCTGGATCCACTCACCGTCAGTGTGAAGAAGGCCGTGAGAAAGGCGGTGGCGAAGGCCGGCGAAGACGTGCTCCACGACAAGGATGTCAAAGACACGATGAAGAAGGTGGTCAAGAAGGCGGTGAAGGAAGCCGTCAAGGAGGCGGTCCAGGACGCCCAGGACGCCCAGGACGTGAAAGACGCCAAGAGCCAACCCAAGGGATGAAGTGGCGATGACCGGTTACAGCATGGTGGCGATCGTGAGCGTCGCGCTGATCGCAGATGCCTGTTCCACCGGACGGGTTCGGACCAGCGCCGGGTACAAGAATCCCTGAGGGCGTGCACACGCTGAAGAACCTCAGTGTCACCGAGCGAGAAGCCATTCTGCAACGCGCCAAAGTGTGGTAACCGATCGACACGCGTTCGCTCGACCTTGCCGCGGGGCCACCGCTCCCGGCGGCTCAGAGGATTCGCGAGGAGATCCGTTTGCGGCCAGCAAGACGGATTGGCAATGGGAAAGCCGGGAAATGTCGGCCCATACGTTTCCGATCCGGCGGCGGTCGAGCGCCCTGTCCCCGGGTCGGCTATTGAAGTGCGGATTTTGAAGGCTGGGCGTGGCCCGAGTTGGACAAAGTGAATCCCCGCGCTGGCGGTGCGTCCCGTGCCCATGTGGACGCGCTGAAGTTATTGGCTGTGTTCGTTCAACACTCGGAGAGCAAGCCGGAGCAGCAGGAACTGATGTGTGCGCCGGGAGGTGTGACGCGGGATCGCGCCGGCAACGAAACGTGTACCTCGCCATGGCTCGTCGTGAAAGATCTTGGCACCACGTTCGGGAAGGCCACGGCGCTCAATAACAGCAAAATGAATTTGAACGATTGGTCGGGCGCTCGTATCTGGCGCGAAGGCGCGCCATGCGTTGGCAATCTCTCCAAATCGCTGACCGGCAGCCTCGAGAATCCTCGGATTGGCGAGGCGGGTCGGAAGTTCCTCGCCAGCCGTCTGTTGCTGCTACGTGACCAGCAAATCCGCGATCTGTTCAGGGCGGCAATGGCCGAACGCCGCGGGGGTGCCGTCGACGACTGGGTCCTCGTCTTCAAGCGGAAGCGGGATGAAATAGCAGAAGCGCGCTGCGCGGCCTGAGGCCAGGCCGATGAGCGCGAGTTCGGCAGCCACGAGCTTCTTTCGCATGTCCTCGAGCCTCGCCGCTGAACGGCAATACGGCAGTTCTCATTGGATATTCGAGCAACTGACGTACCTTGGGGGCTGACGCTCACACTGGAGCTGACGTGAGCCCGGCCGCCGTCGAAGGCCTCGGTACCCGACGTCAACAAGACGATGAGGCATTTTGAATCGAGCGTCGCGAGGCACACATGGTGTGGAACGGCTGATGTCTGGCAGCGAAGAAGGACTGAGCAGCGTTGAGGCGGCGCGGCGGCTGGCCGCGTACGGCCCGAATGAGCCTGTTCCCGTCCGGCGACCGTCAGCCGTCGTTCAGCTGTCCCGCCTCTTCGCGAATCCCCTCGTCATCATCCTGCTCGTCGCCAGCGTGATTGCCGGGTCTCTGGGACAGCACGTCGACGCGCTCATCATCGTGACGATGGTGGTCCTCGGCGTCTCCATCAACTTCTGGGAATCCTTCCGTTCGCAGCAGGCGGCGGAGCGACTCCGGTCGTCGGTGATCCCGACGGCCACCGTGCTCCGCGATGGGGCCTGGCTCGAGACGCCGCTCCGCAACGTCGTGCCAGGCGATGTGTTCCGGTTGTCCGCAGGCGATCTCGTGCCCGCGGATGCACGGCTGCTCGAGTCACGGGATCTTTCGGTTCAGCAATCGATGCTGACGGGCGAGTCGCTGCCCACCGTCAAGATGGCCTCCGCCGCCGCACCGGAAGACACAACAGACCCCAACGCGCCGCATCTGGTGTTTCTCGGAACGTCGGTCGTGAGCGGCACCGGAACCGCCCTGGCGATTGCGACGGGCTCGAAGACGATCTTCGGTGACATCGCCGTCCGGTTGGGGAGCCGCGTTCCGGAGACGGAGTTCGAACACGGGTTGCGGCGATTCAGCCTGCTGATTCTTCGGACGACGGTCGTGCTGGTGCTGTTCATCCTGCTGATGGGCATCGCGTTCAAACACGACGCGTTTCAATCGCTGCTCTTTGCCGTTGCGCTCGGCGTCGGTCTCACACCGGAATTCCTCCCGATTATCAGCGCCGTCACGCTCACGCGCGGCGCGCTGCGGATGGCGCGTGACCAGGTGATCGTCAAACATCTCCCGGCCATTCAAGACTTCGGCGCCATCGACATTCTGTGCAGCGACAAGACGGGCACGCTCACGAGTGGCGTGATGCAATTCGATCGAGCTGTCGATCCAACCGGTGCGTCATCACCGCGGCCGTTGACGCTCGCCTCCATCAACAGCAGTTTCGAGACCGGAATCCGGAGTCCTCTCGATGTCGCCATTCTTCAGCAGACCGCGGCCGATGCAGCCGGCTATCAGAAGATCGACGAGATCCCGTTCGATTTCGAGCGGCGCCGCCTGTCCGTGGTTGTGGAGGCGCCAGGTGGTGGTCGCCGGCTTCTCATCACCAAAGGTGCGCCCGAGTCGATCATCGAGCGGTCAACGGCGTTCGAAGCGGGAGGCCACGTCACACAGCTCGACGCGGCGACCAGGCAGGCGTGCGCTGCAATCCACGAGCACATGAGCGAGGACGGTCTGCGCGTCCTGGCGGTCGCCTACCGCTGGCTGGAGCCACGCGTTGCCTACTCGCGCGACGATGAGGCCGATCTCGTGTTGGCGGGCTTCGTCAGCTTCGCAGACCCCGTCCTGCCTGACGTCGCTGACGTGCTGGCGGAGCTCGAACGCGACGGCATTACGGTGAAGATTCTGACTGGCGACAACGAACGCGTCGCGCGTCACGTCTGCCAAGCCGTCGCGCTTGACGAGCACCAGATCGTGACAGGCGACGACATCGCACGGATTGACGACGCGGCCCTCGGTCATCTGGCGGAGCAGGCGTCTGTGTTCACGCGCGTCTCGCCAGCCCAGAAGAACCGGATCATTCTCGCGCTGAAGCGTCGAGGCCACGTCGTGGGGTTCATGGGCGACGGGATCAATGACGCGCCCTCCCTGCACTCGGCCGACGTCGGCATTTCGGTGATGACGGCCGCCGACGTCGCGCGCGACGCGGCGGATGTCATTCTCGGGCAACCCAGCCTTCGCGTGCTCCATCGCGGGATTCTCGAGGGCCGCCGGGCCTCGGGCAACATGATGAAGTACCTGCTGATGGGCACCAGCTCGAATTTCGGGAACATGTTCAGCATGGCGGCGGCCTCCGCGTTCCTGCCGTTCCTGCCGATGCTGCCGACGCAGATTCTGTTGAACAGCTTCCTGTACGACCTGGCCCAAGTCACGATCCCCGGTGACAACGTCGACAATGCCTATCTTCGGCGTCCCCAGCGGTGGGACATGCGGGTCATTCGCGACTTCATGCTATTGATCGGCCCGATCAGCTCGATCTTCGACTTCCTCACGTTTTACGCGCTGCTGCATTACTTCCACGCACGCGAGTCGTTGTTTCGTACGGGTTGGTTCGTCGAGTCGCTCGCGACCCAGACGCTTGTGCTCTTCGTCATCCGCACGATGGGCAGCCCCTTTCAAAGCCGCCCGAGTCGTTCCTTGACGGTGACGACGCTCGTCATCGTCGCCATCGGTGCCGTGCTGCCGGTGACACCGCTGGCCACGTTTCTCGGGTTTACGAGGTTGCCGGTCTCCTATTTTGCGTTCCTGATCCCCGCGATCCTTACCTATCTCGTGATGGTCGATGTGGCCAAGCGGCAACTCGTTCGACGATTGGGACTGTGAGTGTCTGTTCGCTTGTGCACACGTCCGTGGGCCCGCCACGTGTCAGGCTCGACGCATGAACTCTAGGCAGGCCTCCATCGCATGAAAGCCGTTACGGTCGGTACAGGAGATCACATGAACGAAACAAGACGTGAACACACTACCGAGCCACGACTCGCGGCCGCCGCCGGCGATAGCAGCCGCTTTCTAAAGGGTCTATTCGGTGGAGCACTCAGACCGAACTGGATCAGAGCGCCGCAGACGCGGCGCGCCGCTTGTCGGACCGAACTCGATGGTCGTCATGACCGACCGGACTGGCTCTGTTCCTCCGTTGCCCGTCGAGGATGAGTGGTGATCGAAGCGCCGGGGAATCCTCACCGACTCTGAGCAACAGCGGTCGTTCGCGCTCCCTCCGACGGTCGACGCTGGCAGGGTCAACGGGGTCGCTCCCCGCCTCGGACGACCGACGACGACATGCGACGAAGGGGAACATTGACGATATCGGTACAGCCGCAGCCGCTTGAGGGCATCCTTCGGCGCATCCGGGGCGAATACAACGAGATGCCCGGACTTCGCCTGACGATCGCGCAGGCCCAGCGACTGTGGGGCTTGGATCGCGCCGAGTGCGACGCGGTGGTGGGCGCGCTCGTCGACGCGAAATTCCTGATTCGCAACCGTGACGGAACATTCGCGCGGTCTTAAGCATCACCTCCGTTTACGAGAGGTAATGGCAACTGCGGGTCGTGAACGAGCGTCCTCCTACGGAGTCCGTGGCTTGGCCTTGTCCTGCCTCCTTTGCTCCTCTTGTTTCTGCTTCTTCACCTGCTGTTGCTTGTTCTTTTCTTTGTCTTTCTTGCCACCCTTGTCTCCCATGCCTGCTCCCTTTCAGCCATTATGACTCGTGGCGGCGGGCTGCCGCCTGCGGATCAGGCGCGACGCTGGCCCAGCACGAGTGGTGGCGAATGAGCGTGCGACGTCGCGACCGATGGCCGGCCGGTTTCCGCTATTTCCCCCAGCTCTGAATGGTGCGGATGTAGTTCGCGCGTTCGTACGCCTCCGGATCCTGTGTGGTCTTCAGGCTCAGGCGTCCTCTCGCGTCCGCGAGCGAGCCCATCTTGTTCCACTCGAGCCATTGCTCCAGCGCCTTCCGCATCACGGACACGTACGACGGGCCGTGGTTGAGGAGTGCAGAGACCATCTGCACGACGTCGGCACCCGCAAGGACGGCCTTGATGCCGTCCTGTGGGGCCACGACGCCTCCGGTCAATGCGAGAGACGCTTGAATACGCCCGAACAGAATCGCGATCCAGCGCAGCCGAAGCGGGAGCTCCGCGCTCGTCGACAGCTCGAAGCGCGGCACGACCGTCGTCGTGCGGATGTCAATATCGGGTTGATAAAAGCGATTGAACAGGACTAGGCCATCGGCGCCAGCCTTGTCCAGGTCGTGCGCCACGCTCGCAAACGCCGTGAAGAACGGTGAGAGCTTCACCGCAACAGGAATCCGCAAAACGCGTTTCGCCTCCCGCACGCCTTCGACGAGATCATCCTCGATCGCCGCAGCTGAAGCGCCGAGGTCCGTGTTGACCTGGTAGAAATTCAGTTCCAGCGCCGCCGCACCTGCCTGCTCGATGACCTGCGCGAAGTCCAGCCATGATTCCGCCGTCCGTCCGTTCAGCGAACCAATCACCGGAATCTTCACGGCCTGCGTCACCCGGTGCAGGTGTTCAGCATATTCATCGGGGCTGTACGCGTAATCCGACGCTGCCGGAAAGTAGTCGATCATCTCGGCGAACCGCGCATCGTCCGGGTTCATGTGCGCGACGCGTCTCTCCTGTGCCATCGCGACCTGTTCTTCGAACAGGGAATGCAGCACGAGGGCCGCGCAGCCGGCGTCCTCGAGCCTCTTGACGGTATCCACGCGGTAGCCGAATGGCGAGGCGCCGGCGATAAATGGATGCGGCAGACGCAGCCCTAGGTACGTGGTGTCTGTCGGCATGGTGTTCTGCTCAGTCCGGCTGATTCAATCCCAACGCTTCGGTGCCAAGACGTACGGACCTGTACCGATCGGCGGGCTGCTGAGAATGGCGGCG
>Ga0070675_100001936_pt1 | contig 15318 bp, 8 predicted proteins | sample KBSM43metaG_FD_65343 | JGI IMG/M metagenome (GOLD analysis project Ga0070675, IMG submission 65343) | Miscanthus rhizosphere microbial communities from Kellogg Biological Station, Michigan, USA - KBS M4-3 metaG | ecosystem: Host-associated > Plants > Roots > Rhizosphere > Soil ...
GGACTTAGGGCTTAGGGAGACTTCATGAGCGCCAGCGACACCGACCCGGTCCGGGTGATGCTCGTGGGAGACTGCCCGCTCGTGCGGAGCGGCTTCCGCCAGGTGCTCGAGTCCGCGGGCCTTGCCGTGGTGGCGAGCGTGGCCACGGCGGTAGACGCCGTCGCCCAACTTCGCACCACGCCCGCCGACGTCGTGGTCGTCGGCGCGGTCACGCGGCATGGTGGCGCCACCGAGGCGCGTGAGGTGCGGAGCTGTCATCCGGGGACGCCGGTGCTCGTGCTCGGCCGATCGGGCGACATCGTCGGTGTGCGTGCGGCCCTCGCGGCCGGGGCGCGCGGGTATCTCGCGCTCGACGACGCTGAAGACGGCGATCTCATCGACGCCGTGCGCCGCCTCGCCGCCGGCGAGATGTATCTCAGCCCCGAGCTCGCGGTGCCATCGGCCCCCACGGTGCGGCCAACGTCGGAGGTTGCCCATCAGCGGCTGACCGAGCGCGAGCGGCAGGTGCTGACGCTCGTCGCACGGGGCCGCTCCAACCGCGAAATCGCGGTCCTGCTCGGGCTGAGCGCGAACACGATTGCCGTCCACCGCGCCAACCTGATGAAGACGCTCGCCGTGCGCAAGACCGCTGCGCTCGTGCTTTACGCCGTGCGCCACGGCCTCGTCACTGCCGACTGAACTGACGTAGGGCGGGGCTTCCACCGTCGCCAAGGCTACGGTGGACCGCCATAGCTTTAGCGACGGCGGTCGGCCCCGCCGCAGGCGCGGCTAAAGCCGCGCCCGGCGAGTCGGCTGCGAGCGGGCGTCTGCGCAGAGCGAAAGCGCCAGGCGTCAAGCGAAATAGTGGACAATGTGCGCACTCGAACCGACATGCGCGCGACGTTCGCCGGCCTTCTCCTCGCCGTCGCTGTAACTGCCGCCGCTTCAGGTGTGCGCGCGCAATCGCCCGCCGGGGCCGCGCCTGACGCGGCGACCGGTGCCCACGAGCAAACAGTCCGCGATTATTGCGTCGGCTGTCATAACAATCGCGCGCGGACCGGCGGGCTGAGCCTGGAAGGCGCCGACCTCGCGGCGGTGCCGCAGCACGCCGAGCTCTGGGAAGGCGTGGTGCGCAAGCTGCGGCTGGGTGTCATGCCGCCGCAGGGCGCGCGCCGCCCCGATCGCGCCGTGCTCGACGGCCTGGCGGCGTCGCTCGAGCGGACGCTCGACGCCGCTGCGGCCGCCCGTCCCGATCCCGGCCGGCCCGCGCTCCATCGCCTGAACCGGGCCGAGTACGCCAACGCCGTGCGCGACCTGCTCGGTCTCGACGTGGACGTCACGGCGCTGTTGCCCCCCGACACGGCGGCGTTCGGTTTCGACAATGTGGCCGACGCGCAGGGATCCTCGCCGGCGCTGCTGCAGGCCTACCTCTCGGCGGCGCGAAGGATCAGCGCCGTCGCCTCCGCCGACAGGCGCCTGACCGCCGGCAGCCACACCTATACCGTGCGCCAGGACCGGTCGCAGGGCCACGAGCTCGACGGCATGCCGCTCGGCACCGTGGGTGGCCTCCGCGCCACGCACACGTTCCCGCTCGACGGTGAGTACGAGTTCCAGGTGCGGATGTGGCGCACCAATCTCAGCGCCATCCGCGGACTCGAGTATTCGCACGAGGTGGAACTGTCGCTCGACGGCGCGCGGCTCCTGCTCGCGACGATCGGCGGCCGCGACGACCTGGTCGCCCTGCAGCGCAATCCGACGGCCACCTCCGACGCGATCGAGACGCAGCGGCTCCGCGTGCGCGTGCGCGTCGTGGCGGGGCAGCGCGCGCTCGTGGCCACGCTGCTCGACGAGGCGCCGGCGAACCTGCAGGCCGCGCGGCTGCAGCCGTTCATCCGCGACTTCGACAATCCGTTCGGCGCCGAGCGAGCGCCGCACGTGCAGTCGATCACGGTGACGGGCCCCTTCAACGCCACTGGCGCCGCCAGTCCGGCGAGCCCCCGCCTGTTCCTGTGCCGTCCGGCCGCCGCCGCTGGCGAGGAACCGCCCGCCTCCGCCAAGGCTACGGCGAGGTCTCGTCGAAGCTCGCAAGAGATCACCGCGAGCGAAGACGGATGCGTGCGCCGCATTGCCGGCTCGCTCGGGCGCCGCGCCTTCCGCCGGCCGCTCTCCGCCACCGAGACCGCGGCCCTGCTCGACACCTACCGCCGCGAACGGGCCAGCGGCAGCTTCGATACCGGCGTCGAGGCCGTGCTGCGCCGCATCCTGGCCAGCCCCTCGTTCGTGTTCCGCCCCGAGGCCGAGCCGGCGGGGGCGTCGCCGGGATCCGCGTATGCGGTGAGCGGCTACGAGCTCGCTTCGCGGTTGTCGTTCTTTCTCTGGAGCTCGATCCCCGACGACGAGCTGCTGCGGGCGGCGGGCGCGGGCGAACTGAAGCGGCCAGCGGCGGTCGCGGATCAGGTGCGGCGCATGCTGGCCGACCCGAAAGCCCGGGCCCTCACCGACAACTTCGCCAGCCAGTGGCTCTACCTGCGCAATCTGCGCGGCATCCAGCCGAACTCCGACCTCTTTCCGGATTTCGACGACAACCTGCGCGAGGCCATGCGCACCGAGGCCGAGCTGTTCTTCGCGAGCCTGGTCGCCGAAGACCGCAGCGTGCTGGATCTGCTGACGGCCGACGACACCTTCGTCAACGAGCGGCTCGCGAAACACTACGGTGTGGCCGCCGTCACCGGGGCGCGCTTCCAGCGGGTCCGGGTGGCCGACGCCCGCCGCGGCCTCCTGGGCAAGGGCGCGATCCTGCTGGCCACCTCGCACGCCACCACCACCTCGCCGGTCCTGCGCGGCAAGTGGATCCTCGACAACATCCTCGGGTCGCCACCGCCGGCACCGCCGCCCGACGTGCCGGCGCTGGCCGCGAACGACCCGGTGGCGCCCCGCACCATGCGCGAACAGCTGGAGCGGCACCGCGCGAGCCCGACGTGCGCCGCCTGCCACAAGCTGATGGATCCGATCGGCTTCGCCCTGGAGAATTTCGACGCCGTCGGCGCCTGGCGCGCCGCCAGCGAATCAGGCGCCCGGCTCGACACCCGCGACGTGCTGGCCGACGGCACCCCGGTCGACGGCGTGGACGGACTGCGTGCGGCCCTGGCCGCGCGCCCGGACGTCTTCGTGCGCACGTTCGTCGAAAAGCTCATCACCTACGCTCTCGGCCGCGGGCTCACGGCGGCCGACATGCCCGCCGTGCGTGCGATCGTGCGCGACGCGCGGCCGGGCGGCTACAGGTTCTCCGCCATTACCCAGGGAATCGTTCGCAGCGTGCCGTTCCGGATGCGGACCACGACGCGGGCCGACGCGGCGCTCGAAACGCGGACCGGTGCGACACCCGGCCCACACGGACGGAGCTGAATGATGTTCATCACCCGCACCGCTCTGCCACGCCGGACGATTCTTCGCGGTCTGGGCGCGGTCATCGGCCTGCCGCTGCTCGACGCGATGGTGCCCGCGGCCACTGCGCTCGCCGCCACGCCGGCGGTGCCGCCCAGGCGCTTCGGGTTCATGTACATCCCGCATGGCGCCGACATGGCGTCGTGGACCCCGCCCGCCGGCGGACGCCTCGACCAGTTGTCGCCCACGCTCTCCGTGCTCGACCGCTTCACGGACTCGATGGTCGTCGTCACCAACCTGATGCGCGCCGGCGGCGTGGCCGAAATGCACGCGGCGGCGGCGTCAGGCTGGCTGAGCGGCGCGGTGCCCAAGCGCACCGAAGGGCAGGACTACCGGATCGGCACCACGATCGATCAGGTGCTGGCACGCCAGATCGGCCGGGAGTCGCCGTTCCCGTCGCTCGAGTTCGCCACGGAAGATTTCACCGGCTACGTCGGCGGCTGCACTCCCGGCTACAGCTGCGCCTACATGAACACCATCTCGTGGTCGTCGCCGACGACGCCGCTGCCGATGGAGATCAATCCGCGCATCGCCTTCGAGCGGCTGTTCGGCGACGGCGCGTCGGAGGCGGAGCGGCGCCGCATCCTGGCCGAGGACAAGAGCCTGCTCGACGCGATTACCGCCGAGGCGCGGGCGTTGCGCGCGCGGCTCGGCGCCGCCGACCGGGCCCGCGTGACGGACTATCTCGACAACGTGCGCGAGATCGAACAGCGGATCCAGCGCACCGAAGGGCAGCAGCGCGTGCAGGTGGAGCTCGGCGACAAGCCGCTCGGCATCCCGGATTCCTTCGTCGAGCACACGGCCCTGATGTTCGAGCTGGCGGCGATGGCGTTTCGCGCCGATCTCACCCGCGTGTTCACGTTCATGATGTCGCGCGAGGGCAGCCAGCGGACGTTTGCCGACATCGGCCTCCCGGATCCGTGGCACGTGACCTCGCATCACGGCGAGCAGCCCGAGAAGATTGCGCGCAACGCCAAGATCAACGTGCTGTGCCTCGAGATGGTGGGGAAGTTCCTCGACACCCTGCGCGAGGCGAAGGACGGCGACGGGTCGCTCCTCGATTCGTCGCTGCTCTTCTACGGCAGCGGCATGGGCAACTCCAACGTGCACGCCACCGACCCGCTGCCAATGCTGGCGTTCGGCGGCGGCGCGGGCGCCGGCGCGCGCCACGTGGTACTGCGCGAGAAGACCGAGATCGGCAACCTCTGGCTGACGGTGGCCAACCGCTTCGGCGCGTCGCTCGACCGCTTCGGCGACAGCGACGGGACGGTGGAGCTGTTCTGATCGTGCGGGGCGCATTCGTCCTCGTGATCGCCGGCGTCCTGCTTCGGGCGAGTCCGGCCGCGGCTGGCGACCTCGCGGCTCTGGTCGCGGCCATCAAGGCCGGCGGTCCCGGGGCCGTGGCGGCGGTGGCGCGCCATCGCGCCGACGTGATCACGCCGGAAGCCGACGGCACCACCGCGCTCCACTGGGCCGTGCACGCCGGCGACGTACCGGCCGCCCGTGCCCTGCTGCAGGCGGGCGCCCGGGTCGACGTGGCCAACCGCTACGGCATGACACCGCTGGCCCTCGCCGCGCGGGGCGGCCACGCGGCGCTGCTCGATCTGCTTTTCGAAGGCGGGGCGACACTCGGGGCCGCCGACGCGGCCCTGCGCGGCGGTCAGACCACGCTCATGCTCGCGGCTGGTGCCGGAGGCGCCGAGGCGGTCGAGACGTTGCTGCGCCACGGCGCCACGGCCGACGCGGCCGAAGCGCGCACGGGAACGACCGCGCTCACGTGGGCGGCGCTCGCCAATCGTGCCGAGGCGATTCGCGCGCTGGTCCGTGGAGGTGCCGCGGTGAACGCTCGCTCGGCACTCACCGCGTTTCCGCACACGCCCCCGGGTGTCATCGGCGACCCCCTCGAAGACGGCGTGTCGTACGTGGGACAGACCGTGCTGCCGAAGGGCGGCTGGACGGCCGCGATGTATGCGGCACGTCAGGGCGCGGGGGAGGCCGTGGCCGCGCTTGCCGACGCCGGCGCGGATCTGAACGCCACCGATCCCGACGGCGCCACCCCGCTGGTCCTGGCGGTCATCAACGGCCACGCGCGCGTGGCGGTGCTGCTCCTGGCCCGCGGCGCCGATCCGAACATTGCCGATCGGACGGGGATGACCCCGCTCTACGCCGCCGTCGATCTGCACACCATGCAGCTCGGGTTCGGCCGCCCCGACCCGCCGCCGGAAACGATTGCCGGCAGCGTGGAGATGGTGAAGGCGCTGCTGGCGCACGGTGCCAATCCCGATGCCCGGCTCACCGCCCGGGTGCTGAAGCGGGTATATACGGCCGGCGACGGCAAGCTCGCCAAAGGCGCCACGCCGTACATGCGAGCGGCCCGGGCCGCCGACGTGACGCTGATGAAGATTCTGCAGGCCGCGGGCGCCGATCCGCGCCTGGCGCAGGAGAATGGCAACTCGCCGCTCCTGCTGTCCGCGGGCCTGGGCTACCGGGGGCCGATCGGGGGCACCGAGGCCATGGCGCTCGACGCGATTGCGTTCAGCCTCGAGCAGGGCGCCGACATCGACGCGGTAAATACGGCGGGCGACAGCGCCGTGCACATCGCGGCCACGACCAACTTTGCCGAGTCGGGGACGGCCACGGGCTCGCTGGCGATTGTGAAGTTCCTGGCCGAACGCGGCGCAAAGCTGGACATCCGCAACAAGCAGGGCCGGACCGCTCTCGAGTCGGTGCTGCGCGCCAAGGAGCACAGCGCCGAGATTGCCGCGTTCCTCCGCGAGCGGTCGCCGGCACCCGCCGCGTCGACCGCGCCGTAGCCTATTTCTCCTTTTCTTCCGCGCGCGCGCCGGCCAGGATGTTGCGCATCCCGTAGTTGCCTTCGTGGCACGCGTATTCGAACATCCGTAATCGGGCTGCTGCTTGAACGGCAGCGCCACTGTCCACGGCCGCGTCCACGTGCCCGTGCTCCTGCGGTCGCCGATTCTTCGGACACCGAATCGGAATGCGCTGTTCGCAGCCGCATTACGCGCTTAAGCTATCGCCACTGTCAAGGAACCCTGTGAAGTATTCACTGCCTCTGTTCGTGCTCCTGGTTGGGCTGGTCGCGCGCGCCGCCGGCGCGCAAGACGGCGCCGCTCTCTACAAGGAACTGTGCTCGTCGTGCCACGACACGGCGGTCGATCGGGCGCCGTCGCGGGAGGCGCTGCGCTCGATGAGCCCGCAGCGCATCCTCGAATCGCTCGAAGCCGGTCCGATGGTCACCATGACGCAGCTCCGCACCGCCGCGGAGCGCCGTGCCATCGCCGAGTACGCCAGCGGCCGGAGCTTCGGCACCCCGTTCTCGATCGCGCCGGCGCCGAAGGCGATGTGCACGACGGGCCGCGGCATTTTCACGATGACCGCAGGCGCGCCGGTGTGGAACGGCTTCGGTCAGAACCCCTCCAACACGCGCTTCCAGTCGGCGCCCGCGGCCGGTCTCTCCGCCGCCGACGTGCCGCGCCTGAAGTTGAAGTGGGCGTTCGGTCTCCCCGGTGACGTCCAGTCGTGGGCCGGCATCACGCTCGCGGGCGGCCGCCTGTTCTTCGGCAGCATCGCCGGCAACGTCTACTCGCTCGACGCCAGGACCGGCTGCGTGCAGTGGGTGTTCGACGCCGGCGCCATCGTCCGTACCGCCGTCAGCGTCGGGCCCCTGGGCACCACGGGCCGCTTCGGGGCGTTCTTCGGCGACGCGCGCGGCAATGCCTACGCGGTGGACGCGGCCTCCGGCGCGCTCGTCTGGAAGGTCGCGGCCGAAGCGTTTCCCTCGGCGCGGCTCACCGGGTCGCCCATCCTGCACGAGGGGCGGCTCTACGTGCCGGTGTCGTCGAGCGAGGAAGGCGTCGGATCGTTGACGGACTACGAGTGCTGCAAGTTCCGCGGCAGCGTCGTGGCGCTCGACGCCGCGACCGGGCGCCAAATCTGGAAGAGCTACACGATTCCGGACGAGCCGCGCCCGGTGCGGAAGAACGCGAAGGGGGTGCAGTTGTGGGGGCCGTCGGGGGCGCCGATCTGGTCGAGTCCGGTGGTGGATCCTGTGCGCCGCGCGCTGTACGTGACCACCGGCAACAACTACAGCGATCCGACGACGGGGACGAGCGATGCCTTCATGGCGTTGGACCTCGAGACCGGCCGCATCCTGTGGACGCACCAGGTGACGGCGCGCGACGCCTACGTGTCGGCGTGCCGCCTCACCGACAAGACGAACTGTCCCGAGGCCAACGGCCCGGACTTCGACTTCGCCGCATCGCCCATCCTCGTGACGCTGGGCAACGGCCGCCGCGCCCTGGTGGCGGGCCACAAATCGGGCAACGTCTACGCCGTCGACCCGGATCGCGAGGGGGCCCGGCTCTGGGAAACGCGTGTCGGCGAAGGCGGGTCGATGGGCGGCGTGCAGTGGGGATCGGCTGCCGATGCGGATCACGTCTACGTGGCGCTGTCGGACCTGGGGCGGATCATGCTGAGCTATACGCAGTTCACCGACGCCGATCGCACGCGCGGCGGCGGCATGTTCGCGCTGCGTCTCGCCGACGGCGCGCGCGTGTGGCACGCGCCGCCGGTGCCGTGCGACAACCGGCCGCGCTGCAGTCCCGCCCAGTCGGGGGCCGTGAGCGCCTCGCCCGGCGTGGCCTTCGCGGGGTCGCTCGACGGGCACCTGCGCGCCTACGCCGCCTCGACCGGGGCGGTGGTCTGGGACTACGACACGGTGCGGGCCTACGAGACGGTCAATGGCGTGCCGGCGCGGGGAGGCTCGCTCGACGGTCCGGGCCCGGTCATCGGCGGCGGGATGGTCTTCGTGAACTCTGGGTACACGGTGGACGGCGGCGCCCCGGGGAACGTGGTCCTTGCCTTCGCTGCCGACTGAACCTGGCGAGGCTGCGCTTCCAGATCCCCAACGCTGCGCCTCGACAGGACCGTATCTAATTGTCCCGCCTGCGGCGGGGCGTCAAGTGGCTGACAGGGTTATGATCGGCGACGGGGCCGAACGAACCTTCGATATGCGAAACATGACCAGGGCGCTGGGCGCCTGCTTCCTCATCATCACCGTCTGTGCCGCTGGGCTACGCGGCGCGGGTAGCGACGTGGCCGACGCGGTCATGAACCGCGACACCGCCGCCCTCCAGGCGCTGCTGCGGAAGAAGGCCGACGTCAACGCGCCGCAGCGCGACGGCGCGACCGCCCTGCATTGGGCGGTGTACAACGACGACGTCGAGGCCGTGGACGCGCTGCTCCGGGCGGGGGCCAAGCCCGCTGCCGTCAACCGCGCCGGAATGTCGCCGCTGGCGATGGCCGCGCTCTACGGCAGCGCTCCGATCGTCGATCGGCTGCTGAAGGCCGGCGCCGACGCCAAGGCCGTGGGTCCCAACGGCGAGACCCTGCTGATGTATGCGGCGCGCAACGGCCGGCCGCAGGCGCTGAAGCTGCTCATCGAGGCGGGCGCCGACGTGAATGCGAAGGAACGGTTGCGAGGCACCACGGCGCTGATGTGGGCGGTGGAGCAGCGGCACCCCGAAGCCGTGGAGGTGCTCCTCGCCGCCGGCGCCGACCACTCCGCCAAGTCGGGCGGTGCCGGTCTGCCCCGGAACTACATGGCGCAGCGCGTCAATACCCGCGCGGTGGAAGAAGCGCAGCGGCGTCACGTGCGTGCCAAGGCCGCCGGCCGCACCTACGAAGAACAGCTCGAATGGGAGTACGAGAACGGGATCGATCTCGGCGCGTCGCGTAACGCGTTCACCCCGAACCGCGCGCGCGGTGGCGGCGCGGGTGCCGCGGCCGCGGGCGCACCGGCGGGAGCGGACGCGCCCGCTGCAGCCGCCGCAGGTGCTGGCGCCGGCGCGGCTCCCGGTCGTGGCGCGGCGCCTGCCGCCGGTGCCGGTGCACGGAGTGGGGGAGCGGCCCAGCCGGCCGCGGCGGCCGGTGCCGCGGTGCCCGACGACGACAGTGAAGTCGTCGTGGCCGGCCTCGTCGGCAGCGGCGGTGGTGGCCTCACGGCGCTGACGTTTGCCGCGCGCGAGGGCGACATCGCCTCGGCCCGCAAGCTGCTCGACGCCGGCGCCGACATCAACCAGACGACCGAGTACGGGTGGACGCCGCTGCTCACGGCGGTCAACAACCGCAATTACCAGCTGGCGAAGCTGCTGCTCGATCGCGGCGCCAACCCCAACCTCGCCAACAAGGGCGGGTGGACGCCGTTGTACCTGGCGGTGGACAACCGCAACATCGAAGGCGGCGACTACCCGGTGCCGAAGCCGGATCTCGATCATCTCGAGCTCATCGAAGCGCTGCTCGTCAAGGGCGCCGATCCGAACCTGCGGGTGAAGGACAACACGCTCACGCGCACGATCTTCACGATGCAGTGGTTCTTCGAAGACGGGGCGACGCCGTTCATCCGCGCCGCGCAGTCGAGCGATACCGACTTGATGGCCCTGCTGCTGAAGCACGGCGCCGATCCCAAGGCGGTCACCGCCAACGGCGACTCGGCGCTGACCGTGTCGGGCGGCATCGGCTGGGTGGATGGCGTCACCTACGAGCGCTCGCCCGCCCACAATCTGGCGGCGGTGAAGATGCTGCTCGACCTTGGTCTCGACCCCAACCATGCGAACAACGAGGGGCGCACCGCGTTGATGGGTGCGGCGCTGAAGGGCCGGTCCGACGTGATCCAGGTGCTGGTCGAGCGCGGCGCAAAGCTCGAGATGCGCGACCGTGGCAGCCGCGATACGCACATCCCGGGCGCGCCCGTCGCCGGGGTCACGTTCCAGGCGATCGACTACGCCGACGGTCTGGTGCGCGTCGGCGTGCAGTCGGCGATCGAGCGGCCCGAGGCGTCGGCGCTGCTGCGCAAACTCATGGAAGCGCGTGGGTTGCCCGTGCCTGCGCCCGGCCGCACGCTGAACTCGATCTGTGTCGTGGCCCTTTGTCAGGGGCTGCCCCAGTAGGCCGCGGATGGGGGGACAATAAAGCGTGGCTCCGATGCGCCGCTTTCACGTTGCCGCGGTGACCGCCGCCCTCGCCTGGACGGTCCAGCTGTCGGGCGCCCGCGCGCCTGAAGCCGCGCCGCAGGCCGGTCCAGCGCCGGCCGCTGTCACCGCCCAGCCCGATCTGAAGGCGACCGTCGACACCTACTGCGTCACCTGCCACAACCAGCGCCTGAAGACCGGGGGACTGACGCTCGACGACGTGAACGTAGCCGACCCTGCCACGCGCGCCGACGTATGGGAGAAGGTGATCCGCAAGGTGCGCGGCGGCGTGATGCCGCCGGCCGGCGTGCCGCGTCCGCCTGCCGAGGCCCGCACGGCGCTGGTGTCGCACCTCGAGACGTCGCTCGATCGCGCCGCGCGCCTCGCGCCGAATCCCGGGCGGCCGCTCGCGCATCGTCTCAACCGCGCCGAGTACGCCAATGCGATCCGTGACCTGCTCGATCTGCGCATCGACGCCAGCACGATGCTGCCGTCCGACGACTCGGCCGGCGGCTTCGACAACAACGCCGACGTCCTTGGCGTGTCGCCGGTGCTGCTCGAGAGCTACCTGACGGCCGCCGAGCGCGTGGCCGCGCTGGCGCTTGGCGATCCCAAGCTCCCGCCGGCCGGCGAGGTCTTCAGGGTGCGGCAGGACGCCTCACAGGACAAGCACGTCGAGGGTATGCCGATCGGGACCGTCGGCGGGCAGGCGCTCGATCTGACGCTGCCGCTCGACGGCGACTACCAGTTCGAGGTCAGGCTGTTCCGGACCAACCTTGGCACGATGCGCGGGCTCGAGTACCCGCACCAGCTCGAGATCGCGGTGGACGGCGAGCGCGTGCACCTGGCCCCGTTCGGCGGCGACAAGGAGATTGCCGCGTCGAGCGAGAACCCGACGACGACCGGCAACGACGTGGACGGCCGTTTCAGCGTCCGGGTGCCGCTCAAGGCCGGTCCCCGGCGCATCACGATTGCGTTCCTCGAGAAGACGCACGCCCTCAATACGCGGCGGCTGCAGAACTACGTGCGCAGCTCCGCCGACACCATCGACTTCTCGGGGTATCCCCACATCGACCAGATCATCTTCACCGGTCCATTCAATCCCACCGGACCCGGTGATACGCCGAGCCGCCGCCGGATTTTCGTGTGCCAGCCAAAGGACGCCGCCGACGAGGAACCGTGCGCGACGCGCATCCTGAGTACGCTCGGGCGGCGCGCCTACCGCGGCGAGTTCACCGCCGACGATCAGCGCGTGCTCCTGGAGTTCTTCCGCCGCGGCCGCGACGACGGCAAGACGTTCGAGTCGGGTATCGATCTCGCGCTGCGCCGTCTGCTGTCCAGCCCGAAGTTCGCGTTCCGCGTCGAGCGCGACCCGGCGGGCGTCGCGCCGGGGGGGACCTACGCGCTGAGCGATCCGGAGCTCGCCTCGCGTCTCTCGTTCTTCCTCTGGAGCTCGATCCCCGACGACGAGCTGCTGACGCTCGCGGGGCGCAAGGCCCTGCACGAGCCCGCGACGCTGCAGCGGCAGGTGCGCCGGATGCTCGCCGACCCCAAGGCGCAGGCGCTCGTGGACAACTTCGTGGGCCAGTGGCTGCAGCTGCGCAACCTGCGCAACAAGCAGCCGAACTCGCACGAGTTCCCCGATTTCGACGACAACCTCCGCCGCGCGCTCGACACCGAGCTCGAGCTGTTCTTCGCCTCGATCGTGCGCGAAGACCGCAGCGTGCTCGACCTGATGACGGCCGACTACACGTTCGTCAACGAGCGGCTGGCCAGGCATTACGGCATCCCGAATATTTACGGCAGTCACTTCCGCCGCGTCCCGCTCGCCGACGACAGCCGCAAGGGCCTGCTCGGCAAGGGCGCGATCCTGCTGGTCACCTCGCACGCGCACCGCACCTCGCCGGTGCTGCGCGGCAAGTGGGTGCTCGAGAACGTGCTGGGCACGCCGCCGCCGCCGCCGCCCGACGTCGTGCCGCCGTTCGAGGAAGAGGCCGGAGCCGCCAAGCCCAAGTCGGTGCGCGAACGCATGGAGCAGCACCGCCGTAATCCCGCCTGCGCGAGCTGCCACCGGATGATCGATCCGGCCGGACTGGCCCTCGAGAACTTCGACGCCACCGGCGCGTGGCGCAGCCGCGATGGCGGCACCCGTGGGACGCCGGTGGACGCCTCGGGCCAGCTCGTGGACGGCACGCGCATCAACGGTGTGGTGGAGTTGCGGCAGGCGCTGCTGCGCGAGCCGAATATCTTCGTGGCGACGATGACCGAACGGCTGCTCACCTATGCGCTCGGGCGCGGGTTGACGGCCGCCGACATGCCCACCGTCCGGTCCATCGTCCGGGACGCCGAGAAGGACCAGTACCGGTTCTCGACGGTCGTCCTGGGCGTCGTGCGCAGCGTTCCGTTCCAGAAGCGACTGAAGGCCCCCAGTTCAGAGCCGCAGGTGGCGGCGTCTTCCCTCAATCCGAGTAGATAGAGGAGCGTCATGTTCATCACCAAGTCGTCTGTGTCCCGTCGAACGGTGCTGCGTGGCATTGGTGCGACCCTGTCGCTGCCCTTGCTCGACGCCATGGTGCCGGCCCTCACACGGACGGCCCTCACTGCCGCGACGCCGACCAAGCGGTTCGGCGCGATCTTCGTGCCGATGGGCGAGCGGCCCAGCCATTGGACGCCGCCTACCACCGGCAACGGCTTCGAATTCAGTCCCATCCTGAAGCCGCTCGAGAAGTTCCGCGATTACGTCAACGTGGTCTCGAACATCGACCGGCCGCTGCAGGGCACGCACGCGGTCAGCACCGGCACCTGGCTCACCGGCGCGGCGCCCAAGCGCACCGAGGCCGAAGACTTCATCGCCGGCACCTCGCTCGATCAGATCATCGCGCGGCAGATCGCGAAGGACACCGTGTTCCCGTCGATCGAGATCGCAACCGAGGATCAGAGCGGCTACGTGGGCGCCTGCGACGTCGGCTACAGCTGCGCCTACATGAGCACCATCTCCTGGCAGTCGCCCACGGCGCCGATGCCGATGGAGACCAACCCGCGGGTGGTGTTCGAGCGCATGTTCGGCCGGCCGGGCTCGCCCGACGATCGGCTGCTGCGCATGCGGCAGAATCGCAGCATCCTCGATTCGGTGCGCGGCGACGTCGCATCGCTCGAAAAGGGATTGGGCACGCGCGACCGCGTGCGGCTCGACCAGTATCTCGAGCACGTGCGCGAAGTGGAGAGCCGCATCCAGCGCGCCGAGAAGAAGGCGGCCACGGACCTCGAGATTCCGCTGGCGCCGGTCGGCATTCCCGCCACCTGGGAAGAGCACGCCACGATCATGTTCGACCTGATGGCGCTCGCCTACGAGGCCGACCTGACGCGCGTCTTCTCGTTCATGCTGAACCGGGAGGCCAGCCAGCTGGTGTTCCCCGACCTTGGCTTCAACGAACCGTGGCACCACGTGTCGCACCACGGGAACGAGCCCGAGAAGCTGGCGCTGCTCGTGAAGCTCAATACCTGGCAGATCGAGCTGTTTGGCAAGTTCATCGACCGGCTCAAGGCGACGCCCGACGGCGACGGCTCGCTGCTCGATCACTCGGTGCTGCTGTGGGGCAGTGGCATGAGCGACAGCAACACCCACTCGCCGCTCGACGTGCCCTACCTGATGGTCGGCAAGGGCGCCGGCGCCTTCGTCGGCAACCGCCACATCGCGGCGGCCAAGGGCACGCAACTCGCCAACGTGATGCTGACGGTCGCGCAGAAGTACGGCGCCGAGATCGACAAGTTCGGTGTCAGCACCGGCGCGTTCTCGATCTAGGAGGCCGCTGATCGTGGTCCGGTTCGCTCGCATCGGGATCCTCGTGTTGTTGGCCATGGCCGGCCTGTCGGCGGCGGGGCCGGCTCCGTCGCTCGTCGAGGCGGTCAAGGGGGGCGATCGCGAGGCGGTGCGCGCGCTGCTCCGCGCCCGCACCGACGTCAACAAGCCCGAGCCCGACGGAACCACCGCGCTGCACTACGCGGTCCAGGCCGATGCCCTCGACCTGGTGACGCTGCTCGTGCGCGCGGGCGCCAACGTCAAGGCGGCAAACCGTTACGGCATCCAGCCGATCACGCTGGCGGCGACCAACGGCAGCGCCAAGGTGCTGGGCGCGTTGATCGAGGCCGGGGCCGATCCGAACACCCGCACGCAGGCGGGGGAGCCGGTGCTCATGACCGCGGCGCGCACCGGCAGCGCCGAGGCGGTGCAGACGCTGCTCAGCCGCGGCGCGGACGTCAAGGCGCGCGAGCAGTGGTTCGGTGAAACCGCGCTCATGTGGGCGGCGGCGCAGAACCACGCCGCGGTCGTGAAGACGCTGGTGACGGCCGGGGCCGAGGTGAACGCGCGATCGACCGTGCTCGAGGCGCCGGTGCTGGAGTTCCCGCGCAGCGGCGGCCCGAACTCGCCGTTCCCGCGCGGCGGCTGGACGGCGCTGATGTTCGCGGCTCGCGACGGGGCGACCGAGGCCGCGGAGGCGCTGGCCGGGCTCGGCGCCGACCTCAACGCGGTGGCGCTCCCCGAGACCGACATCCCGCTCAAGGGCGAGGAGCTGACGAGCGCCGATCGAGGGATTGGCACCTCGGCGCTGGTCTTCGCGATCATCAACTCGCACTTCGACCTGGCGGCGGCCCTGCTCGACAAGGGCGCCGATCCGAACGTGGCGGACCTCTCGGGCATGGCCGCGCTCTACGCGGCCGTGGACATGAACAGCATGCAGTGGACGCAGGGGCGGCCGGCGCCGATCTTCACCGACCGGCTCGACGCGGCCGACCTGGCGAAGAAGCTGCTCGAAAAGGGCGCCAACCCGAACGCGCGGCTGAAGCGCCCGCCGCTCAAGCGCCACCACGACGCCGGCACGACGCTCAACTTCGGCGAGGGCGCGAC
>Ga0070675_100001945_pt1 | contig 15294 bp, 13 predicted proteins | sample KBSM43metaG_FD_65343 | JGI IMG/M metagenome (GOLD analysis project Ga0070675, IMG submission 65343) | Miscanthus rhizosphere microbial communities from Kellogg Biological Station, Michigan, USA - KBS M4-3 metaG | ecosystem: Host-associated > Plants > Roots > Rhizosphere > Soil ...
GCGATTTACATGGGCGTCATCTGCTTCGATTCGGAGCCGGAGAAGTGGCTCGGCTTTCAGCGCGGCCGCGACAATGGACTCGGGTCCGACGATCGCTTCATGTGGACCATCGATACGTTTCTCGATGGACGCACCGCGTACTTCTTCGAGATGAATCCGTCGGGGCTGATGGCCGACGCCCTGCAGGGGTCGGCTGACACCAACAACCGGCAGTGGGATGGAATCTGGAATGCGCGCGCCAATCGCAGCGAGATCGGGTGGACGCTCGAGATCGAGATCCCGTTTCGTACGCTGAACTTCAATCCGACGAGCGACACCTGGGGGATCAATTTTCAGCGCACCGTCCGCCGGAAGAATGAAGAGAGCTTGTGGATGGGATGGGCGCGCAACCAGGGACTACGCCGGATGAGTAACGCCGGTCTGATGACTGGCCTTAAAGCCGCGGAGGTCACGCAGGGCCACGGCCTCGACATCAAGCCGTATCTCGTCGGCGAGGCGACACGCGATTGGCGTACGTCCGGCGACGGCACGATGCGCCGCAACGCGGATATCGGCGTCGATCTGTTTTACAACGTGACGCCGAGCCTGCGAGCCAACCTCACGGTGAATACCGACTTCGCGCAGGCGGAGGTCGATCAGCGGCAGACCAACCTCACGCGATTCTCGTTGTTCTTTCCCGAAAAGCGCGATTTTTTCCTCGACGGCTCGCTGTTCTTCAACGTTGCCGATGGAGGCGGTGGCGGCGGGGGAGGGGAGCCGGTTGATCTCGCGCCGTTTTTCAGCCGTCGTATTGGCCTGGACGACCGCGGACAGCCGCAGGCAATCAACTTTGGCGGCAAGCTGACCGGACAGGCGGGAGCGTTCGATGTCGGCGTACTGCAGGTGCAGACGCGCGAAGAGGCCGACGCACCTGGCGAAGACTTCTCGGTGATGCGGCTCAAGCGCCGCTTCTTCCGCCAGTCCTACGTCGGCGCCATCTACACGCGGCGCGCCGCCCGTAATGTGGCCATTGCCGATCGCCATACCGGCGGCATCGATTTCGAGGTCGCCACCTCTACGTTCCTGGGCAGCCAGAATCTGATGGCGAACGGTTTCCTCCTGAAGTCACCGACCCCCGGCGCCACGGGCGACGACGTCGCGATTGGGCTGCAGCTCGACTACCCTAACGATCCGCTCGAGGCGCAGCTCGAATATCGGGAGGTGCAGCGTAACTACGACGCGGCCGTCGGGTTCACGCGGCGCATCAACTTCCGCCAGTACAACCCGCGGGTGTTCTACGCACCACGCCCGGACCAGCATCCTTTCATCCGTCGTTTCAACTTCGGCGTCGGCGCAGACTTCTTCGTCGATCCGGCGACCAACGATGCGCTCGACAGCGAGATCGATGTCACGGCACTCGAAGTGAATCTGCACTCGCAGGATTCCTTTGAATTTCATGTTGTGCCGACCTACGAACGTCTGGTGGAGGACTTCCGCATCGCGCCCGGGGTCATGCTGCCCTTGGGCAACGAATACAACTTCACCCGCTACCGGCTGCAGATGGACACGGCCAGACGTCGGCTGCTGTCGATCGAACCCGAAGTGGAGTGGGGTGAGTTCTATTCAGGGGATCGCGTGCAACTGAGCCTCACGTCGAATGTGCGGCCAATGCCCGGTGTGTTGTTCACGCTCACGACCGAATGGAACAAGGTGCAGCTCGCGGAAGGACGGTTCTACACGCGCCTGTATCGCGGTCTGTCCGAGCTGCAGTTCACCCCATTTATGGCGTGGGTGAACAACGTCCAGTACGACTCTCAGAGTGCCGTGCTGGGCTGGCAATCGCGGTATCGCTGGATTCTTCGTCCGGGCAACGATATCTATTTCGTCTACAACCACAACTGGCTCGACGATCCGCTGCTGGCGCGGCGGTTCCGCTCGATCGACAGCCGTCTCTCGTCGAAGCTGCTGTACACCTACCGGTTTTGACGGGGTCAGACCCCGGTGATAGTCATCACCGGGGTCTGACCCCCTTCACAAAGCGACTCAAGCTTGTTATCATCCATCCGGATTAACGGATGGTTGAAATTCTCGAGCATATGTCGGCGCTGTCGGACCAGACGCGCTGCCGGATGCTCCTCCTCCTCGAACGACACGAATTGACCGTCTCCGAGCTCTGCACGGTGCTGCAGATGCCGCAGTCGAGCGTCAGCCGCCAGTTGAAGACGCTCGCCGACGACAACTGGATTACGTCGCGGCGCGACGCCACCAGCCGGTACTACACGATGCCGCTCGACGACCTGGATTCGGCCGCGTCGCGACTGTGGCCTCTAATTCGCGAGCAGGTCTCCTCGACGACGGCGGCAGCGCACGACGAGCGGCGGTTGCGCGGCGTACTCGACCGGCGGCGCGTGAAGTCGCGCGAGTTCTTCGCGACTGCAGCCGGCCGGTGGGATCGGCTGCGCGAGGATCTTTTTGGCGACAGCTTTTATCTGTGGGCGGTGCTCGGTTTGATCGACCCGACATTGACCGTTGGCGATCTCGGCTGCGGCACCGGGCAGCTCACCGAGACCGTGGCGCCGTACGTGCGTCGCGTCATTGCCGTGGATGGGTCCACGGAGATGCTCGACGCGGCCCGCCACCGCCTCGCAGACTCCCGCAACGTTGAAATCCGGAGCGGCGAGCTCGAGGCGCTGCCGATCAAGGATGGCGAACTGGATGTGGCGCTGCTTTCGCTGGTATTGCACTACTCCGCGGAACCGGTGCGGACGCTGACGGAAGTCGCCCGTGTGTGCCGTCCCGGCGCGAAAGTGCTCGTCGTCGACATGCTGCCGCACCATCACGAGGAATATCAGCAGCAGATGGGCCACGTATGGCTTGGTTTTTCGGAAAAACAGATCGTGAAGTTTCTGACCGCTGCGGGTTTTGAAGACGCACGCGTGCGTGCGTTGCCGGTCGATTCCGACGCGAAGGGACCTGCGCTCTTCGCGGCAATCGCAACACGTTTGTCGGCAATACATACGTAGGGGCCGGCTTCAGCCGGCCCAAGGAGAAATAGATGGCTACCGTTCTATTCGAGAAGATGCACGCGTTCGAGGCCGCGGCCAAGGCCGCGCGCCCGCCTTATAAAGTGGCGAACCTCGAGCTCGCTGACTGGGGACGCAAGGAGGTTCGCCTCGCCGAGCACGAGATGCCCGGCCTCATGGCATTGCGCAAGCGGCACGCAGCCAGCAAGCCGCTCGCCGGAGCACGGATCATGGGCAGCCTGCACATGACCGTTCAGACGGCCGTGCTGATCGAAACACTCACCGATCTCGGTGCGGACGTCCGCTGGGTATCGTGCAACATTTTCTCGACGCAGGACCACGCGGCTGCCGCGGTTGTTGTCGGACGGCCTGAGACCGGCGGAACGCTCGAATCGCCGAAAGGGACGCCTGTCTTCGCGTGGAAAGGTGAGTCGCTCGACGAGTACTGGTGGTGCACCGCCGAAGCGCTCGTGTGGCCCGACGGATCGGGCCCGACGCTCATCGTCGACGATGGAGGTGACGCGACACTGTTCGTGCACAAAGCGGCCGAATTCGAGACAGTCGGCAAGGTGCCCGCATTCGATCCGGAAAACGAGCCGGAGGAGTGGGGCGTGATTCTCAACACGATTTCGCGTGAGCTGAAGGCGAACCCGGGACGCTGGACGAAAGTCGCGCATGGCATTCGCGGCGTCAGCGAGGAGACGACCACGGGCGTTCATCGTCTGTATCAGATGATGGAAGCGGGCACGCTGCTGTTCCCCGCGATCAACGTCAACGACTCGGTCACCAAGAGCAAATTCGACAACATCTACGGCTGCCGCCACTCGCTGCCCGACGGCCTGGCGCGGGCGACCGACGTCATGCTCGGCGGCAAGGTTGCCGTCGTGATGGGGTATGGCGAGGTCGGCAAAGGATGCGCGCAGGCGCTGCGCGGCCAGGGCTGCCGAGTGGTCATCACTGAAATCGATCCGATTTGCGCGCTCCAGGCGGCGATGGAAGGTTTTGAGGTCACCACGCTTGACGACGTCGTCGAGTCCGCCGACATCTTCATCACAGCCACCGGCAATCTGAACCTCGTCACCGTCGAGCACATGCGGCGGATGAAGGACAAAGCGATCGTCGGCAACATCGGTCACTTCGACAACGAGATCGACATGGCCGGCCTGAAAAAGGTGAAAGGGATCCAGCGCATCAACATCAAACCGCAGTACGACGAGTGGCGTTTCCCGGACGGCCACAGCGTGCTCGTGCTCGCTGAAGGGCGTCTGCTGAACCTCGGATGCGCGACCGGTCATCCGAGCTTCGTCATGTCCGCGTCATTTACCAATCAGGTGCTCGCGCAGCTCGAGCTGAATGCAAACGCCGAGAAGTACGGCAAGACGGTGACGATGCTGCCGAAGGCGCTGGACGAAGAAGTGGCGCGGCTGCATCTCGATCATCTTGGCGTCAGGCTGACGAAACTCACGCCCGAGCAGGCCGACTACATCGGCGTGCCTGCGGAAGGACCGTACAAACCCGATCATTACCGGTACTGATACGGGTCGAGCCACGAAGGTCACGAAACGACGAAGGTCACGAAGCGAGTTTTCGTGCCCTTCGTTTTCTTCGTGCGCTTGGTGGTCTAGAATCGCGCCATTCTTCAACTCCCGCCTCGCTCCACATTCGCCGGATCCCGCTGGCTTTTTCTCCGACTGCTTGGGGCCGTCTATTTCATTGCGTTCGTGTCGCTGGCCGTGCAAATCACCGGACTCGTCGGCGAACACGGGATCCTGCCAGTTGGCGAGTTCCTCGGGCAGGTTCATGGGCGGTTCGGTGCGTTCGCGTATTACAACTGGCCAACGCTCGTGTGGCTCTCGCCGACCGATGCGTGGCTGTCCGCTCTCTGTTGGTTTGGCGCGGCCACGTCGCTGCTCTTGATCGCGGGCATCGTCCCGACTGCGACCGCCGCGCTGGCCTGGGCGCTCTATCTGTCCCTGACGGTCGCGGGCCAGCTGTTTCTCGAATTCCAGTGGGATTCGCTGCTCCTCGAAACAGGGCTGCTGGCGGTGCTCTACGCGCCACTCGCGTGGCGCGAGCGTTTGGTCGACAGCGGCGAGCCACCAGCGATCGTGCGCTGGACCATCTGGCTTCTCGCTTTCAAGCTCACGTTCCTCTCCGGCATTACAAAGATTCTCAGTGGGGATCCGACATGGGCGAACTGGACCGCACTGAGCTATCACTACGAAACGCAGCCGATTCCCGCGTGGACGAGTTGGTACATGTATCAGTTGCCTGCGTGGGTGCACTACTGGGCGACGGGTGGTTCGCTGGTCATCGAGCTCGTAGTGCCGTGGCTGATCTTCTTGCCGACACGCTTTGGGCGTACGCGGCTTACCGCGTGCGTGTTGATGATTCTGCTGCAGGTCGGAATCGGCACGACCGGCAACTACGGCTTCTTCAATCTTCTGACGATCGTTCTCTACCTGTCGCTGCTCGACGATCGAACGCTCAGTCGACTCCTGCCGAGACGCGCGGCTGGCGGCGAACAAGAGATCGAGCGGCGTCCAGACGGGCGGTCGATCTGGCGAGTTGGCGTGAATGTCGTTGCCGTCGGCATTGCGGTGTTGAGCGTGATGACGCTTTTCCGTGAAATGGACAGAACACGTCAGGTCCGGGGTCCGTTCGACCGGGGTTGGCCGGGGACGATTTTGACATCGGTGTCGCCCTTCACCTCGGTCAACGGCTACGGTCTCTTTCGCGTGATGACGACCGCGAGACCTGAGATCGTGATCGAGGTCAGCGACGACGGCGCCGCCTGGAAGGAACAGGAGTTCAAGTGGAAGGCTGGCAATGTCCTACGGCGGCCGCGGTTCGTGGCGCCGCACATGCCGAGGCTCGACTGGCAGATGTGGTTTGCCGCGCTCGATCCGTTCTCCGCGCAAGAGTGGCTTCTCACGCTCGCCGAGCGCATCATCGCGGGCGAGAGTGCGGTCACGAGATTACTGAGTCCAAGTCCCCTCGCACACCGGCCGCGGTACGTCCGGCTCGCGTACTACAGGTATCACTTCACATCCTTTTCAGAACGTGCGAAGACTGGCGCGTGGTGGCGGCGGGAGTTCGTTGCGTACTTGACTGAGCCAATTGGACAGAACGGGCCGCCGAATGCGAACACGAATCGGCGGGGGACACCCTGATGTACCGGTATCGCCGTGATGTCCTCGAAAAACTCGAGGCACATGGCATTCGACCGCATTCGGGAAGCCCGCCTGAACTCGTCCGCGAGTTCGTGAACGATCTGTATCGATACGAAATCCGGCGCCTCCGCGAGCGGTTGCTCCTTGGCGAGTTCCCCAAGCACTCGTACTTCGATCGCGTGGTTTCTCTGCGCAACAAGTACTCAGTTCTGGCGTTGCGCCCAGCGGAGTTTGTCGAGTAACGAACTGCCTGTACCCTATACCCTGATACCTGTAACCTGGACCACGCCTGATACCTGATACCTGACACCTGGCATGGGCACCACCATTCCATTGCGCTCAAAACTCCCGAACACCGGCGTGACCATCTTCACGACGATGTCGCGGCTTGCGCTCGAGCACGGCGCAATCAACCTGTCGCAAGGGTTTCCGGATTTCAACTGCGCGCCCGAGTTGATTGATGCCGTCGCGCGCTACATGCGCGAGGGGCACAACCAGTACGCGCCGATGCCGGGGACGATCCCGCTTCGCGAAGCGCTGGCGATGAAGATCGAGCGCCTTTACGGACACCGATACGACCCGGTGACTGAAATTACGGTCACCTCGGGAGCAACGGAAGCGCTCTACGCAACCCTGACGGCGCTCGTGCATCCCGGCGACGAAGTGTTGCTGTTTCAGCCCGCGTACGATTCGTACGTGCCGGCGATTCAACTGAGCGGCGGCACGCCGGTCTTTGTCACGATGCGGCCGCCCGAATACCGCATCGACTGGGACGCCGCGCGCCGAGCGCTGACGCCGCGTACCCGCGCTATCGTGATCAACTCGCCGCACAATCCCACGGGCATGATCCTGACCGCCGACGACATGCGCGAGCTCGAACATCTGCTCGCGCACACCGACGCTGTCGTCGTCGCGGACGAGGCGTACGAGCACATCGTCTTTGATGGCGAGCGACACGAAAGCATGTCGCGGTATCCGGCAATCGCCGCGCGGGCGATCGTGATTGGTTCCTTCGCCAAGACGTTCACGACGACAGGATGGAAGATTGGATGGGCCGTGGCGCCAAGACCACTCAGCGCCGAGGTGCAGAGCATCCATCAGTGGGTCACCTTCGCGGTGAACGGGGCCATTCAGATGGCCTTCGCCGAGATGCTGCGGAACGATCCGGAGTGCCGCAGCATCGGCGAGTTCTACCAGCGGAAACGCGACTTGTTCCTGTCGCTGATCGGCGGGTCGCGATTCCAGCCGTTGCCGTGCCGCGGCACCTTTTACCAGATGGTGGACTACTCGACGATTACGACCGACCGCGATACTGACGTCGCGATGTGGCTGTTGAAAGAGCATGGCGTCGCGTCAATCCCGCCATCCTCGTTTCTGTACGGCGACGAAGCGGCGCCTCCGATTCTCCGTCTCTGTTTCGCCAAACGCGACGAGACACTCGAGCGCGCAGCGGAACGTCTGCGGAAGGTATGAGTCTCGGGCTGGTCTTGCGCCTCGCCGTCGCCGCTTCGCTTCTCCAATCCGCCACGGCGAAGGACGTCCGGCCATTTCCAGACCCGAACATGTTTTTCGAAGCAGTGCGCGCGAACCTGGCGCGGTCTCAGGACGATCAGAAGCTGTTTGCGTACAAGGAACGGCGCACCGAGCTCAACCTCAATCCGTTCGGTCGACTTGGTACGGGCGGCAGCCGGGTCAGGGAAGTGACGCCGGTCGAAGACGGAAGCGCCGTGACCATTCGTGTCATCGAGCGGGATGGAAAGCCGGTCACCGACAGCACACCGGTGCGCCGTCCATTGCGGATGTCGGCTCGTGGCCGCAGGGTCGTGGACGACGTCGCCGCAACGCTCGACATATCGATGAGCCGGCGCGAGCGCCTGGATGGGCGTGACGCAATCGTCGCCGTGTTCAAAGCGCGGCCCGACGCGAAGCCACAGACGCGCGAGGGACGTATCGCGCGCGATTTTTCCGGTGAGATCTGGATTGACGAGCTGACGCGCGAGGTGTCGCGCATCGATGCGAAGGCGATCGACGACGTGGCATTCGGCTATGGAGTGCTCGCACGCTTGAACAAAGGCGCGACGGTCACGCTCCGCCGCGAATTGGTTCACGGCAACCTGTGGCTGCCCGTGTCAATGCGTTTCAGCGGAGAAGGACGGGCGCTGCTGCTGCGAAAGCTGACGATCGATTTCGCGGTGGATTGGTTTGATTACCGAAGGGTGTTATAGGCCATCCTCCATTTCATTCCTCAGTATCGGTATCGCCCGTATCCGTCTCGGCGTCCACATCCGCATCCTTCGGCGCGCTCGTTGCGACATCATCGATATCGATCGCGTCGCCGTCTTCCAGGTCGTCCACAGCGTAGATGCGGCCGCCCGTACGCTCCTTGATCGGACCTCGCGGCTTGTGTTCCTGCTGAGAGTTCTTCTTGCCGCCGCGCAACCGCTTCGGCGGCGCGGGCGGACCGAAATTCGCGGAGCGGTCGCGGCCGCCGCCGCTGGGCCCGCCGGGACGGGGTCCACCGAAACCACCGCCGCCACCAAAGCCACCGCCGCCCGGACGTGGGCCGCCAAACCCGCCACCGCCACCAGGACGCGGCCCCCCGAAGCCGCCGCCGGGACGAGGGCCGCCGTATCCACCGCCGGGCGGCCGCGGACCTGGCGGACGATCCTCCCGCGCGCGCGCTTCACTGACCGCAAGATTGCGCCCCATGAAGGGCTGCGCGTTGAACTTCTCGATGATTTTTTCGGCGACGCTGCGCTCCGCGAACTCGACGAACGCGAACCCGCGCGGACGTCCCGTCTCGCGATCGACCGGCATCACAACGTGAGTGGGTTCAGCGATCGGTGCGAAGTGACCTCGGAGATCCGCTTCGGACGCGCCGTACGGAAGGTTCCCTATGAAGAGACGGACAGCCAACTGTGCCTCGGTGAGACCGACAGATTCTATCTCAGGGTTGCGGCAAACGCCGAATAGGGTGTGAGCATCCTGCGCTCGAACGCATCGGCAAGCGGTACACCGCGCGCGATATCCTGCAGAAGCGCGACGACCCCCGCGCCTCCGACTTCATCGAACAACCGCCGTGCCGCATCGGCACTTTCGGCGTAGGCGATCCTGGCCTGATTGCCGGATAGCTGGTCGAAGCTGCCCGCGAGCTGGTCGAGCGGAATCCGTGCCGACGATCCCGCCATCGCCTCTGCAGCCCACTGCGTCCCCTGCGGCTCGAACATGACCGCCAGGCCTTCGTTCAGCCATGTCGGCACTCCGCGCGGGGCAATGGCGCGGATCATCGCGTGCGTGAGCTCGTGCGCGAGGACCCGTTCGAGCTCGCCGGGCGCCTGCTGCAGCGCACCTCGCATCGGAATCCGGATACGGCCGTCATACGCCGCTGCGGCCCAGGCCGGTGAGCGCGTCGTGTCGCGGAACTGCTGCTCGGTGTAGAGCACAACCGTGATCACGTGGTCGGGGAACGTGTAAAGCGCCGTCCCGACACGCCAGTAGGCGTCCTCGAGAATGTCGACGGCGCGGCGCGCCAGCTCTTCATCGGCCGGCCCTTCGAACAACACCGTGAAGTGGGCGCTTTGTGACTGGAAAAATCCCTTCTCGGGCGACGGCTCATCGCGGAGTCGAGCCAGTCGTGAGGAGACCGTTTTGTCACCAGGCGCGTAGCTGAGTGCCGCTTCGTAGACCGTGATCGCGCCCTGCAGATCGCTTTGTCGATAGAGGAGATCTCCGAGCAGCAGGGACGCGATGGTCAAGTTGGGCGCCAACTTCAAGGCCTGTTCCAGCGACTCGCGGGCATGCGCCATATCGCCGAGTAACTGCGCGGCCAGTGCGGCACCCAAATAGAGGGACGCGTCGCGTGGCTGCTGACGGATCGCGTCCGCAAAGGCGACCGCAGCCTCCTCGGTGCGGCCTTCCCGAATGGCCTCCCAGCCCTCGCGTCCGTTCGCAACCTGAGCGAGCGCGGGCGCCGCGACGACCGCGACAACGGCCAGAGCCATGACGGCAAGCCTCATGCTTCCCAATGGTAAACCGCTCGACTGCGCTCGGGGCAAGCCCTTTGCACCCTCGGAAACCGGAGGAGATCCATGAAGGCACCTCAGCTCTTGTGCGGCGCACTCGCGCTGGTGATGAGCATCAGCGCCTGCCAGAGGCAGACTTCGCAGGCAGAGCTGAAGCAGAGCGCCAGCCAGACCGCCGACCGAATCAAATCGGAAAGCGTCAAAGCCGGAGAAAAGCTCGAAGACGTGTGGCTTACGACCAAAATTCGCGCAAAGTTCGTCGGCGATCGCGACATCAAGGCGCGTAACGTCGGTGTGTCGGCGCACGACGGTATCGTGACCTTGACGGGCCGCGTGCTGAACCAATCGGAGCGCCAGCTCGCGTTGACGCTCGCGAGCGATACCGACGGCGTGAAACAGGTAGTCGACAACCTTGACGTGGAAGTGGCTGGCCCTCCGCCGCCTCACTCGGTGAACGGCGGTACTCCCGGCGCCGCCGCGACAACCGGTCGTGCCCCTGCGCCAGGGTCGACGCCGGTCCCGGTCGCAGCGTCGGATGACACGCGCATTACGATGAGCATTCAGTCCAAGTACTTCATGGACGACCGCATCAAAGCTCGTCACATCGTCGTGGCCACCAACGCAGGGGTCGTGACATTGAATGGCGAGATCGCGGATGAAACGGAGCGCGCGGAGGCGTTGTTGCTCGCGCGGACGACCGAAGGCGTCAAGCGCGTTGAAGACAACCTGACTATTGCATCGGCATCTGCTGCACCGGCATCTGCGCCGACCTCAGCTGCACCCGCATCTGCGCCGCCAACCGCTCCGACGCAGGCGACGCCGGCCGCACCGCCTGCGGCGGGCAAGTCCACTGCCGCGGCGCCCGATACCGACACGGGATTGGCGGACCGCATCAAGTCGCAACTCACGTCGGACACCCAAATGAAGAACGCCCCGATCGAGGTGACCGCAAAGAGCGGTGTTGTGACGCTACAGGGAACAGTGCCGACGAACGCAGCCAAAGCACACGCTCTGACGGCTGTCAGCGGCATCGATGGCGTGAGGCAGGTTGTCGACCGAATACAGGTGTCAACGGCTACGAGTTCGCCGACCAAGAGCTTGCCGGCTCGAAAGGCAAAGAGATAAACGGCGTGTTCAATCGCACCTGGCAGGTGCGCAGCCCCTACCGCCTGCCTGACCTTCTGTGGAATGCGGCCGTGTTCCGCATTCGCGCCGAGTTCGAGGAGATGCCGTGTCTTCGCGTGACGCGTGAGGAGGCGCGGCGCCTGTTCGGACTCGCGGATCCGGTCGCCGCGTGGGTGCTTCGCCACCTGGCCAACGAAGGGTTTCTCATCGAGAACTCGCGCGGTGAATACGTCCGCCGTGCGGCGAATCCGTAGGTGGATTCAGGCCGGGACTCGGGACTCGGGATTCGGGATCCGAGCTGCAAATAATTCCGCAACCTCGTGCGCTGCGACAGGTCTGAACTGACCAATGAGGCCAACGGCAGCAGCGGCCCGGCCAATGACGTCCGCGGCTGTCAGGCCCGATTGCCGCAATTGGCGAACGCCCGTATCAGCTGCGCTCTTGCTCAGTTTCTCGCCCCCCGGTTTGCGAATCAGCGGATGGTGTGCAAAACGAAGGCGACTGGAACCTCCGAGCATCTGCCGGAGTCGAAGTTGACGTCCCGTGGATGACGACAGATCTTCGCCGCGGATGACGTCGGTAATCCCCTGCATCAGGTCGTCGACAGTAACCGCGAATTGATACGTCCAGTTGCCGTCGCGATCGCGCAGCAGGAGATCGCCGCATTGCCGTGCGGGTTCCTGCGTCATGGCGCCAAGGAGCAGATCGTCGAACGCCTCCACGCCTTCGTCGATTCGAACGCGCAATCCGCGACCCGAAGCATCTGTCAGGCGTCGATCGCGGCAGAACCCGTCATACCGCTCCCCGGCGATATGCTTCCGCGAGCATTCGCACGCGTACACGTGATAGGCGCTGCGCAGCCGATCGAGCGCGTCCCGATACTCGTCGCCGCGATCGCTCTGCCGGACAAGCGGGTGCAGACCTTCATCGGGCTCGAATCCCAGCCAGGCGAGATCCTCGAGAATGCTCGATTCGAATTCGGGCCGGCAGCGGATGCGATCGTGATCCTCCATGCGCAGCAGCACGCGACCGCCCGCTGCACGCGCCAGACCCCACACGTAGATGGCGTTGACCACGTGACCGAGGTGAAGGTGACCGGTAGGGGAGGGGGCGTAGCGCGTCAGCATGTGGTGATATATCGGAAATTCATTTTGCATTAATGGCTTCGATCCCGTGGCTCGACTCTGATGATCCGTTTCCTCCGGTGGACCATGCGCTCATCGAGCCGAATGGCCTGCTGGCGGCTGGCGCCGATCTGTCGCCCGAACGGCTCCTGGACGCCTACGCGCACGGCATCTTCCCCTGGTTCAACGAGGACGATCCTGTTCTGTGGTGGAGTCCAGACCCGCGGATGGTTCTCTTTCCCCGGGATCTCCACGTCTCGAGATCCTTGCGGCGCACGATTCGCTCTGGGCGATTCTCCGTCACGCTGGATCGAGCGTTTGATGCGGTCATGGAAGGGTGTGCCGCGCCGCGGCCGCAGCAGGACGGCACATGGATTACCGCCGACATGGTGACCGCCTACACGCGTCTGGCGGAGCTTGGCTTCGCGCATTCGGTCGAGACGTGGGAGGGCACCGAGCTCGTGGGCGGCCTGTACGGGGTCGCCCTCGGACGCGTGTTTTACGGTGAGTCGATGTTCAGCCGTCGCACCGATGGCTCGAAAGCGGCGCTGACATATCTGGCTCGACAGCTCGATCGCTGGAGGTTCGTTGTCATTGATTGTCAAATGGCGACAGGGCACCTCGCCTCGCTGGGCGCGCGGGAGATTCCGCGCGACGATTTCCTTCGGTATGTGCGCACCGGCACCGCGCAGCCGGCCGTGGGTGGGCCGTGGCGCCTCGACGACGATTTGATGACCGACCTGTAAAATTGATCAGTGGCAGATCCGTTTTCCAAAGAATCCACGCTGACCGAGGAGCGTCAGGAACAGAAGCTGCAGCGCCCGCGAATGTGGCGTGTGTTATTGCACAACGACGACTATACGACCCAGGACTTCGTTGTCTGGATCCTCGAAACGATTTTTCACAAGCCGCGCGGCGAGGCGTTCGCGATCATGATGAACGTGCACCAGTCCGGGATGGGGCTGGCCGGCATCTATACGCACGATGTGGCCGAAACAAAGGTTAAGTCCGCCCGGCAGCTGGCCGAACAGCACGAGTTCCCGCTGCTGGTGACGATGGAACCGGATCCGGAGAGTAAAGAGTCATAGGTAAGACGCATGAGCAAACCCCCAGTCCCGTTTGCGTCGGAAACGCTGGAGACGATTCAGCGCGCGTTCCGTCTTGCAACCGATCGGCGCCACGACACGGTAGGCCTCGAACACCTGCTGCGTGCGATCACCGACGAGCCTCAGGCGCGTGCGTTGCTCGCGACCTGTGGGGTGAAGGTGGAAGCGCTGCGCAAGCAGGTTGACGAAGTGCTCGCGAAGGCGTTCACGTCGGTGCCGGCAACGACCTCTGTCGAACCTGAGCCTTCGGTTGGATTCGATCGCGTCATCCAGCAGGCGGTCGTCCATGCCGCGGTATCGAGCGCGAAACACGTCGATACGGGGAGCTTGCTCGTGTTCATGCTGCAGGAGGAAGAGAGCCACGCGGCGTTCTTCCTGCAGAATCAGGGGCTCGATCGCCTGACGCTGCTGCGGGTCATCTCGCATGGCGGTCGGGGGAAGCCCGCGCAACAGGAAGGCGAGACGGGTCCGTCAGGTCCACCCTCGACCGATCCACTTGAAGCGTACGCGACCGACCTCGTTGCACGCGCGGCAGCTGGACAGATTGATCCGTTGATCGGACGCGCGCTCGAGCTCGAGCGCATGATCCAGGTGCTGTGCCGCCGGCGGAAGAACAATCCACTGCTGGTCGGCGAGCCAGGCGTCGGCAAGACGGCGCTCGCTGAAGGACTGGCCTTGCGGATTCACGAGGGCAATGTCCCGGAGCCGCTGCGCAGCTCGAAGGTGTACGCCCTGGACCTCGGGGCACTGCTGGCGGGCACGCGGTATCGCGGCGACTTCGAAGAGCGCGTCAAGCAGGTGCTGGAGCGTCTCGGGAAGGAACCGAACGCCATCCTGTTCATCGACGAAATTCATTCGCTGGTCGGCGCGGGCGCCGCATCGGGCGGCGCGATGGACGCGGGCAACCTGCTGAAGCCGGCGCTCGCCAATGGCTCACTTCGGTGCATCGGCTCGACGACATTCAACGACGTCAAGCAGTCCTTCGATCGCGACCGCGCGTTGTCGCGGCGGTTCCAGAAGATCGACATTCTCGAGCCGTCGGAACAAGAGACGATCGACATTCTGAAAGGCCTTCGTCCGCACTACGAAGCGCATCACGGCGTGAAGTACACGGACGAAGCCATCAGCGCGGCCGTCGCACTTTCGGCGAAGCATCTCAAGGACCTGCACCTGCCCGACAAGGCGATTGACGTGCTGGACGAAGTCGGCGCGGCGCAGAAGCTGCTGCCCGTCGACAAGCGGGTGGCGGCGATCGGTCCCGAGCAGATCGAACAAGTCGTCGCGCGGATGGCCCGTGTGCCGGTGCAGGCGGTCTCGAGCGATGACCGGACGGCACTCGCGACGCTCGACACCGAGTTGAAGCGGGTGATTTTCGGTCAGGAAGGTGCGATCGAGGAGGTGACGTCCGCGATCAAGCTGTCGCGCTCAGGTCTGCGGTCGGCCGACAAGCCGATTGGGAATTTCCTGTTTGCCGGGCCGACTGGCGTCGGCAAGACCGAGCTCGCCAAGCAGCTCGCGCGCATCCTCGGCGTGGACTTCATCCGCTATGACATGTCCGAGTACATGGAGAAGCACGCCGTCTCGCGCCTAATCGGCGCGCCACCCGGATATATCGGCTATGAAGAGGGCGGTCTGCTCATCGATGCGGTCCGCAAGTCACCGCATGCGGTGCTGCTGCTCGACGAGGTCGAGAAGGCGCATCCCGACATGGTGAGCATCCTTCTGCAGGTGATGGATCACGC
>Ga0070675_100001948_pt1 | contig 15289 bp, 12 predicted proteins | sample KBSM43metaG_FD_65343 | JGI IMG/M metagenome (GOLD analysis project Ga0070675, IMG submission 65343) | Miscanthus rhizosphere microbial communities from Kellogg Biological Station, Michigan, USA - KBS M4-3 metaG | ecosystem: Host-associated > Plants > Roots > Rhizosphere > Soil ...
GGCGGAGCGCCCGCCATTCGAGCTGCATCCAGACGCGCCCTTCGAGCGTATCGAGATGCTCGTTCGCGCCATCGCTCGTGATCAACCCCAGCTCGGGCTGAATGCGATGGAACAGCCCGTGAAGCATGATTTGCTGGCGTGCATCGTCAGACTTCTCCGGGAGCATCTGCAAGGGCCAGACGAACCACCGCATCCCGCCCCACGAGATGGGGCCGTCCGCGAAACCCAGAAAGCGGGGTGTCGGCCCCTCCGGTTCTGGCTGGCTTGTGGCACGCGTTCCGGTCGCCTGATCAAAGATCACCATCGGACCACAGAGCGACACACCCCACAACTTGCCCGAGTCTCGCTCGCAGAGCTTCGTGGCTTCCTCGAAGTATCGCTGGGCGAGCTGCGGTTGGACCTGTGCATCTGCAGCCCCTGCGACACCCAGCAGCACGAGCAGGAATAGCGCATTAAGATCGTACCGAGTCTGCGTCGTCATGGTTCCTCCGCAAGAGCCTACGCTCAAACCTTGTTGGCGAAGTGATGCGAGAGCGATCACCCGAACGACGGGTTCATCGGCCTCTGGTGCGGTTTGTCGTATCAAGCGATACTTGCATCTCGTCCATCTGTTTTTCCGAACCTGCTCGAAGGGGGCGCAACGATCCTGTCGCTTCGAATCCGAAGGATTTATACAGCCTCTTCGCCGGCTCGTTGCCTTGAGTGACGCACAACCACAGCCTGGATATTTCGTTCCGAATCGCCCACCCGAACACGGCGTCAATCAGAGCTCTGCCAACCCCCACGCGACGAGCGTCGGGAGACACCCACATTGAATAAAGCCCAGCCCGTGACGCATCATCTGCATCCCTTCGAACACGTGCCATGCCGACAAGTCCAGAATCGATTTCCGCAATAAGTAAGCGCTCGTCGGGGTGCACAAGCGATTCTCGCCACTGTTCATCGCTTCGGCCCCTGGCCTGCTCCGCGGTATCGCCGAAAGCATCTGGACTATCTTCAAGAGCTGCGATCCGTAGGGTGCGCCAAACGCGCCACTCATCCTGCTGCAATTCTCGAATCCGAATCATGGGTTCATCCCCGAATAACGGTGTATCTGTTCTCCTTTCCTAATCGAACCGCTTCAAGGATCGAGCCCATCCGGGGCTATGGTCAGCCCGCGTCTTTTTCGGCGCGAACGCCCCCTTCCAGGCATGAACCGTGTGCCGTTTGAGTCGGCGGAGAGCCGGTAAGAGCGTTGTGATACTCATCGCCGCCAGGCCTGACAATAATGCGATCGTCACGATGTCCCACAACGGGCGGCGATTGAAGAGGCCTGGCCAGTCCATCACATGGAGACCGTAATAGAGCCAACGGTTCGCGCGATCGAGTTTGTCGAACTTCACCATCTGGGCGAGCGACGGGGTGAAATAAAGCCAGGTCTGGTTTTCGTCGCCGTAACGGACGCGCAGCACAGGCAGCACGTAGGCGGGCTTGTGCCGGCCGAGTTCGAATGACGTGGTCGTCTGGTGATAGTAGTCGTCATACTCGGTCAGCCATTCGCTGTCGATGATGGGGACGTTCGGCATCGCTTCGCGGGATGCCTGTTCCATCACTTCCTTGCGGAACGACGTCATGACGCCCTTTTCGGGTTGATTGATTGAGACAAACAGGTGTGGGTTGTCCTGTGGAAGGTTTACGAAATTGATCGAGTTGTTTGTGGTCCATTGCGCAGCTCCCTCTTTGGTTGTGGGGGGCTCGTAGGCGAGGAAGTAGGGCTCCCCTCGAAACTGGATGAGTTCGAGTTCCTTCGGAGCGAACCTTTGCTGGATCTGCGCGATGGCAGCTTGAAGGCTTTCAATCCGGATCTGTTGCAGGTTCAGGGCACCGCCGGTAATAGCTTTCGCCATGTCCTTTGTCATCGAGGACCTGGGAGAGACGACAGGATTCCCCATGATGAAACCCTCGCCATTGCTTTCGACGCGTTTGGACACGTTCGTCCACCCGGAGATCGGGAACGTGCTGATTGGGATCATTCCGCTCAGTATCCACGTGATCGAAAATATGCCGAAGATCAGACCCGCATAATGGTGCCACTTCACCCAACCGGAGTAGGGTGTGTAGGACAGACCGCCTTTTTGGCGAAAGCGTGGCTTGAGCGATACACGCCAGATTCCGACGACGGCGCCGGTCACGACCATGAGCATGGCTGTCCAGGCGATGTAATCCAGGAACGTTGTCCACCAGGGCCGTTGCCGAAAGAAAAACAGGTTGTGAATAATGTACCCGGAGTAGGCGAGAATCCGGCCTCTTCGGTCCGTCTTCTGAACGATGTCGTTGCTCTTTGCCGAGATGTAGTACTCGGTACCTGCCGGGTCGTTCATCGCCACGCGATGCATCGGAACATAGCCCGCCAATGTGGGAATTCTCGTAAGCTCGTCGGGGCTTTCGAGGCGGGCGTCGTACGTCATGGTGGCCGCGTATTCGGGAGCGAATCTCTTCATCCAGTCCAAGGCCCGTTCCGGCACCATGTCGGGAAGCACTTCTCCGGTGTCCGCATATACCGTTCGCCAGTTGCCGATGCTGACCCTGGTCAACCGATAAACGGGCCGGCCGTTGTACATCGATAATCGAACGCGGTAGGGCTCGATGCCGGCCCTCGCCGCCGCTTCAGCCGGCGTCACAGTTGCCGTGGAGAAGTTGATTGGCTCCAACCTCAAAAGACGTTCCCCGGTAGTGATTTGCGGGTGGCCGTAGTACATCAACACCACACCTGACAGAGTCCAGAGCAGGAACATGAGCATGATCCCGATGCCCAGCCATCGATGCGAATAGATCAGGAGCTTACGCCAATCGAGCAGTTTGCGGAGCTTCATGTCTCGCCTTTCTTCAGACGATTTCGCGGGCCGAGTATATCAACGGCGGAGCGTCGGTCGAGAGCTGCTGGAATCAGCGAGGTAAATATCCGGACCGCGATTGTGTGATTCGAATATCGCTCTTTTGACTTCGGACCTCGATCTTCCGAAAGTCCGGCGTGGTCCATGGACGACTTGGAGTGTAGCCGAGTGTGTAGGCGATGCTCAGTTCCCGTCCGATCCCTTCATATAGCGGGACGATTTCTTCGAGGGTCTGTGGAAATGCAACACGGCCGCCGGAGACTTCCGCGATTTGCTCCATGCGCAAACGAGCTTCTACACGGTTAGGGTGATCTTCCGGAATGGCCATCGAATATGGATTCTTATCCGTATTGGTGGCAAAGAAGTAGATCGGCACGGGAGTGCGAGCCAGAAACCGTAGAGTGTCTTTGAACTTTCCGTCTTCGTTGGGCGGTTTCATTACCATCCGGCGGACGCCGTCGACGGTTACAGTTCTGGTTGCGTCGGTATCACGCCCATCGGTGAACACGACAATTCCCTTGCGGCCCGGGGACTTTTCCATCCGCTCGACGCCCCATCGAAGAGCGTCATACAGCACCGTTTCTCCACAGGTCCTCCATATGCTGTCCAATGTCTTTCGTGTACCTGATTTGCGATCGAACAGTAACGTGATTTTGGTGCCGAACGCGGCGACCATCAGATCGTCCTGGGAACGCAGGCGACCCGCCAAAGCAGCAGCCGCATCCGAGAACAGAGGCTGGGCAGGTATCGTGCTGGCGCTACAGTCAAAAAGGACCAGGACGTTGTACGGCGTGCTCACCGGTTCGAATGAGTCAATGTCCTGGCGTACGCCGTCTTCAAACAGCTCGAAGTCGTCTTTCGAGAGGTTCAGCAGAGGCCGGCCACCGGGATCAAAAGCGCCCACGTCAACCGAGACGGATCGAACGTCCACCTGAAGGCGAAACGGCCTGTCCTGACCAGCAGTGACACCGGTCAGGAGAGCCATCAACAAAGCAAAGGTCGAGAATCGCATTCTGTTCGGAAGATTCTACTTTGTCTAATGAGCGCGGCGCTCGGCTTGAATTCGCCGGGTTCTTCATGGCTCGCTCGCTTACGTGCGGTCGCGTAGCGGCCTGAGACTCGGCGGATCATTCAGCACGCGAACCTCGCGCTGAGGGAATGGGATCTCGAAGCCGTGCTCCTGAAGCGCCTCCAGGATCATGAGCAGGAGATCGCCACCGACACGGTTCTTGCCGTCGTCGATGCCGTCCATCCAGAATTCGACGAACATCTTGATGCCGGAATCGCCGAAGCTGTCGATCTCGCAATCGGGCCGCTCCTCCAACGGCACGTCGTCGCCGCTGATCACCTGCGGGTGACGGGAGACCACCTGCTTAATGATCTCGACCAGGACCCTGATGTCGGAGTGATAGGCGACGGAGAAGTCGACGCGATAACGCTGTTTCTTGTTCTTGTGTGTCCAGTTGGTGAAGCTCTCGACGATGAATTTCTCATTGGGCACCATGACGTCCTTGCCGTCGAAAGTCTCGAGCGTGGTCGAACGCATGTTCAGCTCGCGCACGATGCCGGTCCGGCCATCCTCAAGCTGGATGTAGTCGTTCACTGACACCGAGCCATCCAGGAGGATGATGATGCCGGAGATGAAGTTTGAGGCAATCGACTGCAGGCCGAATCCCAGCCCGACACCTACCGCGCCCCCGAACACCGCCAGTGCGGTTAGGTTCACACCCATAACCTCGAGGAGCAGCACGAAGACTACTCCTGCGATCAAAACCTGAAGGAGCTTGGCGGCGACTTCGCGGGTGCGCAGATCCAGCTGCTGCTGACGGCGGATCATGTCCTGCCCGGTGCTGTTGGAAACGCGACCCAGCCAGAACAGCAGCGATCCGAAGACCGTCACTCTGATGAAATCGTAGAGCGATACGTGGAGAGTGCCAACGGTCAGCGCGATGGACTCGAGAATCGCAATCAGGTCGTCGAGCAGTCCGGCGAAATGCAAGACCAGCAGCGGCAAGCCTAGCCACATTAGCGCGGCGGCAACAAGCCGGGTCTTCGCGAAGCTGCGGACGAGCGAGTAGAACAGCAGGAACCCGGTGATCGATAGCGCGATCTGAACGACCCAACTGCGGCCGAGGGCACTGCGACTGATATCCACCGAGATTCGCAGGAGAACGAATGCCAGCAACGGCACGATCAGATTGTTCGATCGCCGTGCTGCCCTCGCCAGGGGATGCGCGCCACCCACATCTTGCGCTTGCGTGAGAGTCGGAAAGAGGCGCCTGAACTGTCCGGCGACGAGACGGGCGATGATGTAAACCGCGGCCACAATGCCGAGTTGCATGTAGGTGGCCGGTTCGGCGATCAGACTCTGGAGCCTTGCGTTCCCATCGGTGGCCAATTGCAGGACTTGCTCGGGGGTCATAACGCTCAATCCTTTCGTCTGAATGCAGTCGGTCTGCGCAGCGAAACAAAGAGCGATTCGTACCTAAAGAGTCTTGAACAAAAGACCGCTAAAGTGGAAGTGTCGAGTTGTCAGACGACGTTAGAACGTCAACGCCGAAGGTGACCCAGGGATTTGAATACTGCCGCGGAGCCCCCGGCATCGGCCCATTCGCACAATTGCGGAAAAGCAGGGCCTGCTATATACGGATGTTTAGTGACTTTTTCTGGAGAGCAGGAAGATAACTCCCGTTGGAGTAAGGCAAGGAGGCAGAAGTACATGAATAGAAAACGCTTTATTTTGCTGTTAGCTTTGGTTTTCTGTGCATCGGCGGCATTCGCGCAAGGACGGGGCGGAGGGGGCGGAGGGGCAGGCCGTGGCGGTGGAGCACCCGGAGGTGCTCCGTCCGTTCCTTCAAACCAAGGAACACCGCAAAGTGGCCGGCCGTCAAACGCCGGCAAACCGGATTCGACTTCCAGCGCGGGGCAGGATTTCCGGGCTGACGCTGCTGCAACGCACGCGGTGGATCCCAAAGATACTCATGGCTTCAAGAACTACGGCCAGTATGTTGCCGCTAACGAGGTTTCTCAACACCTGGGCATTCCCCTCGCGGACCTGAAAGCGTCGATGGACGCCGAGGGTTGGAACCTGGGCAAGGCGATCCACACTCTGCGTCCCGGGTTAAGCTCTAAAGAAGTCGAGGCTGAAGTGAAGAAGGCGGAAGCTGCTGCCAAAAAGGCTCAGTCCGAAGCCAATAAGAAATCGACGAAGTAATCTCTTCCTCGCAAGCCAGGACGCCGGAACGGGACTTGTGCCTTCCGGCGTTCTCAGAATGCACCGCTCAGGAGCGCCGGAACTTTAACTGAGCCTCCCATCTTTTGCAGCTCAGCATTCAAGTTGACAGCAGTTCGCGCAGGAAACGCATTATTCGCCTCCGCATGCGCATTTCATGAGAAGCGCGTTGATTAACTTCGCGATTCATTGGATGTCTTATATGCTTCCGCGCAAGGGAGATCATCAAAATGCGTTTTTCGCTCCATCGCATTGTGTTGGTCGTCAGTCTCACAGCCGGTCTCACTTCTCTGCAGTCACGTCCGCGCGTTCAGAATGGTCCCAACATAGCGGTGCCACGCATCTGGGACGATATGGCACTTGCCGATTGGGCCACACCCGTTGCCGGACTGAATGTGCGGCCGGCGCATTACACATCAGCGGAATATTACGGCGTGAGTGCGGACAATCTTAAAACTTATCCCGTGTATCACCCGGACAGTGAACCGCCAGGTTACTGGCAGGAACTTCAGAAGATGAAGCCAGAGCCGCTGGTTGACATCTCCAGAATTAGAACGAATCAGGACTGGATTGCCGCGGGGGAACTCGCCCTCCGGGAAATGGACAGCTTCTGGAGCCGGACTGCCGACCCTGCTGACATTGCGATCGCGCGTGATCCGGCCGCTTTCGAGGGCAGATTAAAGTTGCCGGACGGTTCTGTTTTTGGTCCGCGTTGGGTTGTCACACCGACTGGTGTGATGTTGTCGTGGGCTGCTTGTTCGAATTGTCATCGACAGGATCATGCAGACGGTTCCATTACCGCCGGCGGCCCAAGGGGCCCTCGCTCTCCGGGAGTTCCTCCCATAAATCCTGCAATCCCCGGCGCGCAGGGATCACCGCCTGTGCTGCAACGTTTCTTTGTCGGCGATTCTTTATCGATGATCAGGTGGCGAATGTTCAGCGTGCCCTGGGCGCCCGACGACCGTATCGAGAGCGTACGCGATGTACCGTTGGATCCGGGCACGCTCAATGCAGGAGACCCAGGCATCTTCAATCGTCCGCATGGCAGTCCGTTTTATGCAACGAAGATCGTGGATCTTCAGAACCTCCGGTACAGCCGATACCTCGATGCGACTGCCACACATCGGCTTCGCGGACCGGAAGACGTGGCCAGATATGCGGCGTTTATTTCGGGTGCGGATCCAATGGATTTCGGTCCACATCGCCTTCTTACCGACGAACAGCGGCGAATGCGTTTTCGATATGCCGACGAGGTGCTGTATGCAATCGGCCTGTACCTGATATCACTCGAACCACCGAAGAATCCAAACACCGCGTCTCGAGCGACATTGGATCGAGGCGAACAGATTTTTCGAAGTGAAGGTTGTGTGAATTGTCATACTCCACCCGACTACACGAACGGCAAGCTGACCCTGGCAGACGGATTTGAACTTCCGCCAAATCATCCTAATCGCAATGATGTCGTACAGATTTCAGTGGGCACAGATTCGGGCCTCGCGTTGAAGAAACGCAAAGGTACGGGCTTTTACAAGGTCCCATCACTTCGTGGCGTATGGTACCGACCGAGACTGTTGCACGATGGTTCAATAGCGACTCTCGAAGAAATGTTTGACGCATCACGCTTGAATTCCAACCATGTGCCTGGAGGGTGGAAAGGTCCAGGCGTGACGGAACGTGCGATTCAAGGCCATCCTTTTGGGTTGAACTTGAAAGCCGACGATAAGAATGCACTGCTGGCGTTCCTGCGCAGTCTTTAGTTCCTTTGACGCCGTTCTTCGGCAACTCCAAAAGGTTTGCGATCGTCACGGCGTGGCCGCACTGGAGGGCACCGTGACGGCGGACAGGTTGAGAGTAGCGACCTTGACCCGTCGCACGCGGCCCGTCCTATACCTGGGACAATGACAATCAAGAGAGTCGACCACGTCAGCGTCGTTGTCGACGACCTTCCGGCCGCCATCGCTTTCTTCACGCGTGGTTCGATCAGTTCTTCGTCAGCCATCCCCGCAGCACGCGTTTCCACCACATGATCGCGCCTGTTACGAAGAGGGCCGCTGGAAGCAGTCCCAGAAGTACATAGGTGATGCGGACGCCCATTCCACCGTACCGGCCGAAATGCATGCGCACGATCCAGGCAATGAATTCGTCTCCGCGGCGGGCTCCAATAGCCAGATCCAGGGGCTCGAAGTAGTTCACGATGGCGACAAACGGCTCTGGAAACGCGAAGTAAACTCCTGTCACTCCCCAGAGAAGAAGAATCGGCAAACTCCAGAATCCCAGTGCACTGTGAATGTCGAAGTTCATTCGCGTCCAGCTACTTCTCGGAGCGAAGTAGAGTCCCTTCACCCAGCTTTTGGCGCCACGCCACCAGATGACCAGACCGCTAATGCACAGGACAACCAGCAATCCCCCGCCGACGGCATTGGCCTGACGGCCTTTTTCTCCGGCCAGCAGGTTGTCGTGTAGATCGACGAGCCACTCCATGACCCTGATCGACGTTGGATACACCTCGCCCATGTAAGCGCCGTTGTAGGGATTGAAGCGATGCCCGATCTTCTGTCCATCCTTAGCAAGCGTTACTTCCGCGGGCGAAAGACGCCGTCGCGGCATCCCGACTTCCGTAATCTCCCACCCGGGATACTTCTGCAGCGCCACCTCACGGATCTGGTCTTCCGTCATCCTCTGCCCGACGGCTTCTCCCGCCGGCACGTTTCCGAGCTTCCAAAGCGACAAATCGCGGCGGAACACCACGAGGCTGCCTGTCACGCTAATGAGAATGATGTAGATCCCGATCGCGATACCGGTCCAGAGATGAATCTGGAAGATCGCTCTTCGCAGCAGCGTCGGTTGAGGCTGTCTCCAGAAACCCATTGGCACGGAATTCTACAGCGAACTCGAAGAAGGCCCTCTCTTTGAGACGAAAGAATGGCAGCCACAGTTTTAATCTTGATGTCTTGCTTTCCTAATTCTGAATTTGAGCCCTGGCTCTACCGGTGTTAGGCTGCTCGGCAGCAAATTCAATATCTTTGGCGCTCCAACCGAACGATTAGTCAGAAGGGGGCTATCATGACATTTCAACGGAAAGCGATTTGGGCTAGTGTCGCGATCTTGATCGTTCTCACACTCGTCCTGCCGTCGATCGCAACTGCGCAGGCCCGAGGTGGCGGTGGGCAGGCGCCTGCTGCGGGTGCGCAAGCACAAGGTGGGGCTGCCGCCCCACAAGCCGGCCGGGGAGCCGGTGGCGGTGGGCAAGGTGGCCGCGGTGGTGGCGGCCGCGGCGGTGGCGGTGCGCAATACACTCCGGCAGCAGGCGCAAAGGACCTCAAGGCAGTGATGTTCAACTGGGCCTGGTACACGGGCATGCTGCGGAGCGACCAGGAATACGATCTAATGATGTCGCTCGAATATCAGGGCAAGGGCACCATGCAAGTGGACGGGCAGCCCTGCAATGTGACGAAGTATCGAACCAGCGTGAGCTACCAGGTGTCGGGCGAACGGATTCAGATCACCGGCACTCGCCCCAATGGCCAGAGTTGCTCCAGTGTCGAAGTCCTCAGTGGAGCGTACGCGTGGAACGAAGATATTCCCGGCGCCGAGCTCGTCGCGGGAAAAGGCAAAGCTACTCCAATGCCCGCAACAGTAGAGGAGCGTATGATTCGCCTGTGGGCAAGTTCACAGGGTGCGTGGAAGGCCGCAATGGCCGGCATTTTGAATCCACCTCAAATGGCGGCCAGACCGCAACAGATCCCCGCGGATGTCACGACGTCAGGCAAGACGTCCCTCACCTGGGAAGGCAACAAGCCGGTGCTCACGTTCCCGATCCCGGGCGTCCCCACTGCAACGGCGACCGCCACACTCGATGCAAAGAACATGGCGGAAAAAGTCGTGGTGAAAAATGGCGCGAACACCTACGAGTTCAACTACAGCGACTACAAGGACTGGAACAATCCGCTGAATCCGGCCGAGGCTTTTGTCCCGGGTAAGATGATCGAGAAAAAGAACGGCGCCGTCGTGCGCGACATTACGACGACGGTGACGGAAACGGGGCAGATGTATGTTGTGATGCCTGTTCCGGCAAGCGTCAAGGCGGCGATCAGACCAACAAATCAGCCTGTCAACTGGACTCCGCCGACGGCCGCAGCCCCTGCAGCCCCTGCAGCCCCTGCAGCGACGACACAGACTGCAGCCGTCGTAACGCCGCGGCTGGCCAATGGGAAACCCGACCTGACAGGAGTCTGGGGCGCCGCCGCCAATCCAATCACCGGTGGTGGAAGCCGCCGATGTGGTCCAACGCAGGGGGAACGCTGCCAAATCCCGATGGACAACTTCTGGGTGGATTATGAGTGGATCTCGCCTTCGCGGTTTGGGCTGTATGGTCGTCCGATTTACAAACCCGAGTTCTGGGACAAGGTTCAGGAACTCGATCAATGGACGAATAAGTACGATCCGATCATGACCTGCCAGCCAATGGGGATTCCGCGGGAAGGTACACCCCGCCGCATCTTCCAAACGGAGAACGACATCACAATGTTTTACACGACCAGCGATTACGGTGGTGGAAACAGGGAATTTCGCGTGATTCCAACCGACGGCCGCAAGCACGACCCACGGCGGGCGATCGAAGCCACCTACATGGGATATACCGTGGGGCGCTGGGAGGGCGACACGCTGGTGCTCGACTCCATCTCGTTTGTCGACACGACGTGGTTAGGCCGAGGAGGTCTCTTCCATTCCGCCAACATGCACGTTGTGGAGAAATTCACGCGTAAGGGCGATGAAATCGTTTACGAAATCACCGTCGAAGATCCCGATGTGTTCGTGGAACCGTGGGTGATGCCGGCGCGAACGCTGCGGATAAACCGAACCGCCGACGCCGGACTTGTGGCCGAGCGTGCGTATTGCGAAACCCCCGAAGAGGGCAACTTCTCGAATCAGCTTCGCCACTGATCGCAAGTCCGCTGGTAACCAACAGCCCGTTCCGGAGGAATCCGAAACGGGCTGTTTTTTTGCTGCGGCCACGCCAACGAACGAATTCATCGGTAAGAACTTGTTTCAAGCGAGCATCACGGTCTATAAGTACGAAACAGCGCCGCCGCTGCGGCCCTGTTTCCGATTAATAGAATACTAGTCAAGGTAACAAAGGGGATGGTCATGAAACTGAATTCCATTCGTCAGGCCGGCGTTTGGACGGCCGCGTTGGTGCTGTGCTTTGTCGCACTGGCGATCGCGCCGGCTGCACATGCGCAGGACAAGATGACTCTGCAGACGTTGATCGACCGCCAGCTGATCCTGGATCAGATCACGCGGTACTACTACAACTTCGGCAAAGCGGAACGAACAAGCGAAGTGAGCTTTTATGCCGAGGACGGTGAGTTGATTCTCGGCACAAGGCACTACAAAGGCCACGAAGGCATCAAGCAGGCCTACAACCGTGCTCCCGCGACGCCTCCAGCTGGTGCAGCAGCCCCTGCCGCCGGCGCGGCCCCTGCAGCTGGCGCGGTGCCTGCGGCGGCTGGTGCGGTGCCTGCGGCCGCCGCTGCGCCCCCGCGCGAGAGGACCGCTTTCAACGTCACGATCGACAATCCACTAATCGTCGTGCACGGCGACACAGCTACTTCGCAGGTCATTTTCACCGAGTACCGGCAGGACAAGGTGGGCGATCCAATGAAGATGACGACGCAGGGAAAAGAATACGCCACCTGGGTCAAGGTGAAGGGTCAGTGGCTTTACAAGACCCGTCAGATCGCGAGCGGCAGTAACCCGCCTGAAGGCTGGAAGGAGTAAGGTAGCCGGCGCGTAGTCTTTTTAGACTATTGAGCCGGAATTAACTTCACATCCACTTGCTGGTTCGAAGACTCGGTCACCAGGACCGATGTTCCTTGCTGCTCGTATTTCTTGAGGAGGTCCTGGTCATCGTACGAACCACTGTCGATGGCTTCCCAGCTGAATAACTTGTATTGGCCTGGAGTCACGTTGCTCATCGAGAAATGACCATTCTGATCCGTCGATGCCGTTCGTGTCAGATCCATGCGGTATCTCTGGCTCGAAATCAAGACGACTGAAATTCCAGATACCGGTTTGGATTGAGCGTCTGAGACCGTGCCATTAATCTGCGCAAGACCATGGCCCAGTGTGACCTCGAAAGGTCCTCCGCCTGATCCGGTGACCTTGAACGGCCTCCCCAGAACGTCATCGCCCCCGAACCGGATGCTCTTCACGTAAAGGTCTGTCGGAAGGTTTCCCGTCGAAAACCGCGCGCGATACTCGCCGCCTTCTCGCATGCCCACCACCTGAAATGTGCCATCGGGTGCCGGAACCGTGGTGACAGGCGTGTCGCGAGCCAGGGTGGTCGGCGTAATGAAATCGAGCTGCATCCTATTTAGATTTGGGACTGTTCCGATTGGCTGCCCTTCCACAAGGACGCGACCGGTCGTCGTAAAGCCGGTGTTCAACCTGAGGACCACTCCTTCAATATCGGAATCAACGACACGAATCGACGCCTTAGCCACGGGGAGACTGGCCTCGGCCGCCCGGCGCGCAGCCAAAATTACAGCGTCTGTGATCCCGCGCTGAGGCGTGCGATTTGAATCAGGAATCATCAACGTTAACGTGTAGTCGCCCGGCGCAACGTTCTGCAGTTCGAAATTACCCGTAGCTGGATCGAAGATACGTCCGCTATCGCCGGCCGGGGCCGAGCCAGAGACAATGCTGCCGAAGCCCCTATAGTCGAGACCGATATTCACATTCGGCGGGATATCGAGCCCGGTGAAGTTCACGACGCGTCCCCGAACACTGTACCTCCGAGGTTGTCGGCGCACGCGCATGTCGAAAGCAACCTCCGTCCCCGATACCACTTCAACCGCCAGTGCTTGATCACGGTCCGCGACGTTAGGATAGAAAACCAGGCTGAAGCGCGCGGAGTTCGCCGGCCCTCTACCTCCAGCCACGCGCTGTTCCCCCGGCAAACTTCCGGCTGCGAGGTAATACCGGCCTGGCGGAAGTCCGGTGACGCGATAGTCCCCGCGATCATCCACATTCCCGCTGCCTATAGGCTGGAAATCCCTTCCAAATCCGTTGTCGCTGGGTCGAAGCAACTGTACTAAAGCCCCTGTGGCGGGTTGTCCGTCTTCATCGAGAACTCTCCCTTTGACGGTGCCCGTCGCGGGTAGTCTAAGTTCGATGTCCTTCACCGTCTGCCCCGTGTTGATGAAGAGGAGACGTGGTTGACCATTGACCGTTCGCTGTCCGTATTCAAGGCCAATTAATCTGTCCGCCGTTGCCGAGAGGCGGTAGGAATCCGGCTTCAGATTGTTGAACGAGAACTTTCCATCAGGGCCGGTGATGGCCATGCCCTGCGATACGGCTAGCGACCCGTCAGACATAACCGTCGGCGCGGGTGTTGTTGCGGTTCGGCCAGTGCCAGAGGCAGGAGCGCCGCCTCGCCCTGGTGGGACAGCAGTAGCGATCCGCGCCGAAGACAAGTTAAGCGTGACGCGCGCGCCGGCGACAGGCTCCCCCGTCTCGGCACGAACCACCGTTCCCTCCATAGCTCCGGTTGTCCGCGGCTGTTGTGGTAAGGCTCGGCGCGATGAAATCAGAAGAACCATGAGAACACCCAACGTGATCGCGTAGCGCACAGAGCCTCCAGTTTGGATGAAGGGCTAAATTGCGACGATGGTCTCAGCGATCTGGCAAAGAGTCAATCGCGAAGGGGGTATTCTTTGTGAAGTTTCCGTCAGAATCAGGTTTCCGCTAATGAGCAACTGGCCAGTGCATGGAAGATGCGATCTTTTTTGATCAGGAGCTGCTGTGAGAAACTCAGGCGAGAGATAGAAAATGCCCCGACTCTTCGGAAGACTCTTTTCGCGCTTATCATCGCGAGGGTCGCCACCTTCGGAACCACAAAACGCGCAGTCCCCATCCGCTCGGAGGGACCGTAAGTGCTCCTGCGATATGCACAGGCTTGGGTTTGTCTGTGATGTTTGCGGGCCTGTCGGAGAGTGTGAGTTCGATCATCCCGATATGGACAGAGAGTTGGGCAGGAAATATATTGAATGGGCTTCAGGCGAGCCGCCGGATGAGAGTGCTAAATGAAACCGGCGCGACTAAGCGCCAACAAGCTTGCACTTCAGTCTCGATCCCACCCTACGCCTCACCGTGGTCATCGACAACGCGAAGGGCCGCGTTGTTTATGGAAAGAGGTCATTCTGTAACCTCGCCTGGCGTTCGTTTTGGCGACTGCTCTCGAGCACGGGTCACCCTGGCTATCGTTTTAAGGGCGTTCTTCGCCGCCGTCGAAACACGCGCACCCGTCTTGGACTCGGCGTGGTCTGTTTCCAACAGGCGTTGAAGCAAGGGGACAACTTCCTCGCGGAGCGTTGATCCCAGACCACGGGCCGCATGACAACGCAGGGTCGGGGAAGAACTATGGACCACCTCGAGCAGGGCTTCGTAGCCTGCGTTGCCCATATGGGCCAGCGCATTGGTCAGGTAATGTGGTCTGTCCACCAGGTCTTCGAGGAGAGCCCGACGAACATATCCGACGCATTCCTCCGTACCGATCTTCGCAAGAGACCATGCGGCTTCCTCTGCGACCAATTCCACGCGATCGAACAACGCAATTGCGAGAAGCAGGACAGATTCCTGCCGCCCTGTGCGCGCATGAAGTTCCGCAGCAATAATTCGAAAGTACTGGTAGGGGTGTGTGGTCAGGACGAGAAGATCTTTCCAGTCGGTATCATCGAACGAATCGAGGTCCATCAGTCGATAGAGCAACTCGAAACCACGTCGTCGATCTTCCGGTGCCGCTTCATCCATTGGGTCCAATTCCATTCCGACGCGCTCGGGCACTTGAATCCAGGCCAGATTAGAATAAGACGTCCTTCAATAGAGCGTCGTCAGAACCCTTCAACTTCCATGAATGTCTTACCGGACTCGCTGCATTTCCAGGTATTGATTCTTCGCTGTCCTGCCGGAGATGAATCACCCGTCGTCATCAGCTGTTGAAGCGGTTTTCCATGAACGGCACATGTTCGGATACCTGCGGCATCCTTTTTCAACTGGCATTCCGAGGACTCTGTGATCTTGACGTGGTCTGGCTTCTGTTTTTCAATGAGACCCATGGCACAATCAGCCTACTTCAACTCCTTCGGGAGGTAAACCAACGTCGTGACGGGGGAACACTGAT
>Ga0070675_100001951_pt1 | contig 15273 bp, 13 predicted proteins | sample KBSM43metaG_FD_65343 | JGI IMG/M metagenome (GOLD analysis project Ga0070675, IMG submission 65343) | Miscanthus rhizosphere microbial communities from Kellogg Biological Station, Michigan, USA - KBS M4-3 metaG | ecosystem: Host-associated > Plants > Roots > Rhizosphere > Soil ...
CGCGGCGGCGGGCTTCACGATGCCGGCGTGGCAGGACGCGCTGGGCCGCTGGCTGCGGCCCGGCAGCCCGCAGACGACGGACTAAAATGAGGGCCTCAATGGCTAAGCGCGCGATCATCTCGGGCATCACCGGACAGGACGGGTCGTATCTCGCCGAGCTCCTGCTCGACAAGGGCTACGAGGTGACCGGCATGATCCGGCGTTCGAGCTCGGCGAACCTGTGGCGCATCGAACATCTGCTCGATCGGATCACGCTCCGTCCGGCCGACCTCCTCGACCAGCTGTCGCTCATCCGCGTCATCCAGGACGTGCAGCCCGACGAGTTCTACAACCTGGCCGCGATGTCGTTCGTGCCCGCCTCGTGGGATCAGCCGCTGCTCACCGGCGACTTCAACTCGATGGGCGTGACGCGCCTGCTCGAGGCCGTGCGGCAGGTCAACCCGAAGATCCGGCTGTATCAGGCCTCGTCGAGCGAGATGTACGGGCGCGTGCGCGAGGTGCCGCAGACCGAGCTCACGCCGTTCTACCCGCGCAGCCCCTACGGCGTGTCGAAGGTGTTCGGGCACTACATCACGGTGAACTACCGCGAGAGCTACGACATCTTCGCGGTGTCGGGCATCCTCTTCAACCACGAGTCACCGCGGCGCGGGCTCGAGTTCGTGACCCGCAAAGTCACCGACGGCGTGGCGAAGATCAAGCTCGGGAAGACCGACCACCTCGCGCTCGGCAACCTCGACGCGCAGCGCGACTGGGGCTTTGCCGGCGACTACGTCCGGGCCATGTGGCTGATGCTGCAGCAGGACTCGGCCGACGACTACGTGATTGCCACCGGCGTCACCCACTCGGTGAAGCACCTGGTCGAGACCGCGTTCAGCCACGCCGGACTCGACTGGCAGAAGTACGTGCGCACCGACGCCCGCTTCCTGCGCCCAGCCGAAGTCGATCTGCTGATTGGCGACGCCTCGAAGGCCAAGACGAAGCTGGGATGGTCGCCGGAGGTCACCTTCGAGCAGCTCGTGACGATGATGGTGGACGCCGACCTCGAACGCCATGCGATCCCCGGCGGCGCTGTCGCCGCCTCCACCGGGAGAGAGTACCGCGGCTAGCCCACGTCATAGCCGTACGTGGGGGGCGCCTCAGGCGGCCCGGGCGCCGGCCGGCTAAAGCCGGCCCCTACGAACGTGTCCCGATCGCCGCGTAATCCAGGTAGGTGAAGAGCAGCGAGTTCAGCTTGTCGACGTTGGCGTTGAGCGTCTCGCCGGCGCCGCCGAGCGCAGCCGGCGCCACACGCTGCAGCTTGTCGTGCTCCGGGTACGGCGCCTGATAGCGGATCTCGACGCCCGAGAAACCGCTCGCCTGCAGCAGGAACTTCAGCGTGTCGGGGTGCAGCGGCCGCACGTGCGTGATGTCGCGGACGTAGCTCTCGAAGAACGCGAACCAGCAGGCCGGATTGATGGTCTCGAGCACGATTGGCGCGCCGGGCCGCAACGCGACGTACGCCGCGTCGAGCAGGCTGGTCAGGTACGACGGGTCGAGATGCTCGACGACCTGCGCGGCGAGCAGGCCGCCCAGCGACCCTGGCGGCTGCGCCCGCAGGTACTCGAGGGCGTCGGCCTTCGATGCCTCCAGGCCCTTCTGCACGCACACCTCGACCATCGAATCGTTGACGTCGATGCCGCGCGCGCGCACCCCGCGTGCCTGCAGCAGCGCCAGGAACTCGCCCCGCCCGCAGCCGACGTCGAGCACGTCCGAGGCACTGGCGAAGCTCTCGACATATCCCGCCAGCCGCGCGGCGATCTCCTCGGGGGCGCCTCGGAACTGATCTTCGAAGCCGACGTACTTGTGGCTGAGTGCTTCCGACGACGTCACGCCCGTCGCTACCGTTGAGGCGGCGGCCGGCCCGGCGCCTCCGGCCGGGCGTTGCGACATTTCCCGGACCAGATCGTGATTCGACTGCCGGAGCACCGCCACGACGGTCCGCAGCTCCTGCTGCTCCGCGCGCAGCTGATCGAACGCCGCCTCCATGCGCCGCTCGCGCGCGGCCAGCGCTTCGCGGTAGCGTTCCACCTGTTCGAGCGACGAGAGGATGGGCGCCAGCGTGTTCACGAGCTGCACCACCTCGGAGTTGAAGGTTTCCTGGGGGCCGAGGAGCCGGGCCAGCACCCGGCGCACCTGATACAACGCCCGGCGCGCCAGCGACCCGTCGGCCGCGACGTAGCCTTCGATGCGCCAGTCGCGGTTCAGGCGCTCGAGCAGATCGCGGTAGTGCTCGATCGAAGCGATGGGTTCCGTCGGGCGGGCGGCGTCGGACATGCGGCGCGTGTCAGTGTACGCGCACGCCCCGCGCAGCGGGGCCAGAACATACCGCGGTGAATCTCAGCGGCCCACCATGCCTTCGACCGGGCTGCTGGCCGTGGCGTACATCTTCTTCGGGATGCGGCCGGCCAGGAACGCCTGGCGGCCGGCCACGACGGCGTGGTACATCGCCTCGGCCATCTGCACCGGGTGCTGCGCGCCCGCGATCGCGGTGTTCATGAGCACGCCGTCGGCGCCGAGCTCCATCGCCAGCGCCGCGTCGGACGCCGTGCCGACACCGGCGTCGACGATCACCGGCACCGTGGCGAATTCGCGGATGATGCGCAGGTTGTTGGCGTTCTGGATCCCGAGGCCCGAGCCGATCGGGGCCCCGAGCGGCATCACCGCCGACGCGCCGGCCTCTTCCAGCTTGCGGCACGCCACGGGATCGTCGTTGGTGTAGGGCAGTACCACGAAGCCCTCGGACACGAGGATGCGCGTGGCCTCGATGAGCGCCTCGTTGTCGGGGAACAGCGTGCGCTCGTCGCCGATCACCTCGAGCTTCACCCAGTTGGAGAGGCCCGCCTCGCGCCCGAGCCGCGCCGTGCGGATGGCTTCCTCCGCGGTGTAGCAGCCCGCGGTGTTGGGCAGGATGAAGATGCGGTCGGTGTCGACGTAGTCGAGCAAGGACTCGCGCGACCGGTCGGAGATGTTCACCCGGCGGACGGCCACGGTGACCATGTCGGCGCCCGACGCCGTGTGGCAGTCGCGCATCACGTGGTGCGACGGGTATTTTCCGGTGCCGACGATGAGCCGCGACCGGAAAGTACGGCCGGCAATGACGAAGGGGGTGTCTGTCACGATGCTCCCGGCCCGGAGGGGCTAGCCGCCGCCGACCGCGTTGACGATCTCCAGCCGGTCGCCCTCGCCGATGACGACGGTCGTGAAGGTGTGGCGCTTGAGGATCGTCAGGTTGTGCTCGATCGCCACGCGGCGCGGGTCGATGTCCAGTTTCGCCAGCAGGTCGGTGACCGACAGCGGCTGCTCCAGCTCGAACGGTTCGCCGTTCAAGGTAATGGTCACAAAATCCAGCCTACCCGCCGGCTCCCGGCAAGTCAATTCGCCAGCCGGAGCGCGGAGCGCGACAAAAAGACGCGAAGCGCGACAAAAAGAGACCCGTCCGTTTGACTAGGCAGGCGCCATCACGTACGTTTCAAGGATGGGCTCGGGAGGACCGGGCCCACAGAGGGGCCCGCTGCGCGAGCCGGGCCTGTCCTGCGATTTCAGCGAGCTTGCACCGACGTCACCCATGAGTCCGACCGCACAGACGATGCCCCTCGGCATTGAGGGGTTCACCTACGCCGACCTGTACGCCCCCGCCCGCCTGAAAGAGCTCCACGACCGGTTCTGCCGGGACGTGGCCGCCGCCGATCCGGCGTTCTGGGCGGAATGGGATGCCTACCGCACGGCGCCTGACGCGCCGCGGTCGCCGGTGGAGGTGTCGGACCTGATCGTCCGGATGGCGCCGCACCTGAGCCGGTTCGTCGAGGCGCTCTTCCGCGTGGAGGGCGCCGGTGGAGAGCTGCGCGCCCGCACCCACGATCTCGACGAGCTGTTCCGGTTCAAGGTGGATTTCGTCCGGAAGCGGTCGCTGCCCCTGGTGAAGGGCGGCGCCCACGCGCACCGCGAGGCGGGCGACGCCGCCATGGTCGAAGCCTTGATCGAGCCGTTCGCGGATCTCGACCCCGAGCGCGCGATTGCCGCGGCCGGCTGCCGTCTCCTCGATCGCGAGGCGGCGCTCCGCGCCGAGGGCACCGACGCCGACAAGGCGGCGCTCACCCAGCAGATCGACGCCCTGAAGCGCTGGTGCGCCTCGTGCCTGCACGACCCGGCCTACAAGGAGTGGGTGATCTTCCGTTTCCCCGAGACGCTCGACTACCAGCACCTGGTGCAGGTGCAGCGCCCGCGGCCCGAGCTCCCGGAGTCGATGATCGGCCCCGACGTCCGGCTGCGCCGGCGCGATGGGTTCGCGCTCACCGACCCGCGCTACACCCCGCGCGAGAACCTGAGCGAGATCCACTACTGCGTACTGTGCCACGAGCGCGACAAGGACTCGTGCTCGAAGGGCATCAAGGACAAAGCGGGCGCCATCACGAACAACCCGCTCGGCATTCCGCTCGCCGGCTGCCCGCTCGACGAGAAGATCTCCGAGATGCACCTGCTGCGGAAGGGCGGCGACGCCATCGGATCGCTGGCCATCATCGTCATCGACAACCCGATGGTCGCGGGCACCGGCCACCGCATCTGCAACGACTGCATGAAGGCCTGCATCTACCAGAAGCAGGAGCCGGTCAACATCCCGCAGATCGAGACCGGGGTGCTCACCGACGTGCTGCAGCTGCCGTACGGGGTGGAAATCTACGGCCTGCTCACGCGGTGGAACCCGCTCAACGTCCGCCGGCCCTACGCGCTGCCCTACAACGGGCGCAACATCCTGGTGGTCGGTCTGGGGCCGGCCGGGTACACGCTGGCCCACTACCTGTTGAACGAGGGGTTCGGCGTCGTTGCCATCGATGGCTTGAAAATCGAGCCGCTGCCGCCGGCGCTGACCGGTGGGAACGGGGAGGTGCCGCAGGCGATCGCGCAGTGGGACGAGATCTACAACCGGCTCGACGAGCGCGTGCTCGAAGGGTTTGGCGGCGTCTCCGAGTACGGCATCACCGTGCGCTGGGACAAGAACTTCCTCACGCTGCTGCACCTCCTGCTGGCGCGGCGCGACAAGCTGCGCATCTACGGCGGCATCCGCTTCGGCGGCACGCTGCCGATCGAGGACGCCTGGGCGCACGGGTTCGATCACATCGCGATTGCCGCCGGGGCCGGCAAACCGACCGTGATCGACATGAAGCACAACCTGGTGCGCGGCGTGCGCAAGGCCAGCGACTTCCTGATGGCGCTGCAGCTCACCGGCGCCTTCAAGCGCCACGCGCTGCCCAACCTGCAGGCGCGCCTGCCCGCGATTGTCGTTGGCGGCGGCCTCACGGGGATCGACACGGCGACCGAGCTCTTCGCGTATTACCCGATCCAGGTGGAGAAGACGCTCGAGCGCTACGAGGCGCTGAGCGCCGAGATCGGCGAGGCCGAGGTGCGTGCCGGCTGCGACGCGGAGGAGCAGGAGATTCTCGACGAGTTCCTGGTGCACGGACGCGCGGTGCGGGCCGAGCGGGCGAGGGCGGCAGCGGCCGGCGAGGCGCCGGACTTCGTGCCGCTCGTGCGCGGGTGGGGCGGCGTCACGCTGGCCTACCGCAAGAAGATGACCGACTCGCCGGCCTACCGCCTGAATCACGAAGAGGTGATCAAGGCGCTCGAAGAAGGGATCCACTTCGCCGAGGGTCTCGACCCGAAAGAGATCGTGGCCGACGATCGCGACCACGCCGTGGCGATGCGGCTCGCGGGCCCCAACGGCAGCGTCGAGCTGCCGGCTCGGACGGTGCTCGTGGCCGCCGGCACGTCGCCCAACATCACCTACGAGAAGGAGAAGCCGAACACCTTCCGGATGGACTCGAAGCAGCGCTTCTTCCAGGGCTTCCGCGCCGAGCGCGTGAACGGCGCCGTCACCCTCGCGCCGGACCCGGGCGGGTTCTTCACGTCCTACAACGAGGGCGGGCGGCTGATCTCGTACTACGGTGACAACCACCCGCGCTACGCCGGCAACGTCGTCAAAGCGATGGCGTCGGCCAAGCACGGCTACCGCTACGTGACCGCGCTCTTCGACGAGGCGGTGGCGTCGCTCGACCCCGCGGCGCAGGCGTCGCGCGAGACGGCCTGGGCGCGGTTGGTGCGCACACTCGACGCGGAGCTCCTGGCCGAGGTCGTGCGCGTCGAGCGCCTGACGCCGACGATCGTCGAGGTGGTGGTGAAGGCGCCGGCCGCGGCGCGCCACTTCCACCCCGGGCAGTTCTACCGCCTGCAGAATTTCGAGGCGCTGGCCGCGCGCGCGAAGGCATCGGGCGAGCCGCCGCTCCTCATGGAGGGCATCGCGCTCACCGGCGCGTGGGTCGACAAGGAGCAGGGGCTGCTCTCCATGATCGCGCTCGAGATGGGCGTGTCGAGCCGGCTCATCGCGTATCTCACGCCGGGCGAGCCGGTCGTGGTGATGGGCCCCACCGGCACGCCCACCGAGATCCCGCACGGCGAGTCGGTGCTGCTGGCTGGTGGCGGCCTGGGCAACGCCGTGCTCTTCTCGATCGCCAAGGCACTGAAGGATCAGGGCAATCAGGTGATCTATTTCGCCGGTTACAAGAAGGGCGAGGACCTCTACAAGCGCGAGGAGATCGAAGCGTCCACCGACCAGGTGATCTGGAGCACGGACATGGGCGCCACGATCGCGCCGGGACGTCCGCAGGACACCCACTTCCGCGGCAACATCGTCCAGGCGATGGTCGCGTATGCGACCGGCGAGCTGGGCACGCCGCTCGTGCCGCTCAATACCGTGTCGCGCATCATCGCCATCGGCTCCGACCGCATGATGGCGGCCGTCAAGGCGGCGCGGCACGGCGTGCTGGCGCCGCACCTGCGGCCCGACCACATCGCCATCGCCAGCATCAACTCGCCGATGCAGTGCATGATGAAAGAGGTGTGCGCCCAGTGCCTCCAGAAGCACGTCGACCCGGTGACGGGCCGCGAGGAGTTCGTCTTCTCGTGCTTCAACCAGGACCAGGAGATGGATCGGGTGGACTTCCCGAACCTCAATACGCGCCTGCGGCAGAACACCGTGCAGGAGAAGCTCTCGAACCTCTGGCTCGATCATCTGCTCCAGACGGTTGATCTCCCGCACGTCTGACGCAGAGCGGGCTCTAGCGGGTGGGCAGGTGGGCTGGTAGGCTGGGGCAGGTAGGTCGAGAGTGCTCTTACCCGCTTACCTGCCCACCTGCTTACCTGCCGGAGCATTCGTCATGTGTCGCAACATCCGCACCCTCGCGAACTTCGAACCGCCGGCCACCGACGACGAGATCCGCGCGTCGGCGCTCCAGTTCGTCCGCAAGCTGAGCGGATCCACCAGGCCGTCACGCGCCAACGAGGCGGCGTTCAATCAGGCCGTCGAAGACGTGACCGCCGCTGCTGGACGGCTGGTTCGTTCGCTCACGACCAGCGCGCCGCCGCGCAACCGCGACGAAGAAGCCCGCAAGGCCCGGGAGCGGGCGCGCGAGCGCTACGCGTCGTAAGATCGGCGTCGAGGCTGACGTGCCTCGCGCCGTGGAGGGAGACATGCGCATCACACGCGTGTCACGACCGCACGTGCGCAGGCACCGGCGGCTGCGCCGGCCTTCGACGTCGTCTCCATCAAGCCGAGCCCTCCGCAGACGGGCCCGACGTTCACAGCCAATATCCTGACCCAGCGCCCGGACGGCGGATTGACGATTACGCGCACGCCGGCGTCGACTCTGATCTCGCGCGCCTTTTCGGGCACGTCTCCCGCCGACATGAGCGGATTGCCCGCCTGGGCGTCACGGGAGTTCTACGACGTCCACGCTACGTCGTCCCTCTCGACCGCGACGATCGACGACCGGGCGGCGATGATGCGGGCGATGTCGGCCGATCGGTTCCGGCTGATCGCGCATCCCGAGCGCCGCGAGGTGCCGTCCTTCGATCTCACGCTGGCGCGCAGCGACGGCAGGCTGGGCCCGGGCCTCCCGCCGATCGACGTCGACTGCGACGCAGTGGCCGCGGCGCGCCGCGCCGCAGTGGAAGCGGCGCAGCAGAACGGTGCCCCGCCACCGCCGCCACCGCGATTCGATCCCAACGTCCCTCCGCCGTGCGCGATAAGCGCGACGCCCACCGGTTTCAAGGGCGACCTGACGATTGACGCGCTGGCGTCGATGCTGCGCGGTCCATCAGGCCGGCCCGTGGTGAACAAGACCGATCTGCGCGGCACCTATCGCCTGAACCTGACGTTCGTCCGTGCACTGAATCCCAACGGCCTCGACGTTGCGCCGTCGCCCGATGACGGCCCGTCGGTGTTCACGGCCGTGCGCGAACAGCTCGGGCTCAAGCTCGACTCGTCTCGTACGGAGCGGAACGTCCTGGTGATCGACCGGCTCGAGCGCCCGACGGAGAACTGACGCGCGTTCGATACGCGGCTGTGCGGCTGGCGGCGGTGAAGCCGAGAGGGAGTGTTCTTCCTTGAGCCGTGCGCCCTGAGCGTCGAGCCGTCCAGATTCTGCTAGACGTGGCCGAATGCAGCGACCAGTGCCAGCCAGGGCACGACGGCGAAGCCCAGGCACCACCCGGTGGCGACCGTGAGCACCCGGAAGGACGTGGTGGAGAACAGGATGACGCCGCAGCCCACCGCGAGCGCCTTGGCGGTCAGCAGCGCCGGCCCCGGCCCCATGGCTTCCATCAGCGACGCGAGCCCGGTGTTCGACTCGACGGCAATACCGAACTTGTTCACACCCCAGTAGGTCAGCACCCCATCCAGCACCTGCGTGAGGATGAAGACGCCGAGGATGAAGGGGGCCTGGTTGGCGTTCCGCACGACTGCACCATGCGCACATCCAGTGCCACGCGGGGTGTCGCGAAGCCAGCGCGAAACCAGGCCTGAATTCACCGGATCGTCGAAGGTAAGCCGCAGCATGGGGCTACATCAGTCCAGCGAGAGGCACCAAAAAGTCATCCCCGTATAAGACTCTGCGCGTGGACGGCTGCGCCCAGAATACCCGTATCTGCGTTCAGGATCAGCCGCACCGGGATGCGCCGCAGCAGGGCGTCCATCGGCGGCTTGGACAGGAACGCGTCCATGAACGTAGCGTCGCGCTGGATTGCCGGCAGGATGTGGCGAACGATGCCCCCGCCCACGTACAAGCCGGCCGTTGCTAAAGTGCGCAACGCCAGGTTGCCGGCTTCGGCGCCATAGATCGATACGAAGAGCCGCAGCGCGGCGACGCAGCGGCCGCAGCGGCCCGCCAGGGCGGCGTTCGTGACGGCAGCGGGGCGCTCGGCGGGGTCCACGTCGTCCACGGCCGGGCAGCTCTCGCCGTGGTGTGTGAAGCGGTGCAGGTTCACCAGGCCCGGCCCGCTCAGCACATGCTCGACGGTGGCCCGCCCGTAGCGCGCGATCAGCATCCGCGCGAGCGCCCACTCCTCGTCCGATCGGGCGGCGAAATCGGCGTGGCCGGCCTCGGACGGCGCGGGCACGAGGCGCCTGTCGACCCGATGCAGCGCCGCCTCGCCCAGCCCGGTACCGGCGGCCACGAGCGCCGCGTGCCCATCCGCCTGCGGCAAGCCCTCCTGCAACACGACCTGCTCGTCGTGCGCGAGCACGTCGAGGCTGTACGCCATCGCTTCGAGATCGTTGAGCAGCGCTGCCGGCGCGCCCGCCCACGCGGCGATTTCGTCGGCGTCGACGGCCCATGTGTGATTGGTGAGCCGCGCCGTGCGGCCGACCACCGGTCCGGCCACGCCGAGCGCGACGGCGCCGAACCGCGGCGGGGCGCCGAGGTCGCGGATGAACGCCGCGAGCAGATCGGCGAACGAGGCGAACGCGGTAGTGGAATACCGGAAGAGGTGGACTTGCGTGGGCCGGGGGACGCCACGCTCGAACACACCGAGGAGCGTCTTGGTGCCGCCCACGTCGCCCGCCAGAATCATCGAGTGGACACTCAGCTGGATTATAGTGAAGCCAGCGTGACGACGAGCGGTTCGGCGGTCTCGAAGCGCAACATCCTCGAGCGCTATCGGTTCCTGCGCGACGACCACCTTCGCTACATGGCGAAGTGGGGGCTCATTCGCCCCGTGCGGTCGGGCGGCGATACCCATTACGCCTTTCAGGACCTGGCGCTGCTCCGACAGGCTGACGCGGAGCTGGCCGAGGGCGTGGCGTTCCGCGCCGTGTTGCGCAACCTGCTCGCGGCGAAGGCGGGACAGCTCGCGTTCGACTTCCGCATCGATGCGCCGGTGGCCAAGGTGCTGCGGATTACGCACCGGCAGCCGCCGCCGATGGCGGCGCTGATGGAAGTGGTGGCGCCGGAAGTGCCGTCGTCGGCCGAGCGCTACTTCCAGGAAGCCTCGATGCTCGACGACGGCGACCCGCAGAACGTGGAGCAGGCGCTGCGCGGCTATCGGCGCGCGCTGGAGATCGATCCGTACCTGGTGCCGGCGCTGATCAACCTCGCCAACCTGCACTACTCACGTGACGACGTGGTGGAGGCGCAGGCGCTCTACGAGCGGGCCATCGCGCTCGAGCCCGATGTCTTCGAGGCCCATTTCAACCTCGGCAACATCTTTCACGACCTGGCGCGCTACATCGAGGCGCAGGCGTGCTACCGCGAAGCGCTGCGGCTCAACCCGACCTATGCCGAAGCCCATTTCTATCTGGCGGTGACGCTCGAGAAGAACGGCCGGTCGCAGGAAGCGCGCCTGCACTGGCGTGCCTACCAGCAGCTCTCGCCGGCCGGCGAGTGGGTGCACCTGGCGAAGGAGTTCTCCGAGGAGACGTTCCCGAAGCCCGAACTCCCGTAGTAGAGGCTGCCTTCAGGCGGCCCAGGGCCGGCTAAAGCCGGCCCCCACGTACAGAAGCAGGGGCCGCCTTCAGGCGGCCCGTCAGTATCCCCAGTCGTCGGTGTTCGGGGTGCGCTTCTTCGGCGCGCGGCGCAGCTTGTAATGCTGGCAGTCGCCACACCAGGCTTCGGGGTCGAAGCCGGTGGTGCCCGCGTACGGTTTCACCTCGCGATGGGTACAGAACTCGGCGCTGCCGTTCTCCGCCGGCTGTTGCCAGCGGCACGAACGGAAGCGGGTGAACGCCGGCGAGAGCGGCGCCGTGGCCGGCGTTTCCGGCGTCGCGACCGGCGTCTCGGCCGCGGTGGCGGCCTCGCCGCCGCCGGACGGCGGACCCTGGGGATCGTTATTGAAGTCGGACACCGACGGCTTTCTCCAGCGCCTTCAAGGCGCGTATCTCCTCGGGCGCCACCAGCGTGAGGGCATTCCCGGTTGATTCGGCGCGGCCGGTCCGGCCCACCCGGTGCACGTACGCCTCGGGCGTGTCCGGCACCTCGAAGTTGACGACGTGCGCGATGCCTTCGATGTCGAGGCCACGCGCGGCCACGTCGGTGGCCACGAGCACCGGATAGGTGCCGGTGCGAAACCCTTCCACCGCCGCCATGCGCTGCTGCTGGGTGCGATCGGCGTGCAGCGCCGCGGCGCGAATGCCCATGCCGCTCAAGCGCGTGGCCAGCCGATCGGCGCCGATCTTGGTGCGGCAGAACACCAGCACTGGTCCGGCGGCTTCACGGCGCAGCCAGTCGGCCAGCCACTTGGTCTTCTCGGCGCCGGCCACTTCCTGGATGGCGTGGGTGATCGTCTGCGCCGGCCCGCCCCGGCGGCCCACCTGGACGTATTTGGGATCCCGCAGGAACTCCTGGGTCAGCTTCAGCACCTCGCCCGGCATGGTGGCCGAGAAGAGCAGCGTCTGACGTCGGGCCGGCAGCTGCGACAGGATGCGCTGCACGTCGGGCCAGAAGCCCATGTCGAGCATCCGGTCCGCCTCGTCGAGCACCAGGATCTCGAGCCCGGTGAAGTTCGGCGACTCGTGCCGCATGTGATCCATCAGCCGGCCGGGGGTGGCCACCACGATGTCCACGTTGGCCTTGAGCGCGCGTTCCTGCGCGTCCATCGGCACCCCGCCGTACACCGCGATGCTCGAGATCGTGGTGTGGTAGGTGAGGCCCTGCACCTGGTCTTCGATCTGCACCGCCAGCTCACGCGTGGGCGCGAGGACGAGCGCCCGGGTGCGCGGCGGCTGCGGCGCCGGTTCAGTGAGAAATCGCTGGAGAATCGGCACGAGGAACGCGGCGGTCTTGCCGGTGCCGGTCTCGGCGCAGGCGATGACGTCGCCGCCCTGGAGGGCCAGCGGAATCACGCCGCTCTGGATCGACCGCGTTTCCGACCAGCCGAGATCCTTGATGCCGCTGAGCAGCCGGACGTCGAGCGACAGCGCGTCGAATGGAATGGGGGCCGGATCGAAGGCCGATGGTTCATACGCCAGCACCGCCGGCTCGGGTGCGCGCGCGGCGGGACGTGCGCCACCCCGGCGGGAAGGCCCGCGGCGGCGGCGTTTGTCGGGCGAAGGTGTGGTGTGGGTGCTCAAAACGGACTAACGAGCGCGGAAGGTGATGATGCCGCGAACGGGGTCGTAGGGGGATACGCCGACGGTCACGCGATCTCCCGGAACCACTTTGATTCGAAAGCGCCGCATCCGCCCGCTCAGCTGCGCCAGCACCTCGTGGCCGGCGTCGCACTGCACGCGATACAGGCCGCCAGAGTGCACGGCGACCACCGTTCCCTGCATGTCAATCAGATCGTCCTTGCTCAATCAGCGAATCCTTTCAAGGGCCGCGTCATGGCTGCGGCGAGCTGAGCCAGCTGCCCGTGTGGCCGGGCCCCCAATTTGGCTGGCGGAACTTAGCAATGAGTGTGCCACATCGGAAGGTTTCGAGCAAACCTTGCGTTTTCTGTGGGTTGTGATCGCTCACAGGGCCCGGACCGCGTCTTCCACCTGCTTGGCGAGCGCGGAGTAGTCGTCGCCGTGCAGCGTCAGCGGCGCGCCGAACGCCACGCGCACCCGGGCCGGCCGCGCAAACGACGCCCCCATGGGCAGGATGCCGTCGATACCGTCGAGGCGCACCGGGACGACCGGTATGTCGAGCCGGGAGCCAATCATGCCGATACCACCGCGGAACGGCTTGATGTCGCCCGATCGCGACCGCACGCCCTCGGGAAAGATCAGGATCGACCAGCCCTGGCCGGACAGCTCGCCGATGTATTGCAGCGTCTGGCGCGCACCGGCCTCGCGCTGCGGCAGCGGAAAGGCGTTGAAGAAGAACGCCGCAAGGTAATAGTTGAGCGAGTTCGAGAGGCGCTCCCGCCGGGAGAAGCCCGCCGGGAAGAAATGGGCCTTGAAGAACTCTTTGGCCATCGCCGGCGTCACCTGCGCCCGGAGGCGCCCGGGCAGCGCCGACAGGATCACCGGCACGTCGAAATGGCTCTGGTGATTGGACGCGAACACGACCGGGCCGCGAATGGCGCGAAGGTGCTCGCGCCCCTCGACGCGGGTGTGGGCGAAGACGCGCGCGAGCGGCAGGATCCAGGTGGCCTGTGACAGGCGGCGGATCAGCCACACGGGCCGCGTGCGGTTCCAGGTGGGGAAGTCCACGGGCTCGTCCACTGGCTCGGCGCCGGGGGCCGGGGCGGCGAGCAGCGACTTCAGATCCGCCACGCTGGCGGCCTGGGCGAACCGCGATTCGTCCACGCGCGACTGAAAGCGATCCTCGAGCGCCACCATCAGCTCCACCCGTTCGAGCGAGCTCAGGCCGAGCTCTTCGAGCGTGGTCGCGTCGGACACCTGGCGCCCGCGGCTGAAGCGCTCGAGCAGGGCCTCGACGGTGTGGCCGCCGCTGGCCGTCACGGGCCGCTGTCCCGAACGGACCCACTCGCGGATGGCGGCACGTTTCAGCTTGCGCGTGCCTTCGGTGCGCGGGAGGTCGCCGTCGATCCAGACTGCCGCGGTCCGCACACGCTGGTGATCATCGAGCGTCGCGTTGGCGGCGCGGACGATCGCGTCGAGGTCGGCGCCGGGGTCGAGCCTGACCACCGCGTGCACGCGCTCCTGCGCGCCCTCGGTCAGGCCCACCACCGCCGACTCCCGCACGCCGGGCAGCGCGTCGAGGACGCGCTCCACGTCTTCCGGAAAGACGTTGAGCCCTTCCGGCGTGACGATCATTTCCTTCTTGCGGCCCTTGATGAAGAGGCGGCCCTGCGCGTCGCGGTCGCCGATGTCCCCGGTGTGCAGCCAGCCGTCGGCCGCCACCGCCTCGCCGCCGTCGCCGAAGTAGCCGCTGGTGACGTTCTCGCCCCGCACGAGGATCTCGCCGTCTTCGGCAATCCGGATATCCACGCCGGCGATCGGCGTGCCGACCGATCCCTTGCTGGTCTTGAACGGGTGGTTGAGGGTGACGATGGGCGCGGTCTCGGTGAGCCCGTAGCCCTGGACGACGGCGAACCCCAGGCGCCGCCAGAACTCCTCGAGCTCGGGGGGCAAAGGGGCGGCCCCTACCACGAATGCCCAGAACTTGAGCCCGAACGCACGGTGGACCCGGCGGTAGCGCCACCACCGGGCGGGAATGGATGTGCCCGGCGGGGGGGCCTCGGCCGCTTCCGGAAAGTTCCGGACCACATATTCCCTGAGCACGTCGAGGATCTTGGGGACGCATACCAGCACTGACACCCGGCGCCCCCTGATGAGGCGCAGGACGTCGTGCGGATTCAGGCTGCGAGTGAAGATGACGGTGCCGTTGACCATCGGCGGCACGTTCGAGGCCATCGACTGCCCGAACATGTGGCTGAGAGGGAGCAGGTTGACGAACCGCAGCGGCAGGAACGGCCACGCGTACTTCTTGTACTTCGCGATCTCACGCTCGACCGGTACGACGTTGGCGAGCACGTTGCGGTGGCGGATGACGACGCCTTTCGGGTCTGCTGTCGCGCCGGAGGTGAAGATGATCTGGATGACGTCGTCGCGCGTAATCTCGACATCCGGCATCGGACCATCGGCCCGCCAGTCGAGATCGGCGAGCTTCCAGATCTGCGCGCCGCCGAGATCGACGTCCGCCGGGAGCTCCGGCACGTCGTCGCCGACGAGGACGATCGGCGCGCTCACCATGGCGCGGACATGGGCGACGAACCCGGGCGCCGAGCGGTAGTCGATCGGGACGACGATGACGCCGGCGAGCAGGCAGCCCCAGTAGCAGGCCACCCACTCGGGACGGTTCTCGCCCCACACCACCACCTTGCCGGTCTTGGTCAGACCCGCCCGCGCGAGCCGCGCCGCGAACCCGCGCGCCGCGCGTCCGACATCTTCGTATGAATGCGACCGGTGCCGGTAGCCGTCGTCGAAGACGAGAAACTCGCCGCGGAGGCGGACAACGTCGG
>Ga0070675_100001954_pt1 | contig 15249 bp, 13 predicted proteins | sample KBSM43metaG_FD_65343 | JGI IMG/M metagenome (GOLD analysis project Ga0070675, IMG submission 65343) | Miscanthus rhizosphere microbial communities from Kellogg Biological Station, Michigan, USA - KBS M4-3 metaG | ecosystem: Host-associated > Plants > Roots > Rhizosphere > Soil ...
GTCTGGTAGCCGTCCAGGCGCGGCATCATGATGTCCACGAAGATGAGGTCGGGCTGGTGGTCGGCGATCTTCGCGAGCGCGTCGAAGCCGTTCTCGGCCAGGATGACCTGGCAGCCCGCCTGCATGAGGAAGATCTCCGCGCTGCGACGGATGGTGTTGCTGTCGTCGATCACCATCACACGCACGCCCGTGAGGTTCTTGGAGTCGGCCAAACGTCCCTCGAAAATGGTTCGGGCTGCGTTCGGAAAGAGCCGCCCAAGGCCGGCGCCAATAACTCCTCCCTGAAATCCGCAGCCGCGTTCTACGCGATCTTCAGGTTCTTCTTTTATTTAACCAAAACAACTGCTAACTACCTAGTCCTAATCCTCTTTCGGAACATTATCCGACAAAGGCGCGGTGAACGGTACTCAGAATTCCACCATCTCGAAATCTTCTTTCCGGGCCCCGCACTCGGGGCAGCACCAACCTGCCGGAATGTCCTCCCAACGCGTGCCCGCGACGATGCCGTCTTCCGGCCATCCTTCGGCTTCGTCGTAGACGAGGCCGCAGGCGAGGCAACGCCACATCTTTAACGGCCGCTGTTGGGCGGCGGGCGCTGACGAAGGCATAGGCGAACGCGGAGCCGGTGAGTAGAATGCTGAGGACGCGCGCGCACCCCTGACGAATCGTATCGACCCCCGGTTGGCGCGCGCAACGCAAGCCGGGTTTCAAGTGTAACCCCCCCTTCGGCCCGGCTTTTTTCCCATGAACGAATCCGTTCCCTCGCTCCCGGCAGTCCTCACGTTCGCCGCCTCGGATCCCACCAGCGGCGCCGGCCTTCAGGCCGACCTCCTCGCGCTCGCGAGCATGGGTTGTTACCCGCTTTCGGTGGTGACGGCGCTCACCGTCCAGGACACGGCGGGCTGCGAATCCTTCCTTCCCATCGACCCGGACTGGGTGGCCGACCAGGCGCGCTGCATCCTGGAGGACATGCCGGTGGCGGCGTTCAAGATGGGAATGCTCGGCTCCACCGAGATCGTGACCGTGGTCGCGGAAGTGGTTTCCGACTATCCGGACGTGCCGCTGGTGCTCGACCCGGTGTTCGCCTCGGGCCGCGGCGACGAGTTCGCCGGCGAGGACATGATCCTGGCGATCCGCGAGCTGCTGGTGCCGCAAAGCACCGTGGTCACGCCCAACATCCCGGAGCTGCGCCGCCTGGCCGGCGGTGACGACGAGGATGCGGACCTCGCCGAGTGCGCGCAGGCGCTGCTGGACAGCGGCTGCGAGTACGTCCTCGTGACGGGCACGCACGACTCCACCGCCGACGTGGTGAACACCCTCTATCACCGCGGCGGCGTGCTGCGCGCGGACACCTGGCAGCGCCTGCCGGGCAGCTATCACGGTTCCGGGTGCACGCTCGCTTCCGCGCTCGCGGCGAACCTCGCGCGCGGCCTGGACATCGGCGACGCCGTGTACGAAGCCCAGGACTACACCTGGCAGGCGCTCGCCAACGCGTTTCGCCCGGGGATGGGCCAGTACCTGCCCGATCGCCTCTTCTGGGCTCGCGAGGGCGCCGACACGGATGGCAAGTGAGCGCGCCGCGCGGTTGCGCGGCCTCTACGCCATCACGCCCGAGCTCGACGACACCAACCTGCTCGCGGAGCGCGTCGCGCGCTGCCTCACCGGCGGCGCCGCCCTCGTGCAGTACCGTGCCAAGCGCGCCGGTGGCGAACTCGCCAGCGAGCAGGCGGCGCGTCTCGCGGCGCTTTGCCGCGCGGCGGGCGCCCTCTTCATCGTGAATGACTCGGTGCAGCTCGCGCGCGAATGCGGCGCGGATGGCGTGCACGTGGGCCGCGAGGACGCGGCGGTGGCTGCGGCGCGCCAAGCGCTCCCGCACGCCATCATCGGCGTTTCCTGTTATGACGACGCCGCCCGCGCGCAGGCGGCGGCGCGCGATGGCGCCGATTACGTCGCCGTCGGCAGCATGTTTCCTTCCCGCACGAAGCCCCACGCGCGGCCGGCGCCGCTCGCGGCGATCGCGCGCGCGCGCGAAGCGTCGGGATTGCCCGTGGCGGCGATCGGCGGCATCGACCGGGCCAACGCGGCTTGCGTGGTCGATGCCGGCGCCGACATGATCGCGGTGATCTCCGCGCTCTTCGACGCGCCGGACATCGAGGCGGCCGCGCGCGGCTTCGCAGACCTCTACCAGACACGGACCCCGAACTCCGATGCACGAACGCAGCCGCGCCCTTTTTGAACGCTCCCAGGAGCTCATTCCCGGCGGCGTGAATTCGCCGGTGCGCGCGTTTCGCGCCGTCGGCGGCACGCCGGTCTTCTTCCGCGAGGGACGCGGAGCGCATCTCTTCGACGAGGACGGCCGGCGCTACATCGACTACGTGGGCTCGTGGGGCCCGATCATCCTCGGGCACGCCGACGACGAAGTGGTCGCCGCCGTGGCGCGCACCGCGGCGCGCGGCCTCTCGTTCGGGGCGCCCACCGCGCTCGAGCTGGAGATGGCCGAGCTCCTCACCGCGAGCCTGCCGTCGCTCGAGCAGGTTCGGCTCGTGAGCTCGGGCACCGAAGCCGTGATGAGCGCCTTGCGGCTCGCGCGCGGCTTCACCGGCCGCAAGGTCATCGTGAAGTTCGAGGGCTGCTATCACGGCCACAGCGACTTCCTGCTGGTGAAGGCCGGCTCGGGCGCGCTCACCTTCGGCAACCCGACTTCCGCCGGAGTGCCCCCGGAGCTCACCGCGCACACGCTGGTGCTCGATTACAACGACCCCCAGCAGGTCGAGGATGCGTTCGCCAAGTTCGGCGCGGACATCGCGGCGGTGGTGCTGGAGCCGGTCGCCGGCAACATGAATTTCGTGCGGCCCTCGGATGAATTCATCCGCACGCTGCGCCGCGTGACGGAGCAACATGGCGCCGTGCTCATCTTCGACGAGGTCATGACGGGCTTTCGCGTGGGACCCCAGGGGGCGCAGGGCATCTTCGGAATCCGGCCCGACCTCACCACGCTGGGCAAGGTGATCGGCGGCGGCCTGCCGGTGGGCGCCTTCGGCGGGCGCCGCGACATCATGCAGAAGCTGGCGCCGGTGGGGCCCGTGTACCAGGCAGGCACGCTTTCCGGAAACCCGGTGGCCGTCGCCGCCGGCCTCGCGACTTTGAAGCGCGTGCTGCAGCCCGGCTTCTTCGACCGGCTGGGTGCCACGACCGCGGCGCTCGTCAGCGGCCTCGCCCGGGAAGCGCGCGATGCCTCGGTCGCATTCAGCGCCGCGAGCCTGGGCGGCATGTTCGGTTTCTACTTCCGCTCCGAATTGCCGGCGAGCTTTGCCCAGGTGATGCAGAGCGACGCGAAGCGCTTCAACCGCTTCTTCCACGCCATGCTGGAGCGCGGCGTCTACTTCGCCCCCTCGGCGTTCGAGGCCGGCTTCGTTTCCGCGGCGCATGGCGAACGCGAGATCGAGGAAACCCTCGCGGCGGCGCGCGAGTCCCTGCGCGCGATGGCCGGCTAGCGATGCGTATCCTGCCCAGCCGCGCGCGGCTCGCCGGGGCAGGGCTCCTGATGGCCGCGGTCACCATCGGCGTGCTGGGCTTCGTCACGCTCTCGGAGCTGGATCGCGAGGCGAGCCTGCATCGCGCGGTGCTGGCCGCGCAGAGCGTGAAGGACAGCCTGGACAACCTGCGCACGCACCTGAACGAGCTGCGCGCGGCCGCGCGGCTGGGCGCGCTCACCGGCGACTCCGAAGCATTCGTGGATATCGAGAGGCGCGCGGGCGAGGTCGAGACGGAGCTCGTCTTCCTCGCGGAGCGCGCGTCCGCCGATGCGCCGCTGCCCAGCTTCGAGTCGCTGGCGCCCGCGGCGCGCCTGCTCGTCGTGCATGCGAGGTCGATCGCGGCGGCGCGCTCGACGCGGGGATCCCTCACGGCCGGCGCGCTCGTGCGCGAGGCCGAGAAGGTGGAGTCGGAAGCCATCCGCGCGCTCGATCGATCCGACGCCGCGGTCACCGCGCGCATCAACGAGCGCACCACCGCGCAGCTCGAGCTCTCGGAGCGCCTGCGCCGCTACGTGACGTGGCTCGTGTTCGGCTCCGTCGTGGGCCTCGGCGGGCTCTTCATGGCGTACCGGCGCGTGCAGACGCGCGAGCGCGCCGCGCAGAGCCGCATCGAACGGCTCGCGCACTTCGACATGCTCACGGGACTTCCCAACCGCGCGCTGCTCATCGACCGCCTCAACCAGGAATCGTCGCGCGCCAAGCGCGGCGCGCGGCCGTTCGCCGTGCTGATGTTCGACCTCGACGGGTTCAAGAAGGTGAACGACACGTGGGGCCACGCGGCCGGCGACCAGCTGCTGCGCCAGGTCGGCACGCGCTCGCGGGCGTGCGTGCGCGCCTCGGACACGGTGGGACGCCTGGGCGGCGACGAATTCCTCGCGCTGCTCCCGGAGACCACGCTCGACGGCGCGCGGGAAGTCGCGGAGAAGCTGCGCATGGCGTTGCGCGAGCCGTACGACCTGGGCAAGGGCACGACGGCGACGGTCGGCGCGAGCGTGGGCATCGCCGTCTTTCCGCAACATGGCACCGATGCGGAGGACCTGCAGCGCGCCGCGGATGGCGCGCTATATCACTCGAAGCGCGAGGGAAAGAACCGCATCTCGGTCGCGCGCACGCCGCGCGAGAGCGCGAAGAGCGCCGCCTAGCGCTAGCGCAGGCCGGAGATGTACTCGGCCAGCGCCCTGGTGTCGTTCTCGGAGAGCTTCGCCGCGATGGGTCCCATGACGGGATGCGGGCGCGCGCCGCTCGCGTAGGCCTTGAGCCAGCCCATCGTGAGGTCGGCGTTCTGCCCCGCGAGGCGAGGGTACTGCGACGGAATTCCGTGGCCGGACGCGCCGTGGCAGCCCGCGCAGGCGGGAGCGCTCACGCCCTTGATCCCGCTGCGCCAGAGTCTCTCCCCGCGTTCCACGAGCGCCTTGTCGCGCGCCATGGATTCCACCGGTTTCTGCCGGGAGTAGTACGAGCCCACCGCCTTCATGTCCTCGGGCGTGAGGCTCGCGGCCATGCCCTGCATGATGGGACTCGGGCGCGCGCCCGACTTGAACGCCGCGAGCTGCGTGGCGATGTAGTCGGCGTGCTGGCCGGCGAGGTTCGGGTTGGTGGGCGCGGTGCCGCGGCCATCGGCGCCGTGGCACGCGGCGCACACGCTCGTCGCGAGCTGCTTGCCGCGCTCCACGTCCGGTTTCGCGTGCTCATCGGCCGCGACGGATGCGCTTGCGTAGACTAGCGTGATGAAGGCGAAAGCGGCGGGAAAACGCATCGAAAAACCCCGGGAGAAGGACAAGGTCCGCAAAGACCGCGATTTTACCGCACTTGTATTCGCCAAAGCCGCGTACACCATGTCCGTCCACGATCCGCGCGAGCTTCCCAGGCCGGGTGTCGCGGAGATCGCTTTCGCGGGGCGTTCCAACGCGGGCAAGTCGAGCGCCATCAACACGCTCGCGGGGCGTCGCCGTCTCGCGTTCGTGAGCAAGACGCCAGGGCGCACCCAGCTCATCAACTTCTTCTCTCTCGACGGCCGAGCGTTCCTCGTGGACTTGCCCGGCTATGGATACGCCGGCGTGCCGGGCGAAGTGCGCGCGCATTGGGAGCTGCTGGTCGGCGAGTACATCGCGCGGCGCGAATCGCTCGCGGTCGTGGTGGTCGTCATGGACGCGCGGCATCCGCTCACCCCGCTGGACCACAAGCTTCTCGCCTGGCTGCGCGACGCGGGCCGCCCGGCGCACGTGCTGCTCACCAAGTCGGACAAGCTTTCCAAGCAGGCGGCGCGCACGACGCTCGAGCGCGTGCGGCGCGAATTGAAGACGCTGGCGCCGGGTTCGACGGCGCAGCTTTTCTCGAGCCTGAAGAACGAAGGCACGAGCGAGGCCGTGGAGGTGTTGTCGCGCCTGGCCGTGCTGAAAAACAAAGCCCCGCCTAAAGGGGAGTAAAGGCGGGGCCAAAAATGCCTTAATTGGGATTAAGGCGCCCGCTCAGGGAGGAGAAGCGGGGAAGGAGTAACCCTTCATCGGATAGGAGCCACCCCCCATGCTAAAGTTCCCGCCTTTTTTCCGGACCTGAAATGACCTCCAGCCTCGGGCGATTTCCCGACCGGCGCATGCGCCGCTCGCGTCGTGACGACTTCTCGCGGCGCCTCGTGCGCGAGTCGCGGCTTCTCCCCGAAGACCTGATCCTGCCGGTGTTCGTTCGCGAGGGCAGGGGCGTGGTGGAAGCCGTTGCGTCGATGCCGGAAGTCTCCCGCCGAAGCGTCGACGAACTCCTCAAAGTCGTGGAGCAAGCGCTCACGTTGGGCATTCCGGCCATCACACTCTTTCCTGTCACCGAAGTCGCCCTCAAGACTGCCGGCGCCGAGGAGGCCTACAACCCGAAAGGCCTGGTTCAGCGCTGCATCATCGAGGTGAAAAAGCGCTTCCCCGAGATGGGAGTGATCACTGACATCGCGCTCGATCCGTACACCATCCACGGGCAGGACGGGCTCATCGACGATTCGGGCTACGTGGTGAACGACGAGACGCTCGCCGTTCTCGAGAAGCAGGCTGTCTCGCACGCCGAGGCAGGCGCGGACATCGTGGCGCCCTCGGACATGATGGACGGGCGCATCGGGGCCATCCGCCGCGCGCTCGACGCGCGCAAGTTCATCCACGTGCGCATCCTCGCGTATTCGGCCAAGTACGCATCCGCGTTCTACGGCCCGTTTCGCGATGCCGTCGGCTCGGGCGCGAACCTGGGCAAGGGCGACAAGAAGACCTACCAGATGGATCCGGGCAACGGCGACGAAGCGCTGCACGAAGTGGCGCTCGACCTCGAGGAAGGCGCCGACTACGTGATGGTCAAGCCCGCGATGCCCTATCTGGACATCGTGCGGCGCGTGAAGGAGAAGTTCGCGGTGCCCACGTTCGTCTACCAGGTGAGCGGCGAGTACGCGATGCTGAAGGCGGCCGGCCAGCAGGGCTGGATCGACGGCGACGCCTGCATGATGGAAGCGCTGCTGGGATTCAAGCGCGCCGGCGCCGACGCGGTCCTCACCTATTTCGCGATCGACGCGGCGAAGCGCCTCAAGCGCTGACTCAACGCGCCAGCAGGGCCTCGACGTCGGCGAGCCGCGCGCGAAGCGGCGTCTCGTCGTCGGCGCGCAAGCGCGCCGCGGAGCGCTCGTCATCCGGGTCGAGCACGGTCATGGTGACCGTCACGTCGTCCACCTCGAGGCTTATCTGCGGCACCTCGTCGAAGCGCCCGCCGCGCTGCACGCGCTTCGTGCCTTCCTCGAACCGGTAACGCTTGTTGAGGAGGAACATGCTGAGCGCCTTGGGATCGTCGGTGTAGAGATGCAGGTTCACGTCGGAGAACTGTCCCGCCGTGCCCGAGAGCACCGCGCCCACCAGCGCCGGGCGGAACGCCTCGAATTCGCGCATCACCTTCACGGCGACTTCACGCAGGTGGCGCAGGTGCGCCGGCTGGTCGTCCTTCTGGTAGAGCTCCTGGTACTCGCGCAGCGCTTCCTCGATTTCCTGGTTGTCGGGAAGGAGGTTCGCGTCGGCGAGGCCCGCCTGGCGCGCGGCCTTCTGCTTGGCCGTCGCATAGTCCGCGCCGTCCTCCGCGATCATGCGCGCGGCGCTGTAGGCCAGTTGCCGCCGCAGGTTCGCGTCGCGGCGCGAGCGCTGCTTGGCCATCAGAAGATCTGGTTGCGGACTTCGTCGGGCGGGCGCGTGCCGTCGCGCGCGAAGGCGCTGTCGTCGCCGAACGGCGGCGTCGACTCGGCATAGAAGTACTCGGTTGTCTTGCTCGCACCATCGCGCTCGCGCAGCCCGGTCGCCGGGTTGATGGCGACCGCCACCACGCCCGACGGCGGCGAGATCTCGGTCTCGGGCGTGCCCTTCAGCACCTTGCCCGCGTATCCCATCCAGATCGGCAACGCGGCCTGGCCGCCGGTCTCGTTGGGACCCAGGTTGGCCGGCGTGTCGAACCCGATCCACGAAACCGCGACGAGCTTCCCGTTGAATCCCGCGAACCACGCGTCGATGTGGTCGTTGGTGGTGCCGGTCTTTCCGGCGAGGTCGTTGCGTCCCAGCGACATGGCCTTCGCGGCCGTGCCGTAGCGCACCACGTCGCGCATGAGGGTGGTCATGAGGAAGGCGTTGCGCTCGTCCAGCACGCGCTCGGCGTCCGCGCCCGCCGTTTCCGGCCGCGCGCGATACACCACCTCGCCCTTGTTGTCCTCCACGCGCGAGATGAACCAGGGCTTCACCCGGAAGCCGCCGTTGGCGAAGATCGAGTAGGCGCCCGCCATCTGCAGGGGGGTAGCCGAGCCCGCGCCCAACGCCATGGTGAGGTAGGCGGGGTGCATCTTGGGATCGAAGCCGAAGCGCTGGATGTAGTCCTGCGCGTAGCCCGGGCCGATGGCCTGAAGAAGGCGGATCGACACCATGTTCTTCGACCTCGCGAGCGCGGTGCGAAGCCGCATCGGGCCGTCGTACTTGCCGTCGTAGTTCTTCGGCTCCCAGAGCTGGCCGCCGGTCTTCGCCGCGTCGATCACGAAGGGCGCGTCGTTCAGCACCGTGGCCGGCGTGAAGCCCTTCTCCAGCGCCGCCGAATAGATGAACGGCTTGAAGCTCGAGCCGGGCTGGCGCCAGGCCTGCGTCGCGTGGTTGAACTTGTTGGCGTTGTAGTCGAAGCCTCCCGCCAGCGCCTGGACCGCGCCGTTGGACGGATCGAGGGCCACGAGCGCGGCTTCCACGCGCGGCACCTGCGAGATGGACCAGCCGCCCTTGTCCGCCTGCTGCAGCCGGATGATGGAGCCGCGGCGGATGGCGCGGTCGGGATTCTTCGTCGCCAGCGCCGGGGCGGCGAACTTGAGCCCGTCGCCGCTCACCTTCACCTCGTCGCCGCGGCGCATCATCGCGCGCACTTCGCGCGGCGAGGCCTCCAGCACCACCGCGGCAACGAGCTCGTTCACGTTCTCGCGGTCCTGGAGCGCCTCCTCGACCGCGTCGTCGAGCTGCTCGTCCTTGTCGGGAAGGCCGTGGTAGCCCTCGGGTCCGCGGTAACCGTGGCGCCGGTCGTACTCCATGATTCCCGCGCGGATCGACTCGTTGGCGGCTTCCTGGTCCTTGCGCTTGATGGTCGTGTAGACGCGCAGCCCGCTCACGTACGCGGGCTCGCCGAACTGCTCGAAGATCGCCACCCGCGCCATTTCGGCCACGTAGTCGGCCTTGAGGGCGAAGGTCTCCGTCTTGTTGGGGTTCAACCGCAACGGCTCGGCAACCGACTTCTTGTATTGGTCTTCGGAGAGCCAACCCACGTCGCGCATGCGGCGAAGCACGTACTGCTGGCGCTCCTGCGCCCGCTTCGGGTTCACGAACGGGTTCTGGCGGGAGGGCGCCTGGGGCAAGCCGGCGAGAAGGGCGGCTTCGCCGGGCGTGAGCTCGTTCAGGCTCTTGCCGAAGTAGACGTTGGCCGCCGACCCGAAACCGTAGGCGCGCTGGCCGAGGAAGATCTGGTTGATGTAGAGCTCGAGGATCTGGTCCTTGGTGAGGTTGGCCTCGATCTTGAAGGCGAGCAGCACCTCGGAGAGCTTCCGCGCGAAGGTCTTCTCGCGGGTGAGGAAGAAGGTGCGCGCCACCTGCATGGTGATGGTCGAGGCGCCCTCGCGGCGGCCCTGCAGGTTCGCGACCGCGGCGCGGACGACCCCCGTGTAGTCGACGCCGCCGTGCTGGTAGAACCTGTCGTCCTCCGCGGCCAGGATGGCCGCCTTCATCACCTGCGGCACGTCCTTGATCTTCACCACGGCGCGCTTTTCCTCGCCGTACTCGCCGATCAGCTCGTTTTCCGCGCTGTAGACGCGAAGCGGGATTTTCGGGCGGTAATCGGTGAGGACCTCGAGGCTCGGGAGGTTCGGCCAGAGCAGCACCACGGTCAGCGCCGCAACCCCCGCGGCCACGAGGACCAGGGAGACGCCGATGAGCGCCGGGTAGAACCACCAACGGGATGTCATGGAGCTGCGGGCCGGGGAGTGGAGGTGTCAGGCCGCCGCGGCAGGCCTCGGTTCAATTCGAGGTCATTATAGTCACTGTAGCTGCGCTAACACGTTGGCTACAAAATGCTTTACAGGCCTAGGACTTGTTGCTAGCATCTAAAGTAGATTCTTCGTTTGGGTGCTAACCTTCCACCATGCTTAAAGAAAAATTAGCAGCCCAGTTCGACTTCCTCAAGGCAAAAGCGCCGCCGCTCGTGGGCTGCGACATCAGCTCGTCCGCGATCAAGATGGTGGAGATCGCCGAGGCCGGCCGTAACGTTTACCGCGTCGAGCGGTACGCCATCGAGCCCCTGCCCAAGGACACCGTGGTGGACGGCAACATCGCCAACATCGAGGCGGCCGGCGAGGCGATGAAGCGCGCCCACAAGGCCCTCGGTTCCCGGATCAAGAACGTCGCCCTGGCGCTGCCGTCGGCGGCCGTGATCACCAAGAAGGTGATCCTGCCCGGCAACCAGCGCGAAGAGGACATGGAAGTCCAGGTCCAGGGCGAGGCCAACCAGTACATTCCTTTCTCCCTGGACGAGGTCAACCTCGACTTCCAGGTGCTGGGCCCCGCCCCCTCCGGCGACGACGAGGTGGAAGTGCTGATCGCCGCCTCCCGCAAGGAGAAGATCGAGGACCGCGTGGCCGCGGCCGAGGCCGCCGGGCTCAAGACCATCGTGATGGACGTGGAGTCCTACGCCTCGCAGACCGCCTTCGAGCTCATCTGCGGCGGCAACTCCGGGATCAACGAGGCCGACGTCACCGTGATGGTGGACATCGGCGCCACCGTGACCCGCGTGAGCGTGGTCCACAACGGCCAGACCGTATATACGCGCGAGCAGCAGATCGGCGGCAACACGCTCACCCAGGACATCGCCCGCCAGTTCGACATGCCGCTCGAGGAGGCCGAGGCCGCCAAGCGCGTCGGCAACCTGCCGGAGAACTTCGGCCCGGACGTCCTGCAGCCCTTCAACGAGAAGATCGTGCTGGAGATCCAGCGCGCGCTGCAGTTCTTCTTCACGTCGACCCAGTTCAACAAGGTCGACCACATCCTGCTCACCGGCGGCTCGGCGATGCTCGACGGGCTCGAGGAGATGGTGGCGCAGCGCACCCAGGTACATACCGTGGTCGCGAACCCGTTCGCGAACATGGCGCTTTCCTCGAAGATCAAGCCGCGCCAGCTCACGATCGACGCGCCGTCCCTCCTGGTCGCGTGCGGCCTCGCGATGCGGAGGTTCGACCCGTCATGATCCGCGTCAACCTACTTCCCCACCGCGAAGAGAAACGCAAGCGCCGCCAGCAGCAGTTCGGCGTCCTTGCCGGCATCGCGGCAGTGGCGGGCCTGCTCGTGGCGGCCGCCGTCTGGGTGTTCCTCGACCAGCAGGAAGCCCAGCAGAAGGCGAACGTCGCCTACATGAAGTCCGAGATCGACAAGCTCGACAAGCAGATCGAGGAGATCCGCAAGATCCGCGAGGAGACGGCCTCGCTGCTTGCCAAGAAGCAGGTGGTCGAAGGCCTGCAGAGCAACCGCTCCGAGCCCGTGCAGCTCCTCGACCAGCTGCTGCGCCAGCTTCCTGAGGGCGTCTACCTGAAGGCGATCAAGCAGACCGGCGCCAAGGTCAACATCGCCGGCTACGCCCAGTCGAACGCGCGCGTCTCCACCCTCATGCGCAACCTCGGCGCCTCGCCCTACCTCGAGAATCCCGAGCTGGTCGAGATCAAGGCCGTCCCGAACCCGGACAAGGCGGGAACGAACCGGGTCAACGAATTCAACATGAACATCTCGATCAAGCGCGCGCAGGCCGAGGACGCGAAGGGCAGGGGCGCGCCGGCCAAGGCTGGGGGAGCGAAATAATGGCCAACATCCTCCAGGAGATGCAGGCACTCGACCCGAAGCAGCCGGGCAACTGGCCCTGGCCCTTCAAGGCTGCCGCATTCATCCTCATCTTCGTGGCGCTGCAGGTCGCCGGCTACTTCATCTTCTGGCAGGGGCAGATGGAGGCCATCGAGAAGGGCCGCGCCGACGTCGCCAAGCAGAAGGAAGTCTTCCTCGAGAAGAAGCGCCTCGCGGTCAACCTGGACGCCTACAAGCAGCAACGCGCGGAGATCGAGCAGGCCTTCGGCGCGCTGCTCAAGCAGCTGCCCAACAAGAGCGAGATGGACGCGCTGCTCATCGACATCAACCAGGCGGGCCTCGGTCGCGGCCTCGCCTTCGAGCTGTTCAAGCCCGCGGACAAGGAGAACTTCACCGAGTTCTACGCGGAGCTTCCGGTCAACATCAAGGTGACGGGCCAGTACCACGACCTGGGCGCATTCGCGAGCGACGTGGCCAAGATGCCGCGCATCGTGCTGCTCACCGACGTGAAGCTCGACCCGCCCAAGGACGGCGTGCTGTCGATGGAGGCGATCGCCAAGACCTACCGCTACCTCGACGAGGAAGAGGTCGCCAAGCAGCGCAAGACCACCAAGGACGCGAAGAAGGCCGGAGGCAAGTGATGAAGCGAATCGTCGTTTCAGCGGCGCTCATCACCCTGGCTGGCTGCGGCGGGGAAATGGACGAGCTCAAGCAGTTCGTGCGCGACTCGGAGAAGGGCCTGCCGCGCCGCATCGAGCCGCTGCCGCCCGTGAAGCCCTTCGAGCCGTTCACCTATGAAGGCTTCGACCTTCCCGACCCGTTCAAGCCGCGCAAGCTCGCCGAGAAGCGCGACGGCGGCGCCAGCGGCCTCGCGCCGGACCTCAACCGCCGCAAGGAGCCGCTCGAGGCCTTCCCGCTCGAGCAACTGAAGATGGTGGGCACGCTTTCGCAGGGCAAGGACACGTATGCGCTGGTCCGCGCGGACAAGACGCTCTACCGCGTGAAGAAGGGCAACTACATGGGCCAGAACTTCGGTCTCATCACCGATGTGACCGAGAGCGAAATCAAGCTCAAGGAAATCGTTCAAGACAGCGCCGGCGATTGGGCCGAGCGGCAGAGCGTTCTGCCGTTGTTGGAGGAAGCCGGCAAAGGGGACAAAAAGTGATATCCACGCTCCGTATCCCAACCATCGGCAGGATCGGCACCGCCCTGGCGGCGCTCGTCCTCGCTCTCGCGGCCCCGGTCGCCTGGGCCCAGGGCGCCGCAAACGCCGTGGAGTCGATCAACTTCTCGCAGGTGCAGGGAGGCAAGATCGTCGTGAAGGTGGGGCTGCGCGAGCCGCTCGCCGCCACGCCACAGGGTTTCGCGGTGACCAACCCCCCGCGGATCGCGATCGACCTTCCGAACACCGTCAACGCGCTGAACCGCAACCAGATCGAGGCCGGTGAGGGCGACCTGCGCAGCGTGTCCATCGTGCAGACCGCGAACCGCACGCGCCTGGTGATGAACCTCTCGCGCAACCTCACCTACACCCAGTCGCTCGACGGCAGGCAGCTCCTGGTCACCATCGACGCCTCGCAGGCGCCCTCTTCCGGCGCCACGGTTGCGACGACCCCCTCGCCCGCCACCGTGTTCGCCGAAGCGCCGGCGCAAGGCACGACCACCCGCTACAACCTGCGCGACGTCGACTTCCGCCGCGGCCCGAACTCCGAAGGCCGCATCGTGGTGGACCTCTCCTCGGCCAACACCGGTATCGACATCCGCCAGCAGGGCCGCCAGCTCGTGCTCGACTTCATCAACACCAACGTGCCGCGCAACCTGGTCCGCCGCCTCGACGTGGGCGACTTCGGCACGCCGGTGCGCTTCGTCGACACCTTCGAGCAGGCCGGCAACGCGCGCATGGTGATCGAGCCGCGCGGGCTGTGGGAATACTCGGCCTACCAGACCGACACCCAGTTCATCGTGGAAGTGAAGCCGGTCCGCGAAGACCCGAACCGCCTGGTGCAGAGCGCCACGCCCGGCTACGCCGGCGAGAAGCTCTCGCTGAACTTCCAGAACGTCGAAGTGCGCGCGGTGCTGCAGGTCATCGCCGACTTCACCGGCCTGAACATCATCACCAGCGACACGGTGGGCGGCAACCTCACGCTGCGCCTGAAGGACGTGCCGTGGGACCAGGCGCTGGACATCATCCTGCAGGCCAAGGGCCTGTCGAAGCGCAAGAACGGCAACGTGGTGCTGATCGCGCCGACCGACGAGCTCGCCGCCAAGGAGAAGCTGGCGCTCGAAGCGCAGGCCGCGGTCTCCGACCTGGAGCCGGTGCGCACCGAGTCGTTCGCGCTCTCGTACGCCAAGGCCTCCGACCTCCAGGCGCTGCTCACCAGCAAGGACCAGCGCATCCTGTCCAAGCGCGGCGCCGCCAGCGTCGATGAGCGCACCAACACGATCTTCGTGCAGGACACCGGTGGCCGCCTCGAAGAAGCGCGCCGCCTGATCCTGCAGCTGGACGTGCCGGTCCGCCAGGTGCTGATCGAGGCGCGCATCGTGATCGCCGACGACAAGTGGGGACGCCAGCTGGGGGTTCGCTTCGGCACGCAGAGCGCCTTCAACAGCAACAACTACAACTTCGGCGTGTCGGGCACGGCCCTGGACACGGTCACCCCGCTCAGCGGCAACCCGACCTCCCGCGGCTCCTCGTCGCTTGCCTCGCCGTACGGCAGCGCGGGCTTCAACACGCCGTCCAGCCTCGGCCCGTTCGGCAACGTGCCGATCGGCGCGCAGCCCGAGCAGCTCAACGTGAACCTCCCGGTGACGGGTGCGGCCGGCTCGCTCGCCCTGTCGATCCTGAACCTGGGCAGCGGCAACCTCGTGAACATCGAGATCTCGGCCCTCGAGGCGGACAACCGCGGCAAGGTGGTTTCCAGCCCGCGCGTGATCACGGCGGACAAGCGCCGCGCGGTGATCTCGCAGGGCACGGAGATCCCCTACCAGACCGCGGCGGCCAGCGGCGCGACGACGGTTTCCTTCCGTCCCGCGGTGCTCGAGCTGGCGGTCACGCCGCGCATCACCCCGGACGACCGCATCATCATGGACCTCGAGGTGAAGAAGGACTCGCTGGGCCAGCTGGTCAACTCCACCCAGGGCCCGGTGCCGACGATCGACACGAAGCGCGTGACGACGCAGGTGCTGGTCGACAACGGCGACACGATCGTCCTGGGCGGAATCTTCGAGCAGACGACGCGCACCACGGTCGACAAGGTGCCGTTCCTGGGCGACCTGCCGGTCCTGGGCTACCTCTTCAAGCGCACCATCAAGCAGGACGACAAGACCGAGCTGCTGATCTTCGTGAC
>Ga0070675_100001955_pt1 | contig 15242 bp, 11 predicted proteins | sample KBSM43metaG_FD_65343 | JGI IMG/M metagenome (GOLD analysis project Ga0070675, IMG submission 65343) | Miscanthus rhizosphere microbial communities from Kellogg Biological Station, Michigan, USA - KBS M4-3 metaG | ecosystem: Host-associated > Plants > Roots > Rhizosphere > Soil ...
AAGATGCTGCGAGGCTTCATGGTGATTTCGCCTGCGGCGGGCATGTCGTTTGCGTTGCTGTTCCTGGTTGTGGGGTTCGCTGCGCCTGAATCCGCCCGCCTGCTCTGGCCACTTCCGGTCTGGCAGTACGCCGTTATCGGCTCCCTCGCAGGGCTCGGGTTTATGGCCGGCGAACTTCCGAACTCCTTCGTGAAGCGCCGGCTGGGAATTCCACCCGGGGGCACGCCTGCGAATACGTTCGCGCGCGCCGCTCTGTTTCTCGCCGATCGGCTGGATTCCATTCTGGGAATGATGGTCGTGTTGAGTCTGGTTGTGCCGGTGCCTCCCTGGACCTGGGTTTATGTCATCGTCACCGGAGTCGGCCTGCACTGGATTTTCAGTGCCGTCTTGTTCGCATTTGGCGTGAAGGAGCGGATAGCATGAGCGCAGTTCCGACCAGTATTGAACGCGACACTTTCGTGACATGGATGGAGGACGCAGAGAATCCCGCAGAGGTTGGAAACAAAGCATGGAATCTCGGCCGGATGCAGCGCCTTGGCGTTTGCGTGCCACGAGGTTTCGTTGTGACCGCCAGCGCTTTTCGGCAGTTCATCGCGGATAACTGTCTCCGCGACAGGCTCGCGGGCCTTTCTTCCGAAGAGATTCGGAAGGTCATTCGAACGTCCCCAGTACCCGAGGAAATACTGGAGTCGATCACAGCGATGCGGCGTTCGTTGCCGCCCGGCCGGCTGATCGTTCGAAGTTCGGCGATCGGGGAGGACGGAGGCAAGGCATCGTTTGCCGGACAACTGGATTCCATCGCGGACGTCGAAACGACTCATGCACTCGGCCAGGCCCTGTTGGCATGCTGGTCTTCCTACTGGAACGAGCGCGTCCTCTCCTATCAGAGCGCTACCGGAGTGAGCCTGAACGGAATGGCGGTCATCGTCCAGTCCCAGATCGCCGCCGCAGCGTCGGGTGTCTTGTTTACTCAAACTCCGCGCACGCAAGAAGCGGACGATCGCTTGTACGTCGAATACTGCGCAGGACCTGGCGAAGCTCTGGTCTCAGGGCGTGTCACCCCAGGCTCTTTTCACATTTCAAGAACACCGCCATACCGAGTGGAGAAGTCCGAGAAGCTCGGCCTCGCCGTCGATGATTTCGTACTCACCGAGACTACGACGGCAACGTTGGCGACAACAGGAATCGTACTCGAGCGGCACTTCGGCGGCCCGCAGGATATCGAATGGACAACGGACGATTCCGGCCGTGTCTTTTTCGTTCAGTCCCGTCCGATAACGACGGGCTTTCGGCCGGTGTTATGGTCGAATTCGAATATCAACGAGAACTTCCCGGACGTCGTAACGCCCCTTCTCTATTCCATCGCGCGCGAGGGCTACTATTACTACTTCCGCAACCTCGCAGTCGCCTTTGGGCTGTCGAACGCTCGTACCAGGGCGATGGAATCGGCATTCAGACACATCATTGGTGTGCATCATGGCCGGCTTTATTACAACCTCACTAGCATTCACGACATTTTGCGCGAAGCGCCGCTCGGAGAAACCCTGGCTCGGTTTTTCAATCAGTTTGTTGGGGCGGAGCAAGTCGCGGCAAACCTCAGGCAGGAACACCGTCCACGATGGCAGCAGTGGGCTGAAACTGCAAGAATCGCCATTCAGGCGCCTGCCCGGTATGTTTCGTTCGAGCGCCGCATCGTTGAATTCGAACGAAGAGCGGATTCCTTTGCCGCCGCTACCCAGCCCGAAAATCTCCGCGACCGTCCGATCCTCAGACTACGGGACGACATGCGGTCGTTTATGGATATCCGTTGCCATGGCTGGACTAACGCCTCGTTGGCGGACACGGCAGCAATGGTTTGTTACGGCTTGCTCCAGTTGATCCTGCACCGCGCGTACCCGGAAGACGACAGGTCCTCACTGCACAACAATCTGCTGAAGGGACTTTCCACCGTCATCAGCGTTCAGCCCGCTGTTCAGCTTTGGGAAATTTCGCGGAAGATTCTGCGTGACCCGCCCCTCACGGAGTACCTGTCTCGTGCGAATAGCAGCGACATTCCAGAGGCGTTGAATCGCAATTCGAATTGGAGATGGCTGAGCCAGGAGATCCACGAATATCTCCACTTATGGGGCTATCGGTTCTCGGGAGAATTGATGCTCACCGTGCCCAGCTTTCAGGAGAATTCCACTCCTCTGTTCGACATGTTGAAGACGTTTCTGAAGGCGGAGGGCAGGTCGCCGATCGATTCGATTCAAAACCTTCAGGCCGAAAGGCTCGCAGAAACCCGGCGTGTTCTCGAAGATTTTCGAACGAACAAGCGGCTTCCTAATATTCCGAAGATGTTTCAAGCGACGATCCTCAAGTTGCTGCTACGGAGCACGCATCGAGCGATCGAGATGCGGGAACGTGCGAGGCTGAAACAGGCGCTGCTGTACAGCCGGTGCAGACGCATCGCTCTTGCGATCGGCGATCGTCTTGCAGGCAGCGGTGCGTTACAGGATCCGAACGACATCTTTTTGTTTACCTATGGGGAACTCGACGATTTCCTGAGCGGTTACGCGATGTTTCCCGGAGACCTGCGCACCGTTGCCCTGTCCCGACGGGAAAGTCAGATCAAAGATCGCGGGCAGGTCGCGCCGGATACGTTCACGCTTTCGGAAGGCGCCTATTTTTGCGCCGCGGACAACCATGCCGGCGCTCCGCGCGATCTTGAAGAGCCGGGAGAGGAAATGCTTGGTACGGGCGCTTGCGGCGGTAGTGTCACGGCGCGCGCGACGGTTCTGGAAACCGTGGCAGACGCACATCAACTTTTTCAGGGGGACATTCTCGTGACGCGCCAGACAGATCCAGGCTGGGCGCCAGTTTTCCCCTTGATTCGCGGGCTCGTGATTGAACGCGGTGGAATGCTGTCCCATGGCGCCATCATCGCCAGGGAATTCGGACTGCCGTGTGTGGCGGGCGTGAAAGATGCGATGGTTCGTATTCCCCAACATTGTCGGCTCACTGTCGATGGAGATCGTGGCTGCGTCCGAATCGGGACTGAACAATCATGAACTACTTGCGTGAGCGGTATCCGTTTCGCTTCTTTCTTCCCCTTGCGGCGGCCTTCACCGCAGCGGCGTTTTCGGGCGGGATGCCGCGAGGCCTAGGCGACATCTTCCTATGCTGGGTCTTGGCGTTCTCGATGGTCTTTCAGTTTCGTCTCTGGGACGATCTCGGAGATCTTCCCTACGATCGTATCCATCATCCGCAACGCGTCCTTTGCCGCGCCTCATCGCCGGCTTCATACATTCATATCGTCGGCATCGTCGGAGCCGTGAACACCGGATTGCTCATCTTGCTGGATCGTTCGTACGTCGGCTTCGCGCTTTTGAACATGGCCGCGTTGGCCTGGTATGGAGGAATCGCCATCGAACGAAGGCGTTCTATCGCCGGCACACATGTGACTCTTCTGAAGTATCCATTAATCGTTTTGCTGATTGCGCCGCCGGCCACTCTGGGGTCGCGCAGCATCATCGCGGCAGCTGCCGTATATCTGGCTTGCTCCATCTATGAGGTTCTGCACGACAGCGAGGTCAGTGCAAAGCCTGCGGCGAGAGCGTTGATGTGGACCGAAGTGTCCTTGTTGAGCCTGGGAATTGTAGTGACGTTTTCGTGGAGGACGTTATGAGCACTGCTGTTTTCGAGACCGTGGCTTGTTATTCCTGTGGCAGTTCGCGTTGTTCCGACTTTGTTGCAGCGCAGGATGACCTTACGGGGAAACCTGGAAATTTTACGTTCGTGCGCTGCCAGGACTGCGGCCTCGCCTATCAGAATCCAAGAATTACGCTTGAGGGAATCAAGCCGTACTACGACAACGAATACATTGCGCACCGGAAGAAGACAGATTGGGGCGCCCTGACCTGGTTCTACAACCGCGCCATGGATCGGCACGATGTGCAAAAGGCCAGGATCGTTGGCCGCTATGTCCAGCTGGACGCGGGAAGCGAAGTGCTCGATGTCGGCTGTGCTGTCGGCACTTTTCTGCAAAAGATGCGCCGCCTCTACAACCTCCGGGCGACGGGCATTGACTTCAAGGATCTGCGGGAGAATCCAAGCCTGCGCGACGTGGAGTTTCATTGCGGACTGTTCTACGAACAGGATCTTCAAGAAGGTCGGTTCGACCTGGTGACCATGTGGCACTTTCTCGAGCATGACTACGATCCTGCACGGACGCTCGCTGCTGCCAGGAAAGTGCTTAAGCCGAATGGCCGCCTCATCATCGAAGTTCCTCGCCTCGACAGCGTCACGTTTCGGCTTTACCGGGAACGATGGCCCGGACTGCAGGCGCCTCAGCACACGGTGCTGTATTCCAAAAGCACGCTTCTTCGCACGTTGAAGCAGAATGGTTTCGAGATCGTGGACTATCTCGCGTACGGCGCTTTCCCGGCATATTTCTATCTGTTTGCCGGCGCCGCATTCAAGATTCTGCGCGGACGTGGACTGAACCTCTCGAAGGCGATTGTGCCCTATTTCATTGGGCAGGGCCTGATGTTTCCCGTTCTCCTCGCCGAACGCCGTTTAAACCTTGCAATGCAGACAGTCATCTGCAGAAAGTCCGAGTTTCCGATATGAGTACGACGGTTCAATCGCATTCATGCGATGCCCCCGCGGAGTTTCCAAGAAAGACGACAGGCCGGACGCTCTTCGTCGTCGCGGCGCTTGCAGTCCTGACCATGATGACAACGGTCGCGATGTCCGTGGTGAGCGTATGCACGCTGTTTCGTTCTCGTCGATTCTGTTCCGAAGTGCTTGCCCGATGGCTTGGGAGAATGGTGCTGCGCGTCAGCGGCATACGGCTGGAAATCCACGGTGAGATGCCGCGATACGAAGGTCAGGTCATCTATCTCATAAACCACACATCAACAGTTGACGTATTCGTCTTGCTGGCGCTCGGCCTTTCCAGAACACGGTTCTTTCTTTGGGGTGGGCTGCGGAAGTTTCCGCCTGTGGCGGTGATCGGCTATCTGATTGGAGTGTTCTTCACACCCAGTCAGGCTCGTCCGGATAAGCGTGTGCGGTGCTTTCAGAATGCAGAGCGCGTGTTGCGCGCGACCGGCGACTCAGTATTGCTGAGCCCGGAAGGCCGATGCGTGACGACGGGCGAATTGGGCCAGTTCAACAAAGGTGCGTTTCATCTTGCAACGAACCTTAAGGCGCCGATTATTCCCATCTTTATCTCCATTCCGCGTCACATCAACCCGGGCCGTGGTTACGGCGCTTTGCCGGGCGCCGTTCATGTGCACTTCAAGGAACAGATCGTCACATCCCACTGGATGCTGGAAGACCTCGTACGAAACAAGGAGGTCATAAGGAATCGCTATGTGGAGTGGCACAGGGGACTGTCGCTCTCATGAAGCCCTGCCTCACCCTTGATCGGATCGTCCGGGATCGCGCCGGAGCGCAGGGGGATTTGCCCGCTTACACGTTCCTGCGCGATGGTGAGATTGAAGACAGAACGATCACCTTTGCCGAACTGGATAGGGAGGGTCGAGCTGTCGCTGCAATGCTGCAAGGGTGGGGTATCACGCGACCTCTTCTGGTTTATGCACCAGGTCTGGATTTCATAACCTCCTTTTTCGGATGCCTGTATGCCGGTATCACGCCAATCCCCGCAGGTCTTCCTCATGTTGCTCGTGTTGGGCGGGCGTTGACCCGATTGTCCGCCATCGCTCGCGATGCTGAAGCAGACGCAATTCTCAGCACAACCCACGTGATCGACCGCGCCCTTGCTGATCCTGATTTCAACATGCGCGCTCCTGAACTTGCCGCGATGCGATGGCTCGCTACAGAATCTGTGGATCCCGCACAAGGCGATAACTGGACTCCGCCTGCTGTGGAAGCGAGCCGCCCGGCTTTTATTCAATACACATCCGGATCCACGTCTTCTCCCAAGGGTGTCGTGGTCACGCATGGCAATGTGCTGCACAACCTTTCCGCCTGCCGATCGAACGGAGGGAATAGTGAACGGTCCATTTCCATATCGTGGCTTCCACACAGCCACGATATGGGATTGATTGAAGCAATCCTGCTACCCGCCTTCGTAGGCTATCGCGCTTACCTGATGGCGCCGGCAGCATTTCTGGCTCGCCCTGCGCGATGGCTCGAGGCGATAACGCGCTATCGCGGCACAAACAGCGGAGGACCTGATTTTTCCTATGCGCTTTGTGTGGACAAAGTATCGGCTGACGAGCACCAGCGTCTCGAACTGAGCTCATGGCGCGTAGCCTACAACGGTTCAGAGAGCGTGCGCAAAAACACCCTGGTTCGTTTCCGCGACCGGTTCGAACCCTGTGGTTTCCATTGGAACGCGTTTCGGCCGGTTTATGGACTGGCGGAGTCCACGTTGCTGGTGTCCACTTCGCGTGTCTCAGAACCGCCTGCGTTCTATGATGCGGACGCAGATGCGCTGGCGGCAGGCATCGCCGAACCACCCCGCATGCCGGAGAGCCGCTCTGTCAGCTTTGTGAGTTGCGGCCGGAGTCCCCAGGAATCTCGTTTCCTTGTCGTGAATCCCGAAAGCCGTGTTCCGTGCGGGCCAGGTCAAGTCGGAGAAATCTGGATCTCCGGTCCGAGTGTCGCTGCGGGATATTGGCGCCGTCCGGAAGAGACCGCGGCGACGTTTGAAGCCTATATCGCAGATGAGCCTGACGGGCCGTTTCTTCGCACGGGCGACCTCGGCTTCTGCCGCGATGGTCAGTTGTTTGTCACTGGTCGAATCAAGGACATGATCAATATCCGCGGACTCAAGCACTATCCGCAGGATATCGAACGAACCATGGCGCGGAGTCATGATGCCATCCACGCGAATGGTTGCGCTGCCTTTGCAATCACTCGAGACGGCGTCGAACAACTGGCGGTGATTGCAGAAGTAAAGCCTCGCTTTCGAAAAACCGGCGGCTGGGAGGGGCGTGTGATTGACGCGATCCAACACGCCGTCGCCGATTGCCATGGGCTCATGGTTCACTCTGTCGCCCTGGTTCCTTTCGGAGCAATTCCCAAGACCACCAGTGGAAAGCTCGAACGCTACGCCTGCCGAAGGTCCTTTAATGAAGGGCAACTTCAGGCCGTGTGCGTCTGGAGTGCACATTGATAGACACAATCGAGCAGTCGATTCGCGATCGCGTCGCCGAGATTCTGAAGGTAGCCCCGGAAAATATTGATGCTTCAAAGCCCTTCTCGCGGCTCGGCATGGACTCGCTGGGCTTGGTGCAGCTGACCGCAGCGATTGAGGACGATCTGGGGCCCCGATGGACAGCGTGTACAGCAGAAGAATTGACGATCCAGTCTCTGGCAAATTTGTTGAAGCGACCCAGACAAACAGCGTCACAAGCACAGACTACGAAAGAGGTGATGCTTGCCGACAGCGTGCTTCCTCCCGACATCCGACCACAGATGGCTTTGATCCCGGCAGCTGGGCGCTTTCTTCTGACCGGCGGCACCGGATTCCTGGGCGGTCATCTGCTGTCGTCGTTGCTGAGAAGCACAACCCTGCAGGCTGTTTGCCTTGTCCGGCCGGGCAGGCATCCGGCTCTGCAAAGAATCGAGCAGAACCTTCGAGAGCTTCGACTTTGGAGGAATCGATTTACCGGACGGATTCAGGTAATCGATGCTGACCTTGCGCAGCCGCGATTGGGCCTTCCGCCCGCTTCGTTCGAAACCCTGGCTAACGGTATCGACGCGATCTTTCATTGCGCCGCATCCGTGAACTGGATTCAGCCTTACTCCGCCCTGCGAGCTTCGAATGTCCTTCCTCTAAAGGAACTTCTTCGCCTCGCCTGTCGCACGAAGGCAAAACCCTTTCACTTCGTTTCGACTTTGGGCGTCGGGTACTCTTCAGCCGGTCCGCCGGAGATCGATGAATGCAGTGACGCGTTTTGCGATCTCGATGGTATCCCGCTGGCTTATGCACAAAGCAAACTTGTCGCTGAAGCATTGGTGCGTGCCGCCAGCGAACGCGGCCTTCCAACGACGATCTTTCGTCCATCCTTTATCAGCGGGGACAGCGTCAGCGGGATATCCAACGATTCGGATTTCATCTCAACTCTGATCAAGGGATGCATCCAAATGGGTGCGGCGCCGGATCTGGACTGGCGACTCGATGCGATTCCCGTCGACTTCGCCGCGAATGCCGTGTTGCGTCTGACGTTGGGCAGCAAGGCGGAGGCTGGGTGCCGCGTGTTCCATCTTGCGAACCCTCACGGCCGTTATTGGCGCGAGCTTGTCTTGTGGATGAATCTCTACGGCTACCGGATTCAGCTCCTGCCATATGAGGAATGGCTCAGGCGATTTCGTACCCTGGAGGCTCCGGACTTTTCCCTCCGTTCTTTGGCCCCCTTCTTTGAGCGCCATCTTCCTTTGAGGTATGAGGAGCCTGTCAAGAGGCGCATACGACAGGACAAAAGTCTTGCTGCGCTCAGGCATGCCGGCCTGGAATGTCCTCGACTTTCCTCGACATTGATGGAGAGATACTTCGAGACATTTATCCGGCACGGTTTTCTCGATGCGCCGCGGAATGTTCCCGATCGCAGGAATACTGCCGGGTGCCCTGAGGTTTTCAATTCGATCTTCGGTCCCGATAGGCTGGAGTCCGCCTGCCGAGTGGAATTTGAAGCGGGAAGCAGCATCATCAATGAATTGACCTCATGGAAACACCGAGGTTCCGTCGGCCTTCATGCGTATCGAGTCAAACTGCGCGGGCAAACACCTTTCGACGTCGTGGTCAAGACCAAGCCCGCCGCCGGTGAAACCTGCGAAATCGGGAAGACGGTCGCCGGCCTGTGCAGTGTGAAGCTCGGACAAGCATATGCGGAGTTTTCAGACTGCCTCGGCGTCGCCAATTCCGACGTGCGAGAACTGAAGATCTACCAGTCCGCTCCGAAAAGACTCCGTCAGTTCATGCCCAGGTTTTACGGGGGATGGCAGAGGGACAGTCAGACCGTGCTCGTGCTGGAGCGACTTTCAGATGTGGCCCTGATGGATGCGGTGGACGGCGTCGACGCCTGGAAACCGGATTGTATCTGCGCTGCGATCGACGGACTGGCCGAGATTCATGCGACGGGCTATGGACGAGAGGCAGACCTGGTGCGCGAAATTGTGGTCGGTCCGTATCCGACGAGGGAATCGATGCTGGAAGCAACGCCACTTTGGCTCAGCCTGGCAGAACACGCCAAGCCCCTCTTCGAGCCATGGACGGAAGAACTCGCGGACTGGGATGCGTGGATTCAGAATCTCGACCGATCCTGGACGATGATCGAAAGCATGCCCCGCACGTTGATTCACAACGATTTCAATTCACGAAACATCGCGTTACGCCGAACCTCGTGCGGCCTTCGATTGTGCGCCTACGATTGGGAGTTGGCTACTCTGGGCTTGCCCCAGCATGATCTGGCGGAATTGCTGTGCTTTGTTCTCGACTCTCAACCGAGGGCCGAAGATCTCGAGGCATACCTGGAGCGCCATCGCCAGGCTCTGAGCGCAATCTCCGATGTGCCTATCGAAAGACATGGCTGGAGAACAGGCTTCGCCTTATGCCTGGAGGATCTGATGATCAACCGCCTGCCGGCGTATGCGTTGATCCACCGGTTTCAACCCCAACGGTTTCTGGAGCGAGTGGTGCGTACGTGGGCCGCTCTTTACCGACTGGTGTGCTCATGACGGAAGGGCCCTTCCGATATATCTCCCTAAGTAATGCCCTCAGCTACGTATCCCTGTGCTGCGGACTCAGCGCGATATTCGTCGCGCGGGAATTTGCAAACTGGGAAGGCGCAGGCATGCTCCTTGCGCTTGCGGCGCTGGCGGATACCTTTGACGGCAAATTTGCGCGACGCTTCCGGCGCACACCATTCCAGGAAGCTTTCGGGATTCAGCTCGACAGCCTGGTGGATGCAGTCTGTTTCGGCGTGGCTCCGATTGCATGTTTGAGTGTGTTGGTAGAGGTCGATTCGGGAATCGCCCGGTTGTTATGGATGTCGGCTTCGGCGTTACATGTTCTCTGCGCCGTCACGAGGCTCGGATTTTATAACGTGCATCATCGTGAAACGCCGGATTTCGTGGGCCTGCCGACGACGGCTGCCGCCATACTCTGGGCAACCTTGTTCCTGTTTCATCCAGTAGCTCCTATGGCTATCCTGGGCATGGCCGTCATCGGTGTCGGAATGATTTGTCCACTCTACATTCCGAGACCGCGTGGGGCATTAATGGTCGCTTATCTCCTTTGGATCGGCATTGTGGTCGCGCGTGCCGGCATTGTTTTAACTCAGGATTTCTAGCGTGACCGAGATTGAAGCGTTACGCACCCTGCGCGCGGACCTCAGGAAGCGTGGCTTCTTCAGACGTCCCACGGCACGGTTGATCGGGGAACTCCTGCTGCATGTCGCGGTCATGACAACCGGTGTCGCTTTGCTGTACACCGCGCATTCGTGGTCGACAGGCGGCCTGGGTCTTCTGATAGCGACGGCCGGAGCTATGGGTATCGGCACAAACACCCACACGTCGTCGCACTCTGCGACGAGCGATAGAAAATGGATCAATGACGCGCTGACGTATTTGGGATACCCGGTGACTCTCGGGCTTTCGGCCACCTACTGGTGGGACAAGCATGTACTTCGGCACCACAGCGGACCGAACATGAAAGACGTCGATGGCGATTTCGATTTGATGCCATGGTTCGCAGGGACGCTGCACGACGTGGAGGAATCGCGGGGATGGCGCCGCATCTATTATCAGCACGCGCAGAGCCTGATTTTTCCGTTTGCAGTCGCTTTCACGTTGTTTGCCCAGCAGCTCAGCGGCAGCCTTTATCTGTATCGGTCTTTTCGCGATCGCAAACGTCGTCGGATGCAGCACTGGATCGATGCCTCGGCGCTTATGGCACATGTGGCGATCTGGTTAGTTGTCCCCTCGGTATTTCTCCCTTCTTCGTGGGTGGTTGCGATCTATCTTGTCCGAAATCTGCTGAACAGCTACGCGATGTTTATCGTCTTTGCGCCGGCGCACATGCCTGCCGATGCCTTGCGCATCGCTCACGATCCCGATCGGCTGGCTCATCCCCTGGCTCACACGTCAACAACACTGAACTTCAGAACCGGAAGATTGGGAGGGTGGCTCTGCGGCGGGCTGCAATATCAGATCGAGCACCATCTCTTGCCCGGCATCAGTCACGTTTACTACCCACAGATCAGCGAGCTAGTGAAGGAGTTCTGCCGACGACAGGGACTGCCGTATCGATGCTATGACTGGAGCGAAGGGCTTTGGCTTGCGTTGATGTCGATAAAGACCCCGAACCGTCTGGAGAGACTGAAACTGTGAGGTAGCCTAAAGAGTTGCCCATCTCGATAGAAGCTGAAGCGAACCTGCTGATTGTTAACGATCATTTCCTTCAATGTGCGCATTGGTTTCTCCTAGATTTGAAAGTGAGACACCAGGACCCGCGTGGGCCAGGCGGCCTATGCGCGTCTTCCGGTATGTAGGGAGTTTGTCCGGTTCGGCGCTAGGTCGCCGAACGATCGAAGTGGTGAGACGTAACTGGATATCGAGTCATAGCCCATTAAAGGTAATGCGGCTGGTTAGCGGGCGTCAAGCGTCTCGGGTCTTATGGGCGAGGAGTCGGGCGATCATGAGGGACGGAGTATACTGCGCGGAGTGCCGGGGGCGTGGACTCCGGCAGGAGGATGCGATGACCGCTCGGGCGTTGGTAGTGACGTTGCTGTTGGCCGCAGGATTGTCGGTTGCGCAGACTCCTGGAGAAGCCCCTCTATTCCTGGCTATTCGGAAGGCTGATACCGCTGCAGTGAAACGTCTGTTGGATCAAGGAGTGCGTGCGGACTCGAAGGACACCGAAGGTACTCCCGCATTGATGGCTGCGACTCTCTATGCCAGTGCCGACCTTGTCAAGCTGCTCCTCGACCGGGGGGCGAATCCCAACGTCACTAATGGGGCTGGTGCGACGTCCTTGATGTGGGCGATGCCCGATCTCGCAAAAGTGAAAACGTTGCTGGAGCACGGCGCCGACGTTAACGCGAAATCTGAAAACTTAAAGCGGACGCCGCTATTGGTGGCCGCGAGTTATCCAGGCACGGTGGAGGTGCTGAAGCTGTTGCTTAGCGAAGGAGCGGATCTCCACGCGAAGGATGGCAGCGACATGCACGCTTTGGGAAGGGCGGTAGTTTCCTCTGACATTAGCGTGGTGCGATTCCTTGTCGAGAGTGGAATCGATCCCAACGAAGAGGGCTATGGAAACACCCCAGGTCTCCTATCGCGGCTTTATGCGCGACATTACTTGCCGTCCATCGAGTACCTGCAATCCAAAGGGTTGAAGATGAACCCCAACGTCCTGCCGGCCGCGGCCCACTGGCATCCGCCGCAACTGCTGGAGAAGTGGATTGAGATGGGCGCGAACGTGAACGCTCGGCTAGTAGTGCCCTATCAGCGTTCCGCGTTGATGACGGCGGCTGCGTCGGAGCAGTCGACCCCGGCCACTCTCAGACTGCTGCTCGAAAAGGGAGCCGATCCAAATGCGGAAGACACCGAAGGCGAGCGGCCATTGGATTGGGCTATCTATCGCGGTGATCAGGCCAGGATCGACGTGCTTCGACAATTCGGCGCCAAGCCCGGTAAGGGGCCGCGGCAGGAGACTTATCCAGGACCGGAGCCAGGAGGTATCGCAGACGCACGCACTTCGTTGAGCCGGGCCGTCAGCTTGCTGCTGCCCACTGCGCCGGCGGTCTTCAAACAACGGGGCTGTGTGACTTGTCATAGCCAATCCCTGGTGGAACAATCAGCGGCCCTGGCGCGAGCGAAGGGTGTTGCGGTTAACGAGGAACTCGCCGCGCAAAATCTCAGCCAGATACTCTCCTCCTTGAAGACTTCCGCCGCGGCGGCAATGCAAGGCGACCAGCCTCCGGGAAACTTCATTACCATCGGTTATGCGATGTCTGGGTTGGCCGCGGAACCGTATCCGCTCGACAACATCACGGCCGCGTTCTCCCATTTGGTGGCTGGCATGCAGATGCCAGATGGATCCTGGTTGGGGAACGGTGTCTCACGACCGCCCTTGGAGGACAGCATCGTTAGCCAAACAGCCCTGGCCGTGCGCACCCTGACTCTCTATCCGATTGCGGGTCAGGACAGGGAACTGGAAGACAAGCTTCGTCAAGCACAACGCTGGCTGCTCACAGCCCCCGCGACTTCGGCAGAGGAGCGCAACATGCGTTTAATGGGTTTGGTTTGGACCAAAGCGTCTCGGGAGAATATCAATGCAGCAATGCGCCAGGTGTTGTCCCAGCAATCGCCTGATGGCGGGTGGCCACAGCGCGAAGAATACATCCCGGATGCCTACGCGACCGGTATGTCTCTATTTGCTCTGCATGAGGCCGGCACTTCTGTAACCAGCGATGTCTATCGCAAAGGAGTCGCGTTTCTCTTGAGAACCCAATATCAGAATGGCGCATGGTTCGTGAAGACGCGGGCGTATCCAACACAGCAATATTTCGAGAGTGGTTATCCCTTCGGACGCAATCAATGGATTTCGGCGGCCGGCGCGAGCTGGGCGTCGTTGGCAATAGCGAGAACAGTGCCGGATGCTGTGCCGGGCGAACGGTAAGGGAGGAATAGTTATGGACCGCAAGAAGAACATCATCACGAGGCGTGATCTTCTGGAAACAGGAATGACGGCGGCAACTGCCGGTGCCGCAGCTCTTCTGGCTGCACCGTCGGTTCTTGGAAAGGCGCAGGCGCCGGCTGTTGTTACACGGCGCCGTTTTCGCGCATGGATTTCCCGCGGCGATGGACAACGCAGAACGAGCCTGCACGAAGTTACTCTGAGGCCGATCGCCGGCAGGCAGGTTGTGGTTCGAACCGAAGCCACGAACCTCTGCTATTCCAATGCGACAGCAGTTCTCGGCCAGCCGGCTGCTGCCGGGGGGCCTGCTCCCGCACCTTCGGTGCTTGCGCCGCCGGCTGGCGCGCGGCGAATGAATGACATGGCGGTTATCCAGGGACACGGGGGCATCGGAATCGTCGAAGCCGTAGGTCCCGAGGTGAGGCGCGTCCGAGTTGGTGATCGAGTGTGCGTCTCCGGCACGCCCCAATGCGGCGCCTGCTACCGTTGCGTGAGAGGCCGCTCCGACATGTGCCAGTTCCTCAGCGCCATTGGCGCCGATGACCTCAACCCGATTGCCGATATGGATGACGGCACTCCCGTATTCGAGAATTCGCACATTGGCGGGCTGGCTGAGATGATGGTCACCACTGAAGAGTGGGTTGTCCCGATATTCACTAGCGCTAATTCAGTTGAACTGGGCATGGTTTGCAGTTGCGTCAGTGTGGCGGGTCTGGCGTCCGCTATCTCGGAAAACCTTGCCCCCGTAGAGCCATCCTCCGCAGTGGCTGTGGTGGGTTGCGGCCCGCTCGGACTGAGCGCCGTACAAGGCGCGCGCATTGCCGGAGCATCCACGATTATCGCCATCGATCCCATTCGTGTTCGACGCGAACTGGCCCTTCGTATCGGGGCCACGCACGCGCTCGACCCGAACGTGGAGCGCGATAACCTTATACAGAAAGTTCGCACACTCACCACGTGGCCCACAGACAGGTTGTGGTCGGGCGGGCGTAACCCCGCCGGACGCCGGCCGGGCGCCGGTGCCGATTTCGTCATCGAGGCTGCCGGCGCCGACATGTTTCCGCCGAAGCTTGAAGCAGGCCCCGATCCGTCCGGTATCTTACCGATGCAACAGGCCTATCAGATGTGCGCGCTCGGCGGCCACGTCATCACCACCAGCCTCGCCCGTGGAACTTTCACGCTGCCAGCCAGCCTGTTCTCCATTGGCGGTGTCACACACCATGGAGGGCAGGCCGGTGGAGCAAATCCCATGCGCGACATTCCCCGGTTCGTGAGACTGCTGGAGGCCGGACAGTACGACGCGAAGTCGCTGGCTACCCTGGTCGTGCCCTTCGATCGGATGCTCGAAGGTTACGAGCAGGTTGCCTACCGGACGACTGTAACCGCCATCATGACGGCGTAGAGGCCGTATGGCAGAGCTGACCAAGTTGTGCCGGAACAGTGGTCGCGCGGCCTTCTCCCACCGGGAGAAGGTGGCCCGAAGGGCCGGATGAGGGATTTCAGGTAAAGATCCCTCACCCGTCGCTTCGCGACACCCTCTCCCGGTGGGAGAGGGTCCTCACGAAACAACACCTCAAAACATGAA
>Ga0070675_100001959_pt1 | contig 15231 bp, 17 predicted proteins | sample KBSM43metaG_FD_65343 | JGI IMG/M metagenome (GOLD analysis project Ga0070675, IMG submission 65343) | Miscanthus rhizosphere microbial communities from Kellogg Biological Station, Michigan, USA - KBS M4-3 metaG | ecosystem: Host-associated > Plants > Roots > Rhizosphere > Soil ...
CATTCGGCTGAGCCGCGAATACGAGCCGAGCATTCTCCTGCTCAAGCACTACATCAAATACATGTACAAGGAGAACGAAGACAAAGAGAACGATTAGTCTCGGTTCCCTGTTACTTTTTCATGCGACCCATCATCGGGATTTCATCAGGCGATCCGTCGGGTATTGGTCTTGAAGTTACTCTCAAGGCGCTCCCGGCCGTCGCCCAGGAAGCCCGATGGATTCTTTACACAGACCGTCAGGCTTTCGACAGGCACTACGTTCGCTTCGGTGCCGGATTCCCATATCGATGGATTCACTCGCCCCAGGAGGCGACGGAAACGGCCATTCTCTATCTGATCGAGGTTCCTGGAGCGACCTGCCCCATTCCGTGGGGAGACATCCAGAAAGCCGCGGGCGAGCGCGCTATCGCTTACCTGAAGGCGGCAAGCGACGCTGCGCTGCGCCGCGAGATATCCGCGATTGTGACGGCGCCCGTCCACAAGGAAGCCATTGGTGGCCCATTCAAGGGGCAGACGGACTTCCTGGCTGATGAGGCTTCAGTCCGCCGCTTCGCCATGGCATTCTTTACACCAACGTTCAAAGTGGTTCTCGCCACGGTTCATCTCTCGCTTCGCGACGCGCTCGCGAAGCTCTCCACCGCGCTCTATGTTGACTTGATTCACCTGGCTGCCGAGGAATTCCGGCGGTTGGGCTTTCCGGCCCCTTCGATCGCCGTTGCAGGAATCAATCCCCATGCCGGCGAGGGAGGGTTATTCGGGCGTGAAGAACTGGATGTGCTCGCGCCAGCCGTTCAGCAATGCGCGAAGGAAGGAATTCGCGTAACGGGACCGCATTCCGCAGACAGCCTGTACTATCGCGCCCATTCGGGTGAGTTCGACGTCGTGATCGCGCCCTATCACGATCAGGGCCTCGCTCCGGTGAAGCTGATTGCCCATGGGCAGTCTACGAACGTGACTCTGGGCCTTCCTTATGTGCGCACCTCGCCCGACCACGGAACTGCGCTATCGATTGCTGGAAAGGGGTTAGCGGATCCTGAGGGAATGACCTCGGCGTTGCGTTGCGCTGTGGATCTTTGCGGGAGAACTCAGTTAACAGCCTGACAGTCTCGGCAGACTCCGTAAATCTGAAGCTTATGGTCGAGAACCTTGAAACCAAGCTGTTCAGACGCGGCATCCTGCACGGCTTCAATCTCTGAATTGAAAAACTCGATTGAGGCGCCGCACTCCATGCAGATCATATGGTCGTGATGGGCGTGATTGAAGAGATGCTCGTAGCGGGTAATACCGTCGGCGAGGTCGATCTCGCGAGCCAGACCGCATTCGGTCAGGATTTTCATCGTCCGGTAAACAGTGGTGTAGCCGATACGAGGATCGAGTCCCTTCACACTTCGGTAGATGTCTTCGACACTCCTGTGGCCTTCGTGGTCCAGAAATGTTTCAAGAATGAGTTCGCGATGCGGAGTGACCTTCAGGTTTCTTTCTCGAAGGTAATCGGTAAGAACCTGCGTCTCGGCTCGGGCGGTCTTCACGGGCTCGCAGGTGTAGATCCCACCCACTTTACGACATCGTTGTAGAGAACGAAGACCATCAGGGTAAGCAGAAAGACAAAGCTGACCTGAATTACACGCTCCTTGAACGCCAGGCTGAGATCCTGTCGCATGATGCCTTCCACCAGAAGCAGCAGCATGACGCCACCGTCCAGGATTGGAATCGGGAGGAGGTTCATCAATCCCAGGTTGAGGCTGATCATCGCCATCAATTGGAGCAGCGCGCCGAAGCCGATATCGTAGAACTCCGCGGTCTGCTTCATGATCCCGATCGGCCCATCCACCGACTTCATTGAAGCCTCGCGGCGGACCAGTTTTCCCAGAACCTTGAAGATGAGAGTCCCGTACTCGACGTTTTTATCGATGGATCGGGAGAGCGCCCCGCGGAAGTTCTCTTTCACCATCATCATCTCGTATCGCTTCCAGCCGACACCGATCATCCGGCGGCCTTCGGTCAGCACGGGAGTTACGGGTATGTCCATTACATTCCCGTCTCGAAGAATCGACACGGGGAAGGTTTCGAGGGTGAGCGTTTGGATGATTTCCGATACTCCAAGCCCGGTTTCTTTCAGGTTGGTCCGATTGACCGCAACAATTTCGTCGCCGGGTTTCAGGCCGGCTCTCTCAGCGGGAGAATCGGAGGCAACCTGACCGATCACATTGGTGACCAGGTTCTTTGGACGCATCCCCGAATGGCCGGCGTCGTTTGGACCTTGCTTCTCAGGGGTCAGCGACGCCTCAATAACCTGCCCGGCACGATTGAGGGTGACGGGAATGGTATGCCCGCCGTTGATCATGACGCGGGCTTCAACATGTTCCCAATTCGGACGATTCTTGCCGTCGATGGCGACGATTCGGTCCCCTGGCTGAATACCCGCTGTGGCGGCAGGCGAGTTTGCTTCGACGAATCCCACCACGGCTTCGCCCTCGGCAAATTCAGGGACTTCCGTGCCGTACATGAACAAACCGGTCAGGAGCCCCACGGCAAGGATTATGTTCATTGCGGGGCCCGCGGAAGCGACAAGGAATCGCTGCCACTTCGGTTTGGAAAGAAACTCATTAGGTGCGCCGGTCACCGAATCACCGGGATTTTCACCGGCCATCTTGACGTACCCACCCAAAGGAAATGCGCTGATCCGGTAATCAGTCTCGCCATAGCGGAACCCGAGCAAGCGAGGGCCAAATCCGACGGAGAACGTCTCGACCTTGATCTTGAACAGCTTTGCGACGAGGAAATGCCCTAACTCGTGGATGACGATGATGATGCCGAGAACCAGAAAGGCAATTCCAACGCTTCTGATGTTCCCGAGTATATCGATCATGACTTTGTCATTCTAGCATGAGCCACCTTGCCCGATACGAAACGCCTCGCCCAGGCGTCGGCGGCCATCACGTTTTCAAATGTTACCGCAGGAGCTGCTTCATGAGCATCCAGCGAATCCCTTATTAGACGCGGAATGTCTGTAAAGGCAATTCGTCGCTCCAGAAATGCCTGTACGGCCACTTCATCGGCCGCATTCAACACTGCCGGGGCCGTCCCACCCTGGCGGATTGCCCGATATGCCAGCTCGACGCAAGGAAACTTCTCCTTGTCGGGCGGCATGAATTCCAGCTTCCCAGCCGTAGTCCAGTCTATGCCGGGGACAGACGATTCCACACGTTCGGGCCATGTCAGGGCATACTGAATCGGTTGCCGCATGTCCGTGGTGCCCAGCTGGGCAATCACCGACCCATCGGTAAACTCCACCATCGAATGCACGATGGACTGCGGATGCACGATGATGTCGACACGGGTATCGGGAATGTCGAAAAGCCATCGTGCTTCAATCACTTCCAATCCCTTGTTCATGAGAGTCGCCGAGTCGATGGTGATTCTTCGTCCCATCCGCCATGTTGGGTGATTGAGCGCATCCTCCGGAGTCACATGCGGAAGCTGATCCTTCGGCGTGTCGCGGAATGGCCCACCTGATGCCGTCAAGATCAGGCGCCGCACTTCGTCGGGCTTTCCTGAACGGAGACACTGATCGATGGCGCTGTGTTCGCTGTCGATCGGAATGATGCGGGCACCGGTGCGCGACGCGGTTTTGCGCAGGAGTTCCCCCGCAAGAACCATGGACTCCTTATTTGCGAGTGCGACAGTCTTGCCGGCCTCGACGGCGGCCAGCGTCGGCAGAAGTCCCGCTGCGCCAACCGCGCCCGAAACAACAACCTCAACTTCAGGGGCTGACGCGATCGCGCGAAGGCCCGCCTCTGCTGTGAGGATTTCGGGGAGACGAACGCCGCGCTCCCTGCAGTGACGCACAAGATCGTCGAGCCGCCCGGCTTCCATCAGCGCCACGACCTGGGGGCTGAAAGCGGCAATCTGCTCTGCAAGAACAGTCACCGAACTGTGCGCCGCGAGGGCGAAGACCTCAAATCGTCCGGGCAGGTGCTGGACTACCTTCAGCGTGTTTTGACCGATCGAACCGGTCGATCCAATGATGGCGAGCCTTTTCATTATGAGAAGAACCAGTAGTACACCGGCGCCGCAAAAAGCAACCCGTCCAGCCGATCAAGTAAGCCGCCGTGACCCGGAAGGAATGATGACGAGTCTTTCACTCCAGCGCTACGCTTAAGAGCAGACTCGGCAAGATCGCCGAGCTGTCCTGCGCAAGCCGAGACAAGAGAAGCGCCGATAAGACGCACGGAACTCTGCTCTGTGAGAGCGACACCCAGAACGACGCCCGCGATGATACTCGCGATCAGCCCGGCAAACGCTCCTTCAACGGTCTTCCGTGGACTGATGGCGGGCGCCAGAAGATGCCGACCCATCGTGCTGCCTCCGTAGAAGGCCGCAGCGTCCCCAATCCAGAGAATGCCCAACAGAACGATGACCATTCTTGGTTCCAGAAGCAGGAGGAACCCTGGCAGAAGACCGCAATAGAAGATGCCCATGATTGCCAGAGCGGCCTTGGGAAAGGCTTCCTGCAACGACGCGGTGAATGAAGTGACGATCACGGCCAGCAATACCGCGAAGGTCAGTACCGTCAAAACAAGGGGCACTCCTCCGGCAAATGCCAGTGTGACACCCGCTCCGAGAAGAATTACCCAGCGTCCAGGGCGGGAGTCGAGTCGTGAAGCGCCCAGTGAAAGCAGTTCCTCATGGCATGCAGCGCCGGCTGCCGCGACGGCAAGGGCAAAGAGCCACGAAGGAGCGAAAAGGGTCAGCAGAACAGTGACAGGAATCCCGATCGCTGCGGTAATGAGTCGTTTCATTCCTTAGCGGCTAAGGACCGCAGTCTCGCTCAACCCGCCATAACGACGTTCACGCTTTTGAAATGCGATGATGGCCTCGTAGAGGTCTTTCCTGCTGAAATCGGGCCATAGGGTGTCAGTGACGTAGATCTCCGTGTAGGCAATTTGCCAGAGCAGAAAGTTGCTCAGTCGCATCTCGCCGCTGGTCCGGATCAGAAGATCAGGATCCGGAAGGCCCGCCGTATATAGATGTCGTCCGAACTCGGCTTCATCAATGGACTGTGGGCGCTCTGCCAGGAGGCGATTCACGGCATCGACGATCTCCGCGCGGCCGCCATAGTTCAAGGCAACAACAAAAACCATGCCGGTATTGGATTCGGTTCGTGTGATCGCTTTGGTGAGTTCATGACGAACCGACGGTTCGAGCTGATCCGTACGGCCGACAGTCCGAAAACGAATATTGTTTCGATCGAGATTGTCGATCTCCCGATTCAGGTACTCCCGAAGGAGCAACATCAGCGTGCGCACCTCTGTCGCCGGCCTCTTCCAGTTTTCCACGGAGAAGGCATACAACGTGAGCACCGAGACGCCGAGCTCCGCGCAACCTTCGACAACTTCACGCACGGCATTGATTCCGGAACGATGGCCGGCAACTCGAGGCAGACCCCTCTTGCGTGCCCACCGCCCATTTCCGTCCATGATGACGGCGATGTGTGCGGGCAATGCGCTCTTGTTGATAACTTCGAGGAGTTGCTCTTTGGTGGCCGACATCACCCGGGATCTTATCATGCAGTCAATAGAAGTTTTCAATGCAAAGGTCTTTTAGTAATCAACGCGAATCAGGTGCAGCCCCTGCGAAGGAACGCAGGGCCCGGCGAGGCGCCGGTCACGTTCTTCGAAGATGGGAGGCACGTCCTGCGAACGCAGTTTTCCTGTTCCGACAAACAGGAGAGTCCCAACAATTGTCCGCACCATGTATTGAAGAAAACCGCTTCCTTTGATCCTGAAAATCCATTCTTCAGGGCTGCGCTGCCACTGGGTTTCGAAGATCGTTCGAACACGATCTTCGACTGTGGTTGCCGTCGCGCAGAACGACGTGAAGTCGTGCGTTCCCACGAAGTGTCTGCTGGCTTCATCCACCGCCGCGGCATCCATTTCATAGGGGAAGGCGTAGACATAACGGCAGTGGAAGGGACTGACGATATGCTGCCGCCAGACATGATACTCATAAGTCTTGGATCGCGCCGATCGCCGAGCATGGAATTCCGTGGCCACCTCTTCGACCTGCCAGACCCTGATGCTCGCCGGAAGGAGAGCGTTAACGCCTCTCAGGACTGAATCCGTATCGATGGATCGAATCGTTTCGACATTGGCCACCTGTCCCTGTGCATGGACGCCGGCATCGGTCCGCCCGGAACCCGTTACGTTGACGGGATGATTGAGTAATTTCTCGAGGGCTTCTTTGAGTGTGCCCTGCACTGTCGGAAGTTCGGGCTGAATCTGCCAGCCATGAAACTCGGTGCCGTCGTACGCAAGGGTGAGCTTGAGGTTCCGCATCGGTTTCGGTTATAGCATACCGGTGAGCATGGCTCTCATCACCGCGACTATCATCACGCGAAACGAGGAACGCCGCATTGCTGAGGCTATTGCGAGTCTCGCCTGCTGCGACGAGGTTCTGGTTGTCGATTCCGGAAGCACTGACAAAACCCGCGAGATCGCGCAACGCTGTGGCGCCCGCGTGTTGGTTCGCGACTGGGACGGATACTCGAATCAGAAGAACTTCGCTGCGGCGCAGGCGCGGCACGACTGGATTCTCAGTCTCGATGCCGACGAGAGAATCAGCATTGAACTTGCGAACGAAATCGCCCAATGGAAACGATCGGCGCAGGGCGCGGGAGGCTCGATGCCCCGGCTGGCATTTTACTTCGGAGCGTGGATTCGTCATTCCGGATGGTACCCGGATCGAAAAATCCGGCTCTATGACCGCCACAGAGCGCAATGGACCGGCGACTTTGTCCATGAGGCTATGAACGTCGACGGCCCTGTTGTCGCTTTCAAAGGAGACCTGCTCCACTTCCCTTATCAGGATTGGCCCGATCACCTGAGCCGAATCGATCGCTACACACAGCTTGCAGCCGAGGCGGCTCGCAAATCCGGAAAGCGCGGCAATTATTTGCGTTTACTTTTTGGCCCTCCGTTATCCTTCCTTAGGACGTTTGTTATTCGCGCCGGGTTTCTCGATGGTTGGCGCGGCGTATTGATAGCGGCGGCTGGTGCCCGCTACATTTTCCTGAGGGAGTTCCGTACACTCCGCTGACGATGATATTGCTTTTCACGGTTCTCATTGGATTAGCCATAGGCAGTTTCCTCAACGTCTGTATTTCCCGAATTCCTCTTGATGAATCGATCGTTGCGCCACGATCGCGCTGCCCGCAGTGCAAGACAGCCATTGCCAATCGAGACAATATCCCGGTCCTGAGTTACCTGCTCCTTGGCGGCCGCTGCCGGAACTGCAAGGAGAAGATCTCCATCCGCTATCCGCTGATTGAGGCTCTCACTGCGGCAGTAAGCGGGCTGATTTATCTGAAGTTTGGCCTCGGCATTGAGTGGCTGGTGTACTTTCTGTTCTGCGCGGCCCTGATCGTCCTGGCCTTTATCGATGCCGACCACAGGATTCTTCCTGACGTGATCACGCTCAATGGTCTATGGATCGGCCTTGCCATAAGCATCTTTCTCTGGCTGCCAGGGCCTCTCATTGCGCGCCTGATTCAGTGGGCTGGTGTGGCTGCCCCGGGCCCGCGCCTGATTTCGATTGTTTCGAGCCTGATTGGCGCCGTAGTAGGGGGCGGATTACTGTGGTTCGTGCGCGAAGCCTACTTCCGACTGCGCGGCGTTGAAGGAATGGGTTTTGGTGACGTGAAAATGATGGCCATGGTCGGCGCGTTCATCGGCACGGCCCTGACACTTTTCACAATCCTCATCGGCTCCGTCCTGGGATCGGTTATTGGTTTGACCCTGATGCGCTTCTCGGGCAAGGACCGTGATTATGAACTGCCCTTCGGTACGTTCCTCAGTTTTGGGGCGATCCTCGCCGTGTTGTACGGGAACGAATTGATCAGCATCTATCTGAGGATGATGAACCACAACTAGCTCTCGACGCTTCCCTTGCGCCGAATTCGCGAAAAGTTTTCCGCCTTTTTCCCGACTTCTCTTCGTCTACGGTCAGAAACAAGGAACATCCCTTAGGTCCGAAGCTTGCTTGAGCGTTCATTGGCTCATGGCGAAGCACCACGGTTTTACACTCATTGAAACCCTCATCACCACGCTGATTCTGGTCACGGGATTGGCCGCTGTCGCAGGTGCCTTTTCCTACAGCTCTCTGCGAAGTTCACAGGTTCTTCAGGAAACGGCTGCCGTTGCGTTGGTTTCCGCGAAGATGGAGGATTTGAAAACAGCCGAAGAAATCCTTCCCGGCCGTTACACCGAATACCTTGATCTGAGGGCTGATGGCACCGCCGCTCTGTCCCAGCATGAATCCGCAACATATCAACGCATGTGGGAAATCACTGCGGAAATGCCCCGGAGAATTACCGTCGTTGTTTATGGGAGAAATACACGACGCGCGGGATCGTTTCGCGAACTTGCCAGGGCTACGATGCTGTCCGGCAGCAGGTTCTGAGATGCGAAGGAGTCTCATGCGTTCGCGCCAATCGGCATTCTCCCTGCTGGAAACACTCGTGGCGACGGCCTTAACTGTGGGGATAGGTGCAGTCGCATTTCAGCTTTTTCATCAGAACGAGAGACTCTTTCGTGATCAGGCGGTCATCCTGGAGATGCAACAAGGCGCTCGTGTCGTCGTGTCTCAGATCGGGGACGATGTGCGAATGGCCGGCCAGGGCGTTCCACCGGGATTGACCGAAATCATTCTTCCCGGATCAGGATCCTCACGGCTCCATATGCGAACATCGTTCAGCGCTGTCGAATCCACCGTCGTCTCTCCTCTGCCTGTGCCGGTCCCGGCGGGCAATGCCGTAACAGTGATCGTCGAATCGACGGCAGGATTCTCAACTGGCCGCCAGGCCTATCTGTGGGCAGATCTCTCATGGACCCGAGGGGCGATCAACTCCGTTTCGGGTGCCGCCAGATCGATTCGTCTGACACCGTCGATGGTCAGCCCGTCGCCGCTGGAGTTCGTTGTCCCCCCGGCAATTTCTCTCGACGAAGCGGTGTCGCTCTATTTCGACAGCACGACAAAGACTGTGCGGCGAACGACCGCTACCAACACCGAGAATGCTTCAAGTCCATCGTGGGCGCCTGCCAACGAATTGGCCGCTAACGTGACGGACCTGGTCTTTACTTATTTGGATTCGGGGGGTGTTCCTGTGATTCCCGATACGCTCGAGCACCGTTCTCAGATCGTTTCGATTGAAGCGCGGGTTGTGGTACGCGCGTCCACTCCCCTGAGCGACGGATCGCGGCCTGCTTACGCGTTGTCGACGCGTGTCGTGCCTCGCAATATCGGTCTGCGTTGAACCTACTTCAGAGCCCAGTGAAGGGCAGCGATCCCGCCCGAAAGGTTACGGTAGGCAACGTTTCGGAAGCCCACTTTCTCCATCATCGCGGCGAGTTCGTTCTGGGAAGGAAAACGGCCGACTGAGTCGGGCAGGTATTGATAGGCAGTCTTCTGCCCGGAAATCCATGCACCAAGCCGCGGAAGAATCTGGCGAAAGTAGAACTCAAACGCCGGCCGGACAATCGGCACAATGGGTTTTGAGAATTCCAGAATGACAAGAGCTCCTTCGGGACGCAAAACACGTCGCATTTCCTGCAGTCCCTTTGCCGGATCTTCGAGATTTCGAAGGCCGAAAGCGATGGTCACGGCGTCGAACGTGCCCGTCTGGAAGGGAATTTCCAGTGAATCGGCTTCAACTGTACGGATTGGACCGTCCAGGTTCAGGCTACGAGTCTTGGAGAGAGACCGCACCAGCATTGGATGGCAGAAGTCGGAAGCGACAACGGGCAACTTCAGGCGCCGGTGCAGCTCAATCGCGAGATCTCCGGTGCCGCTGCAGAGGTCGAGACAGAGCCTGGGCTGAATGCCTCGCGCGAGTTCTTCGACCTTTTTCGCGGCGAGTTTCCGCCACTTGCGATCGATGGAGACAGAAAGGAAGTGGTTCAGGAAATCGTAGCGGTGCGCGATCTCGCCAAACATCTGCCGGACCGCCTTGCCTTCAGGACCGCGGTAGGTGGGGACTGGCAGTTCTTCACCGGCGGACTTTGTTTTCATCGATCAGGACCTTCACCGTTTCTCGAACCAATTCCAGCGGAACGGCGCTGGTGATCTCCACGCGACCAATTTCGACAGGCAGGACAAAGTGTACTGCTCCGTCCCGCACTTTCTTGTCATGCTGCAGCGCATCCATGATGGCCTTGAGCTTCAGTCCTGACAACGGCGGCAGGTCTCCGATCGAACGAATTACCGACTCCACTCGCGACGCCTGATCCGAGGGCATTCGCCCGAGGGCTGAACTGATCCGCACGGCTGCAATCATTCCGAAGCCTACGGCTTCACCATGCTTCAGCCGGCGGAATCCGGCTGCGGCCTCAAGCCCATGCCCGACGGTATGCCCGAGGTTGAGAACTCGTCGGAGGTCGCCTTCCTTTTCGTCTCGCGACACGACATCGCCCTTTATAGCCGCGCAACGGGCAACCAGCCGTTCGACCGCTTCCGGGTCGCGCAGAAGCAGAAGGTCACGATTCGCCGCAAATTCCTCAAACAGCCTGCGATCACAAATGATGCCGTACTTGATGGCTTCGTACAGCCCGCTCCGGTACTCCCGAACCGGAAGCGTTTTGAGGGTACTGATGTCGGTCAGCACGAGGCGTGGCTGATGAAATGCGCCGACGAGGTTTTTCACCGTCCTGAAGTTGATTCCAGTCTTGCCTCCGATGCTGGAGTCCACCTGCGCCAGGAGCGTTGTGGGCGCCTGCACCACCGCAATCCCGCGCATGTACATGGATGCGGCAAAGCCCGTGACGTCCCCCACAACACCGCCGCCAAGGGCAATGACCGTCGATTGGCGGGTCATGTGGAGATCGGAAAAGCGATTGAGGAGTCGTGTGATGGTGCTGAAGCTCTTGGCTCGTTCCCCCTCCGGGATGAGGACCACGGGGAAACGTTTTCGCAGCCCGCTTCCAACCGCCTTGAAGATTCTCGGTTGAGATACAACAAGGAACGGGCCGCTCAGGCCGGCCCGTTCGAGATGTGTTTCGAGGTTTTGAACCAGTCCGCTGCCGACCTCGATATTGTAGGCCGCCTGCGGAAGCTTCACGGAAATCGTTTGCAGCGCGAACTCCTGCTAGCGCTGGACGCTTTGACGTTTGACCGGCTCCATCACCTTCTTGGCTTCAGGGAGCATCTCAATCGCCTTCTGGAGTTGCACATCACCCGAGTCGAGAACTTTCTGGGCTTCGGCATTGCCGAGGCGCTTGTAGAAGATCTCGTGGCGCATCCGCATCTTGATGAAATCCATGTTGTCCTGAACGTCCTTGTCGGTGAACGGAATCTGACGCCTTCTCAGCTCTTTCTTGAAATCCTCCACCATCGCCGTAGAAACCTGGAACGACTCACTGATCGAAGGATTGGTCTTAAAGAACTCGTCGGCGAAGGAGTAGAAGACAAAATTCTCGAGCAGGGTCGTCTGGAATGCATTCGGCATGGGCCGTTCGACGACCACGTCAGGGGTGATGCCGCCGCCGCCATAAACGATACGCCCGTTGTCGGAGAACTTCACTTCCCTCTTCTTGCCATCAGCTGGATTGTCTCGGTGATTGTAGTAATCGAATTGGGAAATCTGAGAATAATCGCGTTGAATCAGGCGGCCGCTCGGCGTGTACCACTTCTGGGTCGTCAACAGCAGTCCTGAATCGACGCCCGCGTTGTTGCGCAGGGTATAAACGGACTGTACCAGTCCCTTGCCAAACGTTGTCTCGCCGACAATCAATCCTCGATCGTGGTCCTGAATGGCTCCGGAAACGATTTCCGACGCGCTGGCGCTGTTCTGGTCTACGAGGACGACGAGGGGATATTTGGGATCGTTGTTTCTCGCCTTTGCCCGATAGTCCTGAACCGATCCGCTCGTCTGGCCTCCGGTCTTCAGGATCAATTCATCTTTTTGAAGGAAGGTTTCTCCAACCTTTATAGCTTCCTGAAGCAGGCCGCCGGGGTTCCCGCGAAGGTCGAGGATGAGGCCCTCCAGCTTGGTCGGGTCCATCTTCTTCAGAGCTTCCTGGAGTTCCTTTCCGGTCGTTTCTGCGAAGCTGTCGATCTTGATGTAACCGACATTGGGCCGAATCATGTAGGAGAAGTTAATGGTGTACTTCTTCAGCGCCGCGCGGATGATATCCAGTTCGAACGACTTCTCTTCCCCAGGCCGCGCCACAGTAATGTGCACCTGCGTACCCGCCACGCCCCGGAGTTTGCCGACGACTTCTTCAACCGCGAGTCCCGTTGTGGACTTACCGTCCACATACGTGATCATGTCGCCGACGCGCAAGCCGGCTTTTTCAGCGGGAGAATCTGGAAAGGGCCGGGAAACAATCGTGACTTTGCCGAAGAGGGATTGAACCTGAATTCCCAGACCCGCGTAAGAACCCGTCTGATCTTCACGAAGCGATTTGAATGCCTTCGGCTCCAGAAACTTGGAGTGCGGATCCAGCGTGCGCAGCATTCCATCGATTGCGCCGTAGACGGCTTTTTCAGAATCGATCCGCGACGCGTAGTTGGATTCCACAAGGACCAGCACATTGTTGAAGAGCCGCAAGGACTGCCCATCAAGTTCTTCCTTCGGCACCGGCGGCACCGGCGGCACCGGACCCGCTTCCACCGTGAGCAGGCAACTCAGCAACATGGGCAGGACAAAAACCGTAGCCACGCCCACCAGTGCACGCAATCGCGTATGCTTCATCGAGTTCTCCTCTAATAGAACAATCCCGGGCATTATAACAGGGTAGTGATATCATAAGGTCCTCCTTTTGGAGGATTTATATGGGCCCACTTGGTTGGACCGAAATGGTCGTCATCTTCTTCGTTGCCCTGGTTGTTTTCGGGCCAAAGAAGCTTCCTGAATTAGGTAAGACTCTGGGCAAGGGATTGCGTGAGTTTAAGAAAGCCAGTGACGATTTGAAGTCGAACTGGCAGGAGCAGCTGCGCGACATTGAAACGCCGGTTCGAAAGACTTTTGAAGAGGCGAAGGTCGAGGTCCAGGAGCTCTCGGCCAAGATAGCCGAGCCGGAACCGGCTACCCACAGTCCTGACGAGGCTCCCACAACCGCTTCCACGGCGACCCCGGCAACCCCCGAAGAGACGAAACCCGATGCCAATTGATCGCGACGAACGAGAAGAAGTTCAGGAAGAGGAACTCTCCGGACAAATGTCGTTTCTCGACCACCTCGAGGAACTCCGACGACGCATCCTGCACAGCCTGATCGCCGTCGGTGTCGCCTTCGCCGCGTGCTGGATCTTTGCCGACGACCTTTACAACGTTTTCCGGGCGCTCATTGAAAGCACCGGCGCCCAGATCAACCAGAACGAATTCACTGAGGCGTTTACGGTTCAGCTGAAGATGGCGTTCATGGCGGCAATCTTCCTTTCTTCTCCCTTTCTGATCGCGCAACTCTGGCTTTTCGTGTCCCCAGGCCTCTACCGGCGAGAGCGAAGGTATGCCCTGCCCTTTATCTTCTTTGCCACTATCCTCTTCGTATTGGGAGGATTGTTCGGCTACTACATCGCGCTCCCCGTCGGACTGAAATTCCTCATCGATTTCGGCAAGAACCTCGGGATGTCGAGTCTGATCAACGTGTCGTCGGCGTTTGATCTGGTCTTTGCGCTCGAACTCGGCATGGGTATCGTTTTCGAGATTCCTGCGGTGATCTTCCTCCTCAGCCGATTAGGCATCGTGAGCGGGCCATTCCTGCTTCGGAATGTCAAGTACGCGGTTCTTGGATGCTTCATCGCAGCAGCCATCATCACACCCACCGGGGATATCGGAAATATGATGATCCTTGCGGTTCCGATGCTCGGGCTCTACGCGCTTGGGATTGTCGTGGCTTTTGTGTTCGGCAAGAAGCGGCGGACAGATTAGTTGCTACTGACTGATACGCCGGTCAATCTCGGGCAAGCTCACATAGACCGCATCCCCGACCACCTTCAGACTTCGTCCACTGGTCTTGTCCAACGTGTCGGATGCCTGATGCCAGTACGCATGCCCCGGACCGTAGTCAAAATCGATAATATCGACTGCAGGGATGCGCGCGTTGAGGAAAGGAATGTGATCGTCGCTGATGGTCTGTGACGAGTTCAGGAATTCCCGTGTATAGCCGAGAGACTGAGCCGTGGTCCAGATAATGTCGGTGATCCAACTGGTGGACTGAGACTCTCTCTCGATATTGAGAGCCTTGTCGCCGATCATGTCGATAAGGATCACAGCCTTCAGCTGCTGAAGGGTCCCTGCTTTGCTGCGGCGGGTAACGTCGTACTTACTGCCGTAGACGCTATCGTCATCGGTCCATTCGACGACGGCTTCTTCCCCGTCAAAGAAGACGAACTCCAGGGTGTTCTGGAGTCGTAATCCCTGAGTAATTCGAGCCATCTCCAGAAGCCAGGCCGCGCTTGAGCCTCCGTCGTTCGCACCGACGAAGGTCATATCGTTGAAGATTTTCGTATCGTAATGTCCGACAAGAGCAATCGTGCCTGGCCGTGTGCCGGGCCTGCTTGCCCGAATATTGGTCATCTTCTTTCGGCCGCGGGGAGTCACCGCCTCGAATTCATCAAGCTCTGCCTTCATGCCGGCCTTTTGCAGTTCTGCGACGATGTACGCTCGAGTCTTGGCCAGAGCTTCACTTGATGCCGGGCGAGGGCCGAACGCAACCATGGCGCTCAAATCTGCAAACGCCCTGTCTGCGTTGAAGGTTGATGTATTGGCCACGCGGGCCTGCGGCGCGGGTTCGGCGCTTCGCCTCGCGAGCATCCCATACGCAAGAACGCTGAAGAGGGCAGCCAGCCCAAGGACGCCTGTAATTCGACGGCTGTTTGAACTTTTCATAGGGTTAAGTGGACGGTAAGGGGTTCGAACCCTCGGCCTCGGCGTTGCGAACGCCGCGCTCTCCCAGCTGAGCTAACCGCCCGAAGCGAAAATCAATTAAAACATCCCCATGTTACTCTTGCAACGGAATGATCGAGCTGGTCCCGCAATCATGCACGCGAACTGAACACTAAATGGAATTTCTGAAGCAGTTTCTCGACACCGTTCTCCACCTGCGGGAACACATCGGCGAGCTGATCTCCCACTATGGCCCGCATATCTACACCATCTTCTTTCTCGTGATTTTCTGCGAAACCGGATTGGTGTTGACGCCCTTTCTCCCCGGCGATTCGCTGTTGTTCACGGCG
>Ga0070675_100001961_pt1 | contig 15225 bp, 14 predicted proteins | sample KBSM43metaG_FD_65343 | JGI IMG/M metagenome (GOLD analysis project Ga0070675, IMG submission 65343) | Miscanthus rhizosphere microbial communities from Kellogg Biological Station, Michigan, USA - KBS M4-3 metaG | ecosystem: Host-associated > Plants > Roots > Rhizosphere > Soil ...
GCGCGCAAATGGATGGATCCGCGCCCGCGCCCGGGCAAGCAATCGGGCGCCTACATGGCGGGCTCGGCCTACGACGTGCATCCCTTTCTGCTGCTCAATCTCAGCGACAAATATGACGGGCTGACCACTTACGCGCACGAATGGGGCCATGCGATGCACACGCTGCTCGCGAACAAGGCGCAGCCGTTCGAAACCGCCGGCTACCCGACCTTCACCGCGGAGATCGCATCGACCTGTCATGAGCTGCTACTGGCGAATTACATGGTCGGCCAGGCCAAGACCAAGGACGAGAAACTCTTCTATCTCGGCCAGATTATGGAGAATTATCGCGGCACCTTCTACCGCCAGGCGATGTTCGCCGAATTCCAACTCCAGATCCACGATCTGGCGGAAAAGGGCGATGGCCTGTCAGGCCAAAAGATGACCGAGGTCAATCTCGAGCTGCTCAAGCGCTATCACGGACCCAAGGTCGAGATGGATCCGGCCTATGCAATCGAATGGGCTTACATCCAGCATTATTTCTACGGCTTCTACGTATTCCAATATGCGACCTCGATCACGGCCGCGAACTACTTCGCCGACAAACTGATGCACGGCACGCCCAAGGACCGCGAAAATTATCTGTCGGTGCTACGCGCGGGTGGATCGGATTACGGCTACAACATCCTCAAGAAAGCCGGTCTCGATATGGCGACCGCGACGCCCTACCAAACGATCGTGCGCAGCTTCTCGAACGTGCTCGATCAGGCCGAGAAACTGCTGGGCTGACCGGATCGGAACCTCCCCTCCCGCAAGCGAGAGGGGGCCACGTGTCAGGCTACCCCATTCACCTTGAAGTGGGCGAGCATCCGCGCCCAGCCATCCTTGGCGTCGGCCTCGTTGTAGGAAGACCGATAGTCGGCATGGAAGCCGTGGCCCGCGTCGGGATAGACGTGGATCGACGAGCCTTTCTTTCCCGCTTTTTCCAGCGCCGCCGTCATCGCGTCGCGCTGGTCCGGTCCGATGCCCTGGTCCTGCGCGCCATAGAGGCCGAGCACCGGGGCATGCAGTTCGCCCGCGCGCGCGGCCAGCTTCTCGACATGGCCGTACCAGGCAACGCCCGCGCGGATGTCGGAATCGACCATCGCCGCGCGCCACACCACCGCGCCGCCCCAGCAGAAGCCGGTAATGCCGATCCGGCCGGGCTTGGCGAAGCTCTGTTTCTTGATCCAGCTCGAAGTCGCGCGCACGTCGCCGTCGACCTGTTCGTCCGACGCCTGCTGCACGATTGGCATGATCTGCTTGAAGTCGCTGATCGCGGGCAGGTTGACGCCTGACCGGTAGAAGAAATCGGGCGCGACCGCGACATAGCCGAGCGCCGCCAACCGGCGGCAGACGTCCTTGATATAATCATGGATGCCGAAAATCTCGTTGACGACGATGATCGTGGCGTGACGGCTGCCGTCTTTGGGCCGCGCGATATATGCTGGCAGGGGCTTGGGTGCGCCATTGGGGATCAAAGCGGCCTCGACGATCAGCCCATCTTCCGACGTGTGGATCGGCTTGGCGTCGGCGGCGAGCGCGGCGACCGCATAACCCGCGAAGAACATCGTCACGGCGGCTCGGCGGCCGATATGCAGGTCTTGGGGGTGGGTGCCATGCGGGCGGGTCAGGGTCTGCATGCGGGTGTCCTCCGGGGGGTGTAAGACAATAAGAGGCTAAGCCCGATTTGCCTCCTTAGGCAATCGTCCGACTCGTTGACGTCTGGCCGGAGCGGAGCCATTCTCGCCCGCGACAGGGGAGACTATTGATGAGCTGGAAGAGCCGCTTTGCGCTGCTTGCCGGTGCGGCGTGCATTGCGCATCTTGTTGTCGCCGCATCGCCCAAACCAGCCGCCAGGGTCGAGCAGAAGGTAACGGGACCCGTCGCCAATTACTGGATGAGCGCGGCGACCAGCACCGGCACCGGGTTCGGGGCGATGGCCATGGGCGGTCAGAGCGGCGGCAAGCGCCCGTCGATGGGCGATATGATGCGCATGATGCGGGGCGGCGCGCCGGAGGTGCAGCACAATCTGACGCTGCAGCTTGGATCGGCTCAGGCGGCGGCGGGCGAGCCCAAGGCGGACCATGTACCCGGCACCTATCCGGTCCTGCCGCTCGTCACCCCCCGGCAAACGGCCGCGCCCGTGCCGGAGGAGACGGTCGAGGAGCAGCCGACCATGCCCGAACGGCCGCGCGGGCGGATGCTGATCTATTGGGGCTGCGGCGAGCATGCGGGGCCAGGCCAGCCGCTGGTGATCGATTTCTCGAAGATTGGCGCGGGCCAGCCCTCGCCGCATTTTCCTTTCATCCCGGTGCGCCATCAAAACCCGCCGTCGGCCGGCCGCTACAAGACCTATGGGGAATGGCCGAACGGGCGCACACAAGAACGGCCACCCACATTGCTGGCCGGGGCGCACGGCGTCCATGGCAATTACAGTCCGGACATCAAATTCACGCTGCCGCCTAATCGCGATTATATGCCGCCGCTGATGATCGACGCCGGAACCAAGACGCCAGCCGGCGCGACCCTGATCGCCTGGCAGCCGGTGGCGGGCGCAACTGGCTATTTTGCCGCGATGTTCGGGGCTTCGCCCGGCAAGGATGGTGACGCCACGATCATAATGTGGAGCTCAAGCGCGCAGCAGACGTTCGCGGGTGGCGGGCTGCTCGACTATCTCGCGCCGGGCGAGGTCAAGCGGCTGATCGGCCAAAAGGCGGTGATGCCGTCCGAGCAAACCAAATGTGCGATTCCCGCCGAGGTTACGAGCGGTGCACCGATCGGCATGCTGTCGATGATCGCCTATGGAGAGGAGACGAACTTCGCCGATCCGCCACGCCCGGCCGATCCCCATATCCCCTGGAACATCAGCTGGACCGCTAAGGTTCGCTACAAATCGACGGCGGGCCTTATGCTGGGCATGCCCGCGATGCGCAGCGGCATGGGCGCGGCGCGGGGCCAGGCGGCGGAGCCGGGTGATGAGCCGGCTGACCAGCCCAGGAAGAAAAAGAGCGGCTTGCTCGGCAGGATTAAGGATGCGGCCGAAGCGATTCCCCACTGATCTCCGATCCCCTATCGGAAAGGATATTCCCGTCAGGCCGGTTTGTGCGGCAGATCGAGGCCCTTGAGGCTCTTGGTGAAGATTTCCGCGCCGGTGTCGGTGATGCCGATCGAATGTTCGAACTGCGCCGAAAGCGAGCGGTCGCGCGTCACCGCTGTCCAGCCGTCGTCGAGCACCTTCACATCGGGGCGACCGATATTGATCATCGGCTCGATCGTGAAGAACATGCCCGGCTTCAATTCCGGGCCGGTGCCCGGCCGGCCGAGATGGACCACCTCGGGCGCGTCGTGGAACAGGCGGCCGACGCCGTGCCCGCAAAAATCGCGCACCACGCCATAGCGGAACTGCTCGGCGTGGCTCTGGATGGCGTGGCCTATGTCGCCCAGCCGCGCTCCGGGCCTGGCCGCCTCGATGCCGAGCATCAGGCATTCGTAGGTCACCTCGACCAATTTGCGCGCCTTGAGCGGCACGTCGCCCGCGAGATAGGTGCGGTTGCTGTCGCCATGCCAGCCGTCGAGCAGGGGCGTGACGTCGACATTGACGATATCGCCGTCCTTGATCGTCTTGGGGCCGGGAATTCCGTGGCAGACGACATGGTTGAGGCTGATGCAGCAGCTATGCGTATAGCCGCGATAATTGAGCGTCGCCGGCACCGCGCCGCCTGCGATCGTCATGTCATAGACGATGCGGTCGATCTCCTCGGTCGTCACGCCGGGACGGATATGCGCGGCTAGTTCGTCGAGGATCTGGGCGGCAAGCCTACCCGCGCGGCGCATGCCTTCAAACCCGTCGGGTCCGTACAGCTTGATCGCTCCGGTGCGTGTGACGGCTTCGCCTACGCTTACTGTCTGATATTGCGTCATGGTGTGACATATAACCTCTTGAGGCGGCCTTTGCGAGACTGCCGGCAGCCGCTATTGCGTGGCCATGGCCGAACGCATTTGGACTGCCGCTCTGTGCGTGATCGGCGACGAGATATTGTCGGGCCGCACCCAGGACAGGAATATCTCCTATCTCGCGACTTGGCTGAACCTGCAGGGAATCCGCCTAAGCGAAGTGCGCGTGGTCGCCGACGACATGGCGGCGATCGGTGCGGCCGTGCAGGCGCTTGGTCCGGCGCACGATTATCTCTTCACGACCGGCGGCATTGGCCCGACGCATGACGACATCACGGTCGAGGCGATCGCGTCGGCTTTGGGCCTGGGGGTCAGCGTGCATCCGCAGGCGCATGCGATCCTCGAAGATTATTACGCCGACAAGGGCGGGGTGACCGAGGCGAGGCTCCGCATGGCGCGCACGCCCGACGGCGCCAGCCTGATCGTCAACGAACGTTCGGGCGCGCCCGGCATCCGCATTGGCAACATCTTCATCCTGGCCGGCGTGCCGCATATCGCCGCGGCCATGCTCGACAACCTGACCGGAAAGCTCGAAGGCGGGCGGCCGCTCGTCTCGGCAACGATTGGTGGCTGGATCCAGGAAAGCGAGGTCGCCGATCTGCTCGCCCAGACTGAACGTGGCCATCCTGGTAGCCAGATAGGCTCCTATCCCTTCTTTCGCGATGGACGAACCGGCGCGAATTTCGTGATCCGCTCGACCGAGCCTGCGGTGCTGGCCGCCTGTGAGAGCGCGCTGATGGCGGCGCTGCTCGCGCGCGGTTACGAGGTCGTCGCTGGAGGAATCTGAGGCGCCCGCCGCATCACGAACAACGTAAATAGCGCGATCCCCGCGGCGAGGGTCGCCATTGCAAAGGCGATGCCGGGAAAATGGATCGGCGCCTGTGGACCGGTGAACCAGGCGAGCATCGGATTATAGATTGCGGGTGCGATGATCGCGCCAAGCGCCGCGATACTGCCGCCGAAGCCCTGCAATTCCCCTTGCGCGTCGGCAGGGACGCGCCGCGACATCATCCCGTTCATCGATGGCATGACGAGGCTTTGCATCGCGGTCAAAGCCAGGAAAGGGAAGACCCACCAGCCGTTGCGCAGGAAGGTGTAGGCGACGAAGCCGGCCATGGCGAAGCAGATGCCGATCTCCGCGGCGTGACGCTCTCCCAGCCTTTTTACCACCCGGCCCACCAGCAGGACCTGCGAAAACGCCATCAGCAGCCCCACCAGGGCCAGCGATGCGCCGATCAGGCCAGGCGTCCAACCGAAGGCAGCGATCGCGAAATAAGCCCAGGTGGTCGGGTAGATCATGCTCGCCAGGTTCCACCAGAAACTGGCGAAGGCGACCGGCAGCACGCCCTTGTGTCGGCGTAGCGCGATCAACGCGCCAAGCGGATTGGCACGCTTCCATGAGAAAGCACGCCGGTTTTCGGGCTTGTGGGTCTCGGGAAAGACGAAAAGGCCGAACAGGAAATTGAGCAGGGCCAAGGCCGCGGCGGCCTGGAAGGGCGCGCGTGGGCCGAGTTCTCCGAGAAGGCCGCCGATCGCGGGGCCAACCACGAAGCCGACGCCGAACGCCCCGCCGATCATGCCGAAATGGCGCGCGCGATCTTCAGGCGCGGAAAGATCCGCCATTGCCGCGCCCGCCGGACCGAACGAAGCGCCAAACAAGCCCGCCAGCGCGCGGCCGACGAACAGCCAGCCGAGTGTGGGCGCGAAGCCCATCAGCGCATAGTCCGCGGCGAACCCGGCAAGCGAACCGAGGATGATTGGGCGACGGCCGAAGCGATCGCCGAGATTGCCCATCGTCGGGCCGGTCAGGAATTGGACCGCGGCATAGATCACGCCCAGCCAGCCGCCGATCCGTGTCGCCTCCGCCAGTCCGACATGGCCGAGCTTCATCACGATGCCAGGCAGAACCGGCATGACGATGCCGAAGCCGATCGCATCGATCAGCACGGTCAGGACGACGAAGCGCACCGCGCTCCGGTTCGTGGCGCTCATGGGATTCTCTTTCCGGTTTTTCCGGCCCTTAGCCCATCCCATCACGCCGACGAAAGCCGGCGGCCATCGCGAATGCTGAGACCGGGCTGGCGGACAGGCAATGCAGCCCGGCTTCCGCCCGGGCCCGGAACTGGCCTGCAGGTCTATTTCTTGGTGCGGCCCCGCTTGGAGGCGGGCGCTGCAGTGCCGGTCTTGCGGCCGAGTCCGATCGCCTTGGCGAGCGTACGGCGCTTCTCGGCATAATTGGGCGCGACCATCGGATAATCCGCCGGCAGCTTCCACTTCGCACGATATTGCTGCGGGCTCATACCATAATTGGTCTGCAGATAGCGCTTGAGCATCGTCAGTTTCTTGCCGTCTTCCAGGCAGACGATATGATCGGGCTTGATCGAGGAACGGATGGAAACCGCCGGCTTTTGCTCGGGCGCGGCCGGCGCAGACGCTTCCTCTCCAAGACCCGAGAGCGCGCCATGCACCCGCGCGATCAATTCGGGCAGTTCGCCAACAGTTACGCGATTATGCGCGACATGCGCGGAGACAATGTCTGCCGTCAGCGACAATAGTTCGTTTGTGGTTTCTTCGCTCATCGTGCGCCACCTTGTTCTGGAGCCAAGGTGAATTAACAGATCGTTTCGGAGCGCGCGAGCAATTTCGCGGATCGCAAGCGAATATATTCGGCTCGGCTTGCGGGATAGCCGGGCGGCATCACCGCCGGCAGATAGTGGAAGGGCCGACGATCACCGCCGGCCCCTCGAATTTCGCTTACTTGACGTGAGCCGAAACGTGCTTGTTCATCTCGAACATGCTGACGCTCTTCTTGCCGAAAACCTTCTCCAGCTTGGCGTCGGCATTGATCTGCCGCTTGTCCTTGCTGTCCTGCAGGCCGTTCGACTTGATGTAAGCCCAAAGCTTGCTGACGATCTCGCTGCGCGGCATCGCGCCAGGGCCGACTACGGCGGCGAGGTCCGCCGACGGGGTTACGGGCTTGTGAATGCCACCGGTCTTGGTTGCCATAATATAGTCCTCCTTTTGCGGCCCCTCTCTAAGGCTGGCGCATGCTATTCCGGAGGGCAAGCCCTTTGGCAAGCCTCTCTTGGACCGTTACTCACAGCTTCTTGAGCGGCTCCGCCTCATGCGCAGCACGTTTCCCCTCGTCCGTCTCCGCTGGTATTTGATAATTTTCCTTTGTTATCAGGCTACTATGGATTTTAGCCGTGGCACATCGTTCCATCGCCGTGCGACTTGTCCCTCTGCGGTGCCGATGTGCGATTTCCACCTCACGCTTCTGCCTTTGTGCCATTCTGCCACTTTCCATCCCTTTCACAACGGTTTGAGGGACCCAATTCGCATTCGCATGCATTAGTCGCGACACGTGTTTCGGGATGGGGCGAAGATGGGCCAGGATCGCGATTATCTTATCTTCACGCCGGGCGATGTGGATCTCACGCGCTCGCCGCTGCGGCGATCGCTGGACGTGGAAACCTATGTGCTGGGCGCATTCAATCCGGGTTTCACCCGCTTGCCCAACGGCAATCTGCTGATGATGGTGCGCGTCGCCGAGGCGCTGCGGGAACCGGTCGTGGGCGATCAGGTTAGCGCGATCCGCTGGACGGCCGACGGCTACGTCCTCGATGGACATCCGCTGACGGCGGTCGCGATGACCGACCCCAGGCAGTTCGACGTGCCCGGCAGCGCGTATCGTCAGCTGGCCCTAACCTCGCTCTCGTGGCTGTTGCCGGTTGAGCTCAACGCGGATGGCCGGCAGGTTGTCGCGGTCCATTATGACAAGGCGATCGAGCCGGCCGCCGATTACCAGCAATATGGCGTCGAGGATGCCCGCATCACGAAGATCGGCGACATCTGGTACATGACGACCTGCTCGGTCTCGGCCGAGCGCCATTCGACCACCTTGCATACGTCCGCCGACGGGCTGAATTACACGCTGGAAGGCATCGTGCTGGATCACCAGAACAAGGATATGATCCTGTTCGAGGGGCTGGTCGATGGCCGGTTCATGGCGCTGACCCGCCCGCTAGGCGAGGTTTATTTCGCCTATCCTTATGACAGCCCCTTCATCGGCGGGCCCGCGATCAACATGGCACAGTCGCCCGATGCCCTGCACTGGAAGCCGATCGAATATCCTTTTCTGCGCGCCCGCAAGGGATCCAAAATATCGATGAAACTGGGCGGAGGCACGCAGCCGATCCTGACCGACAAAGGATGGCTGATGATCTATCATGGGGTCGAAACGCGCCAGAATGTTGGCATCTATCGCAGCTTCTGGGCGCTGCTCGACCGACACGAACCGTGGAAGCTGCTACGGGTCGAGGATGACGAGCCCCTGCTCGAAGCCAACCCGTCCTTGACCGCGCCGATTGCGCACCAGCTCTATCTGCCGACCGAAGTCGTGTTCACCACGGGCATCGCCGACCATGGTGAGGATTATATCCTGGCAAGCGGCGAGGCCGATCTCGCCTGCCGCATCACGCACATACCCAAGAGCCGCTTCGCATGAATGATATCAGATGGTGGCAAAAGGGTGTGATCTATCAGGTCTATCCCCGCTCCTTCCAGGACACCGACGGCGACGGGGTGGGGGATTTGGCAGGGATCGAGCGGCGGCTGGATTATCTCGCCGATCTCGGCGTGGACGGGCTCTGGATCTCGCCTATCTTCCCCTCGCCGATGGTCGATTTCGGCTACGACGTCGCCGATTATACGGGCGTCCATCCGATGTTCGGCACGCTCGGTGACTTCGACCGATTGCTGGCTGCCGCGCATGATCGCGGGCTCAAAATCCTGCTCGATTTCGTGCCCAATCATTCGTCCGATCGACATCCCTGGTTCCTCGAAAGCCGCTCATCACGGAGCAACCCCAAACGCGATTGGTATATCTGGCGCGATCCGGCGCCCGATGGCGGCCCGCCCAATAACTGGATCAGTGATTTCGGCGGCACGGCGTGGGAATGGGACGAGGCTACCGGCCAATATTATTATCACGCGATGCTGCGCGAGCAGCCCGACCTCAACTGGCGCAATCCTGCGCTCAAAGCGGCGATGCTGGATGCGATGCGCTTCTGGTTCGATCGCGGAGTCGATGGCTTCCGCGTCGATATCCTCTGGCACATGATCAAGGCCGCCGACTTCCGCAACAATCCGCCGAATCCGGATTGGAAGCCGGGCATGGCCGATATGCACAAGGTCCTGCAGCTATATTCGACCGACCAGCCCGAAGTGTTCGGCATCGCCGCGGAGATGCGCGCGCTCGCCGACTCCTATGGCGACAAGGTGCTGGTGGGGGAGATCTACCTGCCGGTCGAGCGGCTGATGGCTTATTACGGCAAGCAGGGTGAAGGCGTGCACCTGCCCTTCAACTTCCAGCTGATTGACGCATCCTGGGACGCGGCCGCGCTGCATCGCATGGTCGGCGACTATGAGTCCGCCTTGCCGCCAGGAGGCTGGCCCAATTGGGTGCTGGGTAATCACGATCGCCCACGCATCGCCAGCCGGGTCGGCCACGCACAGGCGCGGGTCGCGGCGATGTTGCTGCTGACGATGCGCGGCACGCCGACCATTTATTATGGCGACGAGCTTGGCCTCGCCGATGTGGCGATTCCTCCCGGCAAGGTGCAGGACCCGCGCGAATTACGCGAGCCCGGCCTTGGCTTCGGCCGGGATCCGGTGCGCACGCCGATGCCGTGGGACGCGTCGTGCCATGCGGGCTTTACTAGCGGCGACCCCTGGCTGCCACTCAACCCGGATTGGCGCACGCGCAATGTCGCGGCCGAGACGGCGGATGCGGGATCGATGCTATCTCTCTATCGCCTCCTGCTGCGGCTCCGCCGCGTGCATCCGGCGCTCGGCCTCGGCGATATGCGCTTGCTTTCGGCGCACGGCCATGTGCTCGCCTATGAACGGATCATGGGGGATGACAAAGTGGTGATCGGCCTCAACCTGAGCGGTGAAACGCAGTATTTCGATCTGCCCGACGGCAGCCCGCTGCTCACGACCCGCGAGGATTATGTGCCGGGCAGGCTTGCGCCTGACCAGGGTGTGATCCTGAAGATTGCTGCCTGATGCGGGTCGCGATGCTCGCGCCGATTTCGTGGCGCACGCCGCCCCGCCATTACGGGCCATGGGAATTGGTCACCAGCCTGCTGACCGAGGCGCTCGTCGCAAAGGGTGTCGATGTCACCTTGTTCGCCACCGCCGACAGCGAGACTGCGGGCAGGTTGGAGGCGGTGGTTCCAGCCGGTTATTCCGAGGATCGCAGCCTCGACGCCAAGGTTATGGAAATGCTGCATGTCAGCCATGTGTTCGAACAAGCGGGGCGGTTTGACCTGATCCACAATCAGGCCGATTTCGTGCCACTCGCTTTCACGCGACTGGTCGAGACGCCGATCGTGACCACGATCCACGGCTTCTCGTCGCCGAAGATCGTGCCGGTGTTCAAGCGCTATGAAGATCGGGTCCATTATGTCGCGATCTCGGACGCGGACCGGAATCCCGATCTCAAATATGCCGCGACGATCCATCACGGTATCCGCATCGAGGAATTCCCGTTCGATGCGGAAGGGAGCGGCGATTTGCTCTTCTTCGGGCGCATGCACCCCGACAAGGGCGCCGCCGAGGCGATCCGCGCGGCGATCGCCACTGATCACAGGCTGCAGATGGCGGGCATCATCCAGGATGAGAATTACTATCAGACGCAGGTCGCGCCTTTTGTCGACGGCGAGCGGATCGTCTTCAACGGCCCAGTCGGTGGCGCTGCGCGCACCCGTGCTCTCGGCCATGCCAAGGCGCTGCTCCACCTGATCGGGTTCGAGGAGCCGTTCGGCCTGTCGGTGATCGAGGCGATGGCATGTGGTACGCCCGTCGTCGCCTACAACAAGGGATCGATGCGCGAGCTCATCGAGCATGGTGTCACAGGCTTCCTGGTCGAGACGTTCCAGGAGGCGGTGGCGGCGATCGGCCGCATCGGCGAGATCGACCGCAAGACCTGCCGCCGCGCGGTCGAGGAGCGTTTTACGGTCGAACGCATGGCGGACAAATATCTTGCGCAGTATGAACGCATTCTTGGAACCACACACCGCTGAATCGCGCTTTGCGGCGCATGGCGCGGCTGTTCCACGTCTCCGATCTCCACTTCGGGCGCGAGGATCAGGCAGCGATACGGTGGTTCGCCGGCCTGGTTCATGCCGAGAAGCCCGATGCGGTGCTGTGCACCGGTGACCTCACGATGCGCGCGCGCAAGGCCGAGTTTGCGGCGGCGACGGAATGGCTGAGCGCGCTGGGAGTGCCGGTGACGGTCGAGCCCGGCAATCATGACCTGCCCTATTTCAATCCGCTCGCGCGCCTGCTCGATCCGTATCGGCGCTACCGCGCGGTTTCCGCGATGCTCGAAAGGCCGCTTGACCTGCCGGGTGTCATTATCGTGCCGCTGAAAACCACCGCGCGCCTGCAATTCCGCAACCTGTCCTGGGGGCGCGTATCGCACTCCGGGCTGAAGGCGGCGCTCGAAAGACTGGCGGAAAAACCGACGGCCACGGTCGCGATCATCGCCTGTCACCATCCGCTGATCCGCACCGACTTTTCGGGACATGGTGAGACGCGGCACGGCGCGGACGCGCTCGCGTTGCTGGCGGAGGCGGGGGCGGACGCTGTGTTAAGCGGGCATGTCCACGACGCGTTCGACGTCGTGCATCATGAAGCGGGGAGGGTGGTGCGGCTGATAGGGGCGGGCACGCTCTCCGAACGGCTGCGGATGACGCCGCCTTCCTTCAATGAATTGCGGATCGAACATGGTAAGCTGGCGGTGATCCGGCGGACCATGACTTGAGGACGGACGCGATCCGCGCCATCGTTGGCGGATGCACTCCCTGATCCTCGGCCTCGCCCTCCTCGCCGCGCCCGCTTCCGCGGCCACTCCCGATCCTTACGCCGCTCGCGTCGCGCGGATCCTCAAGGATACGCCCCTGATCGACGGGCATAATGACTGGGCGGAAAGCTTGCGCGAACGCGAGGGCGAAGGGCGCTGGTCGATCGATCTGACGCAGGGTCTCGATAAGAAGCCGGTCCCGTACAACACCGATATCGCCCGGCTGCGGCAAGGCTTGGTCGGCGGCCAATATTGGTCGGCCTGGGTCTCGTCGGGGCTTGAGCCGCTCGAACAGGTCAAACAGACGCTCGAGGAGATCGACCTGATCCGCGACATCGTCGCGCGCTATCCGCAGGTGTTCGAACTGGCGGTCACCGCCGCAGACGTCCGCCGCATTCACAAGGCGGGGCGCATCGCCAGCATGATCGGCGTCGAGGGCGGCAACCAGATCGACAACAGCTTTTCCGTGCTGCGCGCCTACAAGGCGCTGGGCGCGGGCTATCTCACGCTCACCCACAGCCGCACGATCGAATGGGCGGATTCGGCGACCGACAATCCTAAACATGGCGGCCTCACCCCGTTCGGGAAGGCGGTGGTGCTCGAACTGAACCGGCTGGGCATGCTGGTCGATCTCGCCCATGTGAATGAAGACGTGATGCGCGATGCGATGGCCGTGTCGAAGGCGCCCGTCATCTTCTCCCATTCGGGCGCGCGCGGCGTGGACGACCATCCCCGCAACGTCTCCGATGCGGTGTTGAAGCTGGTCGCGGCCAATGGTGGCGTGGTGATGGTCAATTTCTCGCGCGGCTACGTTTCCGACGCCTATCGCAAATGGCAGGCCGAGGAAGCGGCGGAGAAAGCGCGGCTCAACGCGCCGCCCTTCGGCGGGCTCCTGATCGGCCAGCCGGACAAGGCGGCGGCGGCGCTGGAGGAATGGCGCAAGGCGAACCCGGCGCCCAAGGTCACCTTGTCGCAGGTGGCCGACCATATCGACCACATCGCCAAGGTGGCGGGCGTCGACCATGTCGGGATCGGCTCGGACTATGATGGGGTAGACAACAGCTTGCCCGAAGGTCTCGAAAGCGTCGCGGATTATCCGGCTTTGCTGGCGGAAATGCTGCGCCGGGGCTGGTCGGACGCCGACGTGGCGAAGCTCGCTGGCGGCAATGTTCTGCGTGTGATGGAACAGGCAGAAAAGGTCGCGGCCTCGATGAAGAGTGAGCTTCCGGCGACCGCTACCGAGCCGTCGCTCGACGGGGGGAAATGATCCCCGCGCCTAGCGACGGAAGCGGTAATACAGTGCACCCACGCAATAAGCGAGGATGGTCAGCTTGAACCACAGGCAGGCCACGACGATCGCGGCGATGCGAAAGGCCGGGGCCGGCACACCGCTGCTCTGAGCGAGGCCAGCGCAGGTGCCGAGCAGCATCGAGCGGCTCGACACCTGGTTGGAAACATTGTCCCGGATCATGTCCCTCTCCTTATCCAGGTAGCGCATATGCTCAGCCCGCAATGTGCGCGGGGCCGACAGCGGCGAGGATGCAGGTAGCGCTGGCGAGGAACGACATCAGGCCGACACCGAGCTGCGCGACGAACGAAGACGAAGAATAGGTCACTTGTAATCTCCCTGGTAGGTCTTTGGCGCTGGACCATTCCGGCGACGCCAGACACATTGCAGGGGGCGTGCCAAATGCCTCTCACAGAGCGAAATCGGGCGATTTGGGAAAATCCACCGTGCGATACGCCAAGGGGTGGTGAAAACTACGATCTATTAGTGAAACGACCCGATGGTTTCGCAGTGGGCGCCGTAATCGTCGACCCGGCGGGAATCTCTTCCGGTGTCAGCGAAAGCCGGCACCCATCTGCAGTGCGCTCGGCCGATCCGTCAGCGCGGGAGATGGGCCCCAGCTTTCGCTGGGGCCACGGCCAACTGGAGCGAAGGGCGGACCGAGGAGTAAGCGAGCTCAGCCGATCCTGCCGCGGCGATGCTCGCCCTTGACCCAACGCACCGTGCCCGAGCTGGCGCGCATCACGACACTATCGGTGGTCATCATGCCTGCCCGGCGCTTGACGCCTTCGAGCAACGAGCCGTCGGTGACGCCGGTGGCGGCGAAGATCGCGTCGCCCTTCACCAGATCCTCCAGCCGGTAGATGCGGTCGAGGTCGATGACACCCCATTTGCGCGCCCGGGCGCGTTCGTCGTCGTTGCGGAACAGCAGGCGGCCCTCGAACTGGCCACCGACGCAAGTAAGCGCGGCGGCGGCAAGCACGCCCTCGGGTGCGCCGCCTGAACCCATATAGATGTCTATTGTGGTGTCGGGGTCGCTAACCGCGATCACGCCCGCAACGTCGCCATCGGGGATCAGCATCACGCCGCAGCCGATGCCGCGCAATTCGGCGATCAATTTGTCGTGGCGCGGGCGGTCGAGGACGCAGGCGATGATCTCGCGCGGATCGACGCCCTTGGCCTTGGCCAGGGCGCAGATGTTTTCGGTCGGCGTGTTCTTGAGGCTAACCAAGCCGTCCTTATAGCCCGGGCCGATCGCGACCTTCTCCATATAGACGTCGGGCGCGTTGAGCAGGCAGCCTTCCTCGGCGATAGCGAGCACGGCGAGCGCGTTGGGGCCGGCCTTGGCCACGATCGACGTGCCTTCCAGCGGATCGAGCGCGATATCGATCTTTGGGCCAGTGCCCTTGCCGACCTTCTCGCCGATATAGAGCATTGGCGCTTCGTCGCGCTCGCCTTCGCCGATCACGACCGTGCCGTCGAATTCCAGTTCGTTGAAGGCCTGGCGCATCGCCTCGACGGCGGCGGCGTCGGCCGCCTTCTCGTCGCCGCGTCCGACCATATTGGAGGCCGCGATCGCCGCCGCCTCGGTCACCCGCACCATCTCCAATACCAGCACGCGATCGAGCGTCTTCGAAGCCTTCACCGCCATCGCGTGCCTGTCTCCTGTCTTCGGGGGCCGATGCGGGCGCGATAGGCGCGCGATGTTACCTTGTCGAGAAAGGTACTGGTAGCGCTCCGCATTTTTACATCCACGCGCCGATAGATCCCTAAGACGCGCCTGACTGTGCCGATCGCCATGCGTGGAAGCCGAAGGGCTAAATCCGGCGCATCAGTTCGCCAAGATATGCATCAGCATCGGCGCGCCCAAAACGCTGGGCGAGCCTTCAAGCTTCTCCAGCGCGGCCATGACCGATCGTTCAGGCCCTTCGTGCGTTACCATGACCAGCAGTACGCTGCCATCGGCCGCCGCGCCGCGCTGGATCAGGCTTTCGATCGAAACGCCCGCGTCGCGCATCGCGGCGGTCAGCTCGGCGAGCACGCCCGGCCGATCGGCGACGGTGAAGCGCAGATAGGAACGGCCGCGCCGCTC
>Ga0070675_100001962_pt1 | contig 15223 bp, 17 predicted proteins | sample KBSM43metaG_FD_65343 | JGI IMG/M metagenome (GOLD analysis project Ga0070675, IMG submission 65343) | Miscanthus rhizosphere microbial communities from Kellogg Biological Station, Michigan, USA - KBS M4-3 metaG | ecosystem: Host-associated > Plants > Roots > Rhizosphere > Soil ...
AACCAGGCGATCGCCGAGCGCCTCTTCGTCACCCTCCGCGCGGTGGAGAAGCACGTGACGAGCATCTTCACGAAGCTCGGCCTGCCCGCGTCGACCGACGACCACCGCCGGGTGCTCGCGGTCCTCGCGTTCCTCCGCGCCTAGCGACGCGTCCGCCGCCGCGTGCGGTTTGCCGAACCCCACGTGGCGGGAATGCCGAAGCGTGCGGCTCGATGTCGAGCGGCACACTCGAGCCATGGTTCGCAGTTGGCTCTCACAGTCGCATTCCGGGACACGCGAGATCGCGGGCCTGGCCGTGCTCTACGGCCTCTACGAGGTGATCCGCGGGGCCGGCACGGAGAACGTGCAGGCCGCGATGCGCCACACGGACGACATCGTCGCCCTCGAGCAGTCGCTCGGTGTGTACTTCGAGCGCGGGATCCAGCAGGCGTTCGAGGGGATCCCCTACGCGCCGGCGCTCCTCGGCCTGCTCTACGTGACGCTGCACTTCGCGGGCACCGCGATCGCGCTCACATGGATCCACCGCAAGCACCCTGACCGCTTCCCGATCGTGCGGACGACCTTCGTGATCGCGACTGCGCTGGCGCTCGTCGGATACGTCTTCTTCCCCGCAGCACCTCCTCGCCTCGCCGAGCTCGGCTTCTCCGACACGGTGACGCACTCGACCGGGCTCGACCTCAGCTCCGACCTGCTCGGCGCGCTCTACAACCCGTTTGCGGCCGTGCCGAGCCTTCACTTCGGCTACGCGCTGATCATCGGCGTCGCACTCGCGACGATCGCCGAGCGGCGCTGGGTCCGGGTCCTCGGTGGCCTCTACCCGGCGGCGATGCTCCTGATCATCGTCGCGACGGGGAACCACTTCTTCGTCGACGCCGCTCTCGGCGGGCTCGCAGTGCTCGTCGGCTGGCTCGCCGCGCGGATGCTCCTCAGGACTCCCGCACCCCGGCGCCACGCGCCGCGGGTCGCGACGAGCGCCGGCCGCGCCTGATCTCCCCCGGGCGCGGCCGGACCCGACCGGCGACCCGCCCGTGCGGCTCGCCCTCCGCGGACGGTGAGGGAAGCCGCACCCGGGACGGTGGCGCGCCGCACGCGCAGACGCCAGTCCACCCCACCGACATCGAATCGCGCCGGTGCGACCGTGCGGGAACACCAACCCCGCAAGGAGAAACTCGCATGTCACCCATGAAGCGCAGCACCAACGTGGCGGCCCGGATGGGTCGCTGGAGCGCACGCCACCGCAAGACGGCGATCTTCGGCTGGCTCGCGTTCGTCGTCGCCGCCGTCGTGCTCGGCGGGGCGCTCGGCACCAAGCAGCTCACCGACACCGACACGCTGCCCGGCGAGTCCGGCCGCGCCGCGCGGATGCTCGACGACGGGTTCAAGCAGCCCGCCGGCGAGACCGTGCTCGTCCAGAGCTCGAAGCACACGGCCGACAGCCCGGCGTTCAGGGCTGCCGTCGCGGACGTCGTTCGCCGCGTCTCGGCGGTCAGTGTCGTGACCAACGTGCAGAGCCCGTACGCCGCGGGCAACCGCGGCCAGATCTCGGCCGACGGCCACTCGGCGACGGTGAGCCTCGATATCCGGGGCGACGCCGACACCGCCACCGACAGGATCCAGCCGGTGATGGACGCGGTCGACGGCGCCGCGGCGGCCAATCCGAGCCTTCGGATCGAGGAGTTCGGCGTCAGCGCCGAGAAGCAGCTCGACGACAAGTTCAACCAGGACCTCGAGCGGGCGGGCCTCCTCTCGCTTCCGGTCACGATCGTGATCCTCGTCGTGGCCTTCGGCGCGCTGGTCGCCGCGGGCATCCCGTTGCTGCTCGCCCTCTCGGCCGTGATGGCGACGATGGGCCTGCTCGCGATCCCGAGCCAGGTTTGGCCCGTGGACGAGAACATCAGCGCGATCGTGCTCCTGATCGGGCTGGCGGTCGGCGTCGACTACTCGATGTTCTACTTGAAGCGCGAGCGCGAAGAGCGCGCGGCGGGCAAGAGCGAGAGCGCGGCTCTCGAGGCTGCCGCCGCCACCTCGGGGCGCTCCGTCCTCATCTCCGGTCTGACGGTGATGACGGCGCTGGCCGGCATGTTCTTGACGGGCGACAAGACGTTCGGCTCGTTCGCGATGGCGACCATCCTCGTCGTGGCAATCGCCGTGCTCGGCTCGCTCACCGTCCTGCCGGCGCTCCTCTCGTGGCTCGGCGACCGCGTCAACAAGGTGCGCGTGCCCTTCCTCCACCGCTTCCAGCGGCCGGAGGGCGGCAGGGCCTGGGGCTGGATCCTCGACCGGGTTCTCGCCCACCCGCTCGTCTCCGTGATCGGTGCGACGGCGGTTCTCGTCGCCCTCGCCCTCCCCGCGCTCGGAATGAAGACGGTCGTGCCGGGCGCCGAGGCGCTGCCGCAGGACCTCCCCGCCGTGCAGACGTACAACCGGCTCCAGGCCTCCTTCCCCGGCGGGCAGGACCCGGCGACCGTCGTCGTGAAGGCACCGTCGATCGACAGCCCGCGGGTGAAGGCCGCGATCGCCGGCCTCCAGCGGCAGGCGCTGGCCGGAGGGCAGTTCCATCAGCCCGTGACCGTGAGCGTGAACAAGGCGCGGACGGTCGCCGAGATCGACCTGCCGATCGCGGGATCCAGCACGGACGCCGCGTCGAACGCGGCGCTCGCGTCCCTCCGCGGCAAGATCGTCCCCTCCACGGTGGGCTCGATCGACGGCGTCGAGGTGGGCGTGACCGGCACGACCGCGATCTCGAAGGACTTCGACAGCGCGATGCGCTCGACGGCGCCGCTCGTCTTCGCCTTCGTGCTCGCGTTCGCGTTCGTCCTTCTGCTCGTCTCGTTCCGATCGATCGTCCTCGCCGCCAAGGCGATCCTCCTCAACCTGCTCTCCGTCGCCGCGGCCTACGGGATCCTCGTACTCGTCTTCCAGCACAGCTGGGCGAAGGGAATCCTGGGCTTCGACTACTCCGGCGGCGTGATGGCGTTCATGCCCGTGTTCCTGTTCGTCATCCTCTTCGGGCTCTCGATGGACTACCACGTGTTCATCCTGAGCCGGATCCGCGAGGCATACGACCGCGGGATGAAGACGGAGGACGCCGTCGCCCACGGGATCAAGACGACCGCGGGCGTCGTGACGAGCGCTGCGATCGTGATGGTCTTCGTCTTCGGGATCTTCGCGACGCTCTCGATCGTGATGCTGAAGCAGTTCGGCGTCGGCCTCGCCGCCGCCGTCCTGATCGACGCGACGATCGTGCGGGCCGTCCTGCTCCCCGCGGCGATGATGCTGCTCGGGGACTGGAACTGGTACCTCCCGCGCTGGCTGGAGTGGCTGCCGAAGCTCGAGCACGAGCGCTCGACGGAGGTCGCGCCCGAGCCGGAGCTCGAGCCCGCGAGGCTCGCAGCCTGAGCTCGACGACGTCGGGGGTCGGGAGCCGCACCCGACCCCCGGCCGGCCCCATGCGGGGTTGGCGTGTGGGGCCTGGCTCTTGCCAGGCCCCACACGGGGTCGCCGGCCCGGCCGTCTACGATCCCGGAGACGCCGGAGTAGCTCAGCTGGTCAGAGCACCGCTCTTGTAAAGCGGGGGCCAAGGGTTCGAATCCCTTCTCCGGCTTCGCCGCCGGGGCCTGGCCCGGCACTACGATCGCATCGTGGAGCTCACCGACATCCTGAAGCTCCGGCGGATGGTGCGGAGCTACCTCGCCGATCCGGTGCCGCGCGAGACGATCGAACGCATCGTCGCAACCGTGCGTCGGGCTCCGAGCGGCGGGTTCAGCCAGGGCCACCGGCTCGTCGTGGTCACCGAGCCCGACACGCGCCGCGAGCTCGCGCGCCTCGCAGGCGAGGACGAGTACGTCGCCGCGGGCGGCCAGTCGTGGATCTCGACCGCACCGGTGCACGTCTTCGTCGGCACGCGGGAGGAGAGCTACCACGAGCGCTACCGGCAGCCGGACAAGCTCCGCGACGGCGACGAGATCGGCTGGCCGGCGCCGTACTGGTACGTCGACGCAGGAGCAGCGTTCCTCCTTCTCCAGCTCGCGGCGATCGACGAAGGGCTCTCGGCCGGCGTCTACGGCGTGCTGCCCGAGCAGGTGCCCGACGTGAAGGCGCTGCTCGCAGTGCCCGACGACGTCCACTTCGTCTGCCTCGTCACCATCGGCCACCCGGCGCCCGACCCGCAGGAGACGCGTCTCGTGTCGCGGCTCTCGCAGCGGCGGCTCGCGCTCGACGAGCTCGTCCGCTGGGAGCGCTGGGACGGTACGGAGTAGCCGTGCGCATCTTCCTCGCGGGCGCAAGCGGAGTGCTCGGCGTGCGGCTCGTGCGGCTCCTCGTCGCAGACGGCCACGTCGTGGCGGGGATGACCCGCTCGCCGGGAAAGGTCGAGATGCTCCGAGGGCTCGGCGCCGCGCCGGTCGTCTGCGACGTCTACGACGAGGCGACGCTCAGGGACGCGGTGGTCGCCTTCCAGCCGGAGCTCGTCATGCATCAGCTCACGGATCTGCCCGACGACGAGGCAAGCCTCGCAAACGCGGGGGATGCGAACGCGCGGATGCGGCGGGAGGGTACGCGCAACCTGCTGGCCGCCGCCGACGCCGCCGGGGCCTTGCGCTTCCTCGCGCAGAGCGTCGCCTGGGAGCTCACGGGCTCCGGAGGGGCGGCCAAGGACGAGCTCGAACGGACTGTCCTCGGGTTCGGGGGAGTCGTCCTTCGGTACGGACGCTTCTACGGCTCGGGGACGTACCACGCGGAGCCGCCCGAGCCTCCCCGCGTCCAGATCGACGACGCCGCTCGGCAGACGGCGGTGCTCCTCGACGCGCCGCCGGGGATCGTCGAGGTGGTCGAAGAGATCCTCTAGGCGGGAACCGCTCGGGCGGCCTGATGGGCCACGATCTTCCGCTTCACGCGCTGGAGGGCGTTGTCGATCGTCTTGCAGTCGCACTCGAGCTCGTCGCCCATCGACTCGTACGAGTGGCCGTCGAGATAGAGGCGGAGAGCCTCCGCCTCGAGCCCGGACAGGCTCGTGCCGAGACAGCCGACGAGCGCCTGGAGCTCCTCGGTCGAGATGACGCGGACCGATGGGTCGTCTATGGACGGTCCTGGGAGTGCGTCGCCGAGCGTGCAGTCGCCCTCCGAGTCCTGGCCGGCCGGGGTGTGGCTGAAGGAGACGTAGGTGTTGAGCGGGGCGTGCTTGTAGCGGGTCGCGGACTTGATCGCCGTGATGATCTGACGCGTCACGCACAGCTCGGCGAAGGAGCGGAACGACGACTCCCTGTCCGACCGGTAGTCGCGGATCGCCTTGTAGAGCCCGATCATCCCTTCCTGGACGAGATCCTCGGAGTCGCCGCCGGCGAGGAAGTAGGAGCTCGCCTTGAGCCGGACGAAGCCCTGGTAGCGACGCATCAGCTCGTCTCGCGCGCTGTCCGAGCCGTTCCGCGCGCGAATGACGAGTTGAAGATCCTCGAGCTCCCGTTGCAGCTTCTGCGGGCTCTTCGGTGCAGCTGCGGTACGCACGGACATCGCTTTCTCCCCTCGTCGTCGTGTGGTCTGATGTCGATCGAGGGCCAACTCTCACCCTCAAGTCGAGGGGGAAGCTAGCAGCATTGCGCGAGCGTTACAACCCTTTTGCGCAAGTTCCAATGTAATAGGAACACACGTTCGCACGACGATGCCTTCTAGCCCGGCCGGATCACGTCACGAAGTCGACACGAAGTCGACACTGACCGGCGCGTGATTCGGCGCTAGGCTCGAAGCGTGGGGAGGAGGCCGGTGGCCCAGGTCATCGCCCAAACGGACATGACAGCTTTGGCCCGCTCGGTCCCGCCGACATAAGACCGGAAACCGCCGCTCTCAGTCCTCACCACGGCGAAGGCGCTCGAGGCGCGCACGGGTCTCAGGGTCGACGCGGTCGGCGAGCCGGCTCGGCGCATCCTCGCGGTGAGACACGTCGGCGAGCTCCGCGAGGAACGCCGCGGAGTCGCGCTTCCGCACCTCCTGACCGCTCGTTCCGCGGACTGCTGCATCGGACGTGACGAGGAGAACCGCCTCGCGCGTGCGGGCCTCGGCGGCGAGCCGTTCGAGCACCGAGTCGGCATCCGGTGCGAATCGGACGCCGAGGGCGCCGATCGCCCTGTCCTCGCCCACGCCGTCGAACACGACGATGCCGCGGGCGCCGCGCACCGCCACGAAGCTCGCGAGCTCGTCGACCAACTCGTCGCGGTGGGCGAACCGGCCCGCGTGAAAGAGGTTCGAGCCGTCGAACAGATACAGGGCGACGTCCGGCAATCCCTCTACCTCTAGTCGAGGTTGATGGTGCGCTGGCGCCGCGCCTCGAAGAGCGTGACCGCCGCGGCGACGCTGACGTTGAGCGACTCCACCCCGGCAGCGAGCGGGACCGAGAGCGTCGCGTCGCACGTACGCCTCACGAGAGGCCTCACGCCCTTCCCCTCCGCGCCGAAGACCAGGGCAGTGCCGTCCGTGAGGTCGAGGTCCCAGAGACGGGAATCGCCGTCGGCGCTCGCGGCGAACGCCCAGAGCCGGTCGCCCTTCACCTCGCCGAGGTAGCGGGCCAGGTTCGGGACGACGGCGACCGGCAGGTGCTCGACTGCCCCGGCCGACGCGCGGCACACGGCCGGCGTGACGACGGCCGCGCCGTGGGCGGGCAGCACGACACCGGTCGCGCCGGCACCGGCGGCGCTCCTGACGACGGCGCCGAGGTTTCGCGGGTCGGTCACCTGGTCGAGGCAGCAGAGGAGCGGGCGCTCGACCAACGCCAGCTCCCACGCGTCTGCATAGGGATACGGCTCGCACCATGCGACGACGCCCTGGTGGTCGGGCGATCCGGCAGCCTCGGTGAGCTCACGTTCTCGTCGCACCCGCGGTTTCGGCCCCTCGGAGAGCCACTCGAGCGTCGCGGCCGCTCGCTCCCCGACCCACACTTCGAGCACGCTCCGCCTCCCGCGCAGCGCCTCACGAACGGCGTTTCTCCCGTAGACGAGGTCGCGGATCACGCGCGCGGGACGAGCTCGTAGCCGCCGCCCGCATCCCGGACGTCCCATCCGAGGCCGGCGATCTCCCCACGAATGCGGTCGGCCTCGGCGAAGTCCCGCCGGGCACGGGCGGTCATTCGCGCCTCGGCCAGCGCGACGACGTCGGCCGGCGCGGTGGACATCTCGCCGAGGCTCGCGAGACCGAACACGTCGAGGCCGCGCCTGAGCTCGTCGAGCGCACCCGTGCGAGCCCAGTCGTGCAGGATCGCGAGAGCTGCTGGAGTGTTGAAGTCGTCCTCGAGCGCGTCCGCGAACGAGCCCCAATCACCGACGGCCCTCGTTTCGGCGCGCAATGCGTTGCGCAGCGTCTCCGCCTGAGCCTGCGCCGCGGCCATCGTCTCGTCCGAGAAGTCGATCGGCTTCCGCCAGTGCGCGGTGAGGAAGAACACGAGCGCCGTCTCCCGTCCCCACCTGTCGAGCACGTCGCGAATCGTCTCGACGTAGCCGACCGACTTCGACATCTTCTCGCCGGTGAACCGCAGCATCCCGTTGTGCATCCAGATCCGGGCGAACGGATGACCGACGGAGAGCGACTGCGCGCGCTCGTTCTCGTGGTGAGGGAAGACGAGGTCGAGCCCGCCGCCGTGGATCCAGAACTCAGGCCCGAGCTCCTTCGCCGCCATCGCCGAGCACTCGATGTGCCAACCCGGGCGTCCGACGCCCCACGGCGCCTCCCACGACGTGTCCTCCCCCTCCTTCGTCGCCTTCCAGAGGGCGAAGTCGCGCGGATCCTCCTTCGCCGGGTTCGGCTCCTGCTCCTCGACCTGATCCGGCCGCTGGCCGGACAGCGCGCCGTAGGTCTCGAACCGAGAGACGCGGAAGTACACGTCTCCCGACGCCGTGTACGCGTGACCGCTCGCGACAAGGTCCTCGATCAGCTCGATGATCTCCGGCATCGTCTCCGTGGCGAGCGGAAGCGCGTCGGGCATCCCCAGACCGAAGCCCTCCGTGTCCTCGAGGTACCAGGCGGTCGCCTCGAGCGCTCGCTCGGCGCTCCGGCCGGGCGCAGCCTCGTAGATCCTGTCGTTGACGTCGGTGATGTTGTGCACGAGCCGCACCGCGTGGCCCTGTTCGCGGAGCCACCGCGCCAGCCACGTGAAGACCACGAAAGGCCTGGCGTTGCCGATGTGCGCCCGCTGGTAGACGGTGGGGCCACAGACGTAGATCCCGACCGGCTCGGGCGACGGCGGAAGCTCGACGAGCGTGCCCGTCAGCGTGTCCTGCAGACGCATTGCGCGATCGTAGTCGGCCGGGGCTCGGCTTCAGCCCCGCCGCTTCGCCCGCCGCGCACGCTCGAGCGCCTCGTCCGGCGTCAGCGCGAGGACGACGGTCCAGAGCTCGGGCCCGCGAGGCTCACCGGTCAACGCGAGCCGGAGCACTCGAAGGTCGCCACCCACGGCCTTCAGCTCCCGGATGATCGCGCGGGCACCCGCTTCGCCCAACTCGTCCGGCGCCCGGTCACGGAGCTCGACAAACCGTTCGAGCGTCGGCCACGCCTCCTCCGGGAGCCCTACGGGTGCCGGGGAGGCGATCTGTCGGCCGATCTCGCGTGCCTCGACGAGCGTGCGCGCTCCGCGGAGCGCGCGGACGGCGCTCGGAGGCGCGGCCGCGGCCGCGGCGAGCTCCTCGTCGCCCATCGCTTCGATTGCCTCGATCGCGAGCCGGCCGACGCGCGCCCGGTCGAGGTGAACGTCGTGCGCGGGCAGGCCCAGCTCGTCGAGGTACGCGCGGAGCGCCGCCGCAGGGATTCCCTCTTCCCGTAACTCGGCGACCGACGCATGACCGTGACGCTTCGAGAGCTTCTTTCCGTCCTCGCCGAGCAGCAGGCCGTGGTGGATCACCTCGGGAAGCTCTGCGCCGAGCGAGCGAGCGATGCGGCGTTGCACCGCCTCGTTCGGACGATGGTCCGACCCCCTGATCACGTGCGTGATGCCGAGGGCGAGGTCGTCGGCAACCGTGGCGAGCTGGTAGGTCGCCGTCCCGTCGGGACGCAGGAGCGTCACGCCGTCGAGCCGGAGCGAGCCGTCCGGGTCGCGCACGGCGCCTCCCTCCCGCTCCGCGGTCGCCGCCGCCTCGGCGTAGATCTGCGCGCGGTCGCTCTGGCGAACCGGCCCTTCGTCCCAGGCGATCCCGAGCCAGTCGAGGTCGGTCACGATTGCCTCGACGCCCTCGGCGACGGCGCGCGTCGCGTCGGTGTCGTCGATCCTCAACACGAGCGTGCCGCCGTGGTCGTTCGCGAAGCGACGGTTCGCCGCGGCGGTCATGGCGTTTCCGAGGTGCAGCGAGCCGGTCGGGCTCGGCGCGAACCGGACGCGAACGGTCATGCGACGGAGAGGTCGAAAGGTCGGTCGAGGAAGGACGAGAGCCGGGCGCATTCATCGGCGAGCGCGGCACGAGGGACGCGTCCCGACTCTCCGAACCACGTGACGGAGAGGTGCTCGTCGCGGATCGTCCAGGTCCCGGCGACCATGCCTCGGGCGACGACCAGGTTCGCCGACCTGCTCACCGGCTCCCGCCGGGCCTGCGGGACGACGTGAGGATCGTCGGTGCCCGGCCCCATCACCCAGGGGTCGCGGCCCGGCAGCAGTCGGACCGCGGTGGATGCCCGGCTCGCCTCGAGCTCGTCGAGATCCTCACGGAGGACGAGCACCGGTTCGCCTTCGATGGCGACTCTGGTCAGCCGGTCGGAGAGCCTGTCGAGCCAGCCCGCGATCGCTTTGCGCTTGACACCGAGCCCCGGGCCAAGCCACTCCTCGATCTGCCCGAGGGTCGCCGGGCCATAGGCCCGGAGATACGCCTGGACCACCCGGGGGCCGGCCTCGTCGACGTCGGGCATGCCGCCCCAGCCGGGTACGGAGTCGAGGCGCACGAAGGTGACCTCGCCGTCCCTCGCGGGACCGAGGCCCATGTCTCCCTGCCACGTGAGCGGCTTGAGCACGGTGTAGTTGCCATCGAGGACATGGCTGCGCAGGTGCCGGTAGCGACTGCTCCGGCCGAAGGCGGCCGCCAAGTCGGTGCGCGTGAGCGGCCCTTTCACCAGCGCGTTTCGCACGTACTCCCGGAACCTCGGCCAGTCCTCCGGCGCGAGCCCGTAGTAGCTCACCCAGCTTCGCAGCTCCCACATCTTGCTCGACGCACGAAGCGCGAGGTAGTCACCGGCATCGCGAGGCGTCAGGTAATGGGTCGCTCCCCGAAACACGAATGCCTTGACGAGCTCACCGGACCCGAACGCCCGGGCGACATCGCCGGCGCGCCCGTTGGTGCGCCGGCCTCCGACCGCCAGCTCCGCCGTCAGGTCCGGCCACGCAGACACCGCGCCGAGCCGGCCCACGACATCGACCACGGACACCGAGGTCGATCGGTCGAGAAGCTGCCGCCCGAGCCGCCACCCCAGCGCCTTGGCCCAGGTCATGCTCGCTCACGCCTCGATGGAGACGTGCCCCGGCTCCGCGGCCACCCGGTCGAGCCATGACCCGATCGCCGGGTAGCCGGAGAGGTCGAAGCCTCCTTCGTGCGCGACGTGCGTGTAGGCGTAGAGCGCGATGTCGGCGAGCGTCGTCGCGCGGCCGACGACGAAGCCGTCGGTCGCGGCGAGGTGCCGCTCGAGCGCGTCGAGCGCCCGGTATCCATCCTTCGTCTTTCGCTCGATCACCGAGGCGTAGCGGTCTGCCTCGCCGGAGTACGCGACGAGGAACCTGACGACGGCAATCGCGGGCTCGTGGCTGTACTGCTCGAAGAACATCCACTGAAGCACCTTGGCGCGGTCGTACCGGTCATCCGGCACGAACCGCGTTCCCTCCCCGAAGTACCAGAGGATCGCGCCGGACTCGGCGATCGGCCGGCCGTCGTCGAGGACGAGCGTCGGCACGCGGAGATCCGGGTTGAGGTCACCGAGGACCTCGGTACGGTTGGAGCGGTCGACCACGTCGAGCTCGCGCCGCTCGTACGGTATTCCGAGGTACGCCAGGAGGAGCCGCACCTTGTAACAGTTGCCCGAGATCGGCGAGTTGTAGAGGAGCACGGAGCGACGTTACCGCGGGAGCCGTGGCGGCGGTTGTCGTGCCGAGCACGTAGCATCGCCTGATGCGCGAGCTCCGCCCCGGTGTGTGGCACTGGCGATCGCCGCATCCCGAATGGAACGAGGAGCAGTGGTGGCCGGCGCTCGTCTCGTCATACGCGATCGAGGTCGGCAACGACCTGCTCCTGTTCGATCCGCTCGCCGTTCCAGGCGAGTTGCGCCAACGCGCGACGGCCGTCGTCCTCACCGCCCCCTATCACGAGCGCGACGCCCGTAGGCTCGGTCTTCCGGTGCACACGCCGCCCGCAGACACGTGGGAGGACTGGGTCGAGAAGTTCGGTGTCGATCCCGATCGGGTGCGCGGGATGGAGAGTGAAGACCTCGCCTGGCTGCGCGCTGACGAGGGAGAAGGGCATTTCCACGGTCCCGGGGCATGGCCTTTCGGCATCACCGCACACGCGGGTCGTGAGGACAACGATCTCGTCCTGTGGCTACCGTCGGTCGGCGCGATCGTCACCGGCGACTCGCTGTCGGACTTCGGCGACGGACTGGACGTCCAGCTCGGCGGCCGCAAGCATGTGACGCGCGACAACGTTGTCCGGCGGCTCCGGCCACTGCTCGACCTGCCAATCGAGCTCGTGCTCCCCGCCCACGGCGAGCCGACCGACCGCGACACCCTCGAGCGCGTTCTTTCGTGAGCGCCGTCGGTGAGCGTGTTGCGGACACCCCCTGCAGCTGAGACGCACGGCATGGAGGAGACTCTCCTGGGCTGGTTCGACCAGAACGGCCGCGACCTACCCTGGCGCAGGACGCGAGATCCGTACGGGATCCTCGTCAGTGAGGTGATGCTGCAGCAGACGCAGGTCGAGCGTGTCGTCCCGCGATACGAGCGGTGGCTCGGGCGGTGGCCGACCGCCGCAGCCCTGGCAGCCGCCTCGCCGGGCGAGGTGATCGTCGAGTGGCAGGGCCTCGGCTACAACCGGCGCGCGCTTGCGCTCCATCGCGCGGCATGCCACCTCGCCGCCTCAGGATGGCCGACGGATCTCACCGCGCTGCCCGGTGTCGGCCCGTACACCGCCGCGGCGCTTCGGAACTTCGCGTTCGGCGAGGACGTGCTCCCGCGCGACGTCAACGTCGAGCGCGTCGAGCGGCGCACCGGCCGAGCGTTCTCGGGCGCGGCGGCCCAGGCGTTGATGGACCTCGGCGCGACGATCTGTCTCGCCCGGATCCCGCGCTGCGACGCATGCCCGCTCGCGCGCGAGTGCCCCTCACGGGGCACGCGGGATGCACCGGCGCGGAAGCAGTCACGCTTCGAGGGCTCGTTCCGCCAGCGCCGCGCCGACGTGCTCCGCACCGTGGCCGCCGCGCCACGGCGCGCCGACCGGCTCGAGAAGGCGGTCGTCGACTCCCTCGCGCGAGATAGTCTCGTCGTCGTCGAGAACGACCTGGTCCGCCTTCCTTCCTGAGAGTCAGCGACCCTCGGCGTACCCCGGTCGCGCCTCCGGGTAGCGCGGCAGCCCGTCGTCCGGGATCGGCTCCCAGCGCGCCGCGTACGCGACGTACGCACGCGACTCGGGCCGGATCCCAGGGTCTCCGTCGACCGCACCGAGTCGAACGCCGGTGTACTCCGCTGACCCGGGGTCCCGGCTGAAGAGCGCCGAGCCGCAGCGAACGCAGAAGATCTTCTCCCGACCGCCCTCGGGAAGCCAGACCCGCAGATTCTCCTCGCCCTGCAGGATCCGAACCGAGCCACGCTCGGCGCGCGCATTGGCGGACGCCGCGGTGCCGCTCCTGCGCTGGCAGCGGGTGCAGTGGCAGTAGCCGGCCGAGAGAAACGGGGCGGTAACCTCGAACCGGACAGCGCCACAACCGCAGCCGCCGGTGATGGGCAGGTGCACGGCGTCCACCGTACCCGTCGACGCATCGCCGCCGCCGACCCCGATCAGACGTAACGCGGCCCCGGGTGCGTCGTCCCTGCCCGTCGGCGCACCCGGGGCTGCGATGGGACTTCCGGGACACGCGCCGTGCGCCGTGTCGCCGGTAGGCCCGGAAGACGTAGCGGCCGCGGACGGGGCGTCGCGGCCGACGCGCGTCTCGCCGGTGCGAGAGGCGCGCCCGTCAACTAGTCCGGTGGATTCTGCTCCAACGCGCACCCTTCCATGTCGAAGGGACTGTCTCTCTCGACCATAGCGCGTCGGCGCGCCGCTGTGTAGCCCCGTCAGGGCTCGACTCGGAGCAATGCGACCGCCTCGGCGGCAAGCCCCTCGCCACGACCCGTGAACCCGAGCCGGTCGGTCGTCGTCGCACGGACGTTGACGGCGCCCTCCTCGACGCCCAGTGCCGCCGCGAGCCGGCGCCGCATCTCCTCCCGATGGGGGGCGACGCGCGGATCCTGGCCGATCACGACGCAGTCGGCGTTGACGAGCGCGTACCCGGCGGCTCGCACCTGCGCGTAGGCGCCGGTCAAGAGCGCAAGCGAATCGGCGCCGCGGTAGGCCTCGTTCTCCGACGGATAGAGCGCGCCGATGTCTGCGAGCCCGGCCGCGCCGAGCAGGGCGTCGGTGAGGGCGTGTGCGACCACGTCGCCGTCCGAATGGCCGACGAGCCCCCGCGGATGGTCGATCGTCACGCCTCCGAGGACGAGAGGCACCCCGTCGCCGAATGCGTGGGCATCGACGCCGAGACCGATCCGAAACTCGGCTCCTGTCACGCGACGGACGCTAACGCGCCCGGGAGCTCCGCGAGCGACTCGATCGCGATGGCCCCCGCCGGGGTGGGCTGGAGCATCCCCCACGGTCCGCGGCGAAGGTGGACGGAGACGAGCCCCGCGGCGAGCGCCGGTCCCGCATCGTTGTCGGCCCGGTCGCCGACGTATGCGACCTCGGAGGCGGGCGCGCCGACGAGGTCGACGAGCCGCTCGAAGAACTCCCGGTCGGGCTTGCGCACGCCGAGGCTGGCCGAGCCGGTCACGACGTCGACCGGGAGCTCGGAGGAGCGCGCCCACGCTTCGAGCGCGGCGGTCTGGTTCCCGGCGACGCCGACCAACAGCCCCGCGGCGCGCAGGCGTTCGAGGCATTCGAGCGCGTCCGGGTACAGGTCGTCGGTCGAGTAGACGACTGATTCCCAGGCGCCGGAGGGACGCTCCATGCCTAGGTGCCGCCAGAGCTCCCAGTGTTCTTCGTTCCGCGCAATGGTCACGCCGAGCGCCGCCCACACGACGTGCGGGCCGAGCCCGGCCGCCTCGGCGACCGCGCGCCAGTAGCGCTCCTCGTCGATCAGGGTCTCCCCCACGTCGAAGAAGACCGCGCGCACGGTCACGGGCCTTCGTCCTCCACCAGCCTGGCAACGAGCTCGAGGTCGCTCGCGGTCGTCACCTTCACGAGTCGCGGGTCTCCCGCGACCACCGCGACCCGACCGCCTGTTCGCTCGACGAGCGAGGCGCAGTCGGTGGCGCCTGCCACTTCACCCGAGTAGCCTGCCCGCAGGCGTTCGGCGACGAACACCTGGGGGGTCTGGACCGCCACGAGAGCCTCGCGGTCGATCGTCTCGGCGACGATGCCACGCTCGACGCGCTTCACCGTGTCGCCGATGGCGATGCCTGGAACGACGCCGTCGACACCCTCTGCGAGCCGCGCGAGCAGACGCTCGATCACTGCATCGTCGACGAGCGGTCGAGCCGCGTCGTGGACGAGGACGACGAGCGCATCCTCCGGCACCTCTGCGAGCGCGATCCGGACCGACTCCGCCCGGGTCGCTCCCCCAGTGACCACGGCAGCGACCTTCGACGCGACGAGCTCCTCGGCGAGAAGGATCGCCGGCTCCTCCCAGCCGGGAGGGGCGGCGACCACGATCGCGTCGACCCACTCGGAGGTGTCGAGCCGCTCGAGGCTCTCGGCGAGGAGCGGCCGTCCAGCGAGACCGGCAAACGCCTTCGGTCGGTCGCTTCCCAGCCTCGAGCCGGAGCCGGCCGCGACGAGGATCGCCCAGGTGCCTCCGGCTTCGCCGGAGGCACTAGAGGATCTGCTCACGGTAGGGACACGGGGCTTCTAGTGCTTTCGCGCAGCGAAAGCACCTCGTCCCGCTAAGCGGTGGCCGTCGCCGCCGTCTTCGGCTTCGCCTTCGCCCGCCTGGTCTTGGCCGGATTGGCGAGCACTTCCTCGAGCCAGGC